>Ga0255780_10000887_pt1 | contig 28109 bp, 16 predicted proteins | sample 071ome_32_FD_179978 | JGI IMG/M metagenome (GOLD analysis project Ga0255780, IMG submission 179978) | Coastal salt marsh microbial communities from the Groves Creek Marsh, Skidaway Island, Georgia - 071405AT metaG (version 2) | ecosystem: Environmental > Aquatic > Marine > Intertidal zone >... | reverse complement strand
ATTCTATAAACGTAATACCACGTTCCATTGATTTGAACTTCATTCTCAGAACCGTCATAAGATGATAACGCAGGACCAGTTCCATCAACGTCAACAGAAGACTCCGCAATTGAATCTACATCTATGAAATTTTCAATATCAAAACCATGATTCTGTAATGCATATAATGGGTCATGTCTAACATCAGACATTAACTCTTCAACTTTGTCTTGAACCTGACCGTAACTAGGTTCACCTTCAGGTGACTGTTTAATATAATCAATTTCTTGCTCAATTTCCTCCATACGTTCTTCAGCACCTGCAATCTCTTCTTCATCCTCTGAACTGTAAGCTATTTCATTTAATTCTGTTAACTCTTCCTCCAACTCTTTAATCTGCTCTTCTTGCCCTTCAGACAATGGTAACTCGTCTTCACTGAAATATACGTCAGGATTTTCGTCAACATCAGTTTCATATATCTCCTCAAAGTATTCTTCAATCTTTTCCATATTTAAATGACCTTCAAGGAATGAACGATTGTACCCATCAGTACCCAGTTCTTCAAACAAATTTTTATAGTAATCGACAGCAGCAGTATGAACTTGGTCCCAATCACCAACCGCCCACTCGGTATCACTTTCATCCTCACCTAACCATTTAAAGGTCATCAAATCATAATGTGGATATTCACCTGGCATTAAATTGTAAATGCTTTCATCTTCACCCACCTCAACACCGTAGTCTGACTGTATAACTTCAAACACCGCATTAGCAAAATTAGATTCTTCAGTGTCGTTGTCAATGTTCCACTCATCATCTTCTTTTCTACGCTCAGCAGCTTGTAATGCTCTGATTCTTCTTTGTCTGTCTTGTTCTCTACGAACTCTCTCCATTTCTATTCTGGCAGCTTCTTTGTCTTTGAATATTTCAATCTCCTTTGCAAAGTTACTTTTCATATAATCAGTAACTATTCTATCAATCTTTTCAAACAACTCAGAACCTAAAATCCAACCATTAGAAAATGCCTTATCAGGTGCATCATAGAACGTGGTGTCACCATCATATTTTCTAAGCATCGCAACCTTATAAAATCTATCGTTAGATTTAGCTTTCTTATCTAAAATGTAAAATAGTTTTCCGTCCTGATTGTAACGGTCAAAATAAGATGAGTTATTCATTGATGCAGTACACCATTTCGTACCTGAACCATAATAACAAGAAGCTTCAGATGTCTTTGGTGTAACAACCACAAACCTGTCATCTTCATAAACTTGGTCAGCACCTTCTAACTTCTTAACTTCTCTACGTGTTCTATTTTCGTGACGAGCAATCTCAGATTCCAAATCTTCGATTGAACTAAACTGATTGATATCTTTAGTTGAAAGAGCTTGTTGATAACGAATGAAGTTGTTTACCGCATTTTTTGCTCTCTCTATATCAAGGTTACCACTTTGAAGAGCATCACCCAAAAACATTAAAAATTTGTGGTTAGGAGCCAAGTCTCTAGACAACATGAAGATGTTTTTCAACTCATCATTAGTAAACTTTTCTCTATATTTTCTTAGGAAGTCATCCTTTCTACCCTCAAGTATTAATTGATTTAAACTCATAGCCACAAAAATGTTTAACTATAAATATTACTTTAACCAAGAATCTCGTTCATAACCGAACTTGGTAAAGTATTCTTCCAATTTAGTATAAACCAAATCTGCACTTTCCTGGTCGTAATATTTTTGAAAGTGTTGAAAGTTACCGATGTATTCATCATGAGGATTTTCATTCTTATGATTGTTTGTATTGATTGAACTTTCAATAGCATCCTCAATTCTATGTGGTTCACCTTGCATAAGTGGTGGACAATTACGAACGTCCTCTTCCATATGTTCCATTCTAATCATATAATCAGGTTCTCTCCCAATCTCAGGCCACTCTAACATATAAAAGTGGTCCACTCCCTCACTTCTATCTTTATGAAAATAATCCTCTTTCAACCACGTCTTAAATGGTTTACCACCCCATGAACGAGTCATATCAACATATTCATCTAAATAAGATGAAACCGCCCTTGAGTATGGATTTCGTGTGTTACAAATAATTTTGCAATTCTCATAACCTTTTGGAATACCTTGAGCATGAGTGTGTGAACATTCCTGTCCTACCAAACAATTCATAGGAACATTAATTAGGTCATCAATACCTGAACCCACCAAGAACCCTTGGAAGGAGCGTGAACCACACCCGGCAGTACCCCACCAAATGATTTTCCTTTTTTTACTTGCATTCATTTTTTCTTTACTGTTAAAGTGTTTAAGATATATTTATCGTTATAAGGATAAACCAATAAATACTTAAAATACACATTATTATGGGTTGTGGATGTAAAAACAAATCAAACACTACGAACGTTCAGGTTCAGAAGGAAAACACTCAAACAACAGTTCAAAAAGCAATACAAAAGACTGTAGAAAAATATTACGAAAAGAAATAATTTAAGTAAGAAAGGATGAACTGTTTAAAGGGAGAATTATTTCTCCCTTTTTTTGTATTTATATTAAAAGGTATTCAACATGAATTTAGAAACTATCAAAAAGTGGTTACTAACCAACGACAGTAAGGTAAATGAATTTATTGACAAGTATTTTGCAGGAAATATTGAAAGGTTCATTAAGTTTGTCGAGGACAAGCAAATCATTGATGACGATGAGATTGCTGAATACTTTTTGGAGGAATATCCGATTGAATATCTACGTAAAAAATACGAGAAAAACCCTGAGAAAACTATCGAGTTTATCCTCGAATATTTTGATGATATTGTTAAAGAGGGTGATAACTATTGGATGGGACTGAATTACCGTGAAGACCTTGCAAACTTTTTTAGAGAAGGGTATAGAGACGGTGGAGCTAGAGACGCTGCTAAAGGAGCGTTAAGTGAAGATTGGCCCGATTGGTGGCAGTGGGATAGTGAGATTAACGACCTTGAAGAAATGTTGAATAACTTATCTGAGGAAAACCTTACACACCTTAAAGAAAGAGTATATGAGGAGGTAGAAGGTCAAGAGGTGGAAGTTGATGGTGAGATGGATATCATTACTAAAGATAAAGTAATGGATATGGACAACGACGAACTATCCAAATTTATTGAAAACTATGCAATGGATATCTACGCATCATTAGGACAACTTTTAAATGCCGCAGAAGAACACGCCTATTTCGATGAGGTTTATGATAGCACAATGTCAGAACTAAAAGGTTTCTTTGGAATGGACAATTTCTCACGTGAGACTCCACGTAAAGTTAATTATTGGGACCGAGAAACCGGTGAGAAAAAAGAAAAAACAGTTTACGACTATAGTGTTAACGTATCTAACCTTATTAAAGACGCCATTGAAACTGTATTAAAACATTATGGACGTGAAGACCGTAACGAGTTTGAATATCAAGGTTCATTTGAAAATCTATTAACTGAATTATTGAACACCGATTGGGACTATTTGGATTTCTCAGTGCCAGAATGGGCGGACTTTGAAAAAGTAGAAAAAAACATCGATGAGATGTTAAGAGATTACATTTAATATACTTTTCTTTATAACGACTTACTTTATCTTTTACTCAAAGATTTATTATGTTAGTCAATTCATTAATTATAGACGACTTTTACGATAACCCACACGAGGTTAGAGAGTTCGCTCTTCAACAAGATTTCAATGTTGAGGGTAACTATCCTGGTTACCGAACCAAATCATTTATGAACGATGATATCGTTGAAACATTAGGTAACATTCTAAGACCTTTCGCAGGTGAGATTACTTGGTGGGGTGGTGAATATACTGGTGCATTTCAATATACAACAGCTGAGGACCGTTCATGGATTCACTCTGACTCATACACTGATTGGGCAGCAGTATTATACTTAACACCTGACGCACCTGTAACCGCAGGCACAGGTATCTTTAGACATAAGAAAACAGGTCTAATGACGTGGGACTATGATGCACATAAAAACGATGAATATGACCCAACATCTCCAGCACACACCGCAAAGGATTATACTAAGTGGGAAATGGTTGACCGTTATGGTAATCTTTTTAACAGAATGGTTTTATATAGAGCACAAAACTTTCACGTATCATTAGATTACTTTGGTACTGACATTAACGATGGAAGACTTTTCCAAGTTTTCTTCTTCAACACTGAATATTAAGATGTTAGACTTTTTCATTAAACAAAACATTATTAACCCAATCCACAACTTAGATGAAATTAGAGAGGAGTTCATCAGTAATCGTTACGTGGTTATCAAAGACTTTTTAAAAGAAGAATACGCAGAAGCATTATACAATTGGTTCGCAAATGAAATGCCATCCGATTGGTGGTTTTCATCATCAACACCACGAATGAATGGTGAAAAAGGTTTTGAGAAAATTCAAAACACGGAAGGAAACTTACGACTAATTGCCGAAACACACCAATATGTTTTTAACAAAATGTTTGAAGGTGAATTTAGTTATCACTTCCATAGAACATTAGACGACCATGTTGAGACCTGCACTTGCACAGAATGTGGATTTAGAAGGTGGACCAATAGTGTGGAAAACATTAACTTCTTAAACACTTTAGTTGAAGACCCTGTAAGTTCTGCAGACTCAATGTTCGCAGCAGCCTACCTTCCTAATGATTTCCTATCACCACACGTAGATTCACCAAATGGAAGACTGGGATATGTTTACCAACTAACGAAAAATTGGAAACCTCAATATGGTGGTAATCTACATTTTATGTCTGACTACGACACCATTGATGAGGTCTCAATTCCTGATTTCAATACGTTAACTTTGTTTGACTTACCTGAAGGTGAAGGGAAATTACATTTTGTATCCACCGTAAGTCCAGGTGTTGAAGAGTTACGACTCACTTACACTGGGTGGTTTGAGTAACTCAATATCTATCTGACCCACCAAATCCATAAGAGTTTCCAAACAATAACATTTACCATAAGACGTGTCAATTAGTTGACCGTCTTTTCCAACTGCAATCATAGTGGGAATTAAATGTTTACCCTTATAATCGTAGTAATCACCATAATCAATATTGAAGTTATTTGCAAAGTCATAGGACTCTTCATGAAAAGTCTCAACAAAGGTTAGTCCTGATAACATTCCTTCACCTAAATATTTAACGACATTTTCAGAGTCTCTTTCAATCCAACTTGGAACTATTTGAAGAGTAGAGATATTACTAACTTCTTTATTATATACAAACATAATAAAGGGAGTGTGAAACCTTATAATATCGGTATACACACCCCCTGAATACCTTAGAAACATATTACATATAGTTTTGTCCTGAAATCCAACTAACCAATGAGCGTCTCTCACCACTAGTCACAGGTAACACTCGGTGTAATACGAATGATGGGAATATGGTTAAACTATTTTTCTTACGTGGAACTTTCAAAGTGATACTACCAATGCTGATTTCCAAATCACCACCATCATATTCTTCAGGGTCTGTGAGTTGAAGAACCATTGAAAGTTTACGATGTGATACCATTGGACCAATATCCCCATGCCATGAGTAATGACCTTTGTTTGTTCCATAGTATTTGGTGTATTGCATCTCATCACCAAAACCCATAAGGTTAAAGTTCCAATTCATTTCTTCGTTGGCTTCAATTGCATAATGAGCCAATCTATCATAAATCCATTGGGTACCTTCTTGAAATTCAATCCAACCAACTTCACTTTGTCTAATTTCAGTCACCACGTTATCATCTGCAGTACCAATTTCACCTGGTTGTAAATCGGTCGCTTCACCCCACTCCATAATGTATCCTAACTCTTCATCAGTGAAGGCGTTTTCATAGAAGTAATAATTGTAATGGTCAACGTTTTTTGACTTGTAATGATTAATAAAAGGGTCTGAGTAAAACATATAATTGTTATTTAATTTACTACAATATAACTTATCATTTGGATAAAATAAAGTAAGTTCATTTAAGTTATATGAAAATATTAGGACTAAGTATTGGACACGACGCCGCAGTAGCTCTTGTCATTGATGGTAAAGTAGTAAATGCCATCTCATCTGAAAGAATTCTCAGAGAGAAGAAAACAAATTTTTTAAATTGGGATGTTATCAATTATGTGTTACACCCTCACGGGTTAACTATTGATGATATTGACTCGGTAGTTATCGGAGCAAGTATGCCATGGACCAATTTCGTTAAACCTTATTTCCCTGAGGATAAGTTTCAGTTTTGGTCTTACGGAAACAACAATCCGAGACACAATTCTTTACACCCTGGTGAACAATATTATGAAGGACGAGGTTATGACGTTTTTGTAAACACTCAGTTTTATCAACCAATGTTACCTTTTAAACAGGAAGACTTTATGCCGGCCAACGTTGTATTCGATGCTGAAAACTTTGATGGTGGTGCGGTTGTTAAATCAGGTTGGATGATTAACCACCACACCGCTCACGCGGCATCAATATTCTTCACCTCTGATATCCCTCAAGCCGCAATCTTATCAGTGGACGCATCAGGTGTAAACGGTTATAGTTCATCTGCAGTGTTAGTTGGTAAAGATAAACAAATCAGTTGGTTATACTCTCCCGACTCTTTGATTGGTACATTCTATAATGCAATGACTGAGTTGTTAGGTTACGGACCTGGTCTTACTAAAGCTGGAACTCTTATGGGTGCAGCTGCATATGGAACACCTAATCAACGAGCGTTGGAAGATTGGAAGAAAATCGCAGATAAAGTAAGTAATAGGGAAACCTTATCTGATGACCCAACTTTTAATGTTTGGGCGGGAGCATTTTTAACAGGTGAGTTTCCTGTTAGAATAAGAGAATATATAGAAGACCATATTGAACATATTGAGTTTCGTTCTCGTGGTGATTGGGCTTATGATAACTATTACCTTACCCACCACAATGAAAGCACATCTCAAAAGGTATTTGATTATGCAGCATCTGTTCAATATGTCTTTGAGCAAGCAATCTTAGAGATGGTAGATGAAGTATATGAAAAAACAAAAGGTTTCAATAATGATACCCTTTGTTTGGTCGGTGGTTCGTTCCTTAACTGTCGTGCGAACTATGAAATCCTAAAGAAGTCTAAGTTTAAACACATCCATCTATATCCGGCATGTGGTGATGATGGAACCTCAGTTGGTGCTGCACTATACGCCGCAGTTCATATGTATAACGAACCACGAGTTCCTCTATCACCTGCAGAATGTGCATACACAGGTATTGAATACCCTGAGATTAACGAAGGTATACCTTACGACAAAAAGGTTATCGCTAAAATGTTGGCAGACTCTAAGATTGTTGCTTGGTTTGATGGTGGTTCAGAGTTTGGACCACGAGCATTAGGTCACCGTTCATTCTTAGCTAACCCATGCGACCCTAAGATGAAAGACATTCTCAACAGAAGGGTAAAACACAGAGAATGGTTCAGACCATTTGCACCTATTGTTGTTAAAGAAAGAGTAATGGATTGGTTTGACATGCCGGTTGAAAGTCCTTATATGTTATATACAGCACCAGTGAAACAACCGTGGAAGGTCCCATCAATCACACACATTGATGGAACTGCAAGGGTTCAAACCTTAGACCGTGAAATGAATGAGAAAGTATACGACCTCATCTTAGAGTTTGAAGAACACACAGGGGTACCTATTATCCTTAACACGTCTTTGAACGTTAATGGTCAACCTATTGTTGAGACCCCTCAAGAAGCGTTAGACCTTTTCTATAGTTCAGATATTGATGCAATTGTAATAAACAACAGAATGTTAATTAAATGAAAGTAGTAGACTGTTTTACATTTTTTAATGAACTTGACCTATTGGAATATAGGTTAGAAACATTGGACCCTTATGTGGACCATTTTGTTTTAGTTGAATCCACAAAAACTTTTACGGGTAAGAAAAAAGCGTTACACTATTCTTTGAATAAAAGAAGATTTAAGAAATGGCACGATAAAATAGTTCACGTTATTGTGACTGACATGCCCGATGAGTTACCACAGGAAGAAATTGATGAGTTGGTCGCACTCCCTGAGATTAGAGATATCCACTGGGTTAGAGAACACCACCAACGTAGAGCAATTCCTCGTGGTCTTTCTAAATTGAATTTGGATTATGAAGATATTATCCTTTGTTCCGACTTAGATGAAATCCCTGACCTCAAAAAGTTAGATGAAATACGTGAGAGATTATATATGGGACCAGTCATTATGGACCAACGATGGTTTATTTGGAACACCAACTTAGAGAAAGGTATGAGATGGGTCGGTTCATCTGCTAACCTTTACTCACACTATATTAAAAACAAAGACATCTTCCAACATCTTAGAAATACTCGTTGGGATGATGATTCTTATGAGTTTACAACGATGGAATGTGGTTGGCACCTTTCATGGTTTGGAAACCCTGACTTTATAAAGAATAAAATGTTTTCATTCGCACATACTGAAACGGCAACGAATTATTTTAACAATGAAAGAAATATTGTTAATCTTATTAGGAATGCGATGCCACCTGAAGAACCAAATGAAAACAGTTATTACCTAAATAGAATTGACGAAGATGACACTGACCGACCTCCGCATCAGGAAAAGATTCCTTACTTTGATGTAGATGAGTTTGAGAAAGTGTATGACTGTGTGTTATTCCATGATGAATTAGACATTCTAAAGTTCCGAATGGATTACTTAAACCACCATGTTGATTACTTCATCATTGTTGAGAGCACACAAACACATAGCGGAAAAGAAAAACCATTATACTTCCAAGAACTATCACACTTATTCTCAGAATATGATGATAAGATTGTCTCCGTAGTTATTGATGGATTTCCAACTGCACCTGAGGACCAAGACGAACACTGGTTCAGAGAAAACTATCAAAGAAATATGATTAAAAAAGTGGTAAGCTCAATGCAACCACGAGATAAAGATTTAATTATGATTTCTGATGTAGATGAGATTCCTGACCGAGATAAGTTAAACGATATTTTTTATCAATTAAAAGTTGAGAAGAGAAGGTACGGCACCTGTAGACAAAGATGGTTCCATTGGAATTATGATTGGACTGAGATTGAAGATTGGCCAGGAACACAAGTGACCACATGGAACCACTTGAAAACTGTAGAACCTCAAGACATGAGAAATAAACGATTTGACTTGAGTATGGTATTTAGAGAAACTTGTGGTTGGCACCTTTCATGGTTTGGACCTATGGAACAGCTCGTAACCAAACTGAAAAGTTTCGCACATCAAGAAATTAAAGTGACCACCGCAGAAGAACTTATCCAACTCATGGAAAGTGGAAAAGGTAATGTTAACCAAGACCTTAGAAAAATTGAGGATTGGGATTATTACCCCGAAGGTGGATGGGACTTGTTAAACTACGAACTTTACAGAAGATATGTGTTGGGAGATACCCCCCAACAACAACCTTCCAATGATTTTATGTTTAACTTTATTTAATAGACATTAATTCAATATGGGGTGTGTATCGAAATCCTTCGATTTTGGTATTCATCCCATATTCTTTTTCAAAATCAATCATTCCGTTTTGACCCATTCTACTATCTCTCCACATTTTCGTAGGTGGTTGTGGATTTTCTTCTAATTGTAACTCTACTAAGATTGGGTCTTTCATTTGTTTTAACGTTACCAAGCGTGAGAAGTTGGACCAGTACGAACCGATAAACACATCAGATTCCGCCAACAACCAAATCTCAAACAATATTTTGGAAAACTCTTGAAGTGTTTGGTCTTTTGACTTTTCTAAGTGTTTTGCTTTACCTGGTAAAGCAACGACATCATCACCAAACTTACTTTTAAATAAGGAGATTACACTTTCGTCATCTGAACAAACAAAAATCTTACCACCTTTTTGGTATTCACTTCGCGTTGCTTGAATGTAACGGTCAACAGTATCATCAGAAATCTCAGGAACATCACCCCATTTTCTATTTGTTCTTACGTGAACACCGATGTATTTGTGTGATGATTTAAGTTGGGACAAAAGGTATTTGTAGTTTTCACTAAACCCTGTCTCAAATTGAAATAGGAAGTCGATTGCCTTTTGAAAAGCGTTTTCAGGTGTGATACCATACTTACCTAACTCAGAAATGTATTGGTAGTTTTGGAAAAGGTAACTGATAAAGTTTTGGTTTGAGTGGACGTTAATACATTTAGCATTTGGATAGTGCTCAGTAATCAATCCATCGGTTAAGATTCTTGAATATGACCATACATCACTTTCAATATTCATCCTACCTCTTTTGACCTCAGCATAAATCCAATCGTCACTCCACCACGAATATTTTGATGTGAATACCTCAGCTAAACCATAAGGTTCGAAACTTTTAATTCTAAACTGATATCCGTTGGCAACTGCCAATAAGAATGTGGAAGCAATCCCTAATAGTCGGTCACCCATCCCACAACTGTCTGTGCAGTAAACTAAAAACTTATCTTGATGTTTTGCGGTATAATTTTCCATATAATTCTTTTTATGGAAAAATAAGTATGGACTGTTAAAAACATAGAGAAAATAAAAAAAGGACCCTTATAGGAGTCCTTTTTCTTTTGCTATTACTTCTAATTCTTGAAGTTGACTTTCTTTGGTTTCGAGATGTCTTGTTTGTTCTTGAATTGCATCAACCATAATTGATATTAACAAAGGATATCTAACAAATAAAATACCTTTTTCGTCTTCACCTACCAATTCAGGATAGAACTCTTGAATTTCTTGTGCAATCACACCAATATCTTGACCATCTACCATGTCGGTGAATACACCGTCAACCTCTTTTCTCCAGAAATACTTAACACCTCTAATCTTCATTACCTTATCTAACGAACTTTCAAGTGGTTGTAAGTTTTCCTTCAACCTTCTATCTGACGGAGCACCTGGGTCACCCGTTGGTCCTTTAGGTCCTTTCTGACCTTTGAAACCTGGTGAACCTGGTGAAATACCTTTCTGACCTTTTCCCCCTTGTGGTGATACACCTTGAGGACCTTGAGGACCTTTTGCTCCAGGTGCTCCATCAGCACCTTGGAAACCAGCGTCACCTCCACCACCTCGAAGACCTTTTGGTCCTTTAGGTCCTGGTGCACTGTTATCACCTTGAGCACCTTTTTGTCCTTTTGGACCAACACCACCTTGAATAAGACCTGCATTACCTTGTGGACCTTTTGGTCCTGTCGTACCAGTGCCACCTTTCTGACCCTTAGGTCCTTTTGGTCCGTCAGCACCTGTCGGTCCTTTATCACCTATTGGACCAACCTCAAAGTCACCTTTTTTTCCTTTATCTCCTTGACCTCCAATGTTACCTTTTGGCCCTTTATCACCAGGATAAGCATCTCCAATACCACCTTTTGGACCTGGATTATTTGAACCTGCAGGTCCTTTAACACCAGGATTAGGGTCACCTATATTACCTTTTGGTCCTTTATCACCGCCACCACCGATTGAACCAAGTGGTGAGTTACCTTGAGGTCCTTTAGGACCCGTTGGCGAGTTACCTTGTGAACCTTTTGGACCTATTGGTGAGCTACCCTGAGCACCTTTATCACCAATAATACCTTTATCACCGATATTACCTTTTGGCCCTGTACCACCTTTCTGACCCTTAGGTCCTTTTGGTCCATCAGCGCCTTGTGCACCTGTGGGTCCTTTAATACCTTCGAAGTTTCCTTTTTGACCTTTATCACCTTGACCACCAATGTTACCCTTAGGTCCTTTATCACCTTGATTCGAATCTCCGATTGCTCCTTTTGGACCTGGGTTATTTGAACCTGCAGGTCCTTTAACACCAGGATTAGGGTCACCTATATTACCTTTTGGTCCTTTCTCTCCCTGAGCACCGATTGCACCAAGTGGTGAGTTACCCTGAGGTCCCTTATTACCTGTAGGTGAGTTTCCTTGTGAACCTTTTGGTCCTGTTGGTGATGGTCCAGTTGCACCTTTCTGACCGATAACTCCTTTGTCACCAGTATTTCCTTTTGGTCCCGTTCCACCTTTCTGTCCTTTTGGCCCTTTTGGTCCGTCAGCACCTTGTGCACCTGTAGGTCCTTTAATACCTTCGAAATTACCTTTTTGTCCTTTAACACCTTGAGGACCTTTTGCCCCTGTAGGACCCACAGCACCCTGATTAGAGTCTCCACGAGGTCCTTTTGGCCCTTGATTATTATCTCCCACAGGTCCTTTTGGTCCTGGATTAGCGTCTCCCTGATTACCAATCGGTCCTTGATTACCTCGTTGTCCTTTTACACCTGTAGGGGAGTTACCGATTGGTCCTTTCGGTCCTTGTGGCGATGTACCTTGTGGACCCTTTGGTCCCGTTGGTGAATTACCAATAACACCTTTATCACCGATTACACCCTTATCACCCTGAGCACCTTTTGGTCCTACTGGTCCTAAATCACCAATACCACCCTTAGGTCCAACATTACCTTTTTGACCTTTTGGCCCTACAGGTCCGTCTGTTGGTTGTGAAGGTCCTTTATTACCCTGCGGTCCTTTAACACCTGTTGGACCTTTTGGTCCTGGGTCTGCAGCACCTTGTCCACCTTTAATACCCTTATGAGCTCCACCCTGTGGTCCTTTTTGACCAATAAGTGCATCACCCTGATTACCGACTGAACCTTTATTACCTTGAGACCCTTTTGGACCTTGCGGTGATGGTCCTGTAGAACCCTTTGGTCCTAGAGGTGAGCTTCCCTGTGGTCCTTTTTGACCAATAGGTGAGTTACCCTTAGGTCCTTTTGGACCAATTAAACCTTTATCACCAATAATACCCTTATCACCTTGTCCACCTTTTTGACCTTTAAGACCTTTTGTACCATCAGGTGCTGTTGGTCCTTTAATACCTTTCGGTCCGTCTGTAGGTTGTGAATCACCTTTAAGTCCTATAGGTCCTACATTACCTTTAGGACCTTTAATACCTTTGTGTTCATCACCCTGAGGACCTTTTGGTCCTGGGTTGTTATCACCTGTTTGACCAGTTGGTCCAATGAAGTTATCACCAACAGGTGCAAAACCTTTAGGTCCCTTTGGACCCTGAATACCTTTTGGTGAAGTCCCCTGTGGTCCTTTAGGTCCTGTAATCTGAGAACCTCTATCACCTACGTTACCTTGAGGTGTAGAACCTGGACCACCTTTAACTCCCTTAAGTCCCTTATCACCTAAGATACCTTTATTACCTTTTCCACCCTTCTGACCTTTCTCACCTTTCGGTCCGTCAGGGGCAGTTGGCCCTTTAACACCTTTATTACCGATTCCACCTTTTGGCCCTTTAACACCTTTAGGTCCTTTGACACCCTTAGGTCCTTTAATACCTTTGTGTGAATCACCAGTAGGTCCACCAGGTCCTTGATTGTTATCTCCAACGGCACCTGTTTCACCTTGGTGTGTTTCACCCTGTGGACCAACATCTCCACCACCACCTAAGTCACCCTTAGGTCCGATTGGAGACGGTCCTTGATTACCTTTGTCACCCACAGGTTCAGCACCTTGAGAACCTTTAGGTCCAAGAGGTGAATTACCCTGTGGTCCTTTAAGTCCTTTTTCACCTTTAACACCCTGGTCACCTTTTGGTCCGAGAGTTCCTTTGATACCCTTCTCACCTTTTACTGATGGTTCAGTGTTATCCCCTTTGAAACCTTTAACCCCTTTAAGACCCTTACCACCTTTCTGACCTTTGATACCTTTCGGTCCTTTGTCACCAGTTGGCCCTTTAATACCTTTGTGTGCATCACCATCAGGACCACCGTCACCTTGGAAGGTATCTCCTGTTGGACCTTTAGGTCCTTGATGTGCATCACCCTGAGGGGCTCTATCACCTTGTCCACCCTGACCACCGATTGGTCCTAATGGAGAAACCCCTTGGTCTCCTTTAGGTCCCTTAGGGGAACCACCTTGAGTTCCAATTGGTCCTTTAGGTGAAGTTCCGATACCACCTTTCGGTCCTAACGTTCCCTTATCACCTAAACCACCTTTTAGACCCTTAACTCCTTTATTACCTTTGTCCCCAATAGTTGGGTCGTTGGCTTTTGTACCCTTAAGACCTTTGTTTCCTTTGATACCTTTTGGTCCCTTGAAACCTTTGTCACCTTTCGGTCCATCATCACCAGGGTCACCTTTAAATACATCACCCTGAGCACCTGTCGGTCCTTTTCCGAATGGTCCCGTAGGTCCTTTAGGACCCTGATTAGAATCACCTAATATACCTTTAACACCAATAGTTCCCTGACCACCGATACCACCATCAGGTCCGATTGGTGAATTACCTTGTGAACCTTTAATACCTTTAGGTGAGGCACCGATATCACCCTTCTGACCTTTTACTGTGTCACCAATCTCACCACCTTCTCCGAAGATACCTTTGACACCCTTAACACCTTTAAGACCCTTACCACCTTTGGGTCCTTTACTACCGATAGTTCCAAGAATACCTTTAGGTCCTTTAATACCTTTGTTTCCTTTACCACCTTTTTGTCCCTTAGGTCCTTTATTACCTTTTCCACCTTTTTGGCCTTTTGTTCCGTCGTCACCGCCACCACCTTGAGTACCGATATCACCCGTAACATCTGAACCTTTAATCCCTTTATCACCAGGATTGGCATCACCAGCGCCACCAACATCACCTTTGAATTGGTCACCCTTAGTTCCGATTATACCTTTCTGTCCTTTGGTACCTTTCTCACCGATATCACCCTTAGGTGATGTACCTAATATACCTTTAGGTCCCGTTGGTGAATTACCGATAGGTCCCTTCTGACCTTTCGTTGAGATACCCTTAGGTCCTTGGTCACCACCTTCACCACCTAAACCTTTGGTACCCTTAACACCCTTAAGTCCTTTAATACCTTTGTCACCATCTTCACCTTTGGTTCCGATGTTACCCTTAGGTCCTTTTAAGCCCTTAGGTCCTTTGGTTCCTTTAATACCTTTGAATCCTTTGTCCCCATCTTCACCTTTAGGACCAATATCACCCTGTGGACCTAAGTCACCTGTCGGTCCAATTGGTGATGAACCTTGAGTTCCAATACCACCTCTTTGACCTTTAATACCTTTAGGACCATCATCAGCATTCGGAGCAGCATCACCAGTGCCACCCTTAACACCTTTAATACCTTTGAAATCTGATGGGACACCCTTCCAAATACCTCCTTTAGAAATACCACCTGTTTGTAGTCCTTTCCAGTTTAATTCACCATCACCACCAATGTTAATGGTAGCATCCGATGACAATTCAAATCCCGATTGACCATCAGGTTGAACCAAGAAGATATCATTCGCACCTGAAAATGCTAACGACTCATTCGTTCCGTCATATTGCAAATTGATGTTGGATGCATTTGAACCTGAAAATTCAAACAATCCATCATCCGGTGTTATTTTTATATTTTTAGCCATTTTCTACTATTGAGTTCTTTAGGGTGTTTATTCTTTTTCTCATGAACTTAATTCTCGTCATTTGCTCTTGCAATGAACCTAAGGCTACCGCCGTAATCAATCCATACTGAATACTCTTAATACCTTCAGAGTCATCGATAACTACATCAGGAATAATTTCTTCAACATCCTGAGCAATGAAACCAATAGAACGTCCTTTTAGGGTTGGGTGTGTTCTTAATGTAAATTCGTCCTGTTTCCAATCAAAATAAAGACCTTTTAACTGTAAAAGTTTCGCTAAGTTACCTTTCAATCCTTTTACACTATCCTTAAGTCTGATATCCGATGACGGACCCTGAGCACCTTTCTGCCCAGTAGGACCTTTTGGTCCCTGTGGACCCGTAGCTCCTTTTTGACCTTTCGCACCATTTGGACCTGTTGACCCCTTAAGACCTTTATCACCTGGGTTACCTGCCGGACCTGTAGGTCCTTTTGGTCCTTTAGTACCAATATTACCTTTAGGTCCTTTATCACCTGGAGGACCAGCAACTGAATTACCAATAGCACCTTTTTGACCCGCATCACCTTTTGGTCCTGGAGGACCTGCATTACCTTTCTGTCCCTTAGCACCTGGTCCACCTGTGTTAGTGTCACCTGTAGGTCCCTTTGGTCCTGGATTGGCAGCACCAACCCCACCTTTAGGTCCCAGTAAATCATCACCCACACCACCTTTAGGACCTTTCTGACCTGTAGGTCCCTTATTACCTGTAGGTGAGTTACCTTGCGGCCCTTTTGGACCTGTTGGCGAGTTACCTTGTGGTCCTTTTGGCCCCGTAGGTGAATTACCCTGAGGTCCTTTATCACCTCCACCACCTCGAAGACCTTTTGGCCCTTTAGTACCAACATTACCTTTTTGACCTTTAGGACCTTTTGGTCCATCTGGTGCTGTCGGCCCTTTTAAACCTTTATTTCCATCAGGTGCTGTTGGCCCTTTGTTACCTTGAGGTCCTTTAGCACCTGTTGGTCCTTTAGCACCTGTATTGGTATCACCCGTAGGTCCCTTTGGTCCTGGATTAGCAGGTCCTACACCACCTTTAGGCCCAAAGTTATTATCACCCACACCACCTTGAGTACCTTTTTGTCCTGTAGGTCCCTTATTACCTGTAGGTGAGTTACCTTGCGGCCCTTTTGGACCTGTTGGCGAGTTACCTTGTGGTCCTTTTGGTCCTGTAGGTGAGTTACCTATCGGCCCTTTATCACCTCCACCACCACGGAGACCTTTTGGCCCTTTAGTACCAACATTACCTTTTTGACCTTTAGGTCCCTTAGGTCCATCTGGTGCTGTCGGCCCTTTATTACCTTTTGGTCCGTCACCACCTGTAGCACCTTTAATACCTTGTGGTCCTTTGGCTCCATTCGGTCCTTTTGGTCCTGTATTAGTATCTCCTGTAGGTCCTTTTGGTCCCGGATTAGCTGGTCCTACACCACCTTTAGGTCCAAAGTTAGGGTCCCCCTTATCACCAATATCACCACCAGGTCCTTGAGGACCTTTATTACCTTGTGGTGAGAACCCTGTTGGTCCTTTGTTACCCTGTGGAGAATTACCCTGAGAACCCTTAGGTCCTGTCGGTTGATTACCGATTGGTCCTTTTGGACCTATCAATCCTTTATCACCTGTTGTACCTTTTGGTCCAACATTCCCTTTTGGTCCTTTTGTACCTATTGGTCCGTCAGCACCTTTTTGCCCCTTAGGTCCGATTGGACCATCAGTTGGTTGAGAAGGACCTTTATTACCTTGTGGTCCTTTTACACCAATTGGACCTTTAGGACCTGGATTACCAGGACCTTGTGGTCCTTTTGGACCTGGATACGCATCTCCGATACCACCTTTTGGACCTGGATTACCATCACCCTGATTACCTATTGGACCTTTGTTACCCTGAGTACCTTTTGGTCCCGTTGGAGAATTACCTTTTTGTCCTTTATCACCCGCAGGACTGGCTCCGATATCTCCCTTAAGACCTTTTGGTGAGTTACCAATAAGACCTTTGTCACCTATTACACCCTTATCACCGGTATTTCCTTTTGGTCCTGTACCACCTTTTTGTCCTTTAACACCTTTTGTTCCGTCAGGTGCTGTTGGGCCTTTAATACCTTTATTACCTTTAACATCTTGTGAAGGTCCTTTATTACCGATTGGTCCCTTATTACCTTGCGGACCTTTGATACCTGTATTTGAATCACCTTCAGGTCCCTTTGGCCCTGGGTTGTTATCACCAACAGGTCCTTTAGGTCCTGGGTTATTATCACCCAATGCACCTGTAGGTCCTTGGAAACCTTGGTCACCTTTTGGTCCGACTGGTGAACTACCAATTGCTCCGTCAGGTCCGATTGGTGAATTACCTTGAGGTCCTTTAAAACCTACAGTTCCAATACCTTTCTGACCTTTTGGTCCTTTATCACCGATGATACCTTTATCACCTGTATTACCTTTAACACCCTTCTCACCACGGAGACCTTTTGGCCCTTTGAAACCTTTTTGACCTTTAAGACCTTTTGGTCCTGGTCCTGCACCTTTCTGACCTTTTTCACCATTCTCACCTACGTCATTACTACGTGGACCCTTTTCACCTGGGTTGGCATCTCCTTCTGGTCCTTTTGGACCTGTATTGTTGGCACCTACAGGACCTTTAAGACCTTTGTGTAAGTCACCTGTCGGTCCTAAATCACCACCAGGTCCTATATCACCTGTTGGTCCGATTGGTGATGTCCCTTGTGGACCTTTATCACCTTGAGGTGAATTTCCTTGTACCCCTTTCTGACCTGGGAAAGATGCCCCTTTAGGTCCATCAGTACCAATGTTTCCTTTCGGTCCTTTAATACCTTTGTTTCCTTCACCACCTTTTTGACCTTTAGGTCCCTTATTACCCAAATCACCTTTCTGACCCTTAACACCTTTTGTTCCATCAGGAGCGGTTGGTCCTTTGTCAGCGTTCGGTCCGACAGCACCTTGCTGTCCTTTAATACCTTTGTGTTCGTCACCCTGTGGTCCTTGCGGTCCTACATCACTATTACCTTTCTCACCTGTAGGTCCTTTGAATAGGTCACCTTGTGGACCTAAATCTCCACCACCACCTTGTAGACCAATGTCCCCACCAGGTGATGTTCCTTGGCTACCGATACTACCACGTGGTGAAGCTCCTTGGTCACCAATACCCCCTTGAGGAGATACACCCAATAGACCTTTGTCACCTTTAGTACCCTTAATACCTTTATTACCTTTGGTTCCGTCAGTACCTTTCTGACCTTTATCACCACCACCACCGATAACACCTTTTAAACCTTTGTCACCGTTGATACCTTTGATACCCTTAGGTCCTTTGATACCTTTGTTACCTTTATCTGTTTGGTCACCTTTCTGACCCTTAACACCTGTAGGTCCGATTGGACCTTTAACACCTTTACGGTCATCACCTTTAGGACCCGCATCCCCTTGGAATGCATCACCACCAGGACCACCGTCACCAGTACCACCTTGAGAACCTTGCTCACCAACAGCACCTGACACAAACGATTCGAAACTACCGTTGACCATCACTTCCGTTGATGTTGCAGTATCAACAAGAGATACACCATCTAAGAAGTTACCACCATTGGTACTAGTCGTTGAACTAAAGTATATTGTTAAGTTGGCTTCACTTGGGGTAAAGGTATGTGTATTTACCGTCCATTGAGATGTCGATGCAACAAATGTACCAACATTAATATTTGTCGATGTACCAACAATACTAACATTCATGGAGTTAGCAAAACCACTTCTACCTCTGTGAGCAAATGATAATTGATACTGTGTGCTCGGAGTTAACGTTACTGATTGGTATAAAGCATGTTTGAATGATAACGCAGCATTAATCTCAGCAAAGTAATTTCCCGCATAAGCAGGAACACCAAAGAATCCCGTTCTCCAAATCTCAATAATCTCGTCAGGAGATACTGGGTCCCAACCAGGAATACAGTCGTTATCAAACCATTGATAACCTGTGTTTGGTGGTGGTGGACACGCACCTTGCGTTCCCAATAAACCTTTATCACCTTTTTGAGGGTCACCCTTCTGACCTTTAACACCAGTTGGACTGTTACCTTGAGTTCCTTTGAAACCCTTAACCCCTTTAAGACCTTTATTACCTTTTAAACCTTTAGGTCCGTCAGGAGCAGTAGGTCCTTTATCACCTTGTCCACCCTTAACACCTTTGGTTCCTTTAATACCTTTATCACCGATAATACCTTTTGAACCTGTATTACCTTTTTGGCCGATGTCCCCTTGCTCACCAGTAGGACCTTGAAATTCATCACCTTTAACACCCTTAAGACCTTTGTGTTCGTCACCTTGAGCACCTGTTGGACCTTGGAATGCATCACCTTGAGCACCTGTTGGACCTTTGAATAAGTCACCTTGAACACCTAAATTACCCTGAGGACCAATAAGACCCTTAGGACCCAAAATAGGAGTTCCTCCGTCACCAACACCACCCTTAGGGGATGTTCCGTCACTACCTTGAGGACCTTTAACTTGGTCTCCTTTGAAACCTTTGATACCTTTCTCACCCTGAGGACCCAATAGACCTTTGTCACCAGCACCACCTAAGTTGCCCTTCTGACCTTTTCCTCCTTTGAATCCTTTGATACCCTTTGGTCCAACATCTCCGTCACCACCCTTTTGGCCTTTGACACCCTTGTCTCCGTTACCTCCTTGTGGTCCGATGTCTCCACCTTCACCTGTAGGTCCTTTGAATAAGATACCTTTAGCTCCTTGGATACCTTTGTGTGAATCACCACCCGGACCTAAATCCCCTTGGAACGCATCACCATCAGGACCTTTTAGACCTGTACCACCTTTGAATCCTTTAACACCTTTAACACCTTTGTTACCACGAAGACCTTTACTACCGAGAACACCTTTAACACCCTTTAGACCTTTATCACCACCATCACCGATAATACCTTTACTACCTTTGATACCTTTGTCTAACTGAGCACCTTTTTGACCGCCCTCACCATCATTACCTCTAATATTAATTGGGCTACTTTGCCAGTTGTTGTACTCGTCAACAATCAGCGAACCATTAATATAAAGACCTTTACCTACTTTGGTAACTACATAAACCTGTAGTGGTGTGGTTGAATCCGATATTCTATATATTTTGCTCTTCATGGAGTGTCGTTTGTTCTATTTTAATAAATATGTTTTACCTTATCTTTGTAACTTTTTCAATCAAAAATCTATAGGTTAATTGTCAATGGAAATATCCAAAAACCCGTCGGGTATCATCTCAATAATATATGAGGAATTTGCACCTGAAAAAACCACATGAGGATTTGTATTTGTCGTCGTCCCTGAAGGGTAAATTATTACATCCTGTGCCATTATTCTAATACTGATTTAAGGTGTATAATATCCGCATCGATATCATTTATCAACTCTTGTTGTTCTTTGATACCTTGAATGATTACCGCATTTAACTTTTGATAGTGAATACTTAAATAACCGTCACCTCTACGGTAAACGAACTCAGGGTATATCTCCCTTAATTCTTGAGCCACCATACCAATAGAGTGTAACTTGTCTCTTTCTTTTAAGAATTCATAGTTAGAAAGTTTCTCGTTCCAATCGTATTCTCTAATTTGAATTTTTTCAATATTCTCCAATACATTAGTTAACGTTTGGACACCTTTCTTAATTCTAATATCCGACCTACCACAGGTACCTACATCACCTTGAATTTCACACCCACCTACTTCCCAAATGATGTTAGTTGATACATCAGCATAAAAACCATCCTCCACACAAGCTGAACAACCGGAGTCTGTGTATAGGAAACAACCACTAGCAAGAGTGGCACAGTCACTATAGTATGTGTTTTGTTCTCCTTCACAGGCAGCACCAGGGTCACCAGGGTTGAATTTTAGGTCATGTGAGTAACACGAAGCCGCCGTAGGTCCCTTCTGACCTTTAAGACCTTTACTACCTTGAGGTCCTTTTGGACCAATAACACCTTTATCACCTGTAGAACCTTTAGGTCCTGGATTAGCATCCCCTGGACCTCCTGACGGTCCTTTAGGCCCTTGAGCACCTAAATCACCACCAATACCTTTAGGTCCTTTATCACCACCACCACCGCCAGGTCCTTGAGTGAATGGATTACCTTTTTGACCTTTGGCACCTCCCGGTCCTTTTGGTCCCTGTGGACCTGTCGGTCCTTGGTCACCTTGAGCACCCTTAGGACCCGTTGGTGAAGCACCTTGAGGTCCTTTTGGTCCACCTGGAGATGCACCTGCAGGTCCTTTCAAACCTTTTGCTTCCCCACCTTGAGTACCTTTTTGACCTTTTGGACCTTGTGGACCAATTCCTCCTTGTGCACCAACGTTACCTTTTTGACCTTTTGGACCTACTCCACCATCTGGTGCGGTTGGCCCCTTAGGTCCGATTGGTCCCGCAATTAACTGAGCAGGTCCCTTATTACCAATATTACCTTTTGGACCTTTATCTCCTTGAGGTCCTTGATACGCATCCCCAATTGGTCCTTTAGGTCCCGTATTGTTTGCACCTGTCGGACCGATAGGTCCTGGATTGTTATCACCACCACCACCAGTTGCACCTTTAGTACCTTGGGAACCTTTTGGTCCCGTTGGTGAAGCACCTTGAGGTCCTTTTGGTCCACCTGGAGATGCACCTGTTGGCCCTTTCAATCCCTTTGGTGAACCACCTTGAGTACCTTTTTGACCTTTTGGACCTTGTGGACCAATTCCACCTTGTGCACCAACGTTACCTTTTTGACCTTTTGGTCCTACACCACCATCTGGCGCTGTTGGCCCCTTAGGTCCGATTGGTCCCGCAATTAACTGAGCTGGACCTTTATTACCAATATTACCTTTTGGACCTTTATCCCCTTGTGGACCTTGATAAGCATCCCCAATTGGTCCTTTTGGTCCCGTATTGTTTGCACCTACAGGTCCTTTTGGCCCAGGGTTTGCATCACCACCACCACCAGTTGGCCCCTTATTACCTTGAGAACCCTTCGGCCCTTGTGGTGAAGCACCTTGAGGTCCTTTTGGTCCGTCTGGTGAACCACCGGTTGGACCTTTCAATCCTTTTGGAGAACCACCAAATAACCCTTTAGCACCTATAACACCTTTATCTCCGATATTACCTTTAGGACCAGTACCACCTTTTTGCCCTTTTGGACCTACCGGTCCGTCTGGAGCTGTTGGTCCTTTATTACCTTTAGGTCCATCTGTAGGTTGTGCAGGACCTTTATTACCTTGTGGACCGTCAGCACCTGTAGGTCCCTTAGGACCTTGATTAGAATCCCCTTGTGGACCTTTTGGACCTGGGTTAGCGTCCCCTTGTGGTCCTTTTGGCCCCGGATTACCATCTCCCTGATTACCAATCGGTCCTTTGTTACCTTGAGGTCCCTTTGGACCTGTCGGTGCATTACCTTTCTGACCTTTAGCACCTGTAGGACTGTTACCCTGAGGACCTTTTGGTCCCGTTGGTGAGTTACCGATAACACCTTTATCACCAATAACACCTTTATCCCCCTGTGCACCCTTAGGTCCGTTTACACCTGCATCACCCGTGGCTCCTTTATTACCGATGATACCCTTATTACCTGGGTCACCCGCAATACCTTTAACTGTTTGGTCAGGCCCTTTATTACCCTGAGGTCCTTTAACACCAGTAGGTCCCTTTGGACCTGTATTGGTATCACCTATAGGTCCTTTAGGTCCTGGATTGTTATCACCTGTGGCACCTGTTGGTCCTTGGTTAGAATCTCCAATATTACCTTTTGGACCACCAATACCTTGACCACCTTTAATACCTTGAGGTGAGGTACCTTGTGGACCTTTTGGTCCATCTGGGGAACTACCTTGAGGTCCTTTTGGACCTATTACTGGTGAACCTTTAAATCCTTTAACCCCTTTTAAACCTTTATCACCTTCATTACCTTTAGGTCCAAGTATACCTTTGTTTCCTTTTAGACCTTTCGGACCGTCAGGAGCTGTAGGTCCTTTTGGACCTTTAACACCTTTAAGACCTTTTTCACCTTTTTCACCATCTCCACCACGAGGACCTTTAGTTCCTGTTTCACCAATAAATGATTCACCTTCAGGTCCTTTTTCACCTGTGAAACTATCACCTGTCGGTCCTTTAGCACCTGGGTAATTATCACCAATAGTACCAGGTGCACCTTGAGGTCCGTATGGACCTTTAGTTCCTTGTGGAGATGTTCCCTGAGACCCTTTATTACCTTGTGGTGATGTTCCTTGGGAACCTTTATCACCTCCTGGTGACGCCCCTTGGTTACCTTTTGTACCGATAAGACCCTTAGAACCGAGAAGACCTTTATTACCTAAAACACCTTTCTCACCTTTAATACCCTTATCACCGTCAGGAGCAATAGGCCCTTTTAAACCTTTAAGTCCCTTTTCACCCTTAACACCTTTTAAACCTTTTGGACCTTTGTCCCCTGCAGGACCAAGTTCCCCTTGGTTGGCATCACCAGTAGGTCCTTTAATACCTTTGTGAGTCTCACCTGTTGGACCTTTTGGACCTGGATTGTTATCACCAACAAATCCTGGTACCGATTTAGCACCCTTAACACCTTTATCACCTTGTGGCTCTGCACCAGGTGCACCTTTTTGACCTTTTACCACATCACCCTGAGGACCTATATCCCCCTGTGGTGACGTTCCTTGGTTACCTTTAGAACCGATAAGACCTTTAATACCTTTAGGACCCTTACCTCCAATGTCTCCTTTAAGACCTTTGAAACCTTTATCCCCTTTGAAACCTTTAACACCTTTTGGTCCTTTTGGACCTACAATACCTTTATTACCTTTATCGGCACTGGTATCTCCTTTGGCTCCCGTTGGACCTTTTGGTCCTGGATTAGCATCACCTTGCCCACCTTTAATACCTTTGTGGTCATCACCACCTGGTCCTTGGTCTCCTTTAAATAAGTCACCTTGAACACCTTGGTCACCAACATCTCCACGGACACCTTTGTCACCACCAGTATTATTACCTATATTACCTTTCTCACCTTTGATGGAATCCCCTTGATTACCAATTGGACCAAGAGGTGAAGTTCCGATGATACCTTTGGTACCTCTTAAACCTTTTTGACCTTTAACCCCTTTGAAACCTTTTATACCCTTAGGGCCTTTCTCACCTTTACCACCCTTAGGACCAACGTCTCCAATGGCGCCTTTAGGTCCCACTGAACCTTTTTGACCTTTAACCCCATCTTCACCAATAGCACCGCCTTCACCAGTCGGACCTTTAGGACCAACATTGTTGTCACCAACATTACCCTGAGCACCGATTTGAGCATCCCCCTGAGGACCTAAGATACCTTTATGAAGGTCACCTTTCTGACCTTTGATACCTTTATTACCATCCCCACCTTGGCTACCGATTGGTGATGCACCAACATCACCTGTTGGACCTTGTGGTGAAATACCAATGATACCTTTCTCACCGATTGGTGAAGTTCCTTGAGTACCTTTATCACCTTGAGGTGAATTACCCTGAGAACCTTTAACACCTTTGATACCTTTGTTACCATCGATACCTTTGTTTCCTTTCTCTGAGATGGTTCCTTTATCACCCTGAGAACCTTTGACACCTTTCTTACCTTTATCACCTGGAATACCTTTGAGACCTTTCTCACCGACATCTCCTTGAGGACCAATAACATCTTTATCTCCTTTGGTACCTTTAATACCTTTGTGTTCGTCACCCTGTGGACCGATATCTCCAATGAATTCACCACCTTTAATACCTTTTTCACCGATAAACTCCTCACCAATGGTACCTTTCGTTCCTTTAATACCTTTGTTTCCGTCTCCACCTTTATCACCTTGTGGAGAGTCACCGATTAAACCTTTGTCACCACCAGGTGATGAACCTATGTTACCCTTAGGGCCGATTGGTGATACACCTTGAGCTCCGATGGAACCTTTCTGACCTTTGTCATTACCGTCACCACCGTCACCTAATAAACCTTTATCACCCTTAATACCTTTGTGTAAATCTCCCGTAGGACCTTGAATACCTGCACCACCGTCAGGACCTATTTCACCCTTCTGACCTTTAACCTGAGTATCTCCTTTGGTACCTGCACCACCTTTAAGACCTTTAAGTCCTTTCTCAACTGAACCTTTCCACTTTTGGTCGGTATCAATAATTGAGGTGACATCACCTGAGGCACTGTCAAAAACAAACTGGTCCTCAAATCGAATATTACCCTTAACACGTAGGTTAAGAGTATCTGAATCAAATTTAACTAAGTCATCTCCATTCGTAGCACCTGAGAAAGTGATGGAACCATCAGCAGCAACCACCATAGCAATTTTATCGCCATTGTCGTTTTCGAATAATATATAAGGATTCCCTCCTGAGGGATTAGGTACAATTTTTATATTTTTGGCCATCTAATATAAAAGGTCAATCTGTTTATTATATAATAAATATAACAAAGTTCATTACTTATCACTCTATAAATACTTTGTTTCTCTTTAAGTATTCATTTGATTTTAATATAATTTCTGAAAGATAAAATTAAATATACTTTGAATCAGATTATATGGAATCAAACATTCTAACTCACAAACAAATTACAAACCTAATTGCAAATAAAATAACTAACTACTTTGAGGTCATAGAACCGCAAAACTTATCTCAGATATGGGTAACCTATGTTGGAAGGTTTTACGTAATCACAGGAAAGACTAACATCACCACTCCCGTAAACATCGGAGAATTAATAAATGATTATTTAAAAGATTTTTATGGAGATGATTGGAATCCGATAAATGTATTAGACCTTTTAGAGTATGGATATCCAATGGAAAAAGAAAGAAGTGTCAGTTTCAACTTCGATAAAAAAAGTGAGATTTTTGACTTCACAGAAATTTATGAAGTTCAATTGGATATCAACCCCTTAAATGAACCCGTCGTCTCAGACAAACTATTTGGAAGTTCATTATACTTTGAGAAGATGTATTACGCTCACTTTGCAAAAATTGCCAACCATCTATTCGCATCATCTTTCTGCAAGGAAGTGAGAATTAACCTATACATCCATAGAGAGCAAGAACCTGCATTTATGATGGTATCAAACGAATGGACACCCACCTATCAACACGCATTCAACGTGGTGGACGCCACATTCTCACACGACCCAAAAGACATCATTGAAAAAACAGGGTTATCAGATTTTGATTTTGAAGATTTGATTTTGGATAAAGGACATTATCCATGGAATAAGAAAAACCGATTGAAGGATTTTATGATGATATAAAAAAAGGGGACCGTTAAGTCCCCTTTCCTTTTTTATAAGAATTTTTTGATTTTTTCGACAGCTTCTTCAACATCGTCAAAGTCTCTGTCAGGTGCCATCAACCTAATGTCTTTCACGTTGTCATCCTCAAAGTTCAACAACATGAAAGCCGGTACATAATCATTGTCTGTAGCTTCCACAAACTTATCATATTCTTTGGAGTAAACTTCGATGTCACGGTCACGGTATTCAATACCATTGTCTTTCAACATCTGTTTAGCGTTATCACAGTGAGGACAACCCTCCATTGAATATAATATCACGTGTTTCATGACAATAACATTTCTTTCATCTCTTCTAACTGAGGTTGTTGTAATACACCTGAGCGTGTAATCTTTTCCTCACCATTAGCAAATCCTTTAATTGTTGGGATAGAACGAACATTGAGTTCCATCGCCATCTCACGGTCAGATTCAATATCAAATTTATAGATTGACACCTCAGAACTCTCACCTTCGAGTTTTTCAGCATATCTCTCAACGATTGGACCCATAATTCTACATGGTCCACACCACTCCGCGTATAAGTCTACAATAAACTTATCACCACTCTTAATCTTTTCTCTTAATTGTTCGCCTGTTAAATTCATTAGAAAAAACTTTGTTTTCTTTTATCTTTAATTTTTTGAATAAGGAACATCGTCTGGTCCCTACCCTCTTTATTTACCATGAACACAAACCAATAATACGGTTCCATATCCACTTTCTTTACGTAAATATACGAAGAACCCTCTGAAAACTCAATAAGACCCTCATGCAATACATAGTCGTATTTGTCATTTAAGTATTGATTTGACCAAATAACTTCATTTTTTTGTCGCAAATCTTTAACAACATCTTCTGAATATGGTCCAGATTGAATCAAAGATGGGTAATCACCCATCTTATCCTCAACCATTTTTATAATATCTTCAGAAATCTTTGTCTCCTTCATTATTCACTTTCCCTTACCAAAGGTTCTGTTTTAATCATTTCCTTAACCTCTTCACTAACGGTAACTTCAGAATACATATTGTGAAGTGTTTTTCCCAACTCTTCAGCCATACCAATAGATTCCGCAATTACATAAGTAATTCTATATGGGTCAGCGTTAGACGCAGGTCTTCTGTCTTCAACATATCCAACCCAATCCTTTGATGTAGACAACGGTACACGAATAGATGCACCTCTGTCAGATACTCCCCAACTGAACTTATCAATACTCTGAGTCTCATGAAGACCAGTCAACCTCATCTCATTAGATGAACCATAACATTTAATGTGGTCCAAATGACGACCCTCAAAAGTTTTAAAGATAG
>Ga0255780_10000886_pt1 | contig 28153 bp, 26 predicted proteins | sample 071ome_32_FD_179978 | JGI IMG/M metagenome (GOLD analysis project Ga0255780, IMG submission 179978) | Coastal salt marsh microbial communities from the Groves Creek Marsh, Skidaway Island, Georgia - 071405AT metaG (version 2) | ecosystem: Environmental > Aquatic > Marine > Intertidal zone >... | reverse complement strand
TTATGCTAAGGCCAACTATCACACTCGTACTCAAAAATATGCTAAGGAGAAATGAGTGAGAAAAGTTTTTCGATAAGAGCATTATACGTAAGGTCAACTATCACACTCGATATAGGGTTTAAAATGGGGAATCACTTGTCCCTGTCCTATATACTTACAAAATATTATATTTTAATCTTAAAAATTAAAATGATGGATTAATCCTAAATATTCTCACTATTCTGTTTTTCGTCGGCCTCTTTTTGCAATCTTTCCTTTCTTTTCAAATATGCCCGCCGGTTAGACTCTTTTTTCTTCTCAGGGTCATATGCATATTTATACTTATATCCTGCTTTCAATCTGGCCTCCTTTAAACGCTCTTTATTCTTCTCATAATACTCTTTTCTTCCCGCTGGCGCAGTATACCGCTTAAGATGTGCTTTGGTTGCAGTTAATTCATCATCCAGTCTTACGATCTCCTCTTTCAAACGCTCATTTACAGTCGCCAGTTCCTCTCGCATCATGTTTATTTCCTCTTTGAGTTGGGTATTTTCGAGCTCTAACTCTTCTGTAGTTTGTTCGTTATGTTCCATTTGGTGTATTATATACTATAACACATCAAGGTCTTTACTCCTATTTTTTCTCCAATTCCTATTAATATGGTGCACGTTTATTATCTTGGTATTACTGTTCCCAGTTTGGTCGCCAGGTACAACAGAATATTCAAGGCAGTGAACCCTAAATACACACTGTACCAATATAACAACACATTTTAATTATCGACTTCTTCAGCCTCTTTTTGCAATCTCTCAAAGTTGATGAGCTCATACCAGTGGAAATTATCTCAGATGATGAAAACTAATATCATTATATGCTATATAATGCAAAAGAAACATTGGTGTGAACAATGTGGTAAGAGTTTTTCTACCAAATCAAATAAAAATAGGCATATTAAAACTTACTGTAACAAAAAGGCAATAATAGTAAATGCTACTGAACACTTACTGGAAAAGAAACATTGTTGTGAACATTGTGGTAAGAATTTTTCTACCAAATCAAATAAAAATAGGCATATTAAAACTTACTGTAACAAAAACGCAATAATAGTAAATGAACCTGAGCACTTACCCTGCTTTCTTTCTGACTTCCTTTGTATGATCAAGATGTGTGTTGGTTTGTAAAATTGATTTGGAGATAAAGTACGTTAACAATATATAACGAAAATGGTTAAATATAGTTGCGAACGTTGCGGAAAGGAATTTTCTCAAAAATCGCACTATGATTCGCATAATAGACGCAAAACGCCGTGTGAAAATAATGCCGATAAAATTAAGGCGCTTGTAGATAAAGCAGTTGAAGAAAAATTAAAGGAAATTAATAATAAATTGATCGTTGAAAATACAGATACATTGGAGCAAACTAATAAACCTATAATTACGGAAACGCCTGATGTTAATAACGGCGGTAATTTAAAATTGCCTAACACAAGGTACCAGGGATCTAAAAAGAAGATAATTAATGATATTTATCATCTAATGACCACACATTTTAAGCCAGCTCATATATTAGACTTATTTGGAGGTTCAGCAATTTGTTCTTTGTATTTTCAAATGAAAAATATAAAAACCACATATAATGATATTTTAAAATTTAATAGCATAAATGCAAATGGTATGTTAGATAATGATTTAAATAATATACCAAGCGTGGAAGACATAGAAATGATATTTAAACCAGTTAGCACTATTGAGTATACATCATTTATATATGATACGTTTAAAGATATATATTACACAGATGACGAAAATAAACAATTAGATGTTTTCAGGGAAAATATCAAACATTACAGCAATGAAAATATCAAAAAAAAGAATGTTATGTACTACTTTATATTTCAATCACTAATTTCAAAACGCCCTTATAATCTGTTCATAGGAAAAATTTATCCATGAGAACTTCTGATGTTGAAAGAAATTTTGGGAACAAAACCACCTGGGAAAAAACATTTATCGTTCATATGCAAAAATTCAGAAAGGAACTTATAAAATTATATGAACAGAAAAAAACGATTGATATTGCGAGTACTAATATAATAAATATGTCATATAACAAAATTCCTGATGAAATATTGTCCGATATAGATACTATTTACATAGACCCTCCTTACTTTAAAAATGACTGCAAAGATTCTCAATATTTTGATAATTATCATTTCTTGGAGGGGTTCATTAGCGAATCATGGGATGCGGATATTGATTTCTCTACAAAACATTTAAAATTAAAGACAACAAAGGATAATATTATCGAAAATGCAGACAAAATGTTTGATGACATAATAGAAAAATACGGAAATAAAAATTTGGTTATATCATACAATACAAAAGCATTTCCAAAAGTGTCTGAGATTGAAACAAAACTAAAAAAAGTATACAGTAACGTAATTACGACACAGATTGATTACAAATATGCATTGTCTAAGGCCAAATCACAAGAAGTATTGATATTAGCTCTTGTAATTTAACCAAAATGTGTTGAATTCTTCCTCGCTGCCAAAATGAGGGGTATTGTCCAATAAATTACGTAACGATTTAATGCTTCCAATATTGCAAGTATTGCCAGAACCAGAAGTATTACGCGCAATTTCCCATTTTTCTCTTACGATAATATGTTTAACGGGTATCTTGGTATCAGCCCTGGTATAAATTACGCATAAACAAAAGTGCTTTATGAAATTTTTGTATGGCTTAACTATACTTTTCAAAGTTTCTCTATCTCTGAAGTAACCGTTATATGTTCCTAATGTAAACCCATTAATTTCATCACTTGTCTTAAGATAAGTGCTTTTGATGTCAACCGCATAGTATTTTTCTTCTTGTATTTGACTAATTATTATAAAATCAGGGTATTTATTTTGAATGTCATTTTCAATGTACTTAAAACAGTTATCGTCTAATAACTTTTTTAATTTTTCTATTATAATCACTTCGTATATTTTACTAATAATTTTGGAATCGTTCCCTAATTTGTATTTTACACCATCGTTGGTAATAGTAAATTCGTCATCGATATTTATGCCAGTAATATTATTTAAAATGTTTTGTATTTCACCTGCTTCTTTAACTATATCTTCTGGTTTAATTGTGATGTCATTACCAATCGTAGTATCAATAATGCTTGTTTCGGGTTCAGTTGTTATTTCCATGTATTCTTTAAGAATAAAATAAGAGCTCAATTTAAATCAATTTTGGTTTTCCGCATGTTTGTGAGCGTTTCCGTAAAGTAATATACTGAAATAGTTTAAAAACTTTTAATTTGTCGTAAATATAATGGTGCTTATTCATAAATATCAAAAGATTTCAGACAAAGTCAGTAAGTATTCGCTCGATAAAAAGGACAAGAAACTGTTTTCGAGTAAGTCGAAATGGATTGTAACCGAAAAGGTGCATGGGTCAAACTTTTCGATCTATTACATGGACGGGAAAATAGAATTTTCAAAGAGGAATGATATATTAAAAGAGGACGAATGGTTTTATAATTACCAGCTCATAAAAGATAAGCTAATAAGAAGCATGAAAAAAGGTCGCCGAAGTCATAAATCATAAGAATGTGATACTCTACGGCGAGTTATTTGGAGGATGGTATCCCGAAAATAATAAGGAATGGACCGGACCCGAAAATGTGCGTATCAATTCAAGGGGCGTTTCAATTGTCCCCTTCGAGGACAGAGCCATTCAAGAGGGAATCTATTACACTCCCAATATCGAATATATGGTTTTCGACATAGGTACAGTCAACAATGGCGAAATCAGCTTTATCGACTATCATAAAATGGAGGAATGCATAAAACAAACCGAGTTATTTTACTCCAAACCATTGATGGTAGGTACGTTTGAAAAGGTACAGCAATATAACTTGGAATTTAATTCTACGATTCCTGAACAATTGGGGCAATTGCCCCTGCCAAAAGGTACGAATACAGCGGAAGGCGTCGTTATAAAACCGGTAGATGCGCATTTTGTCAAAGACAAAGACGGAAATAATATCCGCTGCTTAATAAAGATCAAAAATAAAAAATTCCTGGAGGTTTCAGAGAGCTTTGACATGGACGAAGCCAACAAATCGTATAAATTTATTTTGTCGAAACTAATAAATCAAAATAGATTTCAGGCAGTTATCTCCAAAATCGGAAAATTAACAGACGATAACGCAAATTCAGTCTTGAACGAGTACGTAGAGGATGTTTGGGCGGATTTTTATCAGAATTTCTCACATATTACGATAAGCGATTACGACAAGGCAAATGAATACGTGAAACAAATTGCCAAAGTTCTGATAATGGCTAACATATAATTTTGATACAATATAGTGGAAATAGATTCATCAATAAACTCAATACCATTGTAAATAGGCATTAAAATACTAATCATAATACATAAAAGGATTTTTAATATATATTATATGGCATTAACAATAGTATCGGGTTATTGGAAAATAAAGAATAAACATGGTGACATGTTTGATGAATGGTTTAATACTACATTACAAATAAATTGTCCGTATGTATTTTTTGCTGACAAAGAAATGATAGAAATAATAAAAAAATATCGTAAGGATTTACCAACGCATTATATAGAATGCACAATAGAGGAGTTTTATAGTTATAAACATAAAGATAAAATGCTATTGCATCAACGTCATTGTCCATCAAAGGAATTAAATCTAATATGGAATGAAAAACTATTTTTGATGCAAAGAGCATGTGAAATAAATCCATATCAAAGTAATTATTTCATGTGGGTAGATGCAGGAATATGTACATATAGAGATAAAATGCCACCAAAAGAATCGTTTCCGAATGAATTAAAGTTGGAAAGATTACCAAAAGACAAACTAATATATAGTGCAAGTAATATATATAATGAAGCATGTGTGCATAAATCGTTATATTATCATCATGTAAGTGGAACTTATATATTACATAAGAATGCAATAAATAAATTAGTAAATTTGTACAAGGAATATATGGAAAAGTTGATAGATAATGGAAATATTTGGACGGATCAAGTATTATTAACACACATATATAAGGATCATAAAGAAATGTTTTACAAATTATGTGATGGTTATGGAACAATAATACCTTTGTTGTATTAGATATTAATCAACTTCTTCAATTTTAGGTTCAAAAGGAACATCGTTATATTGTTCTTCTTGAACATCATCAGTGTCTGAAGGCATTCTATAATTTTGTATACAGTAAAACTCTTTACTGTATTCATCATGATATAGAACTTTGTAAACAATATTTACAAATGTCCGAGATAATCATAGAGAACCCGCGCATAGTGGGATTCTTTAAAGAGCATCCAAACATAGACCCAACCGACGTGATGCTAACTGCAGTGGAAATGCTCGATCATGCATTGTTCAACACATCTAATGTAAAAATGCAAGAAGAGTTTGTCACAAAACTGGCATCATTTGAACAAAATTTATGTAAAGTAACAACCAATGTTTCAGAATCAATGGAGTCTATAAACAAAAGTATAGAGAACAATGACCTATTCAAAGAAGCACTGTTGTCAGGCGTACATAATGGGATGGTAAATCTGATGAGTTTGAAGCACGCGTCATTTGAGTCAGCGTTGACCGCATCAACCACGCGAATATTAGACCAAATAAGTGCCCGCGATGCCCAGGAGAACTCAAAATCCTCTCAAAATATCGGTAAAATCGGGGAATCGCAGCTCGAATCGGCACTGAACGCCGGGTTCCCAAGTGCCGAAGTGATAAACACGAGCGGAGAGCGCGCGTCATGTGATTTCAAGCTGATGAGAAATGGTAAGCCGCCGATCTTAATCGAAACCAAGGAGTATACACGCAATGTCAACAAGGACGAGGTGATTAAATTCATACGCGACATAAAGGAGTGCAAAACACACGGTGTATTCCTTTCACAACACAGCGGAATTGCTAACAAAAAGAACTTTGAAATAAATGTGATCGATGGATGCGCGGTGGTATACGTGCATAACGTCGAATATTCGCCAGAATACATCCGCATTGCAGTGAGAGTGATAGACGAGCTACATCCGTACCTGTTAAGAGAGACAAATGACACCGAGGAGCAACCGGTAACCATCCCAAAACGCACAATGCAAGATATTTCGACGGAATACAGCACATTTATCCGGAAAAAAGTGGAAATAATAGAATCTTACAAGAAGTTCACCAAGACCATAATCAAAGATGTAGAGAACCTGGACATTCCAGGTCTCAAGTACATGTTACAAACAAATTGCTCTCTTAATGCAGAGCCGGAGAAGTCAAAACATGAATGTGACTATTGCAAACGGTCATTTAACACGAAAAGGGGCAAACAAACACACGAAAAGAAGTGTGAATACAAAAATAACAATGCCCGTAATGAAACTACTGCAGAAACGCAGGAGAAATTGATAACCGAATTATAATATAGAAAATTATGTATGTATACTATAATGTCATCGTTTATGGATAACACAAACGATGATTACACGAACCTCATTGAGTGTAAAACCGAAGGATGTTCAGTTACGTTTCCCGTTATCGTGGCAAAAACGCACGGAACTACTTGCATGAACTGCATAATGTCACGGTTTAACTCAAATGTTGAGGTCCATAATACCTCTTATTATCAGAAAGAACAGGAGTGCACGAAGAACTTGCGCGGTAACACCGTTTCCTGTAAAGTTTCTGCCGAATAAAGTATGAATTGCAGGGGTTGCGACTATCACAAAGATGATCAATGAGTAAAAACTATACTTCCACTTTGAAAAAGTCTCGAGTCCGTCCTTTTCCGACATATAGCATAACTATAGAAAAAATTGTTAGTATCCGCAATACTAACAACTTACCTACCGATGTATATTTCCTTCATTAGCTGCTTTGCCACCTTAGACGCGCGCGCTTGTTCGGCTTCCGTGCCGCTTCCTCCCAGAGTTTCGGTCATCATTCGTATATATAACAGGTTATCTGGTGTGTCACATTCAAGTGCATCAGGGTGTTCCTTTTTCCAGTTCTCAATATTTGTGTAATTCTTGTCTTCGACCGCCTTTATCAACTTCTTGAGTTGGGTCTTTTCCTCCGTGTCCTTCTTCCATTTATCACCCTGTTTGAAATATAGTGTTTCACTTTTGATGTCAGTGCAATGCATTGGTCGTTTATACAAATCAATTGATCGCAATGAATGATTCAAGACATTCATCATACCGTCGACAAACCCTACACTGTCAATATACTTCATATCTGATACCCCCATTTGTATATTCTGGATGAAATGATGGATGGGTATTGCATCTTTGCACTGAGTATGGAGGAAAAAATTTAAGTTTACATGATTATTCGTATACGATCTATTATCAACGTTGGTGACACTGTTATTAACCTGGGTGAACGTCTTGAGTTGTTCTTCATTTTTACGAATACTTTCAGTGAATATCGTTTGTTGATCCTTAAGTGTACGCTGCAGTTCAGCATTTTGTTCAAGCAATTCATTATTTTGCATGACAACATTCATTAATGCATTATGAGATACGTCCACTGTTGGGCAATTATTTGTTTCAACTGCAGTAACAAGCGGTTCAATGCAGGTTTTGCGATGCTTCCATAGTCCCGATTTTGATTTGAATGTCTTAAGACAATTTTCACATTTATGAATGTTATCCTGTTTGACTGTATCAGGACAATACAATGCTGCCTTTTTTGCATGTTTTTTTGTTGACAAATGTGCATCGAAATTGCTCTTTTTGTTGCAAGTGAAGTCACACAATTTGCAATAATACATGCCATTTTTAATTAGTTCAAAATTTTCTATTGTAGGGTCCATATAATATATAATATACTGGCTTTATTTCTCTGAAAATTATTCGCATTTTGGAATCCAAATTCGGAAATTCAGGTTCTCCGATTTTTGAAAAACTGGATTTTTCGGATCCAGGTTCTCCGATTTTTGAAAAATTGTAAAATTTCGGAAATTTTTCGGAAATTTTTCGGATTTTAAAATTTTCAAAATCCATTTTTGGATTTTTCGAAAAAATGGCCATTTTTGGGTCAAAAAAAACACTTTTTTCTCACTGCATAATTCCCTAAATATTAAAAGGGGTAAAAAATACCGCTGCATTTTTCCTGCGGCATTTTTTGGCATTTTTTTTTGTGAGTGAAAACACCTTTTTTGGACGTTTTTTGGAAAATTTTTGCTGCATTTTTCCTGCGGCATTTTTTCGGTTTCCACCTAAAAATGTCAAAATCATTCCGCACCAGCATTTTTTTCGCTGTCTGAGGTAAAATGCTCACAAAAAAATCCAAAAGGGCAAAAAAGTGAAAATCCAAAAGTTTCCAAAAGTTTCCATTTTGGAAACCAAAAAAATGCCGAATTCCAAAAATCGCTGATTTTTGGAATTTTTTTTTCAGTAACAAACTGTTTTTCTGAGTTTTATTTTCTGAGCATAATGCTCACAAGTAAAAAAACTGAAATTTTTCGAACAAAACTTTTTTCCATTTTTCGGAATTTCCAAATTTCCGTCGAAAAAAAACCCAAAAAAACAAAATAAAAGTTTGTAAAAAATAAAAAAGTCGTTGTGAGCATGATGCTCACAACGCTTTTTTGAAAAATGCCATTTTGTTACTGAGAATTGTTGTCCACGTTTCCACTCTCTTTTTTTTTTCGTCATTTTTCGATATTTTTCGTCATTTTTTCGGTGAAAATCAAAAAGAGAATGGAAATGTGGACAACAACGCAAAAAGTCAGTTGTGAGCATAATGCTCACATTTCAGTTTTTTTGCATCAAAAATTTGTGACTGAAAAATGGTTTTCCACGTTTCCATTCTCTTTTATTTTTCGATGTCGAAAAATTGCGAAAAAAAAAGAGCGTGGAAACGTGGAAAACCATACTTCTTACTGAGATTTCAAACTGAACACTTGATGCACCCTCGTGTTAGCAGAACTGCTAATGACAATTATTCATCTTAAAAAATCAAAATTGTAACTATAATTTCAGCAAAAACCGGCCATACCATACATCAAAAACATACATAATTATGTGCTGTTAGTTTATTGTTCCATAAATGCAGTAAAATTGATAACAATTATATAAAGTATTATGGATATATATAAGAATGAGAGCCGTACATACATATAAACCGATATTAACCACCATTTGTCAAGATGCATTTTCAACACTCAATACACCGACCAAGGCAATTCTCACAGATGTATCCCTTAGGGACGCAATACAAGGTTTCACTGCAAAAGAAATGCCCACATCGAAGAAGATGGATATATTTCATCGTATACTGAGGAAAGGAAAAGCATCTTTTGTGGAAGTAGGGTCGTTTGTTCATCCCAAGAAAGTGCCAGTAATGGCTGACATGCAAGAATTTCACAGTTATTGCGCTCAGTATATTGATGACCAGCCTTATAAAAGTTACATGCCTACATTACAGGCACTTGTTCCAAACCTTAAAGGTCTGGAAAGAGCATTGGCATGCGGTGTAGATGCAGTTTCATTTATAGTGTCAACCTCTTGTGAGTTTCAAAAGAAAAACACAGGAATGTCATTGTGGGATGCATACAAGGAAATTATGTCAATGGAAACGGTGATGCAACTCAACACAAACATGCACAAAATAAAGTACAAAAAGGTCTATATTTCGTGCATCAACGAGTGTCCCATTGTGGGTGAGATAGACCACGAGCTGGCATCGCAGGTGATTGACATATATTATAAATTCAAACACATTAATGAAATATGCCTATCGGACACGTGCGGCTCGTTATCGAGTGAACAACTTGAGAAAATTCTGATTGCCTGCCTTGATTATGGTCACGATATGGATAGGCTATCATTGCACCTCCATAATGGCTTCCGTTCAGATGATGAAACACATGATCTGATTATGTTCGCGCTTGACATGGGCGTAAGACGTTTTGACGTGTCATTATTGGACACCGGTGGGTGCATGATGACGATGGATAAGAAAGAAATGCTCTCAAATCTCGATTATAGCACTCTTGAAGAAGGGGTGTTCTTGTACAACAATCTCATATAAATATTAGTGACTGGATTAATATTTATTTTTATAGCATGCTTTGCATAAACTCCTCGTCATTCATCTTAGTGATGCGCATGAACTTCCCCTTTAATACCGCCTTCATGATCTTGTTGAGGTCTCCGTCGGAGATGTTCAGCTCCATGATCTCCCCCGTTTTAATGTTGAACAACCGGAACTTGCGTTCCGGTAGGCCCAATATTCTGTAAAGCCAGGCGTAGATCGCAACTTGTATCTGGTGGTCCAGTGTGAGCTCGCTGGTGCACTTGAGTTCATAGATAAAGTCGTCACATAAAAGGTCAACGCGCGCGGTGAACCGAAAGCGCGTATCGTCAGGCAGCCACTGCTCGAGCGATTGGTCGATTTTTTCGTGCGCCTCCTCGTCAAAGTGGTATATGATGGTGTACTCCGCCTCTGGCTCCGCCCGGTCGCACACTTTACCGAGCACGTCGTCGATCCTCCGGATGCACATACCAATGTCGTCTTGCTGGAGCCACGTACATTCGTCGCGCTGAATCTGCCGGAGCTTGCTGTAGTACTGTTCGTCGATTGCCTTGTATACGTTGGCGGCGTCGAGGTAGTCCTGTACGCTCTCCATGTTTTCGGAGATTCGGTCGACTGCGTCAACCAGATATGGGTTGGGATTCTCGATGTTCTCGTACCGGTCGCGGATCATGTCGTGAAGCACGCTGCTTTCGGGCTCCCCCGACTTGCGCGCGCTCCATTTGGTGTTTATATAGTCATAGTAGATGCAGGGGATCGCGATCCCGTTCAGGTCGCTCACCTCCTCGTAGAGGCCGTTAGACGTCTGTATGATGGCGGGGATGTCAAACACCTCCTCGACGGGGGATATGTAGGTGAACGCCGCGCTGAGTATGGGGGTGATTTCGTCGAGGATGTCCTCGTGGAGGAATCGCACAAGATCGGTGGGCGACGTGATGTAGTTATTGACGTCGCGCTTGGTCCCGCCCGCGTTTTCGTAGAAGATGGACCGCGGCACCCCCATGAAATCGACGAAGTCGGCCTTCTGGAGGTCCGCGTGGGTCGCCCGGAGGAACTCGAGTGGCCTGTTGGTGGCGTAGTCGTCGCTCTCGCACACAAAAAGGGTGTCGCTGGCGCGCGTGGCCGCTACGTAGAGCGTGTTGGGGCAGGTGTCGCGTACCAAGTCGCGTCCGTAGTAGTCGAAATAGCCGTTGTCGAACCCGAGTACGAACACGTACTTGCGCTGGCGCCCCTTCACGGAGTGGAAGGTGGAGATGCCCACCTTGCCCCCGATGACGCGCTCGTCCAGCTTCTCGCCCTCGAACAGCGGCACGAAGCACGGGATGTTCGAGAGAACCAGCGCGTTTTCGATGCGCTTTACGCGTCCGGATCGCACGGACCCGCTCAAAATAAAGAAATCGTCCGGTCGCGCGCCCTCGGCGAGGAGCTGCATGATCCGGCAGCATATGATGCGCTCTGTCTGCGCCATGCCGCGCTTCATGTACACCACGCTCGGGCCGTCGCGGCAGGCGAGCATGTACTGCTCCCCGAACATGACCTCGTTGACGAACCGGCAGATGGGGTGCGTGATGCGGTAGGACATCTTGAGGGACAGGTGGGCGAACTCGTTGCTGCGTAGCAGCTTGTTGTCGCGCCACAGCTTCGCGGCGAGCGTGAGGAACCGCGTGTCCGACCCCTTGAACTCGTAGAGCCCCTGTCTCCAGTCCCCAAGGACCACCACCTGGAACGAGTGCCCGCAATCGTAAACAAATTTTTGCAAGAAGCGGAAGTAGAGCGCGGTCATGTCCTGGGCCTCGTCAATGACAAGGATGTCAAAGTCGTGTGTGACCTCGGGGCGTATGGGCATGTCGTCGGCCATGATGCGGCGCATGGCGGTGTCATTGTGCGCATTGGCGCTGTATGACTGTACGGCCAGGCTGTGATACGTGTGCACCAGCATGTTTGGGATGGCCATGCTGCGAACTTTGTCGCGCACCTCGTATCGCAGGGACGAATTATAGGTTATTTGCAGGAGTTTCCGGTCGGGGATGTGCTTGGCGATGGAGAGGACCACGGTGGACTTCCCCGACCCGGCGCATGCGCCGACGATTACGTTTTTTCCTTCCTTTACTGCATCTATTACCGCAGCTTGTTCGGCACTGGGTTCATGCATAACTATATATTTATGCATAAACATGTCTATATCATTACATGCTGTAAAGCTCCAAGTAAAAATAACTGGCAACAGAGAGAACCGACAGGGAGAGCACCGTCCCAATCAAGAAATCGACCGAGAAGTCGCTGAGTGTGATTACCATGGTGGCGAGCAGGAACGTGATCAGAGACCCGTAGATGGCGTGTCGGCTGAAGTTGGTCACGTGTTCCTTCCCCGCGCGCGACACGAGGTTGATAAAGAAGAAGTAGGTGAGAGGCGTGGCCCACATGAACCCCAGGATCATGAAATATTGGGGCTGGGAGGCGTAGACCTGGCTGAGCGTCGAGATCGTGCCGAGCACCATGGCCCCTAAAATGGTATCAAAGATAACGGATGTGTAATTCATATACATTATCACCACAAAATCACTTCCTTACGCGTCGGGTTTTTCTAAATTTCGCGCTGTACTTGAATGCGTTGAGGAAGCGGACCTGTTTCTCGGCGTTGTCGCGGGTGGAGCATTTGGCGTATACCTTGCGCGTATCGGCGTTGTATACCTTGTAGCAAGACTGGTTTCTCACTTTTCTGATTTTATAGGGCATATACAATATGCGGACATTAAGCGATGGTGGAGGTGTATGGGGTTCCGCCGTGCTCCAACAACAGCGCATACTGACCGTTGGACGACAGCGCGCACCAGCGCCAGTCGTGATTGCCCTGGACGTCGGGGTCGGAGGGCAGGAACCAGGCGGAGCCGCCGTTGCTCGATGCGTACAGGTTTCCGTTGTCCTCCACGGCGATCATGTAGGTGGCGTCGCTGGACATGGCAATGTGGCGCCAGTTCTTGTTGCCGGTGCCGAGGTTCGCGTGGGACAGCTCGGACCACGCCGCGCCCTGGTTCTGGGTGAGCAGCAGTTTCCCGCCGCTGTCGGCGCCGAAGATGGTGTTTCCGTCGCTGCTGATGGCGATGCCCACCCAGTTTCGGTCGTCGAATTCGTCGTCCGGGAAGAACACGTTGTTAAACGTGGCGCCAAAGTCAGTGGACAGGTACACCGTTTCCGTGGCGAACACCTGGTAGCGGCCGTCATAAGACATGGCGGTGCCCGAGGTGGGGAAGGCCTGCACTGAGTAGTAGAGGTCGGTGCCGGTGGGCATGGCCGCCCAGGTGGACCCGTAGTCGGTGGACCGGTACACGTTGTCGCCCGACACGATCACGTTCATGTACTGCCCGTTGAGCGATATGGACAGGTTCACGAGTGTGCCCGGGAGAGTGAACTGGGACACCCAGCTGACGCCGTAGTTGGTGGACACGAAGATTTCGGTGCCGTTGCACGCAATCTGGTACTGCCCGTCCGCGGATATGGCCACGTGGTTGAGCGCGTTGCCACCGATGTCCTTGGCGAACGTCCAGGTGCCGCCAAAATCGTTGGTCTTGTAGATGCTGCCCGACACATCCACAATGGTTTGGTACTGTCCGGTACTCGATACGCCACCAGTATTCCAGTCACGATTCCCTAAACTGGTGAGCGCCGGCGTCCAGATGGTGGCGAAGAGCGAGGGCTGGTCGATGGCCAGGTCGGTGGCCACGAGGAGGATGGGCACGGTGTAGGTCTGCGTGATGTGCGTGTTCGAGTAATCGGTGGTCTTCCGCACCCGCGTGGCCGAGTTGTAGTAGTTAAGCTTGTCGTCGATCTTCTTGAGGTTGGCGGGCCCCGAGTATATGTCGATGTTCGCGCCGTTGTCGATGTTGAGCTTGAGGGTCACGGTGAGACCGTCGGGAACGTAGAACATGTCGCCGTCAATGACGCCGTCGGACACCTGGGTCACCCCGGGCGTTCGGTTGCCGAATATGTTCTTGTCGGTGGCATGACGGAGCTTGTCGTTCATGCTGTAGACGGTCACGCTGCCCTGAATATCGGTCACAAAGGATCCATTGACGTTGAATGTGCCGCCGTTAATCAGGTGAGCAAATGCGGTCGCGTCAAACACGCCGCCGTTGATATTAAATATATTGTTGTTGAGGATGATGTGGCTCCCAAAGTAGGTGTTGATGGTCTCCAGATAGTCGGAGTACAAGGTCGCCATGGCCCCCATCGTGATGACGTTGGACGCCCCAACGTAGTTGAGGAAGTCGGTAGTGTTGATGTCGAGCTCGTCGTCGTTCAGGAGCCCCGTGGTGGCGTCGACGTCGCGGCTAACAACGTTGCCATCGGAATCGGTAACAATTCCTAATTTCATATTAAGTGCTCTGGTGCTGTATTTTAACTGTATCGTATCGCGTAAATTATAGGCACGATACCCCTCGCCCTGGGGTCGATAGGTGGGAAACGACTGGTCGATCTTGAACCCTCCGAATGCGTTAAACGCATAATCTGTATCGTGAACTGTAGTCATATACACTTACGTAAGAATAAACCAGTTACGTTCTTACGTAAGGACGAGTAATACATCTCCAACTACCACCTTAGCTAAATTAGGTACTGCATTGATCGAACTGTCGTCGTAATAGGGTTGATTGTACTGCGTACTGGGTTCTCCCGAAGGCGTTGGATAGTTCGCGGGGCCAATATCCAGTGTGTAGGTCACTTTGAGGCCGTTTTTCAGAAGGATCTTGTCTCCTGGAAAGAACCCATACTCGATTCCGCGGTCATTCCGGTTCTCGAACAGGTCCACCGAGGTGATGTTTTTCAGCTGTTTGTTGATGTGATTGATGGTAATTGTGCCGGCGAGAAGGTAGTTGTTGTCCGCGTCCAGGGTGGTTATGAGTGTATGAAACTCGGGTATGGACAGGAATCCGTTTCTGTCACCGTCGATGCTCTGGCTGACGAGCTGGTCGTCTACACCGCGTATCCCAAAGTAGCGGTTGATACCGTTGATAAAGTTGGTGTACTGCTGCTCGAAGATCCCCAGGTCGCTGATGTCCGTGGCTTGGAGGTTCGCGAGAAAATCGGAAGATGTCAAGGTAACGTCGTCGACGATGAACGTGTTCGTGCTTGGGTTGTAGTTGCTATTTGTGCCCACCAGGTTGCCCTGTGCATCCTTCTGAACGCCAATGAGGCTATTGAGAACGGACGCAGGACGTCTTATCTGCAGTGTGTGCGTGAGGTCGTATCGCACGCCCTGGTAATCTGCGCTAATATCAACGAAGTCATATTCGTTAAATATGGAGAACCCTCCCTCGGCCACGAATATCTTGTCGGCGCGCACCTTGGGCCACTGCATCTCGTAGTTTTGGTGATCCTGCAGCTCGTGTAGATCGAGATCGCTTATGTCCACGCACAGCTGAAAGTTCTCCTGATGGTAGTCGGCGGTCTGCACCGCGTCTCGGTGGACGTGAAGGTTGCTCAGATCGACGCATACCTGGAAATTTTCCTGGTGATGGCCGGGAACGGCACCGGTTTCGCCGTGCACGTCAAGGTTGCTTATGTCCACGCACAGCTGAAAGTTCTCCTGATGGTCGGTCGACGGCTCGTTCTTGACAAGAAGTCCGTGTAGATCCAGGTCAGTGAGGCGCACCTCGGTTCCGGGAGGCATACAATGGTTACCAGGAGGCATACAATGGTTACCAGGGGGCGTACAATGGTTAGTATAGTTCATATAGTATCATGGCATAGTATCTGTTGTACAAAAACGTACAGCAGGTAGATTAGAGATCGTAAACTGTTTTTAAGTTTACACAGAAGGAGTAATTGGAATTGTTCATGTTGAGAACCCGTCCGTGTTCGTCGAGGAGCCGGATGTGCATCCGGTGGAGGTCCACGGGCCCAAAGTAGCGTCGCGGCTCGGACACCACCTTGAAATCGTTCTCCATCAGCAGCGAAAACCCGCCGCCCTTTACGGAAATGCGCGCGAATATGTTCTTGCTGAGGATCGAATCTGGGAACACGCTTATAAAATGGCTGTTCGCACTGTTGTTGTAGTCGTCGATCGCCAGGTATATGTACCGGATCGGCGAGGGGTCCGCGATGGTATCTGCGATATGAGCGGTGCTTCCGGTGTACTCCATCTTCAAATAACCCAAATTATAGGCCAGTTTTCGAACCAAGGGGGTGATGTCGCGTTCTCCCTGGACCGTTTTCCCGAAATCCAGCCCAATGTTCTGTATTTTTTCGTATCCGGTGAGGCTCTCGTCGCGCGTTATGATGAACTTTCCTGTTCCAGACCCATTTGCAGTAACGTCGTGCACAAACGTCACGAACCCGAAATCGTCCTGGGTGTCAACGGGCGCTCCAGACAGGTCCCGCGGAGAAATTGCGTTATTGAGCTCATTGATTAGGTCTGCGGCGGTGTAATTGCCGTCGGAAACTGTGACCATCTTTGTCTTTTCTTCGACGGTAGTGTTGTTGTTTACGATGATTGACAGGTGAAAGTAATTGTTTCCGTACGATTCGGATATGCCATAAAAGGTGACGGGAATCTCGACAGACGACAGTGTCATGGACACCACCTTGTTAATACGCTCGGGTAGCTGAACCACAAAGTCGGAGCTCTGTGTGCCCAATAGGTCCTTGCGAAATCGCGTGTCAATATTCACGGATTTTGTGATGATTCGCGTGTTAAGCGGGTTTAGGGTACCTCGGAAGAAGCTGTCCGACTGTGTATGCACATACTGAGTCGTGTTCGGCTTGGTAATTTCCTGGGTTCTCGGAATATCGTCGGCGTGATAGGTGGTTTTATCGAGCCTTTCGTCACGCTTCTCCGTTGCGGTTTTACATTTAACGTGGATTAGCCAGTCGCGCGCGGTTTCAAGAAACTCATACAGATCCCGCTTAAACTTTTTGTCCACGTCACCTGAGCTCAGGAGGATGTGTCGCAATTCAACTTCCTTTTCCTCGATGTCCGCGGCAGTATATTGTTTCCCGGGCTTTATGTGAAAAAACCGTTCGAGATCATTTATATTGTAGTTATTAATGTCAAGGTCAAGGTTCTCCATGAGTATATACTTTCGACATATAATTACGTGTGCATGTACACGCATGCGAAAAGTAAAATATATATGATTATATATACCATGTCTATAGTGGCTCTTAAACGTAGAACGAATGCAACTAATAATATGAGTGCAGGAGGATCATTTTCCCTCACTGGCACGCTCCGTAACCAAGGATATGTTGGTCAGACAGGTGATAGCAGATCGATAACATACACCCGAATAAAATCAAATGTGCCGGGCGAAATCTCTGGGGAGTTTGCTGCGAATGTGGTAAAGCCCTATCTTAATTGCTTGAATGACTCCACCGTTGTGAAAACGGGCGCCATGAGCCAACAGGCGTACATCAATACTCGTTTCCAGTGCCTTCTCGCGGGCAGCGAGACCGTAGTGAAGCCCGGAAGCACGCAAAACGAGAACGTGCAATCGGCATACACCAGTTATAAGGCGAAGAAGGCGCTTGCCGACTATGTTAAAACGCTGGATCCTGACTGCGTTACCCCTGTTGCAGCGTCAACCTGCGCAAACTATAATCATCAGATGAGTACGAACACGTGCAACATTGTCACCAATGAGGAGGATTTGTCGGCCTACAAACAGAGCGATTTCGTAAAAATCCTTACAAAAACGTGCGTCGATGCCGATTCATTCGATATTCCAATCACCATCAACCGCGTGCCCCTGGTATAATGGGTAAAATTGAGAGGAAGTATATTGTAAGTGGAATACATACAATATGCCGTACACACAGGAAGAACAGGCCTACATCGATAGTCTTAGCGAAAAGGAGAAATTGGGCTTTGACATCGCAAAAGACCATTTAGGCTGCACGTTTCACGTGCAAAAGAGCATTGGGTTTAATCGCTGGAAGGCGGCGAGGGAGGCCGCAAAGCAAACTGCTTCTTGTACGTCGACCAGTTGCACTTAAAATCGCTCATATCCTTCTTGAACCCATTTTTAACGGGCTTTTGGAGGAGTTCCATGTTTCGGATAATTCCCAGGTGGATGAATTTGTTCTTGCGCTTCTTTGCGTCCTCGCGTTCCTGTTTTATTTTTTCCTCAGCGTTTAATCGTCTTTCCTCCTCCGCTTTTTCTTGCGCGAGTACTTTTTTGGACTTTGGCTTCTTTTTCGCATCGCTCAAGGGGTTCTCCGTAGTTCCCTTCTGTGCTTGACGCTTATAGAAGGGTCCGTCCATGACTTTTGCCTTTTGTTTATTTTCGACCGGAAAATGAGTGTCCATGAGGATATTTTTCACGTTCTCCGGGTAGTATTTCTCTTGTATAAAGAAATCTCTGCACCGAAACTTAATTACATAGTCTACGGCAATTGCATTAAGTACACTTTGTGAAAGTGCCAAGTCACTATAATAAGAGAACCCCTGTTTATATGCGTCATAATGCATGAATACGGGTCCATATTGTGTACTGTGCATAATGTTGGACCTCCAGTGTTTCTCAATGTCGTTGTCGGCATCGGCAAGGGCCTTGGTATATGCGGTTTTGTCATAGAACACCGACTCAATGTTCGCGTTTGACTGAGGGGTGTCGGGTATGGCGGCGAACTTGGCCTGCTGTTTTTCGATGAATATTTCTTGAGAGCTTTTTGGAACCTCTACACTAACAGCATTGCTTTTTCCAAAACAGTTAAAAAACCGAAAAAGATTCATTAAGTATTAGAGATATAAACATTTATGTTATTTTTCCGCAACTTGCGTTGCTCGCAGTGCGAACAGGTCCTCAATTTCCTTGTCGAGAAATGGCACTTCGATGCGATCATAGGTCTTGTACATGTTGTTGGGGTGTAGGCATACGAGGTAAAGACCGCTGATTTTCTTCCCATATTTGCGCTCAAGGATCCCGCGATAGATGTTGAGTTGGAGGGAGTAGTGCCAAAAGTTGGAGTCGGGCAGGTGTTTCACACAGTCGGTTGTCATAAATTTTGCAAAATAGGGCTCGTGGACAATTTCCTCGCACCGCTTCCAGTCATAGATCTGGAGACTGCCATCGGGAAGTTCGAACACCATGTCGATCGATCCGGACAATTTGAGCTCTTCGTAGTACACCATCCACTCCGTCCGGTACGCCTTGAGCTCAGGGAAGTCCTTCACGAAGTTTTTGAAGTAGTTGAACTCCACAGAGTCGTTTGTAACCTCTAATCCGTTGTAGTAGCATTCGATGTCATAGTGCATCTTGGTACCCGCGGCCGACGCCGCGTCCCGCTTTGCGTCCCACATGGCCAGAATCTCCTCACGGGTCATGTTGTAGTACTTGTAGTTGGGGTCGTTGCGCTTTCGACTCACCAAAATCTTGGCCACAGTGGCTTCGGCGTCAAAATGTTCAAAGTGCGAGTGCACCCATGTGGTGCACGATGTGAATGAACTGTCACCATGTACGGTGTATATGTGCGGTCCTTCATCAAACGTGATAAACTCGTCGCGAGGGTGCTTGTTCTTCTCTGCAAGGTAGGTTGGCGGCTCCATACTGTTTGTGGTGATTAAAAAAATGAGCCAAGATCAATTTTCTCTATACTTCAACTCGGCACTTCTCGTGCAGTTTCGAACATAGTGTAGGGTATATCGGAACATCCTTTTTATTTTCGCCGAGGACACACGAATACTGAGCCGCGTATTTGTTCATAACCTCTTCGCACGCATTATCAGGAACCGTATATTCTCGCTGAAACGCAAGCAACAGTCTGTCGGCCAAGGTTTCGAACACATTTTTCATCTTTGCCTGATTATAACAAACCCATTTGTCTTCATACACATAGAACGCGGTGCTTTTTGTGGCAACTGTTTTGATTGGACATAATGATATATTGTCATCTATGATAGTTTGAATGGTGTTATGCAGCCCTTTCGCGAATACATTTTCGAGATAATTGCTGTATTCAATGCAGTCAAGCCAGTCGAGGATGTGTGCAGGGTTTTCTATGTTAATATTTAGCCATTTTACGACATCGATCTTACGGGCACTCCTGTACATGTGCTGTCGCAACTTTTTATTGTCCTTTTCGAGCGCCTGGATTCGGTGCATCATCTCTTTCATATACCCAAACATCACGTCCATCGGCGGGTGCGAGCTATCGAGGTCCCCTTCCAGATCGCACGACATTTCAAACTCACAGAAACCCACATGGCGTTCATGACTTCCCTTGCGCTTAAACTCGCGCCCACAATGATTACATACAAACATATTTTCTGTACGGTCCATGCACATCACCATGCTGTCAATTTTTCGCTGTATCATTCAAAAAAATAACACATTAGTGTATATATGTCCAGATTTTATACTGCAGAAGATCTTGCTATGGGTCCGCAAATAGAGCAGCATTCGAGCCATATGGTGATGACGAATGTTAGCCAGGAAAATCGCGTAAAATATGTTAATATTGACAGCAAATTTCGCGACGATTACGATTCGCACGTAGATGGGCCTGTCGATTTCATGGTGACCCTGCCGTCGCCTATTACCCATGTTCAAAGCATGAAAGTGGAGAACATAGAGATCCCATTGTCATTTTACAACGTGAGCAAGGCGCTCGGAAATTCATACTTCGCCGTTGATTATTATAACGAAGAAGGACACAAAGAAGAACTGGTTGTTACGATTCCCGACGGTCAATATGATACGATAGAGTCACTTGCGATTGCCGTTCAAACTGCATTTAATGCCGTATCTGACGGCCCCGACGTTACTGTGACCACTTCCGGTTCTCGTGTGACGATGACGTCTGCTCTTACGGCGCCCAAAAAGTACGTAATTAAGTTCCCCGCGAGCGAAACGGGCGGCGATGACAAGTACAATGTCAAGGGAAAGCTTGGATGGACGCTGGGGTTTACCAGTTTAAGTGAGACTATTACACCAGACACGGCCACCGTAACTGCAACAAATGTATATGATCTTACCCGCCCGCGCGTTATTTACATGTACATCGATGAGTTCTCGCAGTCAAAGAGCAACTCATTTACCACCGTAATGGCTCGCTCCCAAAACAGCGACAACATTATTGCGAAGATTAGCACAAACCGCGCCACGAATATCATGCGTTCGGTGTTCCCCGCGAACGAAAAGAACGGTTATCTGCTAAGCGATCATCGCTACTACAACGGCAAATGTGACATTAAGCGGCTGCGGGTGCAGCTTCTCGACGAGTTTGACCGAAAAATCGACCTGAATGGCCTTGATTTTTCGTTCTCGCTGAGAATTGTGCACAAATAAATGTTCCACCGAGCCAAATAAAATTGATCCCATAAGACATGCATACCTTATGCAATCACAATCATGGAATTATCCAAAGAACAACAGAGTGCTCTCGAGCTATTTAACAATGGCACAAACCTGTTTATCAGCGGGCCCGGGGGCACCGGGAAGACGGAACTGATTAAGCGTTTCGTGGCAGAGACGTCAAAAGTGGTGCAGGTATGTGCCATGACCGGTTGCGCCGCACTGTTATTAAAGTGCGGCGCAAAAACAATCCACTCATGGAGTGGTATTAAACTGGGAAACAAGCCCATTGACGAGACATGCACTGCGGTTGCGAAGAGTCGGTACTACTCAAGATCCTGGCGAAAGACCCAGATTCTCATCATAGACGAGGTGTCTATGATGTCGCGAAAGACGTTTGACCTTCTCAATGCGGTGGGAAAGAAGATACGCAGGAACGACAAGCCCTTTGGGGGCATGCAGATCGTCATGGTCGGGGACTTTTACCAGCTGCCGCCGGTGGCCACAGACGATTCCGATCCCGGGTCTTCCGAGTTTTGTTTCCAGTCGGAAAATTGGAACATGACGTTTGCACCAAGCGAGCACATTATTCTGAAAACCGTATTCAGACAGAGCGACCCCACTTACAAAAACATTCTACTGCAGATACGGGAAGGTGAATTGGACGAGGAGGGCCAGGAGCTTCTTCGAACGCGCATTATGGAGAATGACAGTTCTGTGAAGATATTTCCGCGGAAAAACAGCTCCGAGCGGGAGAATCAGAGGATGTACGACGCAATTGATAAGAAATTGCCGGGTTACACTTACACAGTGCAGGTATACAAGACACTTGACAACATAAACGGGGACGCGTTTGATACGGGCACGCGGTTCAGGTGCAACAATATGACCGAAACGCAGAAAGAAATCGAGGTGAAAACACTATTAAACAGCGCGCCCATGCAACATGTGCTTAATTTGAAAAGAGGGGCCCGCGTTATGTGCATTAAGAACCTCAATTTGAAAAGAGGGATCTGCAACGGGTCGCAGGGCGTTGTCATTGACTTTGTGTTACGCGCCCAGTCGGCCGAATCGGGGTCCCCGGACCCGGTTGTCAAGTTTGACAATGGGGAAATTCTAACCATAGAAAGGAATTGCTGGCAGAGCGAGTTCTTCCCGTCGATCGGCGTGGGACAATACCCACTCATATGGGCATGGGCGATCACGGTGCACAAAGTGCAGGGCACCACGCTGGATACCGCGGAGGTAGACATTGGTTCGCACATATTCGAGTATGGACAGACGTATGTCGCGTTATCGCGGATCAGAACGCTGTCGGGCCTGTTCTTAACGGGTTTTGACCCGAGTAAAATCCGCGCAAACCCAGTTGTAAAAGAGTTTTATCGCGTGTGTCAGGCGGCAGCAGCAAGCACAAAGAAAGAGGAGGTGAAACCAAAACCGGCAAAAAAAGAAAAACCAGAAAAAAACAACACCAAGAAAATAGTATTCACCACGGGCAGGAACAAAATCACCGATTTCTGGAACGCACAAACCGTGAAGGATATGCAAGATTAAATTATGAACAGCATATATTTTTACCGTATATATGCTGTGATAAAATGGAGCGTATGTATATACATGTCTAATAATTCTTGGAAGCAATACGGCGGAACGCTCGTTACTGAAACTGTAAATAAATTTAGAGCAGGAGTTCTCGTGGCAGACGAGCTACTACTAAGACAGAAATATTCAGGTGAATTTGAAGTTCTTGGTGGTATCAATGTGTTGGGTAACGTCACCACTGACGGAAACCTTCTGTTGAAAACTGCCGAACCAAACAATATTACACGGTTTGATGTATCATCTTCCATGAGTGTTCACATGGACGCATACCTGAGGGAAAAATTATACATGGGAACTTTGAGTGACTACATTGTGGGGGGTGCGAATGGCATTGGTCTGAACACACAAACGCCTTCGGGAACATTTGAGATCGTTGGCAATACAACCGCCCCCTATAATTTTATTGCAGGATCGGGCGCCGCCGATTCAAATGTCATTATTACGAGGAATGTAAACGACAAAGGTCTCTTGGTTTCGTCTTCGGATGTATCGTCGGGGATTCATTTTTTCAATGATACCGCAATTACCAGCGGCAACGCGGCAAATTCCTCTATCATATACGATTCCGCTACGAATAACATTACGTTACGTGTTCCCAAATCGGTTGAATTTAGCAGCGAGACTTCAGAGGACACGTTTCCTGCCATATATAGGTCAACGGCGGTCACAAATACAGTCATTAATTCAAACCCCATTGTTACTGGCGATATATCCGCGAGCGTTGCATTGAATCTCGCATCAAACAACAGCGGGGCTTCGTTCATTGGCGGCGACTTTCCGACAGATCCAAGTAACTCATTTGGTATGATTGCAGCCATGAACAAAGGAACGAAGCACGCCGCGTATACATTCGTCACGACCAATGATCCCTCAATCAATGCAGTGAGATCAGGAATAAACAATTACTCGCCTGATCCAAGTTTTACAATAACCATGAACGGCAAAACAAGGGTTGGGCATAGCGAACAAAAGGAAACGGCTTCTTTTGACGCGATCGCAAAGCGGATTGTCAATGATTTTGATGCGACAATAGCCGCTGATCGGAAAGTAAAATATTTTACAGGAGGGCCAGTGTCGCAAACCGGCACAGACTATAATTACGGAATATTTGAAAACACAAATTACGGTATTGGAGACTGGACGTTTACGCAATTCACGTCAAGTGACGTCAGCAGCCATGTATTGTCTGTGTCTTCCCCCGTACATTTTACAAGTACAGTGGATAGTCAGGATAATTTATTAAAAATCGCGGGTCATTACGACAACCGCTTTTATTACTATAATACAACTGCAGGTCAGTGGCATCAAAGTTCGAATCCAATACCTCGTTTGGTTGTTTTCCCGAGTCTCACCGCGGGGGCTGACTATAAATATATTGAAATAGCCATCTTTAACAATCAGTTATTTGTACTGGTTCAAGAACAAGGTGGTACGGTACGTGGTATATTTTGCCCAACTGAAAAGTGCCGTACTACGACGGCTACCTCCCTATTTTATTCAACCGATGATATATTTATTGTTGATACGGTATATCTCTATGAATACACTTTACTTTCGGGACTTACAATTCATAACACCTACAATATTGGGCAGTCCATGTATATTTTATCCAATACTGCATTGTATGTGATAACATATGATGTTGATCCGAATAATGCGCAGTCGGTAACAACATTAGCACAGCTTCAGGCAAATGAATATTATGCAATGTACAAAGGAGACGCAAATTACTATATCCTGGTTGGTAACAATGTGATATCGTATACGACAGACGGCGCAACGACATGGAACGATATTACTGTTTCAGACATCACCGCAATGAATGGAGAAACTGGAGTTATTCGAAATGCTGAAATAACAAGTAGCTCCGGAAGTCTTCTCGATGAAATTACCCTGATAGGCGATAATGTAGTGCTAACACATACGACCGGACGTACAAACATAAATGTGCTTTCTGATTGGAAACGACATAATGTTGATGAAGTGAATGGTACTTCTTACCACAACTCTATAATTAGTTCAACGAATACTCCTATTGATATTCACAAAATGGGGTCAGGATTTTTTTCGGTAATTAATAACATGACGCCATCTACGTATAGTGAAGGTGACATTCAGACAAAATGTACGGCTGCATACCAGGTATATGCACCAACAATTCATGATGGAGACAAAATTGTACTTGACATCATTGGCGACATACGACAGAGTGGAGCCACATATCAATTCTAAAGTGTAAATCCTAACATGTATAATATGCGAGTATAATTTGACTGCATATTATATAAAACGCGTCAATGTCTCAATGGTTAGACGCAGCAGGGAGTGCTAATAAATTCAGACGAAGTTATGTAAATGGCTTTCTGGATGTTAGTGGCGGGGTATATGTACGGGCTGACAACTCCATCAATCTATACGACGCAGTTGATGATGTTACGCCCAAGTTTAGTATTCAGTCCATGAAAATGCGTGTTCATGACGGAATATCTACACGTCACGATATCTCACTGAGTAAATTCATTTATTTGAAGGATTTAACAGAAAATGTACAGGCCCGTATTACAGATATAAGCGGCGCTGTAGATGTTTTGACAAGCGATTATGCGTCAAAGGCATACGTTGACACCAGTATCAATGATGCCATAAGTGCACTTGTAGACAGTTCTCCTGAGGTTCTCAATACTCTTAATGAATTGGCAACTGCACTTGGAAATGATGAAAACTTTTCCACAACAGTAACAACAAAAATAGCAAACACCGATTTATCAATTAATAATTTGCGAACGGCGACGGATGCTTCTTTCCAGGCCCATGACGTGTCCATCAATGATTTGCGAGCAACGACGGATGCCTCTTTCGTGGCTCATGACGTGTCCATCAATGATTTGCGAGCAACGACGGATGCCTCTTTCGTGGCCCATGACGTGTCCATCAATGATTTGCGAGCAACGACGGATGCTTCTTTCGTGGCCCATGACGTGTCCATCAATGATTTGCGAGCAACGACGGATGCTTCTTTCCAGGCCCATGACGTGTCCATCAATGATTTGCGAGCAACGACGGATGCTTCTTTCGTGGCCCATGATGCTTCATTGAGTCTGCATGATCTATCATTGGTTGATCTTACCAATCGCACATCAGGCATAGACGTATCAGCGGATGGTTACATGTATTGGACAAAATCCATACTTCCTGCCACAAATGATATTGTATTAGGGTCAGCTACTCAGCCAATTAGTTCGCTATTTGTGTCAAGTAACACGATTCATTTTATCAATTCGTCACAAGGAACCGCCACAAATTTGTCAGTTGATCAAGACAGCGGAACACTTACGACAGAAGTTACCACTGTACAAGAACCCGATGATCCAGCCGAACCACCTGTTGTAGTTACATCCTCCGCAACTGCAGTAACTACGGATTCCAGTAATATTACAAGAATCGGGTATAGAGATATATCCTATGCGCCCACCTACACATTAGAAGTAAGTGGAAATATGCTTGTAACAGGAACAGTCGGAACACTTGGTTACCGATTTCCGTTCTACGATACATCAATCAGTATCTTACGTGCCGATCATGATATATCAATAGACAGTCTTACACTCACTCTGGATGACCTTAGTGGGACTGTTTATGATACATATGCTACAAAAGCGTATGTGGATACCAGTATCAATGATGCAGTGAGTGTAGCAATTAATAATCTTGTGGATGCTGCTCCTGGTACTCTGGATACGTTGAATGAGTTGGCGGCTGCTCTTGGCGACGATGCAAACTTTTCAAGCACAGTGACCAATAAACTTACCAGTATCGATTCATCGATTAACAATCTTCGCACTGCAACGGATGCCTCTTTCGTGGCCCATGACGTGTCCATCAATGATTTGCGAGCAACGACGGATGCTTCTTTCCAGGCCCATGACTTGTCTATTAATGATTTGCGAGCAACGACGGATGCTTCTTTCGTGGCCCATGACGTGTCTATCAATGATTTGCGAGCAACGACGGATGCTTCTTTCGCGGCCCATGACGCATCATTAAGTTTACATGACATTTCTCTTAGCAATCTTGATGCTTCATTGGTCGCAAACAAAACGTTATTGGATGATTATGCTGCATCAAATTCGGCTTTTGCAGTAACAATTACAGACACATTAACTTCAAATTATGCATTAAAAACGTATGTGGACACAAGTATCAATAATGCAGTGAGCGTAGCAATTAATGGTCTTATTGACAGTGCTCCCGGTACTCTGGATACTTTGAATGAGTTGGCGGCCGCACTTGGTGACGATGCAAGCTTTTCGACCACAATTACCAATAAATTGACCAACACTGATTCGTCTATTAACAACCTTCGCACTGCAATCGATGCATCTTTCGTAGCACTTGATGCATCTTTCGTAGCACTTGATGCATCTTTTGCCAATCATACATCAATATTGAGTCAACATGATGCTTCTTTGACATATTTGGAACAAAATGTTGCCGATTCAATATCCGATACATATGCCACAAAAACGTATGTGGACACAAGTATCAATAATGCAGTGAGCGTAGCAATTAATGGTCTTATTGACAGTGCTCCCGGTACTCTGGATACTTTGAATGAGTTGGCGGCCGCACTTGGTGACGATGCAAGCTTTTCGACCACAATTACCAATAAATTGACCAACACTGATTCGTCGATTAACAACCTTCGTGCTGCAATCGATGCATCTTTTGAGTCACTTGATAACGTATCGTTTGATGCAGTTGATGCATCTTTCGTAGCACATGATGCATCTTTTGCCAGTCATACATCAATATTGAGCCAGCATGACGCCTCTTTAACTGCCCATACGTCAACTTTGAGCACTCATGACGCATCTTTAACTGCCCATACGTCAACTTTGAGCACTCATGACGCATCTTTAACTGCCCATACAACTTCTTTGAGCACTCATGACGCATCTTTAACTGCCCATACAACTTCTTTGAGCACTCATGACGCCTCTTTAACTGCCCATACAACTTCTTTGAGCACTCATGATGCCTCTTTAACTGCCCATACAACTTCTTTGAGCACTCATGACGCCTCTTTAACTGCCCATACGTCAACTTTGAGCACTCATGACGCCTCTTTAACTGCCCATTCGTCAACTTTGAGCACTCATGACGCCTCTTTAACTGCCCATTCGTCAACT
>Ga0255780_10000866_pt1 | contig 28406 bp, 20 predicted proteins | sample 071ome_32_FD_179978 | JGI IMG/M metagenome (GOLD analysis project Ga0255780, IMG submission 179978) | Coastal salt marsh microbial communities from the Groves Creek Marsh, Skidaway Island, Georgia - 071405AT metaG (version 2) | ecosystem: Environmental > Aquatic > Marine > Intertidal zone >... | reverse complement strand
TTGGGGCGAATAGGATGAGTAATGATCGAATCATGTGCAGTCACTCTAAGGGCGACCTTGCTCCGACACAAAGCGAAATCCGTGTTTTTTGAAAAGATTCCACGCAGAGGATTTGAAATGTGTGGGTTCTTCCATTCCGGGTGAAAGGTCTCATCTCTTTCTTATAGCCTGGAGCACAGCACATCCGGGCTGCATGCATCGTTGCATTTGATCTCAGGCAGGGTATATTCCCACACACAATTTCGAATTTGACAGTGGAGACCATCGACCAAAATCAGCATCAGCCAAAAAAGGACAAACCCGAATCAAGCGCCCTGGTGGATACGCAGAATCAACGTGACGAACGTTGTATCCCCATCGACAAGGTGGGGGTGAAAGGCATACGATTCCCAATCCAGGTTCGGGACAAGGCACGGGAGCATCAGGAGACCATTGCGACGGTAGGTATGTGTGTGGACCTCCCGCACGACTTCAAGGGAACGCACATGAGCCGATTTGTTGAGGTGTTGCATTCGCATGGCAACCTGGTTCATGTGGAGAATATTCCGGATATTCTTCAGGAAATGCGTGTCAAACTGAATGCTGACACAGCTCACCTTGAAATGGCGTTTCCTTATTTCATGGAAAAAGCTGCTCCAGTGACAGGGAAAAAGAGCCTGATGGATTATTCCGTGGTTTTTGATGCGTCCGCTGACAATGATTCGTTGGATTTTGTGTTGCAGGTGAAGGTGCCGGTCACAACCTTGTGCCCTTGCTCCAAGGCCATCAGTCGATATGGAGCCCACAATCAGCGAGGAGAAGTGACCGTGGCGGTGCGATTTGACGAGATTGTCTGGATCGAAGACCTCATCGAGTGGGTGGAAGCTTCCGCCAGCAGCGAGCTATATGCCTTGCTCAAACGTCCCGATGAAAAAGCGGTGACCGAACGGGCTTATGAAAATCCTGTGTTCGTTGAAGATCTGGTCCGTAATGTCGTTCTGCGGCTCAAAGGAGTTCCTCAAATTGAATGGTATCGAGTTGAAGCAGAGAACTTTGAGAGCATTCACAATCACAATGCCTACGCCTGCATCGAATCACATGCCCGTTAGCGAATTTCAAAGGGTAAGTCCACGTATTCTTCGGTGATCCAACGTTGAACGCTGTCGAATACATCCACTTCAAAGGGTTTGCCGATATTGTTACCAGCCAAATCTTCAATGATGGTGGTGGCGCGGACGATGTAATGGCCAGCTTTCCAGGCTTCATCGGGTGTGAACATCCATTCAGTTTCCTGACTCGCAAGGGTGATGCTTCCCTTTAACAAATCGCCATCCTTGTGACGCACCTCGATGAGGCGTTGGGCGAGGGCAAAATCCATGGGCTCCCCAAATTGGATGATCAACGGGGAGCTTGTTCCCGTTTCAGGGATGTGTTTTTTCCACAGCTCGGGATCGATGGCTGTTCTGTCAGGTGCCTTAACGCTGAAATTTTTTTCGAACGAGGTTACCAGGGGGAGTCGTTCGGCATCCTTCCAGTCTGCGTCGATGACCAGTTTATGGGAATGTCCCGCAACCAAGGATGGTCCGATGTCTTCCAAGGGTTTGACTCCGCGTTTGATGCGGCCGGGATCGATGAACAGGGTCAGGCGTTGCATGGGGGCATCCCAGAGTTCCTGCCCCAGTTCCAGGAAAGGCAGTTCCACTTCCTGATTGTTTTCGTCATACAGATGGATATGATCGTAAACATCTCCACCACTCATGGAGTCCGAAAACACCAGATAAAACTTCAACAGGTTCTCAGGTACCTGGTCTGAACTGGGGTAAACTTGGGAGACGACTGTCGAAGGCGATTTGGGGGGAGCGCTTGATTTCCATTCCGACGTGAAGTGTTGTACTACGGCGGAACCTTTGGGAGTCACATCAAATTCAGCTCGATACACCATGCGCTCTGAAAAGGGGAACCTCGGAGTGAATGCGACGCCGTCTTTCGTTTTGGAATAAGTCCCTAGAATGGGCAGGGGTTCCCCAAATCTTCTGTCAGGTTGAACGACATAAACCTTGAGTTTGGGTTCCCATGTATCCGGTGTTTCAATGCGTGGTCCGACACTTGGATCAAAATCGCCAAAACCTGAAGCGACAACACGGTCCGGAACTGCTGCCCCTTCCTTCATGATCCACTCGATGCTTCCTCCTGAGAGAGATGCTAAACAGGTATGAATGGAGCCAAGGATCAGGATGGTTCGGGCATAAAGGCAAAAGAGAGCGATAGAACGTGGTGTGTTCATTTAATAAGGTAACTATTAGGGAAACAGGTGGGCCTTTTTCATGGTGTGAGTTCACATCATGTGAACTCACACCATCGAGAAAAAACAACGGCGGTCCCGCACAAGACCGCCGTTGTCAGGAACCTCTCCAGCACCTTTTCAGGGGAGAGGGCGGGACTCCAGATTGAGAGCCCCATTTTCCGCACGCACCAACAAAATTGCTTGCTTGTCATCGAGCTGGTCCAGTTGGTCTACCCCGGTCCAGTCCTCAATGGTTTCATATGGAAGGCCTTTGACGCCTCCTCCTTCAACACGCTCTTCGATTTTTTCAAATGCGGCAATATTCTTCGTGCTGATCTTCATGATACCCCGACTACTGTTTGCCATCAACAGGTAATCCTGCCCATCTTTCTGATAGACGATCATATCCAGCGGGCGGTTGCGATTGCCCAGTTCGGCAATTGTTTTTCCGATGATTTTAGCGCCGGGTTCGATCGATTTGAGGGGGAACTGGACCAGAGGCGTGCAGGTATAGGCTGCCAGCAAATGAGGTTCAGCGCCGATGTGGAACGGCACAAAAGTCCGGACCGGAGAGCGGGTTTCGAAGCGGCCGTGGGCGCCATGATAAATTTCAACACTTGTTCCAGTCGAGATGGTTTTGAATGGGAAGGGGATTCCACGCAAGGTCGAGGAAGTAAACTCTTCATTCGCCAAACCAGCCACCAGGACACGATCATCAAGGAATGCGATGTCAGTGATGGATTCCTGGCGTGGGTTGCTCCGACGACGACCTTCGCCGACCAGGGCATCGGGCGGAGCATCGGGCAATACTGCCGAGGAAAAGGTGACATGGTTGAAATCCAGCACGGTCATGTTTCCGGCATGATCCACTTTGGCCAATACCGGGATGGCTTCAGGCCCCCTACCTCTTGAGATGGACAGGTATACCTTGAGGCTGGCCGGGTTGACCGCGACATCCTGGATCAGGATTTCATCCGCCGAGGTCCCGAGCAGGGCAGCCAATTTAAGGTTGATCCCCTCAATTTTGACGGAAGCCTTACCATGGGGTGCCTGGGTGTCTCCCGTCGCAATCGCATGGACTGCAGCCGATTTGGCATCAGCGATGAACAAGATGCCCTCAGGTCCGAAAGCAATGCTGCCTGCCGCCGCAATGTTCGGAGTGCCAACTTTCATGCCTTCCTGCCAGTTGACTGCTTGCGCAGCATCCGTGAGGAGTAAAGCCCCCACGCCCATGGCTAATGTAGATTTGAAGATGTTTTTCATAACGCTGTCTTATTAACGACAAATCCTACGGCTTGAAAGTTACGTTTAAGATTCCTTGTTGTCGTAAAAAAGCGGACGAGTAATCGGTTTTTACTGTCCGCTTTGAATAAAAGGATTCGTTCCGGGTGGTATGTTAGTTCGCGTTTGTGAGTCGTTGGTATTTTTGATGTTTGTAACGCGTATGCACCCAGACAAAGTCTGGATTGTTTTCATTACCACCGTTCCAATAGAAACTGGCAGTTCCGTTTGAGGAATCTGTTGCAGCCCTGACAGTTGCTTCGTTTCTCCATGTTCTGGTCTCAGAATGACCGTCGGCAAATCCAATGGAACTGTTATTACCGTGGAAAACCGCGAAGGGATCGACCCAGCCCAATGAAGGTTGCACATTGATCACCCAAGTGCCTCGGTTGAAATCGCGTGGATCGGCTTCCTCAATGAACACCATGGCTTCTGTGGGGCCGTGGACAGATCCGAGCTTGACGTAAGGAGGTTGTGGGCCGGATGAGGAGCCACCCGTTCCGGATCCTTGCCAACCGCCACCGTTCATTCCGTTTGCCTTCGAGTAACTGTCATAGGCCCAGCCGGAACCGGGCTTGTTGCGCTTTGTGCGAATATCACCCGGGCAGTGGTAAGCGCCCGGTGCCGAGACGTAGCTGAAAAGCGGGCCCTTGCGGATACCGTCTTCAACTCGTTCCTGACCTTCAGACTTGGTCATGCTTGAGGTGATACCGGTAAAATTAAAACTACCATCGGCTCCCAATCTGCCGGGGCCCGGCCAGAATCCGCCCGCAGGATTGCCGTTCGTATCGATCATTTTGTCCTCATTGTCATTGGCATACATGACAAAGCCCAGGCCCAACTGCTTCTGATTGCTCAGGCAAACGGCACCGATGGCTTTGAGCTTGGCCTTGCTCAGTGCGGGCAAAAGCATGCCTGCCAAAATGGCGATAATGGCGATGACAACCAACAATTCAATCAGGGTAAATCCCGATCTGCGTGTTTTTGAAATGCGTACGTTCATACTTAAATCAATTCGTTCCTCAATAGATGTTCGTCTTAGTTAACATGAAAAATCAAAATGTGAAGCAAAAAGAATAGCGTTAACGATAACTTTGCTTCTTTGCTATCTTTGAACCTTTGTTTGATTTCTAATGGCTTCCAGTTTTTCGGCCATTTCTTTTGCTTTTTGCGGATAAATGACCGAAAGGTCGTTTTGTTCACCCAGGTCGTCTCCCAGGAAAAAGAGGTAGCCGTTTGGATTGTTTCCAAGCTCTGTATTGGTGTTTCGATTGATGCGTGCTCCTTTCGATGCCTCAATCCACTTCCAGTCACCCACTCGAAGCGACAAGGTTCTGGCCTGCTCGACAAGGTGGTCTCTTCCAGTGTTGATGTCTCCCAGAAGGGCTGCGAGCAGATTGAAACTGTCCGGTGCGGCGTCCCTGGGCAAGGACACACCAAACAATGCGGCAAGACTGGATGGCAGATCCACCTGGCTTACCAGTGCGCTGCTTCTTCCCGGTTGTATCTCTTTGGGCCATCGAACAATCCAGGGCACACGGGTACCTGCTTCAAAAGCACTGTATTTTCCGCCTCGGAAGGGACCGGCCGGATTGTGAGAACCCAACTGTTCAACGGCTTGATCCTTGTAACCGTCGTCGATGACCGGACCGTTATCACTGGTGAAAATGATCATCGTGTTCTCGGAAAGGCCTTGTTGGTCGAGTGTTTTAAGAATTTCTCCCACGCACCAGTCCAATTGGGCAATGGCGTCACCTCTTGGTCCCATTTCTGTTTTGCCTACAAACCTCGGATGCGGCACGCGTGGGACATGGATGTCGTGGAATGAGAAAAACAGGAAAAACGGATCCTTGGCGTTGGATTCGATAAATTTCACTGCCTGTGAAGTGATCACATCTGCCATGTCTTCATCTTTCCATAGCGCTGATTTGCCTCCGCTCATGTATCCGATGCGGCTGATGCCGTTGACAATGGTTCGGTCATGACCATGGCTGGGGTGCATTTTCAGCATTTCAGGATGTTCGGCTCCTATGGGTTCCTTGCCGATTCGCTTGCTGAAGCTGACTTCAATCGGATCATTGGGATCCAGATCCACGACGCGGTGGTTTTCGACATAGACGCAGGGGACACGGTCACCGGTTGCTGGAATGAGGTAGGCGTAATCAAATCCCAATTCCAGTGGACCTGGCTTGATCTCACCATTCCAGTCCGCGCCTCCCTTTGGGCCCAGGCCAAGGTGCCATTTTCCGACAACGCCCGTTTTGTAATCAGCCTTCTTCGCGATGTCGGCCAGAGTGAAGGTGTCGGGATCAATGATGAGTGGAGCGTCCCCGCGAGCGATGCCTGTGCCCGGCTGGCGCCACGCGTATTGACCGGTCAACATTGAAAATCGGGAAGGCGTGCACGTTGCCGCAGCGGCATGGCCATCGGTGAACAACAGTCCTTCCTTGGCCAGCCGGTCGATGTGAGGGGTTTTGACCGCCGTCGCTCCGTAACATCCAACGTCGGCATATCCGAGATCATCCGCATAAATCAAGACGACATTCGGCTTGCTTTCACCGGCGAGGGATGTGGATGCACCGAACGCCAGGAGTCCTATAAAGGCAAATGCCGCAAGCACTGGATTGGGCACAGCGGGTAAATGGCGCTTGATATGAAAACGTTTTGGTAGATTGACAAAAAGGGACATGGATTTGTTCTCAATCAAAATGATGGAATAGACAAGAGAATTTGTCAGGACTGACGTAATACAACTTCAACGGATTGGTTATTTAAGCCCCCATTTTGATGTTTCGATGGCAAACATGGTTCATTCTTTTTTCATAAAATTGGCATGCAAGGGTTGTCATCATGTGATCCGGGGTTAAGCTGTGGGCGCTTAAAAATGGCATAAACGTTGACCGTTTGACTCTTTATATATGATGAATTTTGATTCCATGAGTTTTCCACCGTTCAGTCTGTCCAGACTGTTGACCACCGTCTTTGCTCCCAAATCGGGTGAACGCGTTGCCGTGTTGATCGATCTGGAAGATACGTCCCTGATGAAGGACTTTGCCTTCCTGAAAGACGATGCCTTGACCATCCAACGCAAAGCGCATGACGTGTTTTATCTTGGCCTGAAGAACGGGGTGTCCGAAGAGCTGGGGCTGACCGGGGGCGAAATGTTCGCTTACCAGCGTACCGGGGGTAGCAATCTGGATCTGCCGGATGAAGCTTTCGATGCTGAAGGCAAACAATACAGTTTCGACAAGGATATCTATCCCAATTATGACATCCTGCTCTGCATTTCCACCGATTCGGCAACGGCTCCTTTGACGGCCTTTGCCAAGCAATTCGGATTCCGCGGTGCAACGCTGCACGGATTGAATGACATTATCTTAAACAGTGGATTGGCGGTCGACTACAACGTCATCAGCAAGGAAGCCGAAAAGTTGCGTGCGGCCCTGACAAAGGCGGATGCATTCCAGGTCGACTTCGAAGTCGAAGGTCAGACGATGACTCTTGAATTGCTGACGGGTCAACAGGAAGCCCAAAAGAGTCATGGACTCTGTCACGGTGAAGTGCCCGATGTGGCCAACCTACCCGCCGGAGAGGTTTATTTTGTGCCGACCGGTGGGCAGGGACAATTCCCGATGAAATATGAGGATGGAACCATCGGTATCATGGATGTGGCTGATGGCAGCGTTCAAAAAGCGACCTTGCTCAAGGGAGATGCCGAGGTCATTGAGGCTCATAATGCCAAGCTGGCATCCGATCCCGTGACGGGTGTGCTCGGTGAGCTTGGATTCGGCACGCAGGTCCTGCCAGTCTCCGGCAAGGATATCCAGGATGAAAAAATTCTGGGCACCATGCACGTGGCTACCGGGCGAAGCGACCATCTGGGAGGTGATCTGACTCCGGATAAATTCGCCAAGAAACTCAATGCCACCCACGATGATATCCTGTTTTCACCCAGCAAAACCCCTGAGATCCTCGTGAAACAAGTCCGAATGGTTCGGGACGGGCAGATCACCGTCGTGCTGGAAAACTTCCAGACAGCGGAGTATCTCTCGAATGCTATTCAGTGATTTATAGGGGCTTTTTGTCTCACACAAAGGCACAAAGGCACGAAGTTTTTTTCAATCTCGATTCTTTGTGTCTTTGAGACTTTGTGTGAGATAAAACCTTTTATTGCCGACTACTTGTTATTTGTAGCGGATGAAAAAGAGTTTTAGGCCTTCGGGATCGGTTTTTTGGGGGCTTCCGAAGGATTGAGGGGCAATGCGTTGGCCTTTCCAGTCGATGGGCTTGGCGTTGAGTTCCTCTTTGGTCAAGGGGGCTGTCGGGTCGAACCATTTCCAGAACGGCTTTCTTTTACTTTTTCGGGATGTTTCCCCATCTGCTTGGTCATTTTCAGAATTTTTCTTCCTTTCAAATGGTGCAAACCATTCTTTCAGCAATCCGCCCGTTTCCATTTTACGGGGTTCATTGCCGGTTAATCGTGATTCATCCGGGGTTTTGATCGAGGGACTCTCCAGGTTGGCTTGAGCTTGCGCTTCCAGTATTTGAAGTGTCGTCTCCGATAAGGCAGGGGAGGTTTGTTTGGAAGTTGCATCGGCTTCCTGGGCATGGAGTCCGGTGCATGCTGCAAGCCCCGCCCACAGAACGCATGTGGCTAATGAGAGGGAGCGAAATTTGAAATGAGCCTTGTTCGGAAGTTTCATGGTGTTTTTCCAGTGTGGTTGCGTCCAAGTAAAGACCGGGACTTAATTCTTGGCAATATTGATTTCTCACAGCATATTTTGAGTGAATCAGAGTATCCGGGTTATGAACGCACCACAGAGTCACTTTTGTGATCCAAACAAATCCATCGTCGTCAAAGCCAAAGGCCTGGTCTTCGGGGCCTTAATCTGCCTGTTCGCCTCCCTTGCATGCCAGGTCGAAGGAGCCTCAACAGGGAAATCACAGGATGCGGACCTGATGGCCCGCAGCCGGCAAATCGACGCATTCATCAGTGAGCGACTGAATCATGAGCAGGTTCAACCTTTGCCCGTAGCCGATGACAGTGTTTTGCTCAGGCGTCTTTACCTAGATTTGATCGGCCGTATTCCAACGACCGACGAAGCATACCGTTATTTGAATGCCGATCGTCCGGAGAAATGGAACAGTCTCATCGGAGAACTGTTGACGTCTGAAGGACATGTCAGCCACGAGTTCAATCATTGGGCGGATTTGCTGCGCGTTCAGTCCCGCATGCGTAATTTGCCGGGGCATCCATATGTGGAATGGATTCAGGAATCCTTTCGGAAGAACATGCCTTACGATGAGTTTGTTTCCAATCTGATCACGGCCGAGGGTTATCTATGGGATGACGGTGCGACCGGTTTTTATTTCCGTGATGCCGGGATGGAACTGGACCATATGGCCAACACGTTCCAGGTGTTCCTTGGGACGCAGGTTGTCTGTGCTCAGTGTCACGATCATCCATACGACAGTTGGACCCAGAAACAATACTACGAACAGGCTGCTTACATTTACGGCGTCAAAACCAACGATCCCAAAATCAACCGCAAGTTCCGTGGCTTGGGGAACAACAAGATGCGGGAAGACATCGACCCGGAGTTGAAGGTTGCGGCCCGGCGCATGGTGCGCCCACTGCGAAATCGTGTGTTCGAGAGCAAGACGGCATTGAAGCTGCCGCACGATTATCAGTATGACGACGCGGCTCCCAAGTCCGCCGTCTCCCCTCATCCCATGTTTGGGGATGAAAATCTTTCTCAAATCGACGATTCCCTCCGACATCAGTATGCGGCATGGATGACGGATCCGGAGAACCCACGATTTGCGACGGTAGTGGCGAATCGTTATTGGAAGCGATTGATGGGAGTCGGGTTGATTGAACCGGTGGATGATTTGAAAGATGGCGTGGAAGCCAGTCATCCTGAGTTGATGAAATTCCTGGCGGATACGCTGGTGGAAATCGATTTCGACCTACGCAAGTTCCAGACCATTTTGTGCCGGACGGAAACCTACCAGCGTGCCACCCTGAAGCGCGAACTGGATCCGGATGTTCCGTTTCTGTTTGAAGGACGTCCTCTGGAACGCATGCGCGCCGAGCAGATGTGGGATTCGGTGATGGCATTGATTGTTCCCGACCTTGACGAACGTCTCGGCACGGTCCGAACCGATCGGAATTTTGAACTGGCCCGTCAAATGGAAGACAAATCGCTCGATGAAATCCTTGCCATTGTCGAAAAAGAGGATGCATTGGAAAAATCCATTCGATCCACCCAAAACAAGATGAATCAAATGCAACGACGTTTGAGAAACCTTCAAAGGCAGAAGCGCAAAGGGCAGGCAGATGAACTTCAAGGTCAATTGAAAGACATGCGCGAACAAATTGCCTCTTATCGCGCTGAGTCCATGGTGTACTCCAGTCGGGAACAGGAAGTTGATCAAAAACGCTGGAGCGGATTATCCGGGCAGTTGGTCCGCGCTTCGGCTGTTCAATCTCCGGCTCCGGAAGGACATTTCCTGAGGGAATTCGGCCAATCGGATCGGCAAACCATTGATGCGTCCAACGACGAAGCGAGTGTGCCACAGGCATTGATGCTGTTGAACGGACCTATCATGGATTATCTCAAAAACGGCCGGGCGGAACTGGCACACGCACTGAAACAAGCCGAAACACCGGATGCAAAACTGGACGTCCTGTTCATGGGATTCCTGACACGCAAGCCCAGTGTCGAGGAGAAGGAGTGGCTCTTGTCCGAATGGAATCAGCAGGGCAGGGAGGCCGTCGAAAAAATTGCCTGGATATTGTTGAATGCCCGTGAGTTTTCGTTCATTCAGTAAACGGTAGATCACTTTTAAAATTTTCATTCGAATATGAAACCTTCACTCAATCCGGAAACTGGATGCTCCCGCCGCGCCTTTGCCGGTTATCTGGCCAAATCTCTTTTGGGCGTGGGACTGGCTCCCTGGTCTTCGCATGCGCTGGCGGGCATTGCATCCAATCCAATGCCTGGCATCATCCGCAAGAGAGCGGCGACCAAGGTGATTTATCTCTACATGAACGGCGGGATGAGCCATCTCGACACTTTGGATCCGAAAACGGATTCGGAGGTCCGTGGCCCCGTCGAGTCTTTGGTCTCACCTGAATGCGGCATCGAGGTCAGTGAATACCTGCCTCGCATGGCCGGTTTGATGCATCACACGGCGGTGTTTCGTGGTATGCAATCAAACCAGGGAGCTCATGAGCGCGGGCGCTACTATATTTGGACCGGCTATAATCAACGTGGAACCATCCGACATCCAGCCATGGGGGCCTGGGCGGTTCGACTGGGAGGTTTGTTGAATCCGAATCTTCCCGGCTATGTTAAAGTAGGCGGCGACAGTCGGCATCCGGGCGGTGGTTTCATGGAAGCCAAATACGCGCCGCTTCCGATCCGTAATCCTGACAGTGGACTTCAAAACAGCGGTCGACCCCGAGGTCTGGACGAAAACGAATATGAAGATCGTCTGAGCATGGCCAAGCGGTTTAATAAAAAATTTCAGGAAGACTTCAATGTGAAAAGTGTCCGGGCCTATTCGGATGCTTATGAGAATGCGATCAAATTGATGAAGAGCCAGGATCTGGCCGCGTTCGACATCAGTAAAGAACCGGACGCCATCAAGGCATCCTATGGTGACGACGCGTTTGGCAAAGGCTGCCTATTGGCTCGACGTCTGGTAGAGCGTGATGTCCGCTTTGTGGAGGTCAGTCTTGGGGGGTGGGATACGCACCAGGACAACTTCACCCGGGTGCCTCAACGCACCGCCATTCTGGATCGTGCTATGAGTGCCTTGATACAAGACTTATCCAGCAGAGGTTTGTTGGAGGAGACTCTGGTGGTCCTGGCAACCGAGTTCGGAAGAACGCCCAAGATCAATCAGAACAATGGACGCGATCATTACCCAAAGGCCTTCAGCTGTCTGCTGGCGGGTGGTGGCATACGGGGTGGTTCCGTGATTGGTCGAACCGATGCCAAGGGCGCCAATGTCGTGTCCAATGCGGTGTCGATTCCGGATTTCAACGCCACCATTGCCTATGCATTGGGATTGCCTCAGGAAGAAATAATTTATTCACCCTCAGGACGACCCTTCACAGTTGCCGACAAAGGAAAACCTGTGACTTCGGTCTTTGCTTGAGTCAGAGAGATGGGGGATTTCCTACATGCTGGACAATGGCCCCTTGATCGTCTGGAGTGCGGCGTGCAGCGCCGCTCTGGATACATCAGGGAAAGGTCATTACATCCCAATCACTCAGTGCCGCTACATGATCGCGTGCATGGTTTCGTTGTGTGTAACCAATTCTGATCTGGAGAGCTTAAATGTTGTCGGCTTCCCATTTTGAAGTGCCTGGGATTTGGTCGCCACAAGGGGCGCGCCGGGGACGGCACGATCTACCGGGGCGCCCCGAGGACGGCACGATCTACCGTAGGAAACATTGGAGTGCCAGTTGGTTTTGATGCGTTTTCGCATGATGCGGTGTCATGGTCTTTTTATCTGGGCGTATTACTTGCTTTCCATGACGGCCAGCAAGATGGCCACGCACATCAGGGTGGCGCCGGTGAATCTTAGAAGCAATTTGCGGGCATCGGTTTCTTCGGTGGTTTTTCCAATAACACGTGCGGAAAGCCAGACCAGGACGATGGCCCAGAGTCCGCGAGAGCTGTAGACTACGTTGACTCCCGTTGCGTTGTGATAGAGCGAAACCGAAAGAGCAATGAAAATGGCTTGAAGTCCCGTTAATACCGCTCCGGTGACCAACCATCCAAGGGTGCTTTTTTCAAGCTGACGCATGGGCTTTTCGAAGAACGGAATCAGGCAGGAGGACAAGAGGGCCACTGTCAAGAACAGCAAACTCAGAAACGATTTCACACCGAACTGGATGGCCCATTCCTGCACCAGCGCATCGCACAGTCCAAAGCAAGCAGAACTGGCGATGGTTAGTCCCGTTGCCAGAGGCATCCTGTTTTTCAATGGTTTCAGATCTGTTTTTCCAAGAATATAAACCGCCACAGCGGTCAGGATGGCTGCGGTCCACATGCCTCTTGCAATTTCCTTTTGAAAGACCAGCCATGCAAAGAAGGCGACAAAAATTGATTTGGTTCCCATCACCGGTGTTACCAGAGAAATATCGCCCACCCGGATGGCGATGAAGGTGATCCAGTGTCCGATGAAGAATGCGAAGCCGGTCAGGAGCGGGTAGTGGATGAGATTCCACTGGATCGCTTTTGTTTCCCAGAAGATGAATGGCACGAAAAAAAGCGCCATGATCCAACTGGTTGCCACAAACGTATGCAAGGTGCCCGCGCCGCGCCTGAAGGCTTCCTTGAAAAACAAGGCTCCCACCGCGTAGACCACCGCCGCAATCATCGGCATCAGAAGGTAAACGGGAACACCATGCATGAGCGACTATTCAGAACGATCCAGCCCTGCTCTGAAAACAAGGAAAGGCCTCATTCCAAAGGGAAGAGGGGATGGTTCGAAAACGGTTTGGAGTCTATCGTAAAGGAAAATGCCAAACACCTTTCGCCTTGGTTTTGCGTTTGTAGATGGCATCGCCACAGGTGGCGTAGAGGTAATGGCGGCCGGGTCCTGAAAAGGCGACATTGCTCATACCCGATTTGGAAGGTTTGGCGATCACCCCGCTGATGCGTCCGGTGGCATCGAACATCTGCAGTCCAATGGCGGTGGTGACATAGAACCGGCCTTCCGTATCCACGGTCATCCCATCGCCGCGACAGTCGGATCCGTCGGATGGTGAACGCATGGTCATGTAGGTGTCTCCATGTGACGCGCCTTCTCCTGGTTGGATGGCGAAGGCCCAGACTTTGGTTCCGGTGTATTCGGAAACAGCCAGTTTGCCCATGTCGGGTGACATGCAGATGCCGTTCGGCCCTGAAATGGTATCACTGACTTTGGATTTTTTACCGTAAGCATCCAGGAACATCACGCCGTTTTCCGATGTGTAAAAGATCTCTCCTTTTGCGGTGACGACTAGATCGTTGGCGTGGGAATCGGTGGAGAGGATGTTGAATTGCTGGTTTTCATCGAAGACAAAGACATCATCGTTTCCCCAACGACATCCGAACAGACGTCCATCCGGACCAAAAGCCAATCCGCTGACTCCCGGTGCATCCTCAATGAATACCTCGATGTCGTCATTTTCGTTGATTCTGAAAATCGATTTTTTGTTTCCATTGCGGCCGGAAAAATAAAACCGACCGGATGCGTCGGTGCAGGCGCCATCGGTAAAACCAAAACCGTTGCCAACCAATTCCCAGTTTTCGCCATCGATCAGGACTTTCGAAAGTGCCATGTCGCCCGCAAAATTCTGCGCGTTCAGCTGTATTGCCATTGCGCATAGAATCCCTGCCGCTCCATGCAGCAGTGCTTTGAAACGCATCGAATTTGCCGTCAAGTTGCAACCATTCAACCACATGCCCGCCATTATGGAGAAACAAAGCTGGATGTCATTCACCGAATTTGGAAACATTCAAAAAAAGAGGGGACGCCTTGACTCCAGGGAGGGGGTAATGCCTGTGAATGAATCAACACAAGCAAGTCGCGGCGTCTCCTCTCTTTATCAATGCGTAAAATTTCGGGATTCGGGTTCATTTTTTTTGCAAAAAATGTTTCCTATCGAACTTTCCGACAAAAAGATCGATTCATGGATTGATTCGTCGTACAAACCCATGCATGGCATTGACGACTTCTGAAATCAAAGCGTCCGGAGGGGAATCACCGTTCTGGATGGCGGTTCTGCATGGCCTGGGGGATAGCATGGAAGGCTATCAATGGATGCCCGAACAGATGCGGCTTCCATGGCTTAACTATCTCTTGATCAACGCACCGGATCCTTATTTTACCGGATTTTCCTGGTTCGATATCGAGGGAGATCGTGATCCGGGCATCGTTCGAAGCAGGGGCATGTTGTTTGAAACCCTGGATGCATTTCGGGATCAAAATAACGTTGCGGCAGATCATTTGTTTGTTTTTGGATTTTCTCAAGGTTGTGTGATGACTGTGGAAACGGGTTTTCGTTATCCGCATCAACTGGCAGGTTGCATTGGCGTTTCCGGTTTTATCCACCGTCCTGACGCCTTGTTGCAGGACCAAACCAGCCACGCCAAGCAACAACGATTTTTGCTGACTCATGGCACCTATGATCCGTTGATTCCCTCCGAACCGGTTGGAGAACAAGTGGAAATGATGAAAAGACAGGGTTTCTCCATGCAATGGCAGGTCTATCCCAAGGAACACACCATCTATGGAGAAGTTGAACTGCAGTGTTTTCGTGAGTTTCTTGAGGAGACCAGATCCGAAATCGAGGCAGAGTAGGGAGCTTCCTAAATCACCGATGACCGGGATGCCATTTCACAGGACTTCTCATTGCTGACACGGTTCGATAGAACATTTTTGGGCATAAATCATGCTCTCATTGCTTTTACCTTACAGGTGAAGTAACAGGTTGAATTGTGTCATGATTTATTTCAGTCAGTATTTTAAAGGTTTTCAGAGCTTCCGATGTGCATGGGGTCTCTTCGTCGTGGCAGGGAGTTTTTGCTGGCAGTTGCTGGGGCAGACATCCTTTCCGGTCATCACCCAAATCAACCCCAACGCTGGAGAACCTGGCACGGTGGTGGTGATTCATGGTAGTGGGTTTACCGGTGTCAGTTCGGTGATGTTTGGAGTGGGCTCCGCTTCCTTTGAATCCGTTTCCGCCAATCAAATCAGGGCCGTGGTCCCGGAGGATGCGACCACAGGTGCCATAACTGTTTCGACGGATCATGGATTTGCCACGAGTCCCATTTTCTTTCAAGTAGCGCCCAGAATCATTAGTTTTGAGCCGGCTTACGGCAAACCGGGAGACACCATCCTGTTGCGTGGTGCCAACCTGGCCGGATTGAGTTCGCTTCGAGTTGGAACGATTGATGCCGCCTTTTCCACCGTCAGCGATTCCCAGTTGAGCTTTGTGATTCCAGCTGGTGCGGTCTCCGGGCTGATCAGGCTGAATTCGCCTGCCGGACGGGCTGATTCGGAATCCAGTCTGAAAGTCATCGGCCCTGAACCGTATATCACTTCCTTCGAGCCGAGCGTTGCAGCTCCCGGTACATTGGTCGCCATTCGTGGCGTTCAGTTATCCAATGCGAGTCAGGTGTTGTTTGGAGATGATTTGCCGGGAACATTCAGCGTGGTGGCGGACACTCAGATTTTGGTGAGAATTCCCGATGGTGCGGCTTCCGGTCCGGTCAAGGTAACGACTCCTCTGGGGCAGGGAATCAGTGAGATGGATTTGCTGGTGACAGGGAGCGGACCGTTTATTACTGCGTTGTCGCCAGATCATGGGCAACAGGGGGATTCCATTGTTGCTTCGGGAATCAATTTGACCGGTGTGATCGAGCTGAAGGTTAATGGTGTGGAGGCATCTTTTGAAGTGGTTGCGGACACTCAAATGAGTTTTGTGATCCCTGCCGACGCGACTTCCGGGCCGCTCAGCCTTCGCACTGTGGATGAGGAGTTTGTTTTTGAGAGCGGTATCACGGTAGACGGACCGGGCCCGGTCTTGGAATCATTTTCTCCCACATCCGGATTGCCAGGGGATACCATTCAATTGATTGGATCCCACTTCGCCCATGTGCAATCTGTTCGCTATGGTGAAGTGGAAGCGGCATTTCTGGTGACGGCGGAGACACAAATGACAGCTGATGTTCCCGAGGGCGCTGAAACTGCCCCGATCACCATTGTCACCGCCTTTGGTGAAACGCAAAGCAGCGTCGATTTCTTGGTCAGGCAACCTGCTCCTGAATTGGAGGCATTTACGCCGGGATTCGGCCCTGTAGGAACACAGATCACCCTACAGGGGATCTATCTGAATTCGGTGACGAATGTGGTGGTTGGTGGAAAAGATGCAGCTTTCGAGATTGTTGCGGATTCTCAGATCCTGACGCACGTTCCTGCCAGTGCCCAAACTGGTCTGATCGAGTTGCAATCAGGCGCGGGAACTGTTGTTTCATCAGATTTCTTTTATCTGCCTGCCACCGTCCAGTCTGTCGAGCCATCCACTGCCGTTCCGGGCGCCGAAGTCAGCATTCTGGGAACCAATTTTACGGGTGCGACCAGGGTGAGGCTCGGTGGGGTGGAAGCTGATATTGTCTCGGTTCAACTGGAATCTTTGCAAGTGACGGTGCCTTCCGCCGCGCTCATTGGACCGGTTTCGGTCACGACCCCGGCAGGTTCCATCGCAACACCATTTGATTATGGTGTGCTCCCTGAGGTGGAATTCATGACTCCTCTGGCCGGTCCGGTGGGGAGTTTGCTGGAGATTCATGGTCGTGGATTCACCGAAGTCGTCGATGTCGTGATCGGTTTGGTTTCGGCGCCTTTTGAAATCAAATCGCCGGAGCTTTTGGAGCTCGAGGTTCCTTTCAATGCCACCTCAGGTTCCATCATTGTTCGCAATCCGATCGGTCAGTCAACTTCGATCGAACAGTTTCAAGTTCGAACAGCTGCTGATTTGAGTCTTGAAGTGTCAATGAACGAGCTCTCTTCAAGCTGGCTGACTCCATCTCGATTGACCATTCGGGTTCACAACGCCGGACCGTCCGCTGCTCGCAATTTTTTTGTGCGACATCAAATGCCTGAGGGTGTGACGCGTATGAGTGGTTCAAATACCGGTGGTTCCACAGAACTTTTCGGGCAGGTTGTTGTGGACAGAGTGGTTAGTCTGAACGCTGGGGAAACGGTTGAAATCCAGCATGTCGTGTCCTCTCCATTCCATGGTTTTCAGACACATGTATTCAGCATTGATGCAGATATATTTGATCCTACAGCCGATGACTGGACCGTGGAGTTTCGGCGTCGCATTGTCGGTCCACCGGTTCGATTGAGTGTGGTCCCGGGAACGGAACATTCCGTGCAGTTGCGATGGTCGCCGGCCCTCAGGGGGTATGAACTTCAGGTGAATGAAACCCTGAACGAAACCGACGGATGGTCCCCCCTGGAAGCGCAACCTGTGTTTGAACAGGACTGGCAACAAATCACGCTGCCCAAATCCGATCTGTTGCCAACACAGTTTTTCCGCCTGCAGGCGAAAGATTAGGAGACCTTTTCACGAGGAAGGCATTCAGACAGGGTAAGGTAAGGTAGGGCTCCGCTGCTGCGGAGCCGTGAGCGTGTCGAGGTGCAGGAGAGCCTACAGGGTTGAGCGCACACGCCACTCTGATTCGCACCTCTTTGTCGATTCAAACCATCCAACTCTCCCCAATCAATCCAGTTGTGGTCTTGTATAATCTTGGGACAACTCAGCCACATGACATTGTTGGCATTGGCTTCGGTAAGGGTGTGGGGTACGGATGGCATGTTCCCCTTTGGGCCCATGGCATGACGAACAATTTTCCCGCATGAACGTCTTATGAGGAACCGTAGGAGGGGAGTAATCATGCGCTCTGGATCCTTTGCCGGGAAAATCGAGCCCTACAAACGTGTTCTCCCTCCAGGGAGTAATGCCATCATCTCTCTTCACGTGGCACTGCATGCATTGTGTGTATTCAGCGTGCGGCGTGGGAGCGATGGCTTTGTGTTTGAATCGCACACGGTTTTCCTTCGCGTGACATCCCAGGCACCAATCCGATCCGCGATCTGACTGGATCGTATGAGGAACGGGGGGAGGGGCTCCAAAATAGGATCGGGTGCTGGCGATTTCCTTACCCACCGCCGGTTCTCTGGGAGTGATCTGAAACTGCCGATCCCTTGAGGATTGGGGGACGTTGACCGGAGTTTTCCCCGGGTCGGCCGCCCATGACAAACTCGCAATCACAGCCGCCAAGCAAAGAAAAGTTGTTTTTTTCATGGTGCTTTCATTCCTCTTTTGGTCCTTTTTTACGACACTCAGACCTTTTCTATTTTAACGGCGCATTTTTTGTAATCCGGCTCTTTGGAGAGCGGACAGAATTCATGGAGCGTCACTTGATTGATCAGTGCTGTTTCCTCAAAAAACGGCACAAACACCAAGCCCTTTTGCGGTAAGGAACGACCATTGATCCAGGCAGGCAGTTCAATGGCGCCCCTGCGCGATGAGATTCTTACTTTGTCGTCGGTGGAGATATTCAATTTCCTGGCATCAAACGGATGCATCTCCACGTAAGCCTTGGGCATGGCTGCGTTTAATTGTGGAACCCGGCGTGTCATGGTACCTGTATGCCAATGTTCCAGCACCCGGCCGGTTGTCAGCCAGAATGGGTATTTTTCGTCGGGCACTTCAGGAGGTGCCTGGTAAGGTCTCGCCCAGATGGTGGCTTTGCCTTTCTCGACCTTACCCCAATAAAAATCAATTTCACGGTCCGGACTTGCAAACGGATCTTCCCCGCGGACGAATCGTCTTGAGGTTTCCTTCCAGGTTCCGTCCGATTGTTCGGTGACCGGCCATCTCATGCCTCGGGTTTTGACCAACTCATCATAGGGAGCAACATTCTTTTGCTTCAGATGAGTCAGGGGGCGATATTCCTCGAACAGAGCCTTGTCCACATTATGTTTGCGGAAGACGTCCCATTTCCAGGCTTCGATTTCTTTGCCGGATGCATCCTTGATGGAGAACAGAAACTTACCGTCCTTGTCCTTCATGCCGGCGAATCCAAGTTCATACATTCGATGAGCGACGGCGATCATTTGCCAGACGTCATCCCGTGCATCCCCGGGGGGCTCGACCATTTTGAACCATTGCTGGGTCCGGCGCTCGCTGTTGCCGAACAGGCCATTCTTTTCAACCCAGCATGCCGAAGGCAGTACGACGGTGGCGGCGTCGGTGGTGACGGTCGGATAGATGTCGGAGACCACCAGAAACCGTTCTTTCAACTTGTCAGTGAGCTTGTGGAGATTGGGCATGGATTGGGCCGGATTGGTGACCTGTACCCAGGCTCCTTTCAGAGTGCCTGACTGGAGTCCGTCGAACATGGCGACCGCGTGGAAACCGGGTTTGGGGTTCAACCGTCCACTGGGAAGGTTCCAGGCGGTTTCGACATGGCTGCGGTGTACCTCATTGGCCGCCAGTCTTCCTCCGGGTAGGGCATGAGCCAGCGTTCCGACTTCGCGGCAGGTTCCGCAGGCGCTCGGTTGGCCGGTCAGTGAAAAGGCGGTGCTTCCCGGTTTGCCGAATTTGCCGGACAAAAAGTGAACATTGTAAACGAGGTTGTTAATCCATGTGCCCCGTGTGTGTTGATTCATCCCCATGCACCAAAGTGAAAGAACCTTGCGTTTCGGATCCGCGAAGGTGGATGCCAACCGTTCCAACTGATGAGGGGGCACTCCGGCTACTTTCTCGACATACTCCGGGGTGTAAGTTTCAAGCCAAGCCGCATAATCATCGAAGGACATGGGCTTGCCCGCTCCATCCTCTCCTTCCCTGAAAACGCAGTTCTTTTCAATCCAATCACGATCATACCTGCCTTTGCCCGACTGAACGAGGTAACGGCAGATGCCGTTGGCGATGGCCAGGTCGCCTTGTGGTGTGAATTCAATATAATGATCGGCAGCTTCAGTGGATCGCGTCCTGCGTGTGGCGAGGTCGAAGATTTCGATTTTATCCCCCTTGGAGCGCCGGTCGACAATGCGGGACCAGAGCACGGGATGCATTTCAGCCGGGTTGTTGCCCCAAAGCACCACGGTGTCGCATTCGTCGAAATCATCATAACTTCCAGCCGGTTCATCCACCCCATAGGTGGTGATCATTCCCACCACTGCACTGGCCATACAGAGCCGTGCATTGGGGTCGAGATGATTGCTTGAACATCCTCCTTTGAGGAATTTCATGGCGGTGTATCCTTCCGTGATGGTCCATTGCCCTGATCCGTATACGCCGAATTCAGCGGAATGCTTCATGACGAAACGGGCGACTGTGTCGATGGCTTCATCCCAGGAAACGGGTTGCAAGGCACCATTTTTACGGACCATGGGCTGGGTCAATCGATCCGAACCGTAAAGGGCACTGCCCACGTGGTAACCTTTTGCGCAAAGCAATCCTCGATTAACAGGGTTTTCCAAATCACCCTGCACGGCGACCACTTTGCCATCCTTAACCCCAACCATCACGCCACACCCCGTTCCGCAGAATCGGCAGGGGGCTTTGGCCCAGATGAGTTGATCGGCGCCCTCCGCCAAACCATTGAAATTGGCAGGTAATGTCCCGCTCAAGGCTCCGGCTGCGGCCGCCATGGCGGCTTGCTTGAGAAATGCTCTTCTGTTTTGTTGTATCATGATTTGGTATTCTTTGTTGAGGGATGAGTCAGGTTCGGTTTTCCAAGTCTTCGAAATTGTGATAGACGAGCACGGCGCTCGATACGCCGGGGACCTGGGCAAGGATGTCCCCTTTGTCTTTGGCTTCATGTTCCGACTCGCTTTCGATAACGACCGGAATGCCGTTTTCCGCCGGTTTGCCTATCGTGACCCAAGGATATTGCTTCAATGCGCTCAAAACGCCGCTTGAATCCTCTTGCTCGGTCCGTATTACGTAGCTTGAAATGGGCATAACATCCAGCTTGGAGCCCTTGGGGACTTTTCAGCTTTTAGTCACTTTCCCGATTAAAGGCAAGGAGGGCTAAACTTCTCGTGGCTTGATGTTCCCTTTTATTGTTCTTTCTGTTGGTTGAATTTCGGGTAATTGGCTGCCTTTGTCGTTTCCATTTCAAGATTCAATGAAACCACCACAGTCGTTCGATGAACGATAGTCCTTCCCACCTTCCATTTCGTTTGCTCAGAGACGTTTCAAGGGGAAAATTTGGGGAGGGGTGGAACTCTCCCCTCCATTGTCAAAACCATGAACTGCGTGGTGCCTGTGCGGCGGATTGACTTTTGAGGTTGGAAATGCTTGGTTGGGCATCAAATTCATGTCAACGCAATCCAGCCAATCCAATCGTCTGCCACCCCATCAGGTACTCACCCAAAAATTTCCGGTGGTAGGGGAGAAGGTGGCGGATCCAGCAAAAATCGACCTTGATCGCTGGTGTTTGGAAGTTAGGAATGGCGAATCCCTGCTTGGTTCATTTTCCTTTGATACCCTTTGTGATATACCCTCTGAAGCATTGTTGGCAGACATTCATTGTGTCACCGGGTGGACTCGATTCAACGCATCCTTTCAAGGTTGGCCGCTTCAATCATTTTTGGATCGGTTCGATATCCGGATTCCTGAAACGACCAGGTTCATGCGGTTTGAAGCATTTTCGTCCAGAGGACACGATACGTCTTTGCCGGTTTCCTTGGCCATGAAGGATGCCTGGCTGGTGCATGCGTTCGGTGGTAAACCACTCACTCCGGAACATGGATTTCCGTTACGGCTCGTTGTGCCCTCACGATATTTCTATAAAAGCCTCAAATGGCTGAAAGCAATTCATTTTATGGAGAATGATCAGTTGGGTTTTTGGGAGCGGACCACGGGGTATCATAATGAGGCGGATCCTTGGAAAGAGCAACGACTGGATGCCACCCGCTTTAGCCGGCGGGAGGAGTGTGAGCAATTCAAACAGTTGTCCGATTTTGGAGCCTACCGGGCCGGGCAGGGTGATCCCAGGGTCATTGTGCAGGCTGACTTCTCCGCTTGGAACCCACTGACGCGGGATCTTCATGGTCTGCATTTGAAGTCATGTGATTTTCGTGGAGCCTATTTGAAGGGAGTGGATTTCCGCGATGCCAACCTGACTTTCGGACGCTTTCATGGAGCCAATCTGGAAGATGCGGATTTGACCGGGGCGGACCTGGAAGGGTGTGACTTCAGTGGTGCCAATCTGAAAGGGGCGAAATTGCACGGTTGCTTCATGTCGGCCGCACGCTTTTTTCGGGCCGATCCGAAGTCCGGCAAAGAAATAGCATTGGCTAATTGGGAGCGATTGAGCGTCATACGACCGGATGGTCTCCTGGAAGACCAGGAGACTTATCTCAAACGCTTGGGTGTGCTGGAAAAAGAGGGATGATCAGGACGCGCCTGACGTTTCATCCGACGGTTTTTCCTCGGACTCTGTCTCGTTTTCTCCCTTGTCCTCTGAAGAAGCCTGGACTTTCAGTTTGGGTTTCATTTGAGGGAACAACAGCACATCACGGATGCTCTCCTGCCCCAACAACATCATGCAAAGGCGATCAATGCCCATCCCCATCCCCCCGGCCGGAGGCATACCGTGTTCCAGTGCTACCAGAAAGTCTTCGTCCAGTTTTTGCTGCTCCTCGCCTGCCTGATGTTCGAGGCGTTCTCGTTGTTGGACTGGATCGTTTTGCTCGGTGTAAGCAGGTGCGATTTCCTGTCCATTGATGCAACACTCAAACACTTCCACGGTGGAATCGTCGTCCGGCGATAATTTTGCCAGTGGAACGAGTTCCTTGGGGAGGTGGGTGACGAACGTAGGTTGAATCAAATTGGGTTCGATAAACTTTTCGAAGATGGCATTGGATACTTCGAAATCTTCGTCAGTTTCATGAATCTCTGCGCCCAGTTCAAGCGCCTTCTTCTTGCGTTCTTCCGGAGTCAAATCAAACCAGTCCTCGCCTGCTTTTTCACGGATCAGATCCTTGTAGGGAACACGCCGCCAGGGAGTGGTCAGGTCGATGGTGCGAGTGACTTCGCCATCTCTGTTCTTGTGTTCAATGACCAGGGTGCCCAGAACTTTTTGGGCCACGTGAGTGATCATGCCCTGCACCAGTTCCATCATGGACTCGTAGTCACCATAAGCCTGGTAGGCTTCGAGCATGGTGAATTCCGGATTGTGACGTCGTGAGATGCCTTCGTTACGGAAATTTCGACCGATTTCGAATACCCGGTCGATGCCGCCCACCAGCAGACGCTTCAGGTAAAGTTCAAGTGCGATCCGCATGTAGAATTGGCATCCCAATGCGTTGTGGAACGTCACGAAAGGCTGCGCCGCCGCTCCTCCGGGGATCGACTGCATCATCGGGGTTTCGACTTCCATGTAGGCTTGATCATGCAGGTAGTTGCGGATTTCGCGGATGATCTGGCTGCGTTTGATGAAGACATCCTTGACCTCGTCATTGGCCATCAAGTCGAGATAACGTTGGCGATAGCGAATTTCGGTGTCCTCGAGTCCGTGCCATTTCTCGGGTGGTGGGCGAAGCGCTTTGCAGAGCACTACAAAACTGTCGATTTTGACCGAAATTTCACCCATTTTGGTGGTGAACATGCTGCCTTCCACACCGATAAAATCGGCCATATCCATAGACTTGAGCAGTTGGAACGCTTCCTCCCCCAGGTGTTGTTTCTGGGCATATACCTGGATACGCCCGCTCCCGTCCTTGATGTCGAGGAATTGACTTTTACCCATGACACGTTGGGCGGAAATGCGTCCAGCAAGCTTGACGGTCCGGCCTTCGGCATACTGGGCCTTGGCTTCAGCGCAGGTTTCATCGGGAGTGAACTTGTTGCGAAAAGGGTTCATACCCTTGTCAATCAGTTCGTTCAATTTCTGCCGGCGAAATTCGATCAATGCATTCGTATCTTCCATGTTTCCAAAACAGGGACTAAACCACAAACAGGAGTCCTTGTCCAAGCCTACATTTGATTTTGGTTTAAGGCGGGTGCGGTTCAACTTTCAGGTAGCGGGGGGGGAGCGTTCGCTATGTCACCCAAACGTTCCTCCTCAAAATTGTTCATGAGCAAACGAGATGAAATTTTGGGGGACGGTGGTTCGTCGAATTGTGGATTTCTATTCCATTGTAAATACACGGCGGTTCGGTCATGGTAATCACCTTATGGAGGTTTGGATTTGCATCTTTATGGGGACTTGCTGTGGTGTCGGCCTTCTGTTGAAACGTGTCAAGGGCGGGTTGTGCATGACTGTGCCCCTGGTCGTTTGTCTTTCAGTTCAGTTCTCTTCATTCGCTCAACCTGTTCCTAAAATTGTTGGTGGCAAGGAAACTGAAAGCGAATGGCCCTGGATGGCCGCCTTGATTCAAAGCCGCTTTGAGATTCCGGCTGATGGTGCTTTTTGCGGCGGTTCATTGGTGCATCCCCAGTGGGTGCTGACGGCTGCTCATTGCGTGGAAGAGCAGTTTGATTTTGGTTTCATCCAACCCGAGTCACTTCATGTGATCATTGGTAGTCACGATCTAAGCATTCCTGATGGTGGGATGCGGATTCCGGTATTGGACATTATTGTTCATCCTGATTACGATGGTGATGTGGCTCATACAGGCAATGATATCGCCTTGTTGCTGCTGGCATGGCCGGTTGAAGGTGTCGAGCCGATTGGTTTGGTGGAGGATCCGGATTTTCCGCTTGTGCAGCGAATGGCTACTTCGATCGGGTGGGGAGTGGTTTCTCCTGATGCCGAAAATGAAAAGCCTGCCAAACTCCGTGAAGCTTCCTATCCCATCGTCTCCAACGAAGTGGCAAACGAGGAGAAGGCCTATGACGGTTCGGTGATTTCCTCCATGCTGCCCGCAGGTTATCCCAAGGGGCGTGCCGGTTCTTGTTATGGAGACAGCGGAGGGCCTCTGATGATCCGTCATCCGGACAATGGAGATTGGTTGCAGGCGGGGATTGTCAGTTTTGGGAGGGAATGCGGGAAGCCTTTCAGCTATGGTATTTATACACGGGTCACTTCCTTTTATCCCTGGATCATGCAGTATCTGCACCCCTCCTTTGCTTCATGGAGTGAGCGTCATAGGGTCACTGGGATGCACGCCGATGGCGACGGTGATGGGGTGAGTCATTTTCGGGAATACGCTTTTGGTTCCGATCCCAATCGTCCAGATTCTGTTCCGGAGATTGCAGTGCAGTGGCGATCAGATCAGGTGGATCAAGGGCAGGCGTTTCAACTCGATATCACAGCGCCTTTGCCAGCTTTCGCAACAGAATTTCAGCTTTTGCAATCTGAAAACTTAGCGTCCTGGAACAGGGTGGCCAACGTGCGGTCGGAAGGTGAGTTTCTCTCTCGATCACCGGATTCATATGCTTTGTCACTCTTTGTTCCAGTCGAAACCGGTCATCCCGCCCAAAACTTTTTTCAACTTGTCCCGGAAATTTCTTCCGAGGCGCAATCGTATGGAGTTGAACTTGATGTGGGCTATGGCTTCTCCGGCAAGGTGATGGATCAATTCAGGGCAATGAATGATGCTTCACCTTTATCATCAGGCAATATGATTCGGGAGTTTCGGTTAAGAGCTGTCTCGAAAAATGCTTCTTTTCGAATCGGGGTTTCGTCGGATGATTTTTTACCCGGTCTGGAATTACGTGACCCTAAAACCCATGCCTTGTTGCTCCAGTCGCCTCCCGGTGGCTCCTTGGAAAGTGTGGGTTTGGAGGTGGAGGGGATGGAGCAGTCGGAGTTTCTGGTATGGGTGGTGTCATTGGATGATCGGGAAGGTGAGTTTGATATGGCGACTTGGATATGGCCGGAAGAAGAAGTCATCCCCGGGCAGACTCTTTCCAGAACATTGGTCGAATCGGATCCACTCACAAGTAATCCATACGGGGACGATTTGCAGACGGATTCATTTCTTCTTTCAAGTAAGGAGGATGGTCAAGCTCTCCAGGTTCATGCCATCAGTCGGGACATTGATATTGCTCTGGTGATTCTGGACCCGAAAACGGGGCGAATGGTTGGTGAGGATGATGACTCCGGGGAAGGTTTGGATGCGGCACTTGTGTTGGAGCCAACCGGGGTGGGGCAGGAGTGGATTGTTCAAGTGACCACATCCGGTTGGCATGACCTTGGCCGGTATCAATTGGAAGTATCACCTTATGATGGAGGATCTTTGGATCGGACCAAGTTGTCAGGAACATTGCGGCCAGGCGATTTGGTGGAGGGTGTTATTGACAGGAATGATGAGCGATTTGTGGATGATTTTGGTGAGGTGCTTATCGCTGATGTTTACGATTTGACGGGAGTCGTCGGGGGGCAGTTGTTGACGATTGATTTGGATTCCGATGATTTTGACACCTATCTTCAGTTGGTGGACGCCTTTACGTCGCAACTGATCGAATACAATGATGACAGCGGATTGACATCCAATTCCCGTATCATTTATCCGGTTCCTAAAGGAGGTTTGGAAGAAGAGGCGCGTATCGTTGTCAGTGGATTTGATCCCATGGACCGCGGGGACTATACCCTGAGTGTGGAGCAGCTTTCCGTTCCCACGGCTTTGACGGCACCTGCGAGGGACATTCAGATAGGTGACGTGATTGATGGTGTGCTGGAGCTTGGGGACAACACCTATTTCGATGCCTATACAGGCATTCAACCAGCGGACTATTACCTCTTGGATATTCCGAAAGAGGGGGCGACCGTGGAGATATTCTTAAACTCCACCGAATTCGATGCCTACTTGTCCCTGTTTGATACTAAGTTTGGTTTTCATCTTGCGGAAAACGATGATGACAATGGGACAAATGCATTGATTGCGCATACCTTCGATCCCTCCGATTCCGGTGAGAGGGTGCTTGTAGAAGTAAGCTCCGCGTTTGGCGAGGATATGGGCCATTATCAATTAAGCATCCGTCGTGTGAGCTCCGAACCACCCGGTGGTGAGGATTTCGCCGTTCTGCCTCTTGTTTCTGGAGCGATTGTTGATCAAGCACTCATTAAGCCAACAGACAAGCTTCCTGGTAATCGGTTGGGGCATGTATATCAACTTGAGTTGCCGGAGTCATTGAACCGTTGGACGGTTGTTTTGGAGAGTTCCAGTTTTGATTCATGGTTGGGCCTCAGCCGAACCTTGGAAGGGGAGATGGTTCTGGAAAATGATTTCTTTGAAGCAGATGATGTCGCCTTTGTGACGAATCGGGCCCGATTGGATTTTTTCACCACCGGAGAGGAAGATGATTTCTTTGTATGGGTATCTTCCTTTTTTAGTGACGAAACCGGGCAATACAATTTGTCAAGCAAGGCGACTGTGGTGCCTTCAGTTGGCGTCGATGAACCTGTTACAGGTGTGGTGGAGGCCACCCAAGAAGAGGATCCAAATTTTTCGATTTATGATGGGACTTTCTATTTTACGGATTTTGTCTTTAAAGCCGGGGAGAAGCCTGAGCCTCTTGTTGTCACGGTCTCGAGTCACGATTTTCTGCCGGAATGTTATTTGATGCGTCCCCCCACACAGGAAACGATTGCATGGAGTTTGCCGGACGAGACGTCATTGGGCCGGGCCAGTTTCCGGTTCACTCCTGAGTCTGGAATGGTCTATGTTATTCGTGTGACGACGGTTGAAGAGCGGCGGGAGGGCGCGTTTACACTGGATATTCGTATGGATGCTGCATCCGACGAGGTGAATGAATCTTCTTCGGGCAGTCAATCAACCCTGTGAGTTAAAAAAAAGTGGAAAAACGCTTGCATGGTTTTTTGACCGAGACTAAGGTTCGTCCTCCTTTTCAAAAGGGAAACTACTCGCGACTCGCGAGAATTTGGGGGGCTGGTAGCTCAGTTGGTAGAGCAGCGGCCTTTTAAGCCGTTTGTCCAGGGTTCGAGCCCCTGCCAGCCTACCATTTTTGGTGGTATCCCCTGAAACGTTTCCTGGACACCTCTCCCGGCTGAATGACCCTGCTGTATTCCGTAATGTTCCTCTTCTGGTCTGCTGTTTGAATTGTCATCGTTTTGTCACACCTCGATTTTGCCATTCAGGTCTGGTTGTTTTTTACCTGAGTAAGGTCGAGGAATCGCCGGGTTGACAATATTTGATTCGGTGAAAACAAAATCTGTTTATTTTTTAATCATTATATAGAGCCTGTCCGAAATGCCTATTCTCCAAGCGGGCATTGATTGAACCATGGGAAAGAAAAAGAGCATAACAACCCGAAAAGGCTGTTATGCTCAAATTTGGTGGGTTATAATTTTTTCACGACAAA
>Ga0255780_10000859_pt1 | contig 28464 bp, 27 predicted proteins | sample 071ome_32_FD_179978 | JGI IMG/M metagenome (GOLD analysis project Ga0255780, IMG submission 179978) | Coastal salt marsh microbial communities from the Groves Creek Marsh, Skidaway Island, Georgia - 071405AT metaG (version 2) | ecosystem: Environmental > Aquatic > Marine > Intertidal zone >... | reverse complement strand
GCAACTCGATGTATCCGGGTCCCTGGGCAACCGGTTCGTGCTCGAAACTTTCGAATCCATTTCGGGTATTCAATTTCCAGGCACCGTCTCGCACCACGGAAGCATGGGTCACGCCCATCACACTTTCGTAATCCTCCGCCAAGGATTTCAGCCGAATCGCTGCGAGCGAAACCGCCTCACCATTCTGCAAGCGATGCACCATCAAATGCTGCCCTGGAAGATCAGAAGATAAACGAATGCGTTGATCGAGCTTCTGCTCCCGCAAGTATTTTTCACCTTCCGCCAAAGCCTGCCCCTTCGACTGATCGATCCACTGCTGATAAAGTCCCAGAGATTCGGAAAAAACAGGAACGGAAACCCACTGTTCCTTGGACAATCCGGTAGAAGGGTCATGCACGGTCAGCTTGAACCCCAACTCCCCCTCCTGTTCCAACAACGAAGCGCCTGATCGATACACATTCTGCAACAATTCAAAAGCACGATCGATCTCCTGCTCCGAAGGCGCGCGAAACAAAATTCCTTCATATAGATTCACCAGCGCCTCACGATATGCCGGAGATGCTTCCGATAACTCCCTTGGATCCGGAAGCGAAATGGGGTGCCACCGGAAAGGACCCGTCCGGGTCCGGTAGGCCTTCGCCGCCACATCACGCCCCAACATATCCAGACCGACCAAAAACGAAGAAGAAGCCTCACTGGATTCATTGAAGCGCGTGACGAAATCAGCTCCGTTGAAAAAAGCAACATGCTCTTGAAACATGTCCTTCCCTTCCCTCACCCAGTCAGCTTCAAAAATGGCCTTTACCTTTCCCTGCAACTGAGAGTAGGTCAGAAACTGATTATCATATCCCCCCGGTTTCGTTCCCTGATACGGATTCAAGAGGGCTGCAGGAAACGAAGTATCATCGACCTGATCCGTCACCATCAAATCGGCGGTCGTTTTCAGGAAGGACCGCAACCGTTCCACCTCCTCAGCGGACCAGGGTTCCAGGGACGCACCCTTGGGCATCCGGCGTTTGGGATTGGAATGAACAATGCGTGCCAGGAAAGTATCAGGTCCTTCCAAAGCAAGATACCCCTGATCCAAAAGAATCTGAAAATCGTCCTGCGCATTGCCAACAAACACCAGACTGGAAGTATCCTCATCCTCATGACACCCCACACAACTATCCTCCCCAAACCGGGTCATCAAAGGATAAATATCCGATTCAAACCGCTCCAGAACACGCTGACGTTGCAAGTCCTCAGCCACAGTCCCCAACACAAAAAGACCGCAACCGAAAAGAAACAGAAAAATCCATCGGCCAAATAATCTAGAACATGCCTTTCGCAACCACATCACAGGAATAGATCACGAACTATCAAAAACAGCCCAAAAGCTCAAGCCAGGAATGCATATTTGGCTGGCGCCACGCATCTCATTTCATCCCAACTATAAGTCCACAACAAGAGCTATTCCGGACTGCGTGTTCCGATGCGTCGGAACCGCTCTGGATACTTGTCAATCCACCCGTTGATGAAAAAAGATTCTACGCTTGAGCATGCGTCATTTTGGGATCGATTCTTTGACTTGATAAAAGAGGGAATGCGAACAATATGGGTGCCCACATGAAGACAACCATCGATATTGCTGATGGATTGCTTGCTCAAATTAAAGAACAGGCTTCCCGAGAATCTGCAACGCTCAAACAATTGACTGAGGAGGGGTTGCAATTATTGCTCAGAGAGCGCCTGCAGCGCAAAGAAAGAAAAATTCAACCTGTCATAGTAGGGGGTGATGGGTTGCAGCCGGAATATAAAGGGGCAAGTTGGAATCAAATACGTGCTGCGGCCTATGAAGGGGCCGGCGCATGATTGCGATTTTGGCCTTTTCCCATCCCTGACAACCAGAAATCCATTATTGGATTAATCATTACGATCCTGTTTTTTCATTCGTAAGGTAGTTCACATTTACTCAGACGAATGTTTTGCCCTCTGTTTCATTTAATATTCACAGGGACCCTCAACATGAATGCCTTTGGACTCAATATCGATTTTTGTCTTTTGCGCAAGATCGAAGGAATCAAATTCCACAGTCCAACATGTGTGTCCCGACCTGGGTGGAGCAACTCCACCTTCTTCGTAAGTAACGCTTCCAACACGTAATGTGATACAATCTTCCACGAATTTCACAAGGGACATCTGATGCCCACCCATAAAAACTTCAATCATTTTGGACATCACGGTTTGGGGAGGTTTCTGATCTTGGGATGAACTGAGGTGCGCCCAATTGGTAGTCAATGGGGGCTGATAAGAGGAATGAGGCGTCGGTCTATTTTTCGGTAAATTCGAAAGTCACTGTCGAGAGTCCAAACCTTGGCGTTTTCATATTGTTCCGCCATGGCTACGAGGCATGAATCGGCGAAGGAAGTTGGCAGTTTGGCGTATTTTTTCATGATGGATAGTAGGCGCCCTTCATTTTCAGAGAAGCTAAACGAAGAGCGAATCAAACCTCTCCGGATCATTTCCATCAGTTCTTCCGAGCCCCTGTCTGCATGACGCTTCAACAAAAAGAAAGCTTCTGACAGGACCGCGTCGCAGGTTAATAACGGATTTTCGAAAGTTTCCATTCGGCTCAAGCACCATGCGTGTGCATGATCCCGTGGGCTTAACAATGCAACCAGCGGACCTGAATCGACGATGATGCTATTTGCCATAGTCTTTCAAGTAAGCGGGATTCGTTGAGAGATCTTCGGGGGCATTCACCTTGCCAATTAAATCGCGCATTCGATCAGCAAGCGAACTTTTGGCTTTTTCTTCAGTGACCGATTTTAATCCTTGTCGAAGGACTTCGGATTGAGAAACGCCCAAACGACTTGCCTCCGCTTTTAACCGTTGGAACTCTCCAGCATCTAACTTGACCGATACGACTGGCATGCATCGAAGGTATTACTGATCTGCCAGAATATCAATACCTCTTTTTGAGGCTTCTTCCAGTTGGGACCACTCACTTACTCGATCTCCAATCGTTTGTTCATCTCTTTTCGTTCTTTTGTGTTGAACACATCGATGACATTAATTGATTCGAGATATTCGGGCCATTCGAGAAATGGTTTTGGTGGGAGATCCTCGGCTTTTTTAATCTCCATTTGCCAGCAGGTCGCTTATCGAACCTCTTTGGGGTGTAAGACGGAACTTACCCCTCCGATGATGGGGTTCAATTCTTTGATCTGCGCCCATCACGGTTTGGGGAGGTTTTGGCGGAGTTCGAATTCGACTTCGCGGACGGGTTTGCCGGTGTTGGCTGAGATGGAGGCAGCCAGCCCCGAGACGTAGGCGGCGGAACTGGATGTGCCATTCACCATGTAGGTGGTTCCGTTGTATTCGACAAAAGAACGCCCGGGTACCATGACGTCCACAAAATCCCCAGTGTTCGCATAGGCAGCCGGTTCTCCGTTTCGGCCTGCTGCGGTCACGGCCAATACATCGGGATAAGCGGCTGGAAATGTGTAGTCCTTTCCGGGACTGTTGCCGGCCGCTCCAACAAACAGTACGCCTTGTTGGGAGGCTTCAGTGATCATTTGCTCCATGAATGGCGCTGCATCGGCACCTCCCAAACTCAGGTTCACGATGCTGGCACCCGCCTTCACGGCTTCATAAATACCCGCAGCGACCTGAAACGTGGATGTGGTGTCACTGCCCCCATACACATCAATCGGTAGAATGCGAACGGAGCTTTCGGATTGACCCTCATTGCCGAGTTCCACCCCTTTCAGGACGGTCTGCGCCATGCTGGTCCCATGCGATGGCACATCGCTTGGAGCGGCGGTTCCATCCCCGATGGTGATGCCCGGCAGTAAAAATTCTGACAGTGAATCATCGCTGGATTGCACCGGCATATCAATCAAACCGACAATGATTTCATTCCCATCGGTTTTGCCCGGTTTGAGTGAGAATCCTGCTCCGCCTCCCTGGATGAACGGTTGATTTTCACCCGGACGGCCCCATTCATAATTGTCGCTGATCTGTAGCGCATCCGAATCCTTGAGTCGCTCCCGTGCAGCATCGGCGCTTGCCTCGTCTTTGAAACGAAGTCGATACGCATTCAAGCCCTCAACCTCCCCGGCAATCTCGGCGTCCAATGCCTCGGCAATTTCCTCGATGGTCATTGGACTCCCCGGCTTGATCTGAACGATGATTTCGTTGTCGATGCGTTTGGAGTAAAATATGACAACCTGCTCGGACAATTCAATTTCCTGTGTCGCGCTGGACGCGCTGGTGGCGTAGACCAGTAGTTTGGATGCTTTTTCGCCACTTCCCCGAATCAGGGCATAGTTCAATTCACCCATAACGCGGCGCAGGGATTCCCCTACCGCCAGATCGGTAAAGCGCGTGGACACCCGGCGGGATTCCAATCCTGGCTCAACAAAAACGTTCCAGCCCATCCGTTCCCCCATCAACTTGAGCGCATCCCCCAAGGGAACGCCTCTGAGATCGGCTGTCAGGGTTTCTTTTTCGCGACCAAACGAAACTTCCGCACCATGCAGGGCCAGACCTTGTAAAACCAACAGCCCCCCCATGACGCCAGTTAAAGCTAATTGGCGCATCCAGGTGCGTTTCGGTTTTCTTATCATGTCCCTCATGACAACACCGGTAATCTGACGGAGTTGCAAGTGAATTGCAACTTACAGAATGCGGTGAAATTCCGAGGGTGATATTTTGCCTTTGACGAGGAGTTCGGTGGCGTGGTCATGCATGGTCAGCATGCCCGATTTCACAGCAGCCTTGGTGATCTCCTCATGCGTAGGACTATGCGCTAGGGCATTTTTGAAACTGTCATCCGGTATCAGGATCTCGAACACGCCCGTCCTTCCATGAAAGCCGGTCTGCAAACAAGTCGGGCATCCGGTTCCTTGTTTGATTTTCAGGGCTTTATTGGCCGGCCATTTGACGGCTTTTTTCAATGCAGCATCCGCATCGAATTCTCGCGTGCAATGAGGACAGTTCAAGCGCACGATTTTTTGAAAGACGATCCCGGCCAACGCATGCCCCATGAGCGTTGGACGAATCCCTAGAAACTGAAGCGAGGTGCATGCATTCGGTGCGGAGTTGGCGTGGATTGTTGAGAACACTTTTTGCCCGGTCAAAGCCGCCGAAACGGCCACATTGGCGGTTTCTTCATCACGTATTTCCCCCACCATGATGATGTCCGGATCCTGCCTTAGAACGGCCTTCAACCCGACTGCGAACGTCATGTCCACCTTGTGATTCACCTGAGCCTGCGTGGTCCCGACCAGTTTGTATTCCACCGGATCTTCGATGGTCATGATGTTTTGGGTAAAGGGATTCAAACAGTTCATGCAGGAATACACGGTGGTGGTCTTGCCGGACCCCACAGGCCCCGCCACCAAAATTAATCCGGAAGGCATCTGCATGAGCGCGTCCATGTATTTACGGTGGGATAGCTCCATGCCCAACTGCTCGAAACGGCTGAAGGCAAAATGCATTTTGACCACCCGCAAAACCATCTTCTCGCCGTCCGGTGTCGGCAACACCGAAACACGAAAATTCATGTCCTTGTCGTCCATCACAATGACCAAATGCCCATCATGCGGGATCATAGGATTGACCGTGTCGAGTTCGGCCAGATTTTTGACCTGATTCACCACTTTGCGCGCAATTTCTCGAGGCAAAGTCAGGACATCATGCAGGATACCGTCCACACGATATCGAATCCGGTAAAAACCCTTTTGAGGTTCGAAATGAATATCTGATCCGTCACGTCGCAAGACGCCCTTGAGAATGATGTCCAGCAGTTGAGGGGCGGGTTTATCGACGATTTCGTTCTGCAATTCGTACTGCCTCCCTTCTTCCTCTGCGGTGTCTGCATCCATTTGAGGTACGTAGGTTTTCAGCAAACGGTCCAAGGTGGATTTCGGGGCGATGACCGGCTGGATTTCAAAATCAAACAGCAATCCCATCCCTTCCATTTCCACAATGTTGTCGCCGTCTGCAAATGCCACATACAACACGTTGTCCTCAAAACGGTATGGAATTGCGTGATAACGAAACGGGAAGTGGTAGGGCACTTGGTCCAGAGCCACCTCGGGAATCACCGAAGTATTCTCAAGACTTTCATAAGGCAGGTTGAGCTGGTCCGCCAATGCTTGCGCGATGGCCTCATCGGACGCGATGTCTTCCTGACGCAGATAGTCCAGAAAGTGCATTTTTTTCTCCTGCGCCATCTTCCAGGCGGCCTTCAGATCACGCTTTTTAACAATACGCTTGCGAACCAGGTGCTGGGTAAAATCATTTTCAGGCAGGGTTCCGATCGGAAAATCCAGACGCAGCAGTTTGGCCAACTGCTGTGGGGTGATCATGCGCAAATGCAGGAGGGTACGCCAAAGGGGTTGGTCCGTTTTTTGCCGAAATGCCTGCGCCTCCTGAAGTTGTTCCGGCGAAATGATGCCTCGATCCACCAGATAATCCCCAAAAGTATCCCCAACATGGGCTTTCCGAGCCCGGTATTCCTGGATTTCCTTCTCGGTCATGTGATTCTGACGCAGATCCACATCGTCCAATCCCGTGTGCTGGGATGCAAAAGGAGAAGGAATTTCGTAGGTGAGAAACTTTTTGATGGTGTCCCAGGAGAAATCCTGATTCAGAATATCCAGCATACTTTCACCCGCAGGAACTTCTTGAGTGGAAGCTGCTTTCGATTTGGAAACTTTCTTTTTTGCCATGACTTAAAATGGTTTTGGAGTTTTGTGTTCTAGGAACGGGCAGCCCCCAGTTACGGATACCCTACACCATGCTTCTGAGATCAAACTAACACGCCCCAAGGCCCGATGCATCCGCCATTTACCCGCATCCATTGTCAATCACTCAACGTTTTTGGCGGGAACAGGCTGATGATGCGGTGATTTATCGACTTGCTCAATGTCTTTTTCTGCTCAAGACTGCCCAAACATGATGAGGAGATGCTTCCATTTATTGACCATCATCGCCTTCGCGTGGAGCGCGGTGACCCAGGCACAACAAACCAGCGGGAACGCCGACCAGGCAGATCAGGGCTTTACCCCCTTGTTTGATGGCAAATCTCTGGATGGCTGGATCAATGTCAATTGCGCCCCCAACACCTGGACGGTAAAAGACGGCATGATCCACTGCACCGGTGTGCCGACAGGTGCTCTCCGCACGGAAAAACAATACGAAAACTTTGTGCTGGAACTGGAATGGCGCCACCTCGTTCCCGGAGGCAACGCAGGCCTTTTTGTCTGGGCGGAACCCATTTCAGCGCCGGGAGTTCCATTTCTCAGAGCCATTGAAGTCCAGATCCTGGATACCGCCTATGGAAAATCCGACTGGTTCACGACGCACGGGGACATTTTCCCCATCCACGGTTCCACCATGAAACCGGATGCACCCAGCCGGGGATCACGCAGTTTTCCCAATGAAATGCGTTCCAACAGTTCTCCGGAATGGAATCACTACCGAGTCACCTGCAACAACGGCGTGATCAAGCTGGCGGTCAACGGCAAGGAAGTGTCCGGCGGTCAGGACTGCGTGTATCGCAAAGGCTACATCGCGCTGGAATCGGAAGGGGGCAAAGTGGATTACCGGAACATCCGCATCAAAGAACTTCCATCCACCCAAGCCACCCCTGAAGAAACAGCCCCTCTGGATGATGGATTCAAGTCAATCTACACGGGCGTGGATTTATCAGGATGGGTACTCCCTGAAGGGAGCAAGGATCATTGGCGTGCATCCGATTGGAAATTGACCTATGACGGCAATAGCAAGGCCGAAACCAAACATCTTTGGACCCAGGAAAGCTATAAAGACTTCGTCCTGATCTGCGACTGGCGTTGGCCGGGCGAACCAGCGAAGCGTGAATTCCCCATCGTGCTGCCCAACGGTGACTACGCCATAGATGCACAGGGTAACCGTAAAACAGAAGTCGTCCAATCAGCGGGTGACAGCGGGATCTTCCTTCGGGGCAACACCAAGAGCCAGGTCAACATTTGGAACTGGAGCATCGGATCGGGCGAGGTCTATGGATACCGCAATAATCCCAAGACCGACCCGGCTGTTCGCGCCGCACTCACTCCGAGAGTCAAGGCGGACAACGCGATTGGCAAATGGAACCGTTTTATCATCACCCTGAAAGGTGACAGACTGACGGTGGAACTGAACGGCATCACCGTGATCGAAAACGCTCATCTCCCGGATGTGCCCAAAAGCGGCCCCATTGGGCTGCAACATCACGGGGATCCCATTGAGTTTGCCAGTCTTTACATCAAGGAACTCTGAACATTGGTTCCCATCACTTTACCTATGCAGTTTATCCGCACCACCACAATCGTGGGATCTTCGAGATGACGCAGATTAACGCAGATATGCGAGCCACTCTGTTAAACAAAGCCCAGCGCCTGGTGATCAAACTAGGAACCGGCATCCTGACCGATGACCGGAACCAGCCCGACGTGTCCCAGATGCAACAGCTGGCCAATCAAATCGCCGAATTGAAAAAGCTGGGCCGGGATGTTGTGCTGGTTTCATCCGGAGCGGTTGGAGCGGGCATGGGGAGCCTTCGCCTGGAGAAGCGTCCACGCGATCTGGCCGATCTGCAGGCATGTGCCGCTGTCGGACAGACCCGCCTGATGAACACCTATTCCGATTTGTTTGCGCAGCACGGGCTCAGCGTCGGACAGGTATTACTAACCCACGCAGACCTGAAACATCACGATCGCCACCTGAACGCCCGCAACACCCTGGTGGCTTTGCTGGACAGAAACATCATTCCCATCGTCAACGAAAACGACGCCGTCTCGTTCACGGAACTCAAGTTCGGCGACAATGATACCTTGTCGGCGCTGGTTGCCAGCCTCATCCACGCGGATTTGCTGGTGATCCTGACCACGGCGGAAGGCTTGATCAACAACTTTGGACAACCGGACGCAGAACGATTGGCGGAAGTGCCCGCCATCACGGATGACATCATCGCCATGGCCAAGGGAACCACCAGCGTGACGGCCACCGGCGGCATGACTACGAAAGTGGAAGCGGCCCGCATCGCGGTTCGATCGGGCATCCCCATGTTCATTGGCCCCGGACGAAACGCCTCCATCCTCAAGGATATGACCGATGGCAAGGATGTAGGCACGGTCTTTTTGCCATGTGACAAACGCCTCAAGGGTCGCAAACGCTGGATCGCTTTTTTCCATCGCCCCAAAGGTTCGCTGGTGGTCGATCAAGGTGCCAAGATTGCCCTGCGTGAAAACGGACGCAGTTTACTCCCGAAAGGTGTAAGAGACATCCAGGGTCAATTCAAATCCGGTGAAGTCGTTCGCGTCCGCGATGAAGAAGGCACCGAATTTGCGCTGGGAATCGCGGAATGGGATTCCGACTCCTTTTCAACCTGGAACCAGCGCGAAGGAGAAATCATCCATCGCGACAACCTGGTCATCCTTTAGAAAAATCCAACAACGTGACAAACGAACAAACCCCCATTCAAAAAGTATTGGACGTCATGGCCAGACTCAGGGCCCCTGACGGATGTCCCTGGGACAAGGAGCAAGATCATCAGAGTCTCCGTTTCCACGCGGTGGAAGAGGTCTACGAATTGATCGATGCCATCGAAGCCAACGACGAACATGAAATGGTGGAGGAACTGGGAGACCTTCTGCTTCAGGTCGTGTTTCATTGCCAACTTGGCAATGAGCGAAACGCTTTCAACTTCGATCAGGTATGTGAAACATTGTCGGATAAACTCATCCGCAGACATCCGCACGTATTTGGCGACACCAAAGTCAAGGACGTCGACGGTGTCTGGGCGAATTGGGAGAAAATCAAACGTGAAGAAAAAGAAGGCACTCACCTGGAGCGCAGTTCGGCTCTGGATGGTATTCCCCGGCACCTGCCCGCGCTTCAATACGCCGAAAAACTCGCCAAGAAAGCGCGCAAAGCAAAACTGATCGATTCCGACAGCCCCGCCGACACCAATCTGCCCGCATTGACTGAAGAGCTGGGAACACAACTGCTGGACCTTGCCATGAAAGCCCAGGCAAAAGGATGGTCTGCCGAAATGCTCCTACGGGAAGCCATCCGCAAAAAAGAAACTGAACTACGCCAAAAGGAATCGGAAACCGATTCAGGCAATGGATAATAACTGACCTCCAAAGAGGTCGGTAGGGACACGCTGCTGCATGTCCGGTGGCGTGTCCGCAAAGCGCAACAGTCCATCGATCACCTCACCCCGCTCTCGGCCCTGCGGCAGCAGGGCCCTACCGGAGGCGATAGCCTCTGGGTTGGTAGGGATCCCGATAGTATCGGGACTGCGCGTCCGCCACGGCGTTCGGTAACGCCATTGGCATCCAAAAGATCAAGATTCCGCTGTTGCTCTGACAATTCTCGTCCCCTATCCTGCCGCCATGTCAATCGTACGACGTTTAGATCATACAAGATATCGCGTGAGCGATTTGGAAAAGAGTGTGGACTTCTACAAGAAAGTCCTGGGACTGGAAGAAGTGCGCCGGCACAAATCACCACGCGGTTCCGAACTGGTTTTTCTGAAAGCTCCCGAGAGTGAAGAACTGATCGAACTCTGCTACTTCCCCAACAGTGGAAAGGTGGAGGTTCAGGAAGATCTCACGCATCTGGCGTTCATTGTGGACAGCCTGGAGGCGTTTGGGGAACACATCAAATCCATTGGCGTGGAATTCTCCGATGGCCCCACCATGAAACCCGATGGCAGCGGCGGATTCGCATTTGTGGATGCGCCCGAGGGATACGAAATTGAACTGATTCAGCGGAATCCTGCAGCCGTCAGCGATCAGCAATCCTATTAATCCACTCTCAATAAACAGCAAAAGCCCCGAAGAAAACTCTTCGGGGCTTTTGCTTGATTGTATGAACCCTTTCAGGATGGATCACTCAAATTAACGATCGCGTGCACCTGGACGCCCCTGACCGCGGCCACCACGACCACGTTCACGACCTTGACCTTCTCTTTGCGGCCGGTTCTGCTGACCACCCCGTAACCCTGCCATGCCTTTTTCAGCTTCTTCACGTGTGATGAAACCGTCCTTGTCGGCATCCAGAACCCCCATGAGCCGCTGCATGCGTTCGGGGAGTTCGTCCTTGGAAACCTTGCCGTCGTTATTGGCGTCCGACTGCATGATGCGGTCCACCATCTGATTGTTACCAGCTCCGCCACCGCCGGGACCACCACGACCGAATCGACCGGGACCTTCCCCTCCTTCACGAGGACCGCCCTGAGGCCGAACTTCTTCCAGGGAAATCTTGCCATCCTTGTTGGCATCCAGTTTCTGAAGAGCTGCCACGGCATTCTTGATTTCTTCCTCGGAAAGTTCACCATCCTGGTTGGCATCCAGGGCAGCGAAAACAGGGGGGGCTCCGAAACGCCCCATGCCACCTAGCCCACCGGGACCGCCGAACTGACCACGGGGTCCACGTTGGAATCCTTCCTGTCCGCCTCTGGGACCTTCTCCCCTACCCTGACCCCGGCCCTGGCCACGACCTTGAGCCTGCATATCGACGGTGACTGCGGCAGCCAAGGCTGCCATTGCTAGAATAATTGCTTTTCGCTTCATAATGAAATCCTTGTTTCAATGTTCGTTATTCAGAGACGCTTCATCGGAAGGACCGGTTACAAGGGATACCGGTTTTTTCTTAAACTGGGAAAAAAACGGGCAACCAAGAAAGGTTTGGTATTTCTGGTTGGCGCAGCCCTGCCCTGTCTCTTATCATCCGGACATGAGCTGGTTTTTCACAACGGGGGGCACTTTGCACCATAATAGCCCTTCTTACGTAGAACGCACTTCCGACAAAGAATTGTTTGATCTATTGTCTCAAGGCGAATTTTGCTACGTGCTGACTGCCCGGCAAATGGGAAAATCCTCCAGCATGGTGCGGGCCGCCATGCGATTGAAGGAAGAGGGCATCGACACCCTCATCCTTGACCTCACCGCCATCGGTCAAAACGTCAATGCCGAACAATGGTACGACGGGCTGCTGGTCAAGATCGGCCAGTCAACGCACCTAGAGGACGAGCTGGAAGATTATTGGATGGATCACCAACGTTTGAGCCCGGTTCAGCGATGGTTCCAGGCCATACGCCATGTGATCCTGCCTCGGATCAAAAAAACGTTGGTCATTTTCTTCGATGAACTGGATATGGTGCGCAGCCTTCCGTTCTCAACAGACGAATTCTTCGCGGCCATCCGTCAGTGTTACAACCAACGCATCGAAGACGAGGAATACAATAAACTCACCTTCTGTCTATTGGGGGTAGCCACGCCGGCCGATCTCATCAAAGACCCCAATACAACCCCTTTCAACATCGGCCGCCGTATTCCCCTGAACGATTTCTCCTACGAAGAGGCCGTTCCCCTCGCTCGTGGATTGGAACGGAATCCGGACGATCAGGATCGCTCCATCCAGTTGCTGCAACGCATCCATTACTGGACCCATGGTCATCCCTTCCTCACCCAAAGATTGTGCCGGGCCATTACCGAATTGGCATCCGCTGAAGATCCGTCCGATTCGAGTCCGGGATCTCTGGTCGATTCCGTCTGCGAGGATATTTTCCTGTCCAGCCGGGCCCGCGAAAAAGATGACAACCTCCTCTATGTCCGCGAACGCATTCGACGCAGTCATCTCGATCAGATGACTCTGTTGGAGTTATACGAACGTATTTTAAACAATGAAAAGGTTCCGGACGATGACACCAACCCCATGATCAGCGAGCTTTTTCTGTCCGGCTTGATTCGAGTGGAGAAAAACCACCTGGTCGTTCGAAACAGAATTTACGAACAGGTCTACAATCTGGGTTGGATTGATCGAATCCGTCCCGTGGCCGAAATAGAAATGCCCGAAGGCGAACGCATCCGCATTCGCTCCAACTGTAGCATCGGCAGAACCGACGCCAGCGATCTTTGCCTGCCCAACCAGAAAGTCTCCCGTCGCCACGCGATGATCCAGAAGGAAAAAAACAATCAACTCTGGCTCATCGATGCTGGCAGCCGCAACGGCACCTTTCACAATGGCCGTAAAGTAACGGAACCCACTCTCCTGCGCGACAAGGACCAGATCAATATCGGTCCATTCTGCCTGATCTTTCATCAACCCGATGCACCACGGGATGACGATGGAGGGCAGACCACGATGGACAAAACAGTCTTTGATCTATAAACACCCAACACCTAAACGCTAACAGCTAAAACCTAATGACACAAACCAGCATTTTCACCCTATCCTGGCTGCGCGGACTTTTCATTTCCGCCTGTGGCATGAGCGCCTGCATGGCAGCGACACCCGAACCTTACTCGTATGCCAACCAGGCAGCCCGGCTGGAGCAGGCCATCGCGCAACAGCCGAATATAGCGCACGCAAAGAACATTATTTTGTTCATTGGCGATGGCATGGGCGTTTCCACCATCACAGCTTCCCGCATATTGGAAGGTCAACAACGCGGCGAGACCGGAGAAGAAAACTACCTGAGCTGGGAATCCTTTCCGAACACCGCCATGATCAAGGTCTACAACAGCAATCAACAAACACCGGATTCAGCCGGCACCATGAGCGCCATCATGACGGGACACAAAACCAAGGCCGGCACTTTTGGATACGACGAGAAGGTGGTACGCAGCACGTATGACTCAGGCGAAGATTTTGGTGGTTCCGCCAGGAAACTGGAAACACTGCTGGAACGTTTCGAGAAAGAAGGCCGTTCGACTGGAATCGTCAGCACAGCCCGCATCACCCATGCAACCCCAGCCGCATGCTACTCCCACTCCCCGGAACGGAATTGGGAACAGGATGCAGATGTCCGGACAGACCACAAGGATGCCATCGACGCAGGGTTCAAGGACATTGCACTTCAGTTGATAGAATTTCCGTTTGGAGATGGCCTCGAAGTCGCTTTGGGTGGTGGTCGCCTGGGTTTCATCCCGAACACACAACCCGATTATGAAAACCCATCCAGCAAAGGAAAAAGACAGGATGGACGCAACCTGATCAATGAGTGGCTTAAAAAATCCGGATCCTCATTTGTTTACGATAAAAAAGGATTCGAATCTGTCGATACGACCCAATCAAAAAAACTCCTTGGCTTGTTCCAGGGAAGCCACATGCAATACGAAGTCGATCGCTCCAAACCCATTTATCCCGAAGAACCATCCCTGACAGAGATGGGACTGAAAGCATTGGACATCCTGAAACAGAATGAGAAGGGATTCTTCCTGATGATTGAATCCGGACGCATTGATCATGCCCATCATGCCAGCAATGCCTACAGGGCGCTGAACGAAACAGTGGAGCTTTCCACCGCCGTCAAAGCCGTTAAGGAAAGCCTGACAGAAGAAGAACTCAAAGAGACACTCATCATCGTTACCGCCGACCACAGCCACACATTCACCATTGCCGGTTACCCGACGCGCGGAAACCCCATCCTGGGACTCGTTGTAAACAATGATGCAAAAGGAAAACCGGAAAAAAATCCTGCCAAGGATGCCCTTGGAATGCCCTACACCACCCTGGGCTATGTCAATGGAGGTGGCTATACGGGGCCAATGGTCAACACCGACACACACAAGGTTTCACCTGGAGGACAGCATTTTCACGAGGAAAAAGGCGGTCCTTTATCCTACTTTGGTGACACGTGGAAATACATCAATGTACCAAGGGAAGCCAGACCGGACCTGACCGAAGTGGACGTTGAATGCGAACACTATATCCAGGAGGCCGCGATTCCCCTGGGCAGCGAAACTCATGGAGGCGAGGATGTGGTGGTGTATGCGACCGGTCCGATGGCTCATTTATTTCGGGGCGTTCAGGAGCAGAACTATATTTACCACGTCATGCGATATGCTTCCGACGCAACTCATTTCAACAAGTAGACCGCGATCCTCTCTCTAATTGTTCAGGATAAACGCATCACCCAAATTACCATCCATACGAAACAGGACACACCCTCCAACACACTGCCCCATAGAAACCAGTGAAAGAACGCAGGTGTGCCGCGTCGGTGCCGTTTGGAAACGCGCAGACCGTCGAGGTAATCCTTCCAGGGAGCCCACGGGTAGAGAAAGAAGGTGGAGGTACGGGTCCGCCTCCGCACATACGGTTCAATCTTCAGGAGCCAAAGAAAAATCAGGGCTATTAATCCCGCTCCCAAACCCCATAATCCATACAACATTATCGGCGACAAAGCAGCCGAAGGATCATTCGTCGGATTCACGAGCAAGTTTTTACCACCATTTGACGTATGAATGCAACACGAGCTTTATAACGTTTTGGAGACAATTCATTCGCCAGGGGCATCCAATTGCAAACTTGTTGAATCCAATCGAATCTGAACACATCCCCAAAGACAGGCCCTTCCCTTAATCCCCGGGCGGCACAAACCTGTGCTCCCCTTGTCGTGAAGCTCTCAAGGATTCAAACGTATCCTGCGGAGAACCCGGATCCCCCTGAGAAGCCATCCAGTCTTCCATCGCTTTGATGAGTTGTTCTTTAACGCCCCTGAGTTTCGGATCATCGATGAGATTATTCATTTCATAGGGATCGCTTGCCGTGTGATACAACGCTTCGGCGGGGCGGCTGGTATAACGTTTCACCAGATTGTAGGTCGCCTCGTCCTCGGTCGCGTTCCACACCCATGTTGCCCAGTAGGGATTGTTCAACTTACCGTTGCCATTGATCCCCATTAAATGTTTTTCGATGTAAATATCGTCCGGACTCAGGTTGCGAATGTAGTGATATTCCCCATTGTTGATGCTTCGAATCGGATAAGGAGGCCCCTCGGGCACATTGTTGTGCATCCCATAAGTGAAGGTTCGGTGACTGTTGCGATGACCGGTCAATACCTCCATGAAACTGCTTCCGTCAAAATCATCGGGAGCTACCGATCCACCGGCAATATCCACCAGCGTCGGCAAGACATCCGCATACTGCACCATCGCCTTGGTTCGATTGCCGGCTGACACCCTTCCCGGCCAACGCGCGATCAATGCCGTGTGGATCCCGGTATCCCAATTAGTCCATTTGCATCCGGGAAACTGAGCCCCTTGTTCCGAACTGAACAAGACAACTGTTTCATTCGCCTTGCCCGATAAATCCAGCGACCGCAACAACTCGCCCACCTGTCCGTCCATGTAGGTGATCTCGGCCAGGTATCGGCCAAAATCCTCACGGGTGCGCTGGGTATCGGCAATGTTGGGTGGCAGTTGGATTTGGTCCGGTGGATACTGGGAGGCATCCCCCATCACCCAGGGCACATGCGGTTCAACCAAAGCCACCACCAGACAAAAAGGTTGGTCGGCATCGCGTGAAATAAATTCGTCCACAGATTTCAAATCATGCACACGCGTCGGATTACGCACGCAATTGTCATCAAATCCACCCACCGATTCGAAAGGAAACACCGATTTCGGACTGACATGCACCTTCCCAGCCAACCCGACGCGATAACCAAGTTTTGAAAGATGATGCGGCATGCTGGTAATCCCGGGACGACTGGCGGAATGATTCCAGGCACATCCATTTCGCATCGGATACAATCCCGTATAAAGCTCCGCTCTGCAGGGCTGACACATGGCAGAGGTCAAATAGGCCCGATCGAACACCAAGCCCTGCGAAGCCAATCGATCTATGTTCGGTGTCTTCGCATTCTTGCCACCGTACACGGGGAGATCATTGTGCGTACAATCATCCGCCATGATGATCAAAAAGTTCGGACGCTGCCCAGCCGCATCGACGGAAAAAGTCCCCACACAAAACGACAGTATTGAAAACCAAATGCTTGGATATCGGATCATGGGGAAATAGTGGGTTCGAATCCGCTGGAATTCAATTTGAAAGTTCCAGCCCTTTGAAACTCAATGAATTTTCAAATGTTCAAATTTCGACGTAATTGCCACTATTCATCGACAGAATAAATTTCGCTACCTCTGTGGCACGCATTTTTAAAATTGGCCATGCCGGTTGAAGAACGACCGCAATGGCGATTTTCCGATTCGCGAGGTTTTGTTGATACCGTAAATTCCTATCAGTCGTGACCAACACATCATACCCAGCCTCTTCCGAAGCTGCGATCAGATCGCCATTGGACAGACCGCTCCAGCCATGCCAAGCGGCAGCCTTCACCGAACCTTCTGGCAGGAATTTGCTAAGAGGATATGGCGTTCCTTGGTCAAAAAGTATCCTCATGCAGCGCACTGAGGTTCGGATCCGGCCAAAAAATCCAAAACGGCTTCTATTTGTCCTCTGTCAGACCCCGGAAACCAATCAAGGAATTCATCTATAGTCGCCCCTGCTTTGAGATTTTCAAAAAGAGTCGACACGGGAATGCGTGTCCCCACGAAAACGACCGCCCCCCCCATTTTATCGGGGCTTGATTCCACTGCATGGCAGTCTTCCCAATTCATAGACCGACTGTATCAATCATTTTGTGCAAATTCAATACTCAAAAAAACACCACCGCCCGGTTATTTAAACCTTCCGACCTGCAATCTGGACCGATAGGATTGGAAATCATGAAAACTCTGTTAACGACCTTTTGGACCGTCTTTGTCTGTGCTTGGGCGATGAACGCACAGGAGACTTACTACTCCGTGGAGGACTATGATCAGGTGGAGAAAATTGATTCCCACTTCCACATCCGCACGGTCGAACCCAAGTTCGTCGAGCTGGCGGCGCAGGATCGATTCAAATTCCTGAACGTCGTGGTACACACTGCCGACTCCACGGAACTGAAACAAAAACACCAGGCTTCTTTCGCGCAAAAAGCGGCGCATCCCGGACATGTGGAAGTGGCTTCAGCGTTTCCGCTTGAAGGGTGGGATGATGTGGACTGGATTGAAAAAACGATCCAATACCTGGAGGCCACTTTTAGAAATGGCGCCGTTGCCGTCAAGGTTTGGAAGGACATTGGCATGGAGTTTCGGAACAAGGACGGCAAGTTGGTCATGATTGATGATCCTCAATTCGACCCGGTGTTTGATTATCTCGAACAAAAGGGCATTCGCCTGATGGGGCATCTGGGAGAACCCAAAAACTGCTGGTTGCCGCTGGACGAAATGACGGTCAAAAACGATCGGAATTACTTCCGGCGCAATCCCAAATACCACATGTATCTCCACCCCGAAATGCCTTCCTACGAAGACCAAATCGCTGCCCGTAACCGAATGCTGGACAAACACCCCAACCTTCCGTTCATCGGGGCGCACTTCGGAAGTCTGGAATGGAGCGTGGAAGAGTTGGGCAAGTTTCTGGACAAGTATCCCAACGCGGTGGTCGACACAGCTGCCCGGATGGGACAGATTCAGTATCAGTCCAATCAGGACCTCCAGCGTGTCCGGAACTTTTTTATCAAATACCAGGACCGCATCGTCTACGGAACCGATGGAGGCGTGACGGCTCCCGGGCAGGCAAAGGCCGCTTATTACCAAATGCAGCAGCGTTGGATATCCGATTGGGCATACCTTTGCACGGATGAGGAACAATCCGTTGCGGTGCTCGATCTACCGGTGAAGGGACTCAAACTAACGCGAACGGTCATTGACAAAATCTATCGCAAAAACATCAAACGTGTTTTCCCGAATAGCTGGCAGGCTTCAACGAAGTGAATCCCGGAACCAGGCATGAGCAGAGGCTCACAAATATTTCAGTTCGCTCCAGAGCAACTCGAGATCATTGTCCATGCTGGCCATCTTCAGGAGTTCTTTACGATCGCCAATTTCAAGCGCCATGCGAAAGAACTTTCTGGCTTGCGGCAGGTCTCCGGATTGACAGGCGTAGCATGCCAGGTTGTAAGGGATAATGGGTTCCTTGGGAAACTTGGCGGCCGCTTCCAGTAGGGCGGTGGTCGCTTTTTTAACGGAACCCTTCGTTGCTCTTCGAAGTGCGTAGGAGCGCAGGATGTAACCTCCGGAGTGATCGGGCAATTCCCGGACCATCCCCTCGGCGAGCTCCAGTGCTTCGTCCCACTGTTTGGTATCCGCAAAGATCCGCCACTTCAACTCCAGATACTCCGGCCGCACCCGCATGGCCGGTTTTATTTTTTCCAGCTCCCCAAGGGCTTCGATGGGATTCCCCAACAACAGCCACCCTTCGGCGCTGGATAGAAAATAAGAATCTGGTGGTGGAATATTGCTCACGGTCTCTGTCAAGGAATCTGTGTCTTTACAAATGCAGTGGGATCGAGGTGTTTCGGAACATAACCAACGGAAGTCTGAATGGCATTGGCGCAGGAACACCCGGCACTGGCTTCAGGAGCCAGCAGCAATCCGCCGGCAGGAATCATCCCCAACCAGCAACCACTGCGGAGTCCTTCGAACTGGACCCGCTTGTCGCTCTCCAAATCCCATTGCCCATGGTAGTAATGTCGATAGAAGATGCTGTTCAACGCGGCCGACATCGTCCCGCAACCACGACGCTCCGGAAGGTCCGTCCGCAGAAGTTTGCCATCGCGCAAACTGAAAGCCCGTTGATCGGAGTAGAAAGTATCGCCAATCACGACCGGATGTTGCAGGTGGCCGCTGTGATGGTTTTTTCCTGCCTCATGGCTTTCTTCCCACAACAATGATCCGGCCGCCAGTGGAGCCTGGCTTAAATCACCTTCCACCTTTTGAGAGGCCGTATTGAACGCAAAGGTGTGGTAATGCTTGTTCTTGTCTGCTCCAGTAACCACCAGGGTGTCGTTGCTGAAACTCATGTAGGTCATGAACTGACAGGAGCTGAAGTCATGCACGCGTTCCCACTGCTGTTGTCCATTTTCCAAATCCAGACAAACCAGACGCACTTCGGTCAGCACGTCGGGTTCCAATCGGCCGTGAGGCGAAGTCATCGCTTCAGGGTTTCTGCTTTCCAGGAAATAGATTTCACCGTTCCCAATGGTAATGGTGGAATTGATGATGGCGCCGCCTTCGTACTTCCAGACCTGTTCACCGGAATGACGGTTCAACCCAAACAAACTGTTGCTCACAACACGGCTGACGTCTTCCGGATGATATTCTTCAAACCATTCACCGTCATCACCAAGGTAACCGCTCCCCGATTTGACACTGCTCCCGATCAAAACATCCTTCACCGATGCCAGGTAACCCCAATCCACTTTGGTGGAACCTTCTGGGCGCAACACTTCAAATCTCAGTTTGCGTTCTCCCGTGTCCCCTTCGATCCCGATACAGTAACGTCCCTGTGCAATGTAAAGATAGTCGTGCGTACCGATCATGTTACTGCAATCACGCGGCATGTTTGCCCGGCGCATCTCGGGACTGAAATAATTCCACATAATGGTTCCGTTATAGGAATCCAAACCGAACAAGGTGCGATCTCCCTGAATGAACAACCGTCCATTGACGGAAACCGGCGCGGGATTACGCGGGCCGCGATCAGGCATCGGACGTGGTCCCGGATCCCCCCACCACAGCACTCCAAGTTCACCATGCACCAGGGCGTCCTGACTACACGAAGAATTATCGGCCCCACCATACTGATGGCTCCACTCACCGGCTCCAACAAGTTCGCCACGCGTGGCCATCACCCAGGATTGCTTCGGACCTTTGCGCACATTCACTTGAAAATCAGAGAATGCATTCGAAATATTGTTTACATCTGAAAACGGCGTATCGGCTGTCACCGCCACACAAACCGTTCCTCCGGCGGGACGCACCATGCGCTTCAACCAATCCAGGTCCCCTTCCTGCTCCCGGGCCACCAACGCGGCATCCGGCACAAGAACCAGGTTGGCGAAGAAAGTTCCATAAGGAAGCGATGCGAAATCGCCCTGATGAACCGTCACGCGCTCTCCATAAACTCCCGCATCATCCAAAGCGCGACGAGCGGACTGAACCTGTTTTTCTGAAGGATCCACCAGCACCACCTTGTATTCACTCAATCGAGTCAGAGCAAAAGCCATGCTTTGTTCCGCCTGACCAGCCCCCAGGATCAGACCGAACCCGCGATCACGGCCGGTTGCATTCAACAGGCCACTCATGCTGGATTCGTATTCTGAAAAAGTCTGAGCCAGTTCGGAAGCCGCATCCGGCACGGCGGATGGAACCGGGGCATAGTAAAAGGAAGTATCGAATTCGTAGAGTGAACTGAACTGGACCTGTTCTCCTACATCAGGACCGTGAATGCGGAATTGATATTCGGCATCACGCTGGAGTTGATCAAACACGACTTCGTGCTTCTGGGAACCTCTTGGTAAGGAGAATTGTCGAAACTCGCCTTCAGGCCCCATCAGATCAATCCGGGTTGGCATGACAGCATCGACTTCCCAGGAGATCCGAACCTGCCCTTTACCTTGCCAGTCAATGAACGGCCCGTAAGCAATCGGCATGATGACCGGATCAGGTCCTGGTTTTGGAAAGTAATCCCGTTTATCACGATAGCGGGCTTGAATCAGTGCGCTCTCCATCGGGCCATCCAACAAGTAGATCTCATGAATCGCTCCCACCAGCGCATGGTGTTCATCGGTATCATGAAAAGCGCCAATTTCGTAGGTAAGTTTGTCTGGATACCGAATCTTTCCGCTCTGGGCAGTTGATTGTGCAACTAGCTCTCCGTCCAGCCACAACTCCATGCGGTCACCGGAATAGTTGGCCACGACATGATGCCATTTGCCAACCACGCATCCAGCATCGCTTTGGATATAGGTCATTCCCTTTCCATTTTCAGTGGCAAGACCGAAGAAGAAACGGTCATTTTGGTGACCCAGGATCCAACCAGCTTTGGCGGAAGGATCGTCCTGCGCTGCGCCGATGATGCCGGCTTTGGGAGAAAGTTCGTTGACTCTCAGCCATGATTCGATGGCAAAGGATTCTTCGGGAAGGTTGGCATCTTCGATTTTTTCAGCCAACACCAGGCGTTCGCCTCGGCCGGTCAACTCGACGCGCGGAGGCAAGGGATCCGTTTTAAAACGAACCTGCCCACGGAACAATGGTCGCGGACCACCTTGAATTGGCAACATCTTTTGCCCCTGCTGGCGATGGGAAGCAAAAAGCCAATGGGCTCGAACTGTTCCCTCCCCGAGCGACGCAGATTTCATCGGAAGAAGCGGTAAGACAGCTCCTGCCATGAGAAGAAAGAGGCGGATGGACAACATTTGATGGAAAACCTTCATGTCTGTGCTTATCGGTTTGGACTCTAGCGGGCCTCAACCTATCGCCTGAAGCCCCGGAGTGCAAACCCTGAATCCGCTCAAGCTGTCACAATTGTGCAACAACAAGCCCAACAAAAGGAAGGGCAATCCCTAACGTCTCCACCAGCCTTTGCCTCCACCTTCACCCGGAGGGGGCGGAGCGGCTGCATTGCTAGCTCTTAACTGATTCACCAGCAATTGACTACGAGCATTCTCAAGAGCCATAACAAACTCTCCATAACTCTGAAAACGATGAGACGGTTCTTTGGCCATAGCCCGATAGATGGCGTCGGACGTAGGCTGGGTAATGGAATGAACCACGTGATTCGGCGGCGTCAATTGTGTATGCACATGAGCCGCAACCACTTCCTCAATGGTCGGCGCTTCAAACGGAACATGCCCGGTCAGCGCATGATAGAGCGTTCCCGCCAGGCTGTACATGTCGGAAAGGAATGTTTCTCCCTCGCGATTCACCTTTTCGGGGGCGATGTAGTAAGGAGTGCCCCACACAGCGCCATGAAAGTTCTGATCGGCATCAGCATTCACTGCGAGCCCAAAGTCCACCAATTTCGGCTCATTTTCCTTGTTGAACAAGATGTTGGCCGGCTTGAGATCCCGGTGCAACAGGTTCTTGGCCAAAGCAGAATCAAGAGCGGAGGCCATTTTGATCCCGACATCCAGCACCAGCAGTTCATCCAGCACGCTGTATTCCTCAATGCGCCCGTCCAAACTTCCGTTGTCAGCGACCTCCATCACCAGGTAACGCATTCCCTCATACTCATCGAACGTATAGATATGGATAATGTTACCATGATTCAAGCAGGCACAGGCACGCGCTTCGCGATAAAAACTCTCAAGAACCTCCTTGTCTTCAGCCAATTCAGGCTTCATCAACTTCACCGCCACTTCCCGCTCCAGGGACGTGTCAAATGCCCGGTAAACCACGCCCATTCCTCCTTCAGCAATCGGACGCAGCAAGTTGAACTGACGTAACATCATGGGCATCATGATGGGATACTCGCACTTGCTGCACGGCGTGGAGGTCAACGGCTCCAGATCGCCAGGTATAAACACCTTGGCGCCGCAACCTGCGCACTGCACCATTTTCAATGGCTTGCGTTCTTTGTTTTCCTCAGTGGACACGTTCATTTACCTAAGCATTTTTCATGCTCGCTTCAAGGTTTTGCTTAAAAGTATAGCTTTCCCTAATCAGATGAATTAACGGAAATGAGCGCGATTCAAATCAGGATCCACACCCAATGTCAACTCTGCTGTTTTGAAAGATTCTCCAAAAGAGGCAGGATTTCAGAAGGATGATCGATGACCGCCCTGGCCCCACAGGACTCAAGTTCCGTGCGGGGACGAAATCCCCAGGACACTCCCAAAGGCCACATACCGGCATTGACCGCGGTCTGCATATCAGTATTCGTGTCCCCTACATAGAGTATTTCCTCGGGCTGCAAACCCCAGGAAGCAGCCATGGCCAGTGCGCCTTTGGGATCGGGTTTCTTGGGACGATCCTCACAAAGCCCCCAAACCGGATCCATGTCGTCCGATGGGAAAAATTCAGCCACACATGCCTGAGTAAATTCCTGGGGTTTGTTCGAGAGCACACCCATTTTATACCCGCCTTCCTTCAAACCGGCGACCACTTCAGGAATGCCATCATAGGGTCGGGTTTGAATCTTCCATTGCACCGCATAGGCGTCCTTCCATGCCAACAGGAATTTCATGCGAAACTCATCCGTGATCTCTTGCCCCGGCACAATACGCTCCATGAGGACATTCACACCATCACCCACAAACGTCTTGTAAGCCTCGACAGGATGCGGCTGAAAACCAAATTTCTCCAACACACTGTTCGCCGCCGTCGCAATGTCCGCCAGCGAATCGATCAATGTTCCATCCAGATCAAAAATAACACCCTTGATAGTCTGCGTTGCCATAAGAAGTGGAGACCATTCATGAATGGGAATCTTCTGACAACATTATTGTCAAAATTTCCATGTTATAATCATCGGAACCATCGCCCCCACAAACCTCCAAGCAAAAATGGTAAACAAGATAAACCCAATTCTGATCTGTGTATGCGAAACACCCGACCTGCCAAATCTTATCCCTCCAATAAGCTCAATGGAAAGATTCAGACAACCGCCTAGCGAAAACCATGTAACTCCATAATCATGTTCTCTGGGGCCAACCCCAAAGTGCAAACCCAAAATCGGCCCTCCAACGCCAAAAACCACGAAACCTGCCAGCAGCAAAGCAGGAGTAAGTAAAAGCCACTTCAACCAACCCGGCCAGTCCGTATCACCGTGTGGTATCATGCGCATTCGCACCCGCCAATCGATGGGTTTATGATGAGGCGATTTAGGTTCTACCAGCATTGTCTCTTCAGAAAGAAACGTCCACTTTGAAGAAAAGTTTCTCAATGGCATTTTTTGAAACCAAAAAACTACCCAAGGATCACCAGCTTGATTAGACTCCAATCCCAATGAGCAACAACACAAGCCAGCCATCACCAAGCACCGATCCAACCCCGATCTTTGAGGCGTTTCGCTGGCGTTACGGTTCCAACCTGCTCACCGCAGCAGTGGCGCATTTCGGAGTGTTCGAACGTTTGGCCCAAGGCCCGGTTTCGGAAATGGACCTCAAGCAACACCTCCAACTGGAATCACGTCCCTTTGTCGTGTTACTCACCGCCCTCCAGGCCATGAACATGGTCCAGCGCGATGCCGAAGGAAAATTTCAGGCCACTGAAATGGCACTCGAACATCTCGACTCAAAAAAAACCTTTTACGTGGGAGACTACCTCGGTCTGGCAGCAGATTCACCGGAGGTGCTGGACTTGGTGGAACGTCTCAAAACCAACCAACCGGCAGATATCGACCATCAAGGCGCTGCCTTCATTTATCGTGCGGGTGTCAAATCCGCCATGGAACAAACAGCCCTTGCGCGTCACTTCACCCTCTCCCTGGCAGGCCGCGCACGGAATGTCGCTCCGGCTCTGGCGGAAAAACTGGACCTGAAAAACGTCTCCCACCTGGTCGACGTCGCCGGCGGCACCGGAATCTATGCCCTCGCCCTGCTTGAAAAGAATCCGCACCTGGAAGTCACCCTCGTCGACCTCCCCGAAGTCCTGAACATCGCGCGCGAAATGGCAGCCGCCAGCCCACATAGAGACCGATTGCACCTGGTGGAAGGCGACATGTTCGAATGGAATCCGGATACCAAAGTTGACGCGTTTCTCTTTTCCAATATCTTCCACGACTGGGACGTGACTGAATGCCAAAACCTCATGCGTCGCTACAGCGAACTGCTCGAACCTGACGGACGCCTGATCGTCCATGACGTCTTCCTCAACGACGCCCTCGACGGACCGGCCCCGATCGCGTTTTATTCGGCCGCCCTGTTCACCCTCACCGAAGGCCGCGCCTACTCCGCAGGAGAATACCGCTCTTGGATGGAAGCCTGCGGGCTGGAAGTGACTGGCCCCTTCGACACCCTGATCCACTGCGGCATCCTGACCGGCAAGAAAACCAAAAGGTAGATCGTGCCTGCTGCAGGCCTCACCCTTTGGATTGAAGCTTGCCTTCCGTAACAAGTGTGTTCAATTTCATGCGACACTCAACACACGCTTTCACTCATGAAAAAAACGTTTCAACATCATACCCAGTCCGGAAACGACCTGAGCATTCTGATTTATTTTGCGATCATTTGCCTGTTGTCACTGTCCCCACACATTCAATCACAAGAAAGTTCCGGACAAACGACCTCACACTATACCAAACTCGCGCGGCCCTCTCGCGATGGTATCGGCAAAGCCTACCAAGGCCGCGAGATATCTCATGTCATGGGGCACCTCGGAGCGGATTGGCTGGAGCGCCCCGAACGCCAACAAGAAGAACGCCCGGATCTGCTGATCCAATCACTCGGCATCCGCCCCGGACAAACCGTAGCCGACATCGGAGCAGGAAGTGGTTACTTCACCCGGCGCATGGCCAGAGAAGTCGGCAAGGACGGCAAAGTGATGGCAGTGGACATCCAACCGGAAATGCTGGACATCCTGAAAAACAACCTGAAGGCGGAAGGCATCGAGAACGTCGAGATGATCCTTGGACAGGAATCATCCCCCAACCTTCCAGAAGCTTCGCTGGACATGGTGCTCATGGTCGATGTCTACCATGAATTTTCGTATCCGCACGAAATGATGACCGCCATACGAAAAGCGCTCAAACCAAATGGACAAGTCGTCTGGGTGGAATATCGACTGGAAGATCCACGTGTCCCCATCAAGCTGCTCCATAAAATGTCTAAAGCCCAAGTGCAAAAAGAAGCGGAGCACCAGGGATTTGAATGGGTTCGCACTTACGAAGGACTTCCAAGACAGCACGTTCTTTTTTTCAAGAAAGCTTCCAATTGAATAGGAATCGCGTAAGGTCGTCGAATTTGACATGAATAAGATACCTAATCTACGGAAAGGAATCGTTGCGGTGGCAGCGGTTGCAACGATCGCTCTTGCCGGCACGGAATCCCTACAAGCAGCTGAAGAGGAAGCACCTGCCCCGACGGCAGCAACCAAAACCAGCGACAATCCGGTGGTCTTGATGAAGACGTCTCAGGGCAATATCCGCATCGAACTCTGGCCTGATGCCGCCCCGGAAACCGTCAAAAATTTCATCGATCTGGCCGAAGGAAATAAGACCTTCAAGGACGCCAAAACGGGGGAAGATGTCAAAAAACCTTTTTATGATGGATTGACATTTCATCGGGTGATCAAGGACTTCATGATCCAGGGAGGTTGCCCCCTCGGCACCGGTACAGGAGATCCCGGCTACAAATTCAAAGACGAAATCAACGCAAAAGGACTCGGACTGGCTGATCTAAAAGCCATGGGAGAAGGCGGAGCACCCCACCCCTGGCTGTTGATCCGTGATCAAGCAAGCTTTCAACGAACGGTACTAGGTCCTGTCCTGCAAAAATTGGGCATCTCCAGTCAGGAACAGTTCCAGGAAAAACTCGAAGAGATCCAGAACACCGTTAATGCCTTATCCGTGCTCGATGTGTATGCCAACCTTGGCTACGCATTCGACGACAAACTGCCCGCCAAGAAACCAGATCGTGGCGTCATCGCCATGGCCAACTCGGGCCCCAACACCAACGGCTCACAATTCTTCATCAATGTGGTCGACACCCCTCACCTGACAGGAAAACACACCGTGTTCGGCAAAGTCATCGAGGGAATGGACATCGCCGACAAAATCAGCAATCTGGAAACTGATCCATCAGGCAAAACCACCACCCCGGTCACCATCGAATCCATTCGGGTGGAGAAAAAGTAATTTCGAACATAGAACAGCAAAAGCCGCGGTGAGAAATCCTCACTGCGGCTTTTTTGCGCCAGGTAGCCGCGGGACGTCCCGTCACGCAAACCTCGTGGCTTACAAGTCCAATGACAATCCGTTTGGGAAAGCCTGCGATTCTCACCCTCAGGTAGAACGTGCCGTCCCTGGCGCGTCCCTTGTGGTGCCCAATCACCAATGATCTTTCGTTTCGGGAAGCCTGCGATTCTCAATGCCCCAGGGCTCCCTCTGGATGGCATGCTTGAACTCCCAAGCCACAAGGCGCGGACCGGGACGGTCCGGTCTACCTATTTCCCGGCAGTCAACACCTGTTCCAACAACTGATTCAATTGCTTGACCATGGTCTTGGGATCTTCCACCACACCGGCAGCCAGACGGGCGTTATCCAGCAACTGCTCAACCACCTTGGTCGCGAGCAATTCGTTGGCGCCTTTCATCTGGAACAATTGTGATACGATGGGGTGCTGAGGATTCAACTCCATGTCGAGCTTGACCGGACCGGCATCCTGGTTCATGGATTTCATAAACCGGCGCATCTGAGCGGTCATGGTTTTATCGCTGTCGAGCACCACGGCAGGACTGCCTACCAAACGTGTGGAAACACGAACCTCCTCCACTTTATCGCCCAGTTTCTCCTTCGCCCATTTGGCCAATGCCTCCGCGTCTTCTTCTGAAAGAGCTTTCTCGTCCTTGTTATCTTCAATCTTAAGATCAGCTTTCTCGGCAGACGTCAGAGTCTTCTCCTCAAACTGCCCTAGATGGTCCATCACGATTTCGTCAATCGGATCGTAGAGGAAAAGAACTTCGTAGTTTTTGGACTTGAAAACTTCCAGATAAGGACTGTCCTCTGCAGCATCGCGCCCGGAAGCCACCAGGTAATAGATCTCCTTTTGATCCTCGGGCATGCGACTGATGTATTCCTTCAGCGAAGTCTTTTTGCCTTTGTCCAAA
>Ga0255780_10000849_pt1 | contig 28594 bp, 17 predicted proteins | sample 071ome_32_FD_179978 | JGI IMG/M metagenome (GOLD analysis project Ga0255780, IMG submission 179978) | Coastal salt marsh microbial communities from the Groves Creek Marsh, Skidaway Island, Georgia - 071405AT metaG (version 2) | ecosystem: Environmental > Aquatic > Marine > Intertidal zone >... | reverse complement strand
GGGCCCTCTCTCTCCCTCCCTATACCGGTAGTACTAAAAGGTGAAAGGTGAAGCGCGCGGGAAAAAGACGGAAGAAAAAACATTCAGCGTGAATGTGCCCGTGACTCATCACACTAGTACGGCTTGTTTCGCCGCCCGCTCTGGTCGACGTCGTCGTCGGCGAGCACGGAACGGAAACCGAAGCCGTTGATGCGACAGAACAAAACCAAACTCGCCAAACCGTAGTAGGCGAAAGTGATCCACCAGATGCAGGCGTACTTGGCCAAACCGACGACGCGGGCGTCGACGATTGACATGGCGACGCAGAAACCGACGAGACCGACGGCGGTGAGGCCGGCTAAGAAATTGAGGGCTCGGGCGGCGACCATGACGCCGTAGAGAGACTTGGAAAGGATGTTCGCGGAGACGGCGGCGGACATCGGGAGGACGACGGAGCGGAGCTGGTTGATGACGCTCGCGTCGGTGGTGAAGACGCCGGCGCCGAAGAGGCAAGACGCGGCGAACGCGAACGAGGCGACGGATGCGGCGAACAAACCAAACTGGAATAGAATCATCGCCATTTTTCTCGCGTTCGCTCGGACGGGGCGAATGATGTATTCCGGCATGAACGCTTGGCCCGCTTGCACGAGCGGGTCTCCGCACAACACGGTGAAGGAGAAGAGGTTGGCGGCGATTCGGTGCGCCGCCGAAACGGTGACTCCCAAAGAGTTCGCCATGAGAATTTGCGTCGTGTAAATCGTCAAAAGCGCCCCGACGAGAAAGGTGATGGGTCCAAAGAAAGCCATCACCGGGGCCACTTGAGCCTTGGTGGGTATCAAAGCGCGAAGCCACGCGACGAGACCAGAGCCGCCGTTGAAATTTTGCCTCGGAGGAAAATTGAGCAAATTTTGACGATGAAGGACGACGGTGATGGCCACCAGGCCCGTGTACAAGGAGAGCGTGGTGGCCCACGCGGCACCGACCGCTCCGGTTTTGAACACCGCAACCATCAACCAATCCCCAACCAAGTTTACCACCGCGGCGAGCGCCACGCACAAGAGCGGACGAACCGTATCCTTGCGAGCCACCAGAGTGGCGTAGCTCGCCGCCGTCATAAACGCCGCGGGCATGGCCAAGCCTCGAATCCGCGTGTACGACGACGCAATCGCCTTGACCTCCCCAGAAACCTTGAGCGTATCCAACAACGCGTCCGTGCGAACGAGAAGCATGATGGCAACCAACACGGAGCTCACCGCCGCGATGAAGAGCGCCCCGTACACCTTGCCGTTTAGTTCGTCCTCGTCCTCCTTGCTCGCCACCCCTCGGCTCACGATTGACGTCAATCCGGCGGTAATAAATGCGAACAACGTCACCGTGTAATCCGTCAACGGTGTCGACACCCCCAGCGCCGCCAACGCCGTCGCGCTCGCCTCGCCCGTACACCTACCGACGAACGCCGTATCCGTCATGGTGAGCAACGGCGAGATGATGTTTGACGCCAACAACGGCGCGCAAAACGCCACCAACGACCGAAACTCGTTCCACACATCTATGTTTGCGTCACCCTCCGACGACGACGACGACGACGACGACGACGAAGGCTCCGGCGCGTCGGACGCGCTTCCGACGTCCACAGCCGAGCTTCGCGACCCGACGTCGCGCCTCCTCCTCCTTCCCGACGCCTCGACCAGACCCGCCGCCGGTCCGCTCGCCCCGCGTTCGACGCGACCGCTCCGTCGTCCCCGACCGAGACCGAGACCGAGACCAAGACCCCGCCCTCGGCCCGTTTCGGGACCACCCCGCGACGACCCGTTCGTTATCCGAGCCGAAGACGACGCCCCGCCTGAACCCGTCGCCGTCGTCGTCGTCCGAAGACGCCGACGACGACGAAATGACGACCCCGCCGTCGGTACCGCCGCCGCCATCGTCGCCGTCGCCATCATCGCCGCCGGCGCGCGTCCTCCGCCTCCGTCGAACGATCGAACGATCGATCGATCGCGTCGACGAGAGACGCGTCCTCAACGAACGAACGAACGAGGACGACGACGAGGACCGCGACGCGAGGCACACACCGACGGTTCGTGACTCGTGAGTCACAGCGCACGGGACTCCCGCGACGCGACGCGGCACCCCTCGGGGAAAAGAGGCGCCGAAAGCGACGCGACGCGACGCGGAACGAACGAACGAACGAACGAACGAACGAACGACGAACGAACGACGAACGAACAACGGAGGAAACACCCGAGACGCGCGCGCGAGAGGGCGGGAACGGTAACGCGCGAGAGTGACGATGCGACGGAGACGGACGGCCGGGCGGAGGAAGACGGCGGGGCGCGGGGTCGGGGTCGGGAGATAAATCGTCGCGCGCGTCATCGCGCATCGAAAGAGTTGATGATGTCGACGGCGCGGACGACGACGAGAACGCGTGAACTGCGCGAACGACGGGATGCGGTTATTGAGAGACGACGAGGGACGAGGCGGACGTTCGGGGATCCGCCGCGGGAGAGAGAGAGGAGGACGCGTGATGAAGACGACGACGACGACGGGGCGCCGAGAAGAAGGCGGGAGTATTTGCGAGGACGGGAAGGCGTGACGGCGTCGTTGGGGGCGGCGTTGTCGCAGAGGTACGATCGAGTGATCGAACAACGCGGACGTTTCGAGCGACAGACGCGGAAAGCGCCGTTACCGTCCATGGATGACGACGACGCGGGACGAACGAGACGAGCGACGCGAGACTGGGTCGTCGAAAACGCGCGCGCGGCGATCGAAGGAGGAGGATCGAAACACCTCGTTCGTCGCGGCGATGAGACGCCAGAGTGCGTGCACAGACACGAAGAGTACGGGAAGACGCCGTCGTATTTGATTGAGATGAATCGTTCGAGAGAGGAGCGCGAAGCTCGAGAGCGCTCGGCTGTTGCTAAAAATATTCTGAAACGACAAGCGGCGGGTCGATTGGCTGACGATCGTCGACGGGAGCTGATATCTGCACTTCGACGGGAGCACGAAAAGATCAACGCTTCGTACCAGAAACTTCCGTTCGTCGTGGACACGCCCAATCGCAAAGCTCGAAAAGAAGAACACGAGCGCAAGCTCAAGTGTATCGAAGACGACATCGAAACGCTCTCGGCCAACACGGTGTACATTGACGAATCACCCGTCGTCCAGTGATTGCGAACGCCCGTCGCGCAGCGAATGTGAATGAATCAAAGTCATCGTCGTCTCTGTCGTCGTCGTCGCACGTCGTTGGAAATCGTCTGTGTGACAACTCGCGGAACAGACGGATGACTCGAGGACCCACTCTGAAAACTCAGACCAACTAACTCCTGCGTCGCGTCTTCCTCCTCACAACTCGGCTCGCGTCGGAAAGACTCGCGAGGTCGCGCGTCATGTCGAACCTGTTTGATCACATCACGCGCGCTTCCGTCGCGTCGTCTTCGTCGTCTTCGGTGGCGCACCCGGGCTTCGACGTGGTCACGGAGGACGAGCGAGGCGTCGTGTACGTTTTAAACGTCCGAGGGGAGATTCGCTCGGCTCTCAGTCGCGACGTGGTTCGGTACGCGAACGATGCCTCGGCTGGAAGCCTCGATCTTGAAGTCGTCAAGCACACGCCAAAGTATGCGCGACCGTTCGACGCGGAACAGATCGCTGTGAGTCCGAGTGGTCGTCACGCGTGCGTGAGCGGTACGTGCGACGAGGGTTCCGGCGCGAGAACGACCGCTGCGTGCTACGTTATCAACCTTAGCGCTGGGAGCGATAATCGTGACAACGTAGAAACTGTTGAGGACAGTTGCGACGCGGTGAGCATCTGTGCGGAAGAGTTCGATGCTGTGAACAGTGTGCGAGTTGTGCGCGTTGCGTGGCATCCTAGCGCGGACGCGACGTTGGCCATGTTAACGACGGATGGCGTCTTTCGCCTCATCAACTGCGATAACGTTAGCGCTGGAGGCGAACCCATCGTAGAAAGATGCTGGAAGCTCGATCTGGACGGTTCCTTCCCCGAAGCAGCGCCGTTGCGTCCGGACGTTGTGGACTTTCAATTTGCTCCAGCGAACGGCTGGGGCGCGTTCACAGTGTACTTTCTCGCCAAGAGCGGCGATGTTCACGCTATGTGTCCGGTCGTCGCGCGAGGTGCAAAGTACCCAAGGGTGACGCTCAAACATCTCCCCATCGAGAACGAGGAGGCGGCCACGTGGTTGGACGAAACCTTCCCAGAACTGGGCAGCACGCGTCTGCCGATGTTGGCTGCGCACTCAAAGCGAGACGAAGCCACGCCCGTGGCGCTGCAAGGACCGATTCCCATGCGCGCCGGCACGCGAGGAGATCGCAATGGGGAGGGTGAAGATGCGCTCTGCCTCGCAATCTCACCATTTTCGGGTGGTAGCGGTGCTGGTAACGTCGTCGCCATCTTGCACGCGAGCGCGATGCACGTCCACATCATCCCAAGCGAACTCAAGCCGTCCTGGTGCGACGGACCGCATAAGAATATGCGAGGTTACACGTTCGTCATGGCCAATGCGATTGCCAACGTGAGTGATCTTCCATCCTTGATCACTGTGGACACGATACAATTGAGCACAATTCCCGGAGAGCAGAGTTTGGCAAAGGTCAAGTTTGCCAGCGTCAACTGGGATCCAGCTCTGCGCGAAAGAGTGTTTTTGTGCGTGAATGGTTTAGTGTATTCGATCGTTTTAACGTGGTTACCAGTCCTCGAGGCAGCTGCTGAGGATATGGTGGACGAAAAACACGATGCGCAAGGAGCGCTTCCGATGCCGCAAGTGCAAGCCATGTGCGACTGCGAGGCTCCATTCATCGGTCTCTATCCGCTCGGTGATCCTCTCGCAGAGGGCGTAGTCATCTCCGTGAGGAGCGACGGTACGCACAGAATACTAACTCCTCCCCTAGTCAGCGCTGTGGCGGAATCATCTAGCGATTTCCAGACAACGTCCACAGTGTCTGTGCAGCCTCAGACACTTGAAGTGAGCTCGAGAAGCGAACTGCGCGCCCTGTCCGAAGGCATACGCAAGGACAAGCTCAAGTCCGTGTCTCAAATTATGAGTGAATGTGGAATTGATGCTAACATGCAATTGGGTGACCCTCAGGCGAACGAGGCGCTTGCCAAGTGCGCGAGTGCGCTCAAGGAAATTTACGTCGACTATGCTCGAGACGTTCACGATGAGGTTCGCACGACGGCGCTACGCATGTCTGCAGAGATCCAAAGGCAGAAAGAAGAAATAATGACGCTCATGAAGAGCGTGGGTGATGCCGTCGAGCGCCACAACGACCTCGTCTCTCGCATTGAAAAGGCGACGCAAAAGCACGAACAGATTCGAGAGCGTTTGCGAGACGTCGCGGAGCGAGAGAAAGCCATCCCGCATCCGCTGACCAAGGCAGAGAAGCTGCTCAAGGCTCAGATGGAGGCATACAACGCTGATTTGCCGCTTCTACGTCAACGGATAGAGGAGCTCAACGAACGCGCGGCGGTAGCAACCGAAAAGGACGACGAAGACATTGGTTACGTAGGAAGTCGCCGCGTCTCGGCGAATGCTCAAGAGCCGGCAATCAGTGACGAAGAAAGAAAGGCAAGAAAAGCGCTCGCAGAGCAAGGAGAAGTGATCAAATCGAACGTTGCAAAGGCCAAGTTGATTGAAGAAATATTAGAAGCTCGACAAAAGTCGTCGAAATAGAAGAGTGATTTAAAATGTTCATGTTACAACAAACGAAACCATTCCCCCGCGAAATGGCACAACTCGCCTCGCGACCTTCCTTTTCAGAGCGAACGCACGTGTCGCATGACGCCCGCGAAAACGGCCAACGGTAAAGTTGTCGTCCTTGCGCTTACTCTCGCCGCCACTTCCGCCGTGGTTGCGAGCTCAGTCTACCCGGTACTCATCGCCCCGGGCGAACGAAAGGTGCGCAATCGTCCTTCCAACGAACTCTTCTCTCGTCGACTGACGTGACGGACTTTTCCCTGTCGCGATAAAGGGCTTGGAGGCTGCACGAACGGATAAAAATGCGATGAGACGACCCGGGGTATGGGAAAGCGTGTCGCGTGAGGCTAAACGTTGACCCTCTCCGACAGCCGCGTCGCCAACCGTCTACGTGGAGACGAGCGACGCCACGCGTGTTGTGTTGTAGAATTAGTTTCGTATCATTACAAGTTTTTACGTGTTCAATCCGAGACGACGTCTCATCTCAACCATGCGCTTTTGGTTTGTGTCAAACTCACCCTCGTACTCCTCGAACGGGACGCAAATATCGGCGACATCGATGCCCTTGCTTTCGCACTGCTTGAGCAAATCAGCCATCTTGTTTCGCACTTGCACCGTTCCCAACATGCGCGAAGGCAAGTACTTCGGGTCTCCCTTCTTCGGCGGTTTCCAATCCTTCGGCACCCAATCCATGCCTTCGGCGTCACCGAACGGGTACGCGTCGCCCGGGAGATCGAAATCGTAATACAAATCGTCAATGCTGATGCCATTCTTCTTCGCCAAGGCGATTTCGTCCTCCAACCTCTTCTCGATAGCCTTCGAAGAGGCAACCGTGGCGGTGACGGCGACGGCACTCAGGGCGAAGAACGCGGTGATGCCACCGCCTGCGGCGACTTGGGCGATTTCCGAAGTCGCGCGGGGAATGGCGACGTGTCGTCTCGCCTGCGTTCGGATAAAAGTACAGCGAGTCGTCAGTCGTTGCGGGAGATACGATCGAATCAAGAGTCGAGAGACGTCGAGCCAGGCGGTCGAGGCTTTTCCCGCGCCGCGTGATGAGGCTCACCTTTGATTGAGAAGACGGACGGGTCTTTTGGACCGTTTTCACGCTCGTCGCGCGCGCGATGGACGCCATATCGATCGCGGTATCGTCGTGTTCTGAGGATTTGTCGCTCCAAACTAACGAAGATATCTGGACGAGGACTGTTGACGTTTAGAAGAGAGATGAGAGAAAATTTAGAGAAATAATCACAGAAGCTCCTTCTGCTATTACACGAATAATCAACGTGGCTAAACGAACGTTGAAAGTCGCTACACAAACCCCCATCATGTCTAAGAAGTTATCGAAACACTATCCGAGGACGCTTTCGCCTCCGGCTTTTTCGATACGGACTCACCCAGCGTGACTGTTAAATCACATCTTGGCGAGCTTCGCAGCCTCTTCCGCATCCTTTTCGGCTTGGATAGCCGCCTTGATGCGGTTGCCGACTTGGCGCTCGTTCATGCGCTCGACACGAAGCTTGGCGTAGGCACCGAAGTTCTTCATTTCATCAGTGACCGCAACCATCTCCACTTCCTTCTCAACCTTCTCGATCGGCATGATGGCGGCACCCTTGTGTTGGGTCGCCTTGGCGAGGTCCTCAGCCGGGCTGTCGCCGTGCTTCGGCTTGGAGTTCTTGCGCGGGAACAAGATCAACTTGGCCATGTATTCCTTGAGGCGCTTGGAGTTGAGCTGCGTGGTGGAAAAGGGTGAAGCGTGGTCAGTCGTCGCGTTCAAGGTTGACCCTAGCGTAGTCGAACAAGCAAAAAAGGCAAAGTGCGCGCGCTTCGCGAAACGAGCATACGCACCTCCAAAGATTCCTCGCTGCGGTTGCGGCGACGGTGATCGACGCAGATACCGATGGTCGGGGCCATCTTCTTAGAGATGCCAGCAGCCTGTGGGACGAAAGAAGAGGGCCGAGGTCAGTATTCTGAGTCTTGGGTTCATGAACCGAGAGAGCCCCAAGTAGGGTCCGATCGAGTTCCGATTTGGAACGGGCGCCGTCGACGCTTCCGCGGGTGCGCATCGACGTCGACGACGGCGTGAACGAGTGGAATAGTATTCGTACCTTCAATTCCTCGAGGGTGAAACCACGGCCGAGGCGGGTCTTGAAGTTGTAGCGCTGCGTCGGCGGGTGAACGACCGGGCGGAGCGCGCCAGCCACCGGGCGCGGGAAGATCTTCTTCGCCTTGGCTTCGCGGGCGTTGCGGCGAGACTTCTTACGGCCGGCTGTGTGCGTGAAAAGAAAGAAACGTAATAGGTTAGTTCATCTTGTTCCGGTTTCTTCGTGGCATCGCCTCGGACGGCGACCGCGTGAGCGCGAGAGTCTTCCAGGATGCATCCGCAAAGACCTAGCGGTGAGACACCCCGCGCGAACGGCGATGATGCGTACCTTGGTTCAACCAAGTCTTGACGCGGCATTGCGTGGCGTTGCCTTGCCAATCCTTCTTGAAGTGCGCGTTTGGTAACTGGTTGTTCCCCTTCATTCTCTCTGAAGCGCGTCGCTGAAAGGCGGATGCGGCGCGAGTGATGCACGACTTCAAGGAATGAGTGAAAATGCCGAGTCGGGCAAGACCCTATTTTTTTATGGAATGAAAAAAAATGCTGCTGTTTGCTGTGCGTGCTATTAAAATTGGAGACGGTTCACGCGCGTCGACGCGCGTCGAACGAGGCGAAAAAACGCGTCTCGAGCGAAATTTTATCTAATGCAATCGCGCGTGTCTCAGGCCGTGGCGCCGAAAACGTCTCTGATGGCTCGAGCGGTGACGCGAGAGCTGAGCCGCTGGACGAGCTCGGGGACAATCTCCGTCGCCACAGCGGGGAGAAGCGGAGAAATCTCGTTGAAAGCGCGCGTGTTGATGCGCGAGTTGTTCGCAAAGTCAAAATCACCGGCATTGAAGGACATTTCATCGCTTCTCGTGCCTCTCAACAAAAAGTTGAGCAGCTTGGTGGTGTTGACGAGTGTCGCCTTGTCCTCATCCGTCATCCTCGGAGACAGCGGGACAAAGCTCGGCAAGCCTGGGAAGAAGATTGGCACGCGCGCATTTTGCAAGCCGAACGAAGTCAGCAGGCGCACTGCGTTATCTCTGCTCAACGCATCGATTCCCTTGACGACCTCATCCAGCAAGAATTCGCGGAAAAAGGAACCGTCTGGGGACAGCACGAATTGTAGCGCTTCGCGCGTCGCTTTTTCCTCATTCGGCGCCGCCGACTTCTGCTGACTGGACTCAAGAGCCAAACGTGGACTGGCAGCTTGCTTTGTGGGGTCACCTTGAGACATCAAGCTCGCTTGTCTGAAGGTTTCCAACGCCTCAAGAAGATCAATCATCCTGTCCGCGTCAAAGACTTGTTTCTTTCCGTAGACCATGTACCGAAGCGCCTCACGCAAACGGGGAGAATCATCCGTCAGTAGGCGTTTCGCAATGTACGGATACGCCTCATCGACGAGCGCGAAGTCGGGGTTGCCGACGAGCGCGATCCCTTCTAGAACACCGATGGCGCGAATAATGAGCGCGAAATAAGGTGGAATTCGGAACGGGTAATCAAACGTGATTTGAGCCAAGTCAGCGGCGAGCTCTTGAAAGTTGATATTCTTCGCACCGCCGCCCTCCAACGCCGTATCGAAGACACGACCTAACACGGGGAGGATCGGTTTCAAATCGGTACCTTCGGGGATGAAATCCAACGTCACGAAATCCTTGACGATGGCTTCGTAATCCCGATGGATGAGGTGAGAGATGGCCTCAATCATACCGTACTTGATATTGTCGTCGATATCAGTCATCAACCCGAAATCTAAGATTGCCAAACGTCCATCGGGTGTACGAATGAGGTTACCAGGGTGAGGGTCGGCGTGGAAGAAGCCCGTGTCCAGCAACTGCTTCAAGTAGCAAATGACGCCAATGTTGACAAGGTCGCCGACGTCGTCCGCCGTGCTCTGCGAGAGCTTTTCACCTTCGAGCCATTCCGAGGTGATGACCTTGCGCCTCGTGTACTTGGCGTACGTCTTCGGAACAACGACTTGCGGCAAATCATCGGCAATGCTCTCCGCAAACTTGGTCTGGTTCTCGCCTTCGCGATTGTAGTCAAGCTCCTCGAAGAAACGCGCCGCCCATTCATCCAATAGACCGACGACATCCGTGGTGATGGCCGGAAATCGCCTGAGGAACACGCCCACTTTACGTAATACGTATAAGTCGATGGATACCGTCTCTAGCACCGCCGGTCGCTGCACCTTGACGGCGACAGTTTCCCCATTTTCCTTGAGCACGCCTTTGTACACCTGACCCAGCGAAGCCGCTGCGACCGGATCCGGTCCAAGCTCGCTGTACACCTCTTGCCACTTACATCCGAGCTCAGCCTCGAGAGTGGCGAACGCCAATCCGTTATCAAAGCTCGGCACCTTGTCGCAGAGCTTTTGCAGCTCGTTCATGGCTGCCGGAGACAAGATGTCTGGGCGAATGCTCAACGCTTGGCCGAGCTTGATGTATGCCGGACCGAGCGACGTGACAATCTCTCTCAGTTGAATCGCCCTCTTCACCGAGTTTTCCTCAACCTTTTTCGTCACGAAATCCGCCACCAGACCTGTGATGAAGGATCCCCCGATCGTGGACAACTGCGCCACGCGTTGAGCGACGGCCGCGGGTCGTCGTTCCCAGTACGCCGAGATGAGTTCGGGGGCGTAATACAGCGGAAGTTCGTCCCCGAGCTCGTCGTTTTTCAGGTTTTCTAAATCAACCACCTTCATCGTCACTCCATCCGCGGCGAAATCGCTGTCATCAATGTTTTTCCCGCGAAGTCCCGCCATCAAGATGCTCAAATCTTCATCCTCTTCCATTTGCCTTCGCACGTCGCTCATCTGTCTCTTCATCTCGGACACGCTCGAGGGCGATTCCCCGCCCGACGACGTCGACGACGACGACGACGAAGACTCTCTCGGTGGTGACACCGCCCGAGTCCTCGTCCCCCGCGCGTTCCCTCGCCCGAGTCTCCCCGCGAATCCTCCGCGGTAACCACGCGGGGTCCCACGCATCATCGACGTCGACGACGTGCCCGCGCGACCTCCTCGAATCGTCGTCGACGTCGTCGTCGTCGTCGTCGTCCTCACGGACGTCGACGCGAGCGCCGAGCGCGCGAACGATGCCATCGTTTATCCTCTCCCGCGCTCTTCGACCCCGCGCGCGCTCGCGTCGTCGTCGTTCTCTGACGTCGTCGTTCTCTGTCGTCGTCCTTCGTCCTTCGCTCGGTCTCGAACGCCCGGCGCGCGGACGACGTCGATCGTTCGGTCGGTCGATCGTTCGGTCGGTCGGTCGGTCAGATCCTCGTCGTCGTCGTCGTCGTCCGCGCGGTCCGTACAGTAGTATTGATTTTACACAACGGGCCATTCATTTTGACACCCACACCCACACCCCCCTTCCCCGACGGGCGAGAGTCCGTCCGTCCGTACGTTGTCGACGCACGCGACGCGACGCGTCGCGTCTCTCGGTAGCGACGATCGATCGCTTCGCTTCGCCCGGGACGTTACTTTGATTTGATTTGATTTGATCGTCGTCGTCGTTCTCTGTCGTCGTCGGCATCCCTCGTCGCGCCGAGGACGAGGACTCCGCGGTCGTCGCGAAACGAAGAACGGCGCGTCGCGCGCGCGACGTCCGATTCGTTCGTTCGTCCGATTCGTTCGTCCGATTCGTTCGTTCGCCGCTCCAACGATTGTTGGTTGGAGGATTGGAGGATTGGAGGATTGGAGGATCGCGCCGTCCCGTCGTCGTGTTCCGTGTTCCGTGTTCCGTGTTCGCGCGCGCGATCGACGGGTAAACGTACCGAGTGGTGGGCGTGGGTGATCCACGTCTGGATACGACGCCCGCGCGCGCGCGCGCGCGAGAAACCTACCGGTCAGCGTTCTCTTACAACAGCGGAAGGAAGCAGAGGCTAGACGGAGGATGACGCCTCGCGTCGGGTACGCGTCCTCGTCCGTGGCGTCCTCGTCGGCGACTGCGCGAGCGGCGACGACTCGCTCGACGAGATGGACGGGGTGGAAATACGGCGCGAACGCGAACGGAAGGCGGTGGAAGGCGCGGAACGCAAAGGCGGTGGCGCCGAGATCGAGCGACGACCCGCTGGAAGCAGAGGTGACGGGATGGGAGCATATCACGGCGGATTACCTATGGAAAACAGAGCTGGCTAGACGAGTGCGATACTTGGATGAGTTTGAGAGGGCCGAGGTGAGGGACGCGCTGGAGGTGGCGTTTAACGCGCACGATGGACAGGCGAGAAAGAGCGGAGAACCGTACATTACGCATCCCGTCGCCGTCGCGGCGATATTGGCAGAAATGGAACTGGATCACGAATCGCTCGTCGCCGGGCTATTGCACGACACGGTGGAGGACACAGAGGCGGTGACGTTCGAATCGTTGGAGAAGCGTTACGGGAAGGCGGTCCGCAGAATTGTCGAAGGCGAAACCAAGGTGAGCAAAGTGAGTTCCTCGCTAAGCAAAGAGGGCGTGGGCGCAAAGGTTGGCGACGGGGCGGCGACCCCGACGGCGGAGGACATCAAGTCTGAAGATCTCGCGCAAATGTTCCTCGCCATGACAGAGGAGGTGCGCATCATCATCGTCAAGCTCGCTGATCGATTACACAACATGCGCACGCTCGAAGGGTTGAAACCGGCAAAGAGAGTTAAGATTGCAAACGAGACGCTACTCGTCTTTGCTCCTCTGGCAAAGCTTTTGGGCATGTACAAGGTGAAGAACGAGCTCGAGGATTTAGCGTTCCGTTATGCCAACCCAGAGGCTTACGCAGACTTGTCGCGACGGTGCGACGAACTCAGCAAGCAGCAGGAGGGACTCATTCAGCAAGCCGCGATGACGCTCCAACAAACCATGCAAGGGGACGATTTCCTGCGTGGAAACACCGTCGGGGTTACGATTCAGGCGAAATCCAAGGAAATGTACGGCTTGTATCGTAAATTACACAACGAGCGACAGAATGGGAGCGCGTTCGCCAAGAATGGAGAGACAAAGATTGAGGACATCTTTGAAGTGGCCCAACTGCGAGTCATTCTGCATGATACGGGTGCGATGGCGGGGCTTAGTGCCGAGGCGAGACGTTTGCAGGCGAGTCGCGTGTGCTACCACGTCCTGGGCATCGTGCATGCCATGTGGCCGCCGGTTCCGGGCAACATGAAGGATTACATTGCGACGCCAAAATTGAACGGGTACAAGGCTTTGCACACCGTTGTCTTGCCGATCAACTCGGAAGATTCATCTGAGCAGCAGAACGGCGCGAACGAAGACGGTACTGGCGCTGTGTTTCCCATGGAAATTATTATCCGCACGGAGGCGATGCATATACTCGCCGAAAACGGCATCGCTGCGGACGCCGAGATTCGTCAGTCGTGGCGAGCCGAAGCTCGACGCACGAGCCGCATGCTGCGTTCTCGCCGCCGCGAAGAGTTAATGCTTGCCGCCGCGCAGAATGGAACACAAACTGACATCAAGGCTCTGGAGAGGGAAGCGGCACTCGACGCTGCCGCAGCCGCAGCTGACAAGGGGCAAGAAGATTCGGCGAAAGCCACGTTGAGACAAGTCGCTTGGTTGAAAAATATTCAAGCGTGGCAAACAGAGTTTATAGATGTGCTCAGCGCGAGCGAATTCGTTGATACCATCACCTCTGACTTGCTCGGGCGTCGCGTGTTCGTCTTCACCCCGCAAGGTCGAGTGACCAATTTGCCTCACGGCGCAACCGTCGTGGATTACGCCTTTTACACCGACACTGGCATCGCGATGAAATATGCCAAGGTGAACGGCGTTCAGGTGGGTTTCGACTACGTCCTCTCTAACGCTGAAGTTGTGGAAATTTTCACGGAAACGAGCGAGTTACCGAATCACATGCTGATGCGTCGACTTCGAGGCTTTCGCTTGTCGGCGTCGACGAGATCTGCGAGAGCCAAAATCCAAAAGCAACTCGCTCGTCTCGGTAGTGGCGACATCAAAGAGCTCCGAGAGTCGCTACAAATTGAAGCCCTGACGCTCTGTGGAGACTCGGTTCCGGAAAAGCTCGGCCCTGGGCCCCGAACGGTATCATACTGCGCGTGCATGTTTGAACTCATCGCCGCTGATAGAACGGGCCTTCTCGCCACAGTGAGCTCAGCCATCACGGCGAGCGGAGCGAACATCGACTCCTACACTGGGGTGAAAATTGCGGAAAATTGTTTCAAGATGAACTTTGCCGTACATTTTGACGACAACGAGCTCAGAAACGGAGCCTCTCTGAAGAGTCTTGATGAAAGCTTGAGCAAGCTCTTCACCGACGTCATGAGCTTTAAAGGCGTGAGCAGTGGAGCGCTCTACTGCGACGTCGACGCCGCGCGCAACGCAGCAAACTTGTAGCCAGCAATAGAATGTTCTTTCTCAATTTTTCCAATCATCGCAACCTCGATCGTTCGAGTTGTGGTGTGTGTGTGTAAAACAAATCGAAACTTACTCAAGTCAGAAATGCAGTCGTATCACCGGTTTTTTATACAAACACGCTGCGGGGCGTCTTCGCGTTTGTCGTCCTTCGTCGTCGTCCACACTCGACGACGCGCGACGCTCGACACGCGACGCTAACGAAAGGCGATCGATGGCGAAAGCGCCGACGAAGACGGTCAAGTCTAAGAAATCCGCCACCGGCGCCAGTGCCAGCGCCGGGGCGGCCAAGGCGGCTAAGAAGAGCGCCGGGAAAGCGAGCGATTCTGGAGCGGCGGCGGCGGCGGCTGTGAGCGAACGCATCGATGTCGAACAGGTTCGCGCCGCGGTCAGCGCGCTCGCTAAGCACTTGGAAAAGGTGGCGAATGAAAAGTCGACGGCTGCGCTATTCGATGACGAGGCGGAGACGTACTCGGCGCTCATATCGCTGAGGAAAACGCCGAAAGAGGCGACGAGCGCGCGACTCGTGCCCGTGGCGATTCCGCACCCGCTCCTCGACTTGGAGAACGCGGAACTCTGTCTCATCGTGAAGGATCATCAAGGTGAGGGACACAAGGAAGCGAAACAAAAGGTGGCAGAGATGGCAAAGTGTGGCGTGGCGAAGGTTTTAGGGATTTCCAAGTTGCGAGCCAACTACAAGGCGCACGAGCAGAAGAGGAAGCTCTGCGATTCGTACGACATGTTCTTGGCGGATGATCGCGTGCTTCCGTTGCTTCCGAAGCTTTTGGGTAAGAACTTTTTCAAAAAGAAGAAGCAGCCGGTTGCGGTGGACCTCACCAAGAAGGATTGGGTCGCGCAGGTTCACAGGGCGGTGAGCGCCACGTACCTTCACATTGCCGGAGGTACGTGCGTCAACGTCAAGGTTGGTAAGAGCACTATGGAGGTGGAAGAGATTGTAGAAAACGCCGTGGCGGCGATTGGCGGTGCCGTGAACAAAATCCCGCGAAAGTGGGGCAACATACAGAGCATTTACATCAAGACGCCCGATTCGGTAGCGTTGCCCGTGTACGTCGCTCCTCCAGAGTGAGCGACCCCGGTCGCGGCGCCCTCTCTCTCTCGTCGCTGAGGGAACTCTGGCAGCCTTTGATGATCGGATCAGTGAAGTGGATTTGTGAATTTGATTTGTACGTTCTAATTAAAAGCCTTGTCTCGTCTCGTCCTATTTGGGTTCAAACCCCGTTTGCAAACATGGATCATCACTTAGCTATTGTCTCAAAGAAGTGCGCGGCGCTCTCGCAGACGCTGACCAAAATCTCTACACAGCCGGTGGCGCTTTATTACCCTTGAGCGTAGCGTTTCGTCCATTCGGTGGCCACCTTGTCGTGTTCTTCGCGGTCATTTAAGTACTGTTACGCGCAGTAAAGAAAGTTTGGTACGTCAGTGCGCCATTCAACAGAGCGCGCACACCGAGCCTCGAGACGCGTCGAAAAAATAAAAAACTCTCACCTGTTTCGCGATGCTCCCGACTAGTGGGTCGTGCGGATTCGCATCCGTCAAGAGAGAGCAAATGGACAGCAACACCTTGGAAATCGTAAGCGCCGGACTCCATTGTTCCTTCAAGATGTCGAGACAGATTTGACCCGAGCTGTTCACGTTGCAGTGGTAGATTCTAGTTCGAAACGTAACCTTCGGCGGTTTGAACGGATAATCAACCGGAAACTGGATATCGAGGAAGAAAACTCCACCGCTGTACGGCGACCCTGCGTTGACGCGAACAAATCATACACGTCAGATAGTTTTTATCGCCATCGCCCGTTCGCCTTGCGTGGCGTCGCCGTTCGTTCGTCTAGGCTCGACGTGACTCGCTCCCGAAACGCGACTACTCACCGCTCGGCCCAACAATCGTCGACACCCATTCATACAAGTTATCGCCCTTCGGTCCGGCGCTGCAGTTTGTCGGAGGTTCGAGTGAAATCTCCGCCAATTCCTTCTGGATGCGCTTCGCGCTTCCGGAGAGCGAGTTCTTCTTGTCAGACATCTCTTCTTTTCCGTTCCGTCACAAAGTCAAACTTTGAAAAACGCGATTTTTGCCTCGGTCGCGTCGTCGTCCGTCGCGCGCTGCAGTCTGTCGCTGCGTCCGTCACCCCTCGCGGCGTGTGATGTCCTCTATGAGTGTCTTTTCGATCGATAGAACGCTCGTCGTTACCGTCGTTACCGTCGTCGTTACCGTCGTCGTCGACAAACAACCAAACAAACAACCAAACAAACAGACGAGACAAACAAACAAGACGCGTGCGCCCGTGTGTCGTTCAAAAACGCGGTTCGAGTCGAGTCGAAAACCGGTGCGATGCGTCGGTGTTGAAACCTAGGGTTTTGACTAGTTAGGCTATACTGTATATATCTCACACTGTGGATACATTTAGAGGTATCAAAGGGAATGTTTATCGACCCCGGGCGCTTTTTTGGATGCGTGCGTTTTTTTTTTGTTACAACGCCGTAACCGACGACACCGCGCGCGAGTCGGTGACGCCGTCTTATCGGTTCGTCGAAGCCGCGACGATGGATCGCCGCGCGGTCGATAAACGCTTCGAGTGCGCGTTCGCACACCTCGGATTGGCCTCACCGGAGACTTGGGGCACCGTCCGACGCGGGGAGACGGGGGAGGAAGAGACGGTCGTTTCAGCGGTTGAGCGAGAAGATGTGCGACGGGCGTACCGACGGTTACTCTTGCGAGCGCACCCGGATCGCAACGGGGGTCGATCGGAGGCGTACGAGACGTTGATAGAGGCGAGAGACGCCGCGTACGCGCTGATTGATGAACGGGATTTGCTGGCGTGCGCGTCGAGGTACGACTGGCGAGCGTCGAGGAGAAAGTCAACGCCGCGCGAAGGACGAGGAGAAGATTTGGGCGCTCGTCCTCGGCGCGCGGGCGACGACTCGGCTGATGAAGAAACAGAGAGGACGACGACGATGAAGAATCTGGACGATGTCCGGGCTTACGTGCATGGGAAATCCAAAATGAAAGAGGAAGAGGCGCTCGCGCGCGTCAAAGCGAGGTTCGTGCACGAGTCAAAAGTAACAGTACTGACGTCTCGGCTCGGGTTTGTCGCCACGGGCGAGAGGAACGGACGCGTCCAGGTGTGGCGCGAAGATGGATCTCTTGTCGCGCGCTTTGACTCTCCGCTTCGCGACGATGTGAAAACAAACGATGCGGTGTCCATCTTGCGATTCGGTGCCTCAGGTCGTCTGGGTATCACGTACGTGACGACAAAGCCCAGAGTGTGTCGAGTCAACTTTGACGAGTGTAGCGTTTCGTCGCCAACGCAAACGCGTGACGGACACGTCGGTAGAATCACGGCTGCTAAATGGTTTGAACACGATGAAGACTCCGTTCAAGGTATAAATGACGTCTTCGCCACCGGTTCAATCGACGGTGCCGTGTTTCTGAGAAGTTTTAGCTCGCCCTTGATCGCCATCGAGGCGGCGGCGTCCAAAGAGTTTCGAGCGTGCGTCGCTCTCGACGTCCTCGCGACGAGCGTTAGTCAAGGCGTACTCGTTGTCGCCGATACCGCTGGCAAGTTTCGACTTTGGAACGTGTTGAATAATTCAACGACAAATCGCATAGAGGTGTCACCTCTCACGAACGTCGTCGCTTGGTCTGGTTTCGGCGGCGTCTCGTCGTGCGCTCTCGCCTTCGCGCCGAATGATGAAACGCTGCGATTGATTACCGCGTTCAACAATCCCAGCACGAAGCAGTCTCGCGTCTTGGAGTGGACCATTCTGAGAAGAGGGGTGAACAACACCGTGCACGGCTTTTCCGCCGCGTTTCCCGGCGAAAGCGAAACCTTTACCGGATCCATCGCGGACTGCGTCACGGCTCCGCCCGCGGACGATGAAGACGAAGAGACACATCTCGTCGTCGTCGATGATTCCGTCTTCGCCGTCGGTGCCACATCTCGGACAATCTTATACGTCGTCGACGCCCCAAACTGTCGTCGATGCGTGCTCTCATCATCGCAAAACGGTTCCGATTCGGATGCCTTTCTCTCCGTCGCCGCCGAGACGTCCACCAACCGAGCCAAAGCCGATGACGCGTCTCGCGCTCTCATCCTTCGTCTGCACAGTCTCGACGACGGATCCACGCTCGGCGAGAGTCGACTGTCTTCATTCGACGTCTTCGGCGACGATTCCTCTCCGTCGTCGTCTTCGTCGTCGTCCTCTGCGTTCGTGTTTGAAGACTCGCCGGTTCGGGTTCGACCGCCGAGCCCCGCTCGTGCCGACGACGACGACGACGAGGAGCGGCGAAACCGAAATCCAAACCGAAAGAGTCGACATCGCCCCTCCGTTCTGGTCGGTCGCGGCTGTGTGGTGGCGTCCTTACACATACAGAGGGGGTAAATGACGATTCGTGAACCAATAAATCAATGATCCATATTCATAAAATGTAAATTTAATACAGTACGCATCCCGCGGGATCCCCGTTGTGGATAGGACGACGGGGACGGGGACGGGGCGAGACCGGGACCGGGACCGAGACCCGGACCCATCCGTCGCGTCGGGGCGTCATACGACGACCGTCGCGCGACGGCCGAGGTCACGCGTTCGAAACTCACCGACTGCGACGGTGGCGAAACACCAGACCAGACCCTCGTCGTCGTGAACACGCAGAGAAAACATGCTCGCCGCGACGCAGCAGGCAGCCCTGTGCCGAGCGCTCGAGCGCTCGGGGTCGATTCGTGGAAAGAGGATAGAGTCCAAGGTTGGGGCGCGGCGAGGGGGCGTCGCGGGCCGGGTGAGCGCGCGACGAGCGACGATCCGCGCCGCGGTCGCGGATGAGTCTGAGCTCGAAGCGCGCATGCGCGAGGTGATGCAAATGGACGCGGACGCGAAGATTGAAAAGGAGGAGAGCACGATGAGGCAGACGTTTCCGCTCGCCGCGGTGATTGGTCAAGAAAAGATCAAGTCTGCGTTGTTGCTCGGAGGCATCGACCCCACCTTGGGGGGTATCGCCATCTCCGGACGTCGAGGTACGGCCAAGTCCATCATGGCTCGCGGCTTGCACGCCCTCTTGCCGCCGATCGAGTGCGTCAAGAGTTCTTACTGCAACGCCGACCCGAACAAGCCAGACGAGTGGGAGGAAGGCTTGGCGGATAAGCTGACTCGCAACGAAGACGGCAGCATCGAAACGATCATTCGCGACGCGCCGTTCGTGCAGCTTCCGTTGGGGGTGACGGAAGATCGCCTCATCGGTACGGTTGATATCGAAGAGTCGATGAAGCAGGGTAAGACGGTGTTCCAACCAGGTTTGCTCGCCCAGGCGCACAGAGGCATCCTCTACGTCGATGAGATTAACCTCTTGGACGATGGTGTCGCCAACTTGTTGCTCTCTGTTCTCGCCGAGGGTGAAAACGTGGTTGAGCGCGAGGGTATCACGCTTAGACACCCGTGCAAGCCGCTCCTTATCGCCACGTTTAACCCGGAAGAGGGAACTTTGCGCGAACACCTGTTGGATCGCATCGCCGTCACTCTCAGCGCCGACCAGATGCTCACCTTTGAGGATCGCGTCGAGGCTGTCAACCAAGCGATGAACTTCCAAAACGCCGCGGAAATGTCCGTCAAGAGCGTGGAAGAAGCGACCGAAGGCATCAAGACGAACATTGTCTTGGCGCGCGAATGGTTGAAGGACTGCGTCATTTCCAAGGAGCAAGTCGAATATCTCGTTCGCGAATCTTGCAGAGGTAGAATTCAAGGCCACAGAGCCGAGCTTTTCGCCGTCAAGGCTGCCAAGGCTCTCGCGGCGCTCGACGGTCGTTCCAAGGTGAACGCCGATGACTTGAAGGAGGCCGTCCGGTTGGTCATCGTGCCCAGATCTGACATTCTCCAAGACAACCCGCCAGAGGAGCAACCCGACGACGATCAACCTCCGCCTCCACCGCCTCCGCCGCAAGATAACATGGATGACGAGGACCAAGAAGAAGATCAAGACGAAGAAAACGAGGAAGATAACGAAGAAGAGGAGGATGACGTGCCGGACTTGCCCGAAGAGTTCATTTTCGACGCAGAAGGTGTGATTTTGGACAAGGATGTCACGCAGTTCGCGCAACAAACCAACAGACAAGGCGGTAGATCTGGTCGCTCGAAGAGCGTCATCTTCTCCACCGATCGTGGTCGCTACATCAAGCCGATTTTGCCCAAGGGTAACACGATTCGATTGGCTGTCGACGCCACGCTGCGCGCCGCTGCGCCTTACCAAAGAGCGCGCCGCGAACGCGATCCAAACACTGAAAAGAAGAAGGTGTACGTCGAAAAGGGTGATATGCGCGCCAAGAAGTTGGCTCGTAAATCTGGTGCGTTGGTCATCTTCTTAGTCGACGCTTCGGGTTCGATGGCCTTGAACAGAATGCAAGGGGCTAAGGGGGCTGCTTTGTCCATCCTTGAAAGCTCTTACCAGAGCCGTGACATGGTTTCCATTGTGCCGTTCCGCGGAGATGAAGCCGAGGTACTGTTGCCGCCGTCTCGTTCTATCGCCATGGCGAGAAACAGACTCGACACCATGGCGTGCGGTGGGGGTTCTCCGCTCGCTCACGGGTTATCCGTCGCGGCGCGCGTCGGCTTGAACGCCATGTCTACGGGTGACGTCGGTCGCGTCATGATTGTTTGTCTCACCGACGGTCGCGCAAATGTCTCCATCAACAAGTCGCAACGCGATCCGGAGTGGCTCGGTCCGGATGCGAAGAAGGCTACTGCGGAGGAGCTCGAAGAAGAGGTTGCCGACATGGCTGCTCGCATCAACGGTGCCGGCATGTCTGTGCTCGTCATTGACACTGAAAACAAGTTTGTGTCTTCGGGAACCGCCGAAAAGTTGGCTCAAAGCGCCGGCGGCAAGTACTACTACCTGCCGAACGGTACCGAAAGGGAGATTGCGGCAGCCACCGCGGCGGCGATGACGGACGCCAAGGCGGCTTAAGCACATATTTGCGAGCGTTTTTAGTACCATATTCCTGGGTTTCACACATTTGAAATATACATCCAACAACACAAACAACAAGTTGCACGCCAAGAGATTTTTTAGCGACCAAGAATTACCGTTAGCGCAATCGGCGGGATTCGCGCTCGGCATTCGTTTGTGACAGACGAAGCGATAGAGAGGCGCGAGCGATCTGCAATACTATCTGTTCGCTTTTTACAACTCGTACACGTGTTCGTTTCCTTCTTTCTAAATCTAGCCTCTCGCTCGGTCTCCATTCTCACGCCTCTTCCGCCACCCGTCGCTCTACCTCGCGCTCGAGAACGCGCGTCAAAAATCCTTGACTGAGCATATCCTTCACCTCGACGCCCCACTCTTTCGACGCTTTGAATACGTCGAGAATGCTCGTGGGCGAAATCGTTAAGAATAACTCTGCCAACGCTCGAATCGCGTTTGCGATCCGCGAGACGTTTTCCCTCTGCGCCGGGTGCATTGCCGAAACGTCGTCTGGCGCGTTGTCCGGCGCGGCGCTAGGTTCGCGTCGTATTTCAGTTTCTCTCGGCGCCGTCGCTGCGCTGGGCGCGCCGACCCATACGAAACCGTTGCATCCGAGCAGCACCTCGACATCGTTTGCACCCGATACCAAAACGTCGCCGGCGTCGCCATCGAATTCATCCATTTTCAATCGGTGAAAGTGCTGCGGTAATCTCTTGATGAGATTTGCCGTTACACACACCAACTGGCCGCGCTTCAATGCGCCATACTTCAAGCTACGAGTGTGCAAAGCGGCGGCGCCGTCAGAGTAGACGCTCTGCACCTCGGCGCTCACGACGTCGTCTTCCGCGTATAGTCCTCGCATGTTGAGCTCATCCACATCGTTTCGTCTTCGTTGAACGTTGCCCGGTAGATGTACGGCGCTCAATTGAAGCACGCCCTCCTGTCTGGCATTGATGTCGAGCTTCCACCGTTTCCCAGCGATGGATTTCACTCTGCCGAGTACGACGTCTCCCGTTTCGGGTCCGTAGCGAGAACGCAGAGGACGCACGGACACGAGCTTGTTTACTCGTTCCACCACACCAGCCGTCGTCGAGACGAGCGTGCGCGGGGTCTCGTCGTCGTCATTGTCGTCACTGTTCGCAATCGTCACGCTGCGCGTTCCGTGTCCTCTCAGGAACCCGCCGCCTTCTATCGAGACTCCGGGGATTTCATCGCCGGGAGCGACGAACACCGCGGCTCGCACGCCGTTTGGTATCGGGGCCTGATCCAGCGCTTCTCTCGCTCGCTTGAGCGCCCGCGACTCGGCGCGCGCGTCCGCGTTAAAACTCACCATGGGGAGGTGCGCTTCGCGTTGTAAAGTGTCGAGGTGACTCGTGTGTACGCTTTTGCGCGTCAACCAAACAACCAAACAACGCCGCGCGCGAATTCGACTACTCGAGGCGCGCGCCTTGGCGCAGAGATTCGTTTCTACACCCTCGCGCGATGGCTCCGGAGCGAGGGCGACCGATCGCCAAGCCTGAGAGCGATAGCGAGGATGACAACGACGACGACGACGATGTGCGACGACAGAACGCTGATGGCGGCGGCGGCATTGGTAACTCAATCGGGGACGCGTCGGGCTTGGCGAGCGAAACGAAAGAGGAGCGCGCGGCGAGAAAGAAAGCGGCGCGTGCGGCGAGACGAACGCGGGACGCCGCGCCCGCGAATCGCGGTGAGAGCGAGGCGACGACGAGAGAGTGCAAACTCTGCGGCGCAAACAAACTGCTCGACGCGTTTCCCGCGCGTCAATTGAGAAAGGCTCGAAGTGCCTGCTCGGCGTGCTGCTCGGCGCAAGCTGACGCAGACGCACCGAATGTGGAGCGCAAGCGCAAGCTGACGAAGCGAGAAAAGTTAGCCGAAGCGATCGAGTTGCGAAAGAAGAAAAAGGCTGAGCGTGCCGTGGAAACTGCCGCCGATGTTGCTACGGATGGGGATGACGCACTTCCTGGCAAGAAGGACGATAGCCGAGAAGGCTTCACTTCCACCAATAGATACGACCCAACCACCGCCGACGATGCGAGCGACGATGATACCGATTCGTCTTCGTCTTCAGAGGATGAAAAGGAACCCGCCACAACGACTGACGACGGTTTGACGAGCGAAGAGCGGGAACTTCGATCGAAACAAGTCTTTGTTGGCGGTATACCTTTCACCAAGACGGCCGAGGAGATTGAAGAAGCGTTTATGGATGATATGTTGACGGTCGATAGCGTCGATTGCATGACGTTTCCGGATACCGGGCGTTTCAGAGGTATCGCCATTGTGACGTTTGCTTCCGCATCCATCGCCGCCGAAGCTCTTAGATGGCACGACAGCGAATGGGACGGAATGACCCTCGTCGTGAAACCGTACGAACCCAAGCAAGCAGGTGCGACGACGTCGGTGAAGCCTGCGGGCGACGTGAGTAAAGTCGAAGGGCAGCACTTGGCGTTCGTCGCCAACCTCGATTACAGCGTGACCGACGACGTGCTGCGGGAAACGTTTGAAGATATTACCGATATCCGCATGGGCACGGACAAGGAAACAGGCGATTTTAGAGGATACGCGCACGTCGAGTTTGCGACCGATGAAGCGTTGGAGCGCGCGTTGGCGAAGAACGGCGAGGAGCTCATCGGTGGGAGATGCATGAAGGTCACGTACGCCACAGCGAGACGGGCCGACAAAACAAAGGTGCCGAAAGGAAAGGAGAAGGCGAAAAGGCATCACGCCGCCGCGAAGCCGAAGAAGCGAGCGTAAGCATGCAGCATACGGTTGCGCAAATTAGCACTTTAGGTGTGTACGCGTGAATATGCGCGGCGACTGCACATCTTGTTGTAACGATACATTTATGGTTTAAGGAGTTTATTTTTTTAGGTTTTTGTGCGCTATCTCCTAGGGCCGCGCGCCTTTTTGTCCTAGGGTTCGACGGCCTCTTCGTACTGTGCGTCTAGTCTTTCTGCTTTAGGGCGTTTCGTGATGAGTACTAACTTAGAGTTGTCTGGATCAAATTTGTCTGGCGAGGGCCACGATGTCGCCGTAAACGCCTCCAGCGGTGACTTCAGCACCTGCACCCGGTCCGCGAATGATCAAAGGCGTAGAGCCACCAGTTGGTCCGTAACGAGAAGACTTGATCTCGAAGATATTGTCGGCGCCAGTGAGCGTCGCGAATGGATGCGACTTTGGAAATTTAGAGAGCGACACAGACGCGACGCCATTCTTGACGTCGACGGCGCCGACGAAGCGCAGCACGCACCCTTCGGCGTCGGCACTTCGCGCGACTTTAGCCAGATTCTCGTCGTGCTCTGCAAACTTGACCATGAATTCATCCGACGAACAGGATTCCAACTCTTTCGGAACCATCGATTCCACCTGAACATCGGCGAGGGAAATTTTCATGCCGCATTCTCTGGCACAAATGACCACTTTTCTCGCCACATCGAGGCCGTTCAAGTCTTCACGGGGATCGGGTTCGGTATAACCCGCAGCCTTGGCTTGCGTGACAATCTCTGAAAAAGGGCTGACGCCGTCCCACGTGTTGAAAAGAAAGGACATGGTGCCTGAGAAGATTCCTTGCACGCTCTCTATGTTGTCGCCAGTCGCGACGAGCGTCCGCATCGAGCTAATGGTTGGCAATCCAGCGCCACAGGTTGCTTCGACGAACCATTTACCTCCTCCGACGCGATGAGTCGCGTCGATACATCGCTGATAATAGGTCAAATCACCGCTGTTGCCCTTCTTGTTGCACGTCACGACATGCCAGCCGCGCTCGAGCCAAGTAGCATACCGATCCGTAATGCTCTGCGATGAGGTGCAATCGACGACGCAAACGCGAGCGTGCTGCGCGCCGACGCACATCTCAATATCCGCGTCCGTTATCACATCCCCCTCGATCGGCCACTGGCGCCACTGTTTCGCGCTGTCAGTGGCTGTGATCAATTTGCTCGAACAAAATCCAACTAATCGCACTCTCGTTGACGACGACGACGTCTCAGCGTTTTGGAGCTGCTTCACGAGCGCAGATCCAACGAGCCCAGTGCCACCACAGACGAATACGTGTAATCCCGATGCAGTTCCCCCCGCCATGTCGACGTTTGACGTGGTGTTGCGTGTTGTACAACGACGAGGGAGGGAGGGTGGTTGTGACGTGAAAACCGACACACACCGTTGAACTTGCAGAGCACAGACCGTTCAACTTCAGAGCGAGACGACCGACGCGCAGACCCGGGCTCGGATCGAGGATACACATCGCATTTAGTTTTGGTCACGTCGATCGTCGCGTTCGATCAGTCGCATCTCCTCTCGTGCGTCTAGAAGGCGTCGCGCTCGCGCGAACGAAACAAGTCGTTGCTTGAGGGGGAGCAAAAGAAAAGATGAGCGCAGCAGCGACGGCGTTGACACCGCTCCCGAGGCTTGACGACGACGAGAATGAGGGCGCGGAAGACGACTTGGTGGAGTACGACGACGAGTTTTATTCCTTAGCGTGCGCCGCCGTCGATCGTCTCGACCAGGCGCGACGAATCGCCACGGCCGACACCCCGGCTTCGACGTCTTCGGCAAAGCGAGCACCGCCTCCTCGCTTGAGTAGCGGCGCAAAGACGAAAAAGACGAGAGTGCACGTGCACTCTAGCGCGGGCTGTGAGACAGAGGATATCGACCCCGTTCGCGCGTTTGTGGAGTTTGCGCAGACGAGGCCGCAGTGTGTCGGCGTGACTTGGCTAGAAGGACGCGAATGTGATTCCTCGGCGCCGCCTGGTTTTGAGATGGAGCCGACGTTACGCGCCGTGTTGGAAAGATGCGGTACTTCTACGCTTTACAAGCATCAAAACGAAGCGATAAAAGCTACGCGTGCTGGTCGTTCCGTGGTTGTGTCGACACCGACTGCGTCTGGCAAGTCGATGTGTTACGTCGTTCCGATTTTTGAAGAGATTATGCGCGACGCCAAGTCAAAATCAAAGGCGCTTTTAATGTTCCCGCTCAAGGCGCTCGCAAACGATCAGCTCAAGAAGATGCAACGTTACGTCCTCGCGGCGCAAGAATTGAAGAGGGAAATAGAAGAAGCGTCGTCTAATACCAACTTGGAAGATTATCGAGGCGTCGTCGATGTGCAAAAGTTGACGAGATTGGCAGACGTCAAAATAGCCGTATGCGACGGAGACACAGCTGATTCGGTAAAGGCTGAAATCAAGCGTCACGGAACTCAAATCATTTTAACGAATCCAGATTCCTTGCATCACGCAATGTTGCCCGGTCACAAGGCTTGGGGCAAGAGGTTCTGGGGATGTCTTAAATACATCGTCATCGATGAGGCGCACACGCACACCGGCGTGGCGGGAAGCCACGTGGCAAACGTCATACGGCGGCTGCTTCGGGTGTGCTCTTCGTGGGACGCCTCTAATCGTCCCGAATTCATTTGTACATCAGCCACCATTTCGAATCCAGAGGATCACATCCGAAGGCTCACCACGCGCATGCCGGTGTGCATTCATGAATCTGGCGCACCGAGCGGAGACAAGGCGATGATTTTGTGGCAACCACCCGAAGCTGATGGCGCGGCGAGCTCTCACGGACCCGCAGTTGACGACGACAATCACGGACTCGCCGAGCGTCAACGTCGCAGCGCCTACGCAGAAGCGGCAGATATCATAGTTAATTTGGTGCAACGCGGAATTCGTTGTCTCGCTTTTGTCAGCGCCAGGAAAATCGCAGAAACTGTCGCTCGCGACGCTAAGTCCATCCTGTGCAAAATGGATCGCGGCGACTTGGCAAAACAAGTGGATAGCTATCGCGCAGGCTACAGTCAGTCGGAGCGACGAGATTTGGAATCGAGGCTTCAGAGAGGCGACATTCGAGCGCTCGTCTGTACGAGCGCGTTGGAGATGGGAATCGATGTCGGCGCTTTAGACGCGACGATTCACGTCGGAGTTCCCGAGACGGCGTCATCGATGTGGCAGCAAGCTGGTCGAGCCGGCCGTAGGCGGGGCGCATCTGTCGCCATCGTCGTCGCGGCGGAACGTCCCTTGGATCACTATTACGTTTCGAAAGCGAGTGAACTCTTTGGTCGTCGACCAGAAGAAGCGCTGGTCGATCCCTTCAACGCTTCGATTCTCGAAATACACTTGCCGTGCGCTGCAAAGGAATTGCCTCTCGACTTGCGCGGCGTAGATTCGTTGCTCTTCACTGCGCCGGTGGATGCCAACGCGACGACAAAGACGGTTCCTGCAAATTTCAAAGCTTCGCTCCATCTTGCAGTCAAGCGCACGCTTCAGAAGAGAAAAGATGGCGTGCGTTCGTGCGTGTTTAACGGCGCGGCAAAGACGATTGAGTGCGCGCCAGGTAACTTTCCGCATCGCAACGTCATGCTTCGCGGTGTTCAATCCGGCGATCCTTGGAAGTTGATGACTCTTGACGGCAGTGACATTGAAGAAATCGAAGGTCATCGAGCGCTCTCGCGCTTGTACGTCGGCTGTCTACACTTGTCCCGGCTTGGCCAGTTTATGGTGCGCCGACTCGATCACGACGCTCGCGTCGCCTACGCGGCGCCGTATGAGCGACTAGAAATCACTGCAGGGCGCGAACGCACGGACGTCAGCGTCGTCCAACCCGACCCTTTTGAAGGCATCGAAGATATCCAGAGCAAAACTGCAAAAACCGTGCGCGTTCATTTGGGATGCGTCCATGTGCTCGAAAAGATGCTCGGCTTTCAGCGGACAGATTATTATTCGGGAAAGGTTGTCCACGAAGAGCTTTGGCGCGCCCCCGTCGTCGCGGCCGAGTATCGCACTCGCGCAGTTTGGTTTGACCTGCCCGATGAGGTCGTGCACCGACGCGTCGCACAGGATGCGCTTCGCGAGATGACCATCGGCGTTGCAAACGTGTGCGCCGGCCTCATCGGCTCGATTGCGATGTGCGACACGCGAGACGTCGCGCCAGCGGTGGTTTTCCCAAATTTGGTCGACGGCGACACAAATGTTCGCGTTTATTTGTATGATACGACGCCAAACGGCATCGGGATCAGCGAAAAGGTATTCGCACGCGTCGAGGATCTTTGGGAAAAAGCGCTTCAACTAGTCGAGGCTTGTCAGTGCGCGAGCGGCTGTCCGTCCTGCATACAAGCGGGCCGTCGAGGGCGAGAGGCTGGATTTAGAAAGAAGGAAACGAAGATTGCGTTCGAAGGACTTCTTGGCCGTTGGATGGCGTAAATTTGTAAAACGTCTCAAGTGTTTACACGTGTACGAGTTGTAAGAAGCGAACAGATAGTATTGCAGATCGCTCGCGCCTCTCTATCGCTTCGTCTGTCACAAGCGAACGATGCCCTTCACTTCACTTCACTTCCTCGCGAAAGCTAAAGCGGCCACTACGACCAAGGCGAAAAAGCTCGCCAAGCTAAACAAACTCTGGAACGAACGTATCGACAAGCCCGGTCGAGTCAAGTACGAAGAGATGATGCGTCTCGTAAACTACATCCAAAACAGAAACGTTAAAATCA
>Ga0255780_10000847_pt1 | contig 28635 bp, 22 predicted proteins | sample 071ome_32_FD_179978 | JGI IMG/M metagenome (GOLD analysis project Ga0255780, IMG submission 179978) | Coastal salt marsh microbial communities from the Groves Creek Marsh, Skidaway Island, Georgia - 071405AT metaG (version 2) | ecosystem: Environmental > Aquatic > Marine > Intertidal zone >... | reverse complement strand
ACTCCCGGGCTTTCCCTCGTAAGATGCCCGCTTTGTTGTTACGCAAAAAGATCCCTAATATGAGCACTATCTACGAAATTGACGCACGTGAAATTCTGGACTCCCGCGGTAATCCTACTGTGGAAGTGGACGTTATCCTGAGTGGCGGAGCGATGGGTCGCGCCGCTGTTCCTTCCGGAGCCAGCACCGGTGAAAACGAAGCCCTGGAACTCCGTGACGGAGCAAAAAAACGCTACCTCGGCAAAGGTGTGACCAAGGCTGTTAAGAACATCAAAACCAAGATTGGTCCCGCTTTGCAGGGGATTGACGCCGCCGATCAACTGGAAGTCGATCGCATCATGCTTGACATGGACGGAACAGACACCAAGTCCAAACTCGGTGCCAACGCGATCCTAGGAGTTTCCATGGCAACGGCCAAGGCAGCCGCCGAATCCATGGCTTTGCCATTGTTCAAATACCTGGGAGGACCTAACGCCAAAGTGTTGCCGGTTCCCATGGCCAATGTCATCAACGGTGGCGCACACTCCGATGCCCCCATTGATTTTCAGGAATTCATGATCATGCCCAAAGGCATGAACACGTTCTCTGAAGGTCTGCAGGCCATCACTGAAATTTTTCACGCCTTGAAAGGTGTTCTCAAGAAACGCGGTCTTTCCACCGCTGTGGGTGATGAAGGAGGCTTCGCTCCCAATCTTGAATCCACCGAAGACGCTCTGGACTCCATCCTGAAAGCTGTCAAAGCAGCCGGATACAAAGCCGGAAAGGAAATCTTCCTGGCATTGGACGTCGCTTCTTCCGAGTTCTACGACGCCAAGTCCAAGAAATATGTCTTCAAGAAAAGCACCGGAGAAAAAGTGTCCGGATCTGATCTGGTGGCCTATTACGACGAATTGACCCGCAAATACCCGATCATCAGCATCGAAGACGGTTGCGATGAAAACGATTGGAAAACCTGGAAGTTGCTTACCGACAAGATTGGTGACCGCGTTCAATTGGTCGGCGACGATTTGTTCGTGACCAATGTGAAGTTCCTCCAGCAGGGGATCGATGAAGGTGTGGGTAATTCCATTTTGGTAAAGGTAAACCAAATTGGTTCCCTGACCGAAACACTCGACGCCGTTGAGTTGGCTCAGGAAAACAACTATACCGCCGTGATCAGTCACCGTTCCGGCGAAACCGAAGACGCAACCATCGCCGACATCGCTGTGGCCACCAACGCCGGACAAATCAAGACCGGTTCTCTGAGCCGCTCCGATCGTCTGGCTAAATACAATCAATTGCTTCGCATCGAGCAAATCCTCGGTCGCCATGCCATCTACGGCGGCAAGATGTAATTGATTGTCTGAAACAATCTCAAAAGCCAAAGGCGCGGATCCAACAGGTCCGCGCCTTTTTTTAATTTAACAGGAGGGACGAGTTCCACCTCGCCCCATACTTCCTCCTCAGATCTTCCCTCAGCAATAAACATGGAACGCGGGAAGTCAGGTGTGTTCGAAAACCTGCACCACTTCCACCGCTGCTTGAAAACAGTTCGGATGCCTCAAGGGCTGAAGTGGGGTAAAGCGGAATTTACCCCTCCATGATTGAATTCACTTCAGTTCGTTCCAAAGGAAAGTGTGGATGAGTGATTCCACGAACGCTCTCTGGGGATTGTCCGAAGCTCCGCCATGACCTCCTTCAATGTTTTCGTAATACAACACATCGTGGCCCTGATCCTTCATCTTGGCCACCATCTTGCGGGCATGCCCCGGATGCACCCGGTCGTCACGTGTTGAGGTAGTGAACAAGGTCCGTGGGTATTTCACGCCGGACTTCACTCGTTGATAGGGGGAATATTTTTGTAAATAGGCCCATTGTTCCGGAATGTCCGGATTCCCATACTCACCCATCCAACTCGCCCCCGCCAGCAGTTTGTTGTAACGATACATATCCAGAAGCGGCACCTGACAAACAATGGCCTTAAACAAATCAGGCCTCTGAATCAGCATGTTCCCCATGAGAAGCCCGCCGTTGGAACCACCCCGAATGCCGAGATGTTGGGGGGAGGTGATTTTTCGTTCTATCAGATCCTCGGCAATGGCGATGAAATCGTCATAAGCAAGCTGCCGGTTTTCCTTGAGTGCCGCTTGATGCCAGCGCGGTCCGAATTCGCCGCCACCCCGTATGTTTGCCAGGACGTAAACGCCACCTGCCTCCAACCAACTGATTCCGGTGATGGCCCGGTAACTGGACAGCATCGAGATTTCAAAACCACCATATCCATAAAGCAAAGTCGGATTGGATCCGTCCAAGTTCAAACCCTCCCTGGCAACCATGAAATAGGGGACACGGGTTCCGTCTTTAGAAATGGCTTCACGCTGTTGAATCGTCAATCCGCTTGTGTCAAAGAATCCCGGTTGTGATTTGAGTTTTTCTTGTGAGTTTTTGGTGAGGTCACCGAGGTAAAGACTTTGAGGGGTGAGGAAATCGGTGATGGACATCCAGTATGCATCTGACTTTTCAGAATCCACTCCCCAGGCGCTGACGGTCCCAACCCCGGGAGTTTCCAGATCCTCGCTAATCCAGCGGTCACCATCCTTGCGGACCCGGACGAGCCGATTGCGGACATTGTCGAGGATGTTGATCATGAGAAACTGCCTGGTGGAAGAAAAGCCATCCAATGAAGTGCGGTCTGTCGGCTCGAACAGGACATCCAGATCGCGATCACCATTCAGGAAGGCGGGCAGTTCTTTGGCCAACAATGATCCGGCCTTAAACGTCCGCCCTTCAACCGACCAATCCTTGCGTAGTGTCAGCAAAAGGTGGTTTTGAAAAAAGCTGATCTCAGCGCCGGACGGCTTGTCGATACGGATCCAGTCCTGGTCGACTCGAATAAAGGATTCATTGGTCCAAAAGGTATCGCTGCGCACAATGACCTCATGTCGCCATCCATGATCATGCGACACCGAAGCCCCCACCGAAACGTCCTCTTTCTTGCCGACAAACACCAATTTGGCTTGAGACAGGGGCGTGCCGCGTTTCCAGGTCTTGATCAGACGGGGGTAACCGGAATCTGTCATCGTGCCGGGACCAAAATCCGTTCCAACGAAAATGGTGTCCTCATTGATCCAAGTCGCTCGAGATTTTGCTTCGGGCAGTTGAAAACCATCATCAACAAAAGAGCGACTCTCAATATCGAACTCCCGCACCACGGTGGCATCAGCGCCACCTCGGGAAAGACGAAGAAGACAGCGTTGAAAATCCGGTCGGCGCATGGTGGCACCTTTCCAGACCCAGTTCTCGTTTTCCACATCAGCCAAACGATCGATATCCAGCACGGTCTCCCATTCCGGATGATCCTTCCGATAGGAATCCATCGTGGTGCGACGCCAAATACCCTTTGGGTTCTGTTTGTCCCGCCAGAAATTATAGAGGTAGTCCCCGTAGAGAGAGACGCCAGGAATGCGCGCATCCGAATCCAGAGCCGCCAGCAAACGGGACTCCAGAGGTTCAAAACCGGAAGCGGCGGTCAGTTCGGCCGTGCACTCCTGATTCAGCGATTTCGCCCAATCCAAGGCCTTTTCCGCCACCACTTCCTCCAACCACAAATATGGATCATTCGTTTCCGTTCCCATGTCCCAAGGATGGTATAAAGTTCAAATCTGTCAATGGATTCATGTGATATGGCCACATGGAAAAGTGGTTGAAGTTTAGGTAGCCGAGAGAGTGAGTCAATTGTTCTATCTGTCAGCTTCGGTCCTTAGCTGTTTTCTTTAGAGCCTCTTGTATTCTATTACCAATCCATTTTGTTTCCGAGCTTTCGTCGGTAGTCTTCAGCAATTAGGGTCTGCAAATATAGATCAACATCCTCATCAGGATACCCCGCTTGATCCATCGATTTTTGAAGTCTCTCCCAAAGTCCCTGACTGATATGGAATTTGAAGGTATGTGACTTCGAAGGCCCATCTGATTTCCCATTCATTCTTTTCTGATTTCCGGATGAGTGAATGGGATTTTCTGGGCTGGCGCTGTGCATGCTTAAGTTTTCCAACGCGGCTAATACAATTGATGCGGCAACCATGCCGCCATTTTTACTCAATTCGAGTGACTGAACATTGAGAAATTTGGCTAATTTGTCCACATGTTGTGCAGTAGGCTTATCTTCTCCGGACTCCCATTGACATACTGTTGTAGGGGCGACTCCTAAGGCTTTTGCGATATCTTCGTATGTGACCGATCTATAGTTCCGTATAATGCTGAGTTTTTCCGCTGAAAACTGAATAGAATTGTTATGCATGGCTTGAGTTGCTGTAATTTTTAGCTGAACTGAAATCCTTTAAGCAGCAAGTTTGCCAATTACTATTGGTATTTTTTTAAATACCCATTCTGTAACAACGCTACCCATCATGTCTTTTTTTAAAGGCACGTAACCTATACTGGTGTATGTGTTTTGGTGGTGGGAGAATGTTTATAGAAATGGGGTTTCGTTAAGTAGAAAACATGATTCAACCACACTAATCAGACTTCTGGAAACTTGATGATTGTCACCAACGGACCATATTGGTAATTGCTGGTCCAAAGACGGACCATGAAGGAGGGCCTTATCCGCATGATGTCCGGTTTTTACTCAGGCATCAAATTTCAATCATTGAGTCGCTCAACTTTTCGCTGGTGTTTGTTGGTTTTGGCTTTATGTGTTTCTGAGAGGAATGAGTATGACCGACACAACCGATTCTTTGGACGAACTATTGACATGCCGCCTGGGTGGAGGGCGGCGACAGGTGGAACCTTGCACGATTGTTATTTTTGGGGCAAGTGGGGATTTGACTTCGCGTAAGCTGATTCCCGCTCTCTATCATTTGTTCAAGGAGAAGCAGCTTCCGGACCCGGTTCGCATCATCGGGTTTGCCCGACGTGATAAAACGGATGAATCTTGGCGCGAAGAACTCCACGAGGCTTTGAAACGGTTTTCACGCACCCAGCCTGTTGATCAGGAGGTATGGGCCGAATTTGCATCGCGGGTGCATTATCATCGCGGTGATCTGAGCGACAAGGCGTCTTATGAATCATTGAAGCAACGCGTCCAGGAGGGTGGCCATGATCAATTGGCCAACAACCTGCTTTTCTACCTGGCAGTTTCTCCCAGCCAGTTTTCAGAAGCAGTCGCACAGTTGAGTGCTTCCGGGCTTCTCCGCAAGGTTGAAGACGGGGACCATTGGCAGCGTGTGGTGGTGGAGAAACCTTTTGGACATGATGGCGCATCAGCACAAAAACTGAATGACAGTTTGATTCAGTATGCACACGAACGTCAGATTTACCGAATCGACCATTACCTTGGAAAGGAAACGGTCCAGAACATCATGGTGTTCAGGTTTTCAAATGCCATTTTCGAGGAGTTATGGACCCGACGTTCGATTGATCACATTCAAATTACCGTCAGCGAAAAACTGGGGGTTGGTTCACGGGGGGGTTATTACGAGGAGGCGGGCGCGTTGCGTGACATGGTGCAGAATCACCTCCTTCAGGTGTTGTCCCTGATTGCCATGGAACCGCCTGTTTCACTGGATGACGAGGCCATTCGTGACGAAAAGGTCAAGCTATTGCAAAGCATTCGTCCGATGAGTGAAGAGGATGTCGCGCGTCGAGTTGTGCGGGGGCAGTATTTCGCCGGGGTGGTGGATGGGGACATGAGGCCGGCTTATCGTCAGGAGGAAAAAGTAGATCCGACTTCGGACGTTGAGACGTATGTCGCCATGAAGTTGTTCATCGAGAATTGGCGTTGGTCGGGCGTTCCTTTTTATCTGCGTACCGGCAAAAACCTGCCATTGAGTGCCAGCGAGGTGCGCGTTCAATTTCGTCCGGTTCCCAATGTTTTGTTTGCGGCGCAATGTCATAATAATCTGGATTCCAATGCGCTTACTTTGAGATTGCAGCCCAATGAAGGGATCAACCTGCATTTCAACGGGAAGATTCCGGGGAACAGTTCGGATTTGAGGCCGGTACGCATGCAGTTCAGTTATGACACGGAATTCGGTGCCTATACTCCGGAAGCCTACGAACGGCTTTTGCTGGAAGCTGTCGCAGGGGATGCAACCTTGTTTATCCGGCGTGATGAAGTGGAAGCTGCCTGGAAAGTGGTGGATTCCATTCGAAATGCCTGGAAAGGAAAATCCCTTAGCAACCGGGAATTCTATTCGGCGGGAACCTGGGGGCCTGAAGCGGCTGATGAACTCCTCGGGAGATCCGGTCACACCTGGCGTCATCCCAAGATTCAAAAGTGACTTTACCTCAAGATTGGTTCATGATGGGGGAAGGTATGAATAAAACCGGACATTATCATCTACAATGTTTTGATTCGCCGGATAACCTGGCTTCGGCTGCCGCGAGGGAGTGGGTGAAGGTTGTAGGGGAAACATCGGACGATCCTGCGTTTCATGTCGCTGTGTCCGGAGGCCGTATTGCCGTGCCGTTTCTTGAGGAAGCGGCCCGTTTGTTCCTGAAATCACCTGTCTTGTTGAATCGTTTGAACGTGTATTGGGCCGATGAACGGTGCGTCCCACCTGATTCTGACGATAGTAATTACCTGATGTTTCAGAACCATTTCGTTCAAACCACCCGGTTTCCCGAATCCCAAATGTTTCGATTCCAGGGCGAATCCGATCCGGACCACGCCGCCAAATGGATGTCGGCACAACTTGAAGAAAACCTTCCGTCAAATGAATCAAACATTCCGGTTTTCGATTTGGTGATACTTGGGATGGGGGAAGATGGACATGTGGCTTCCCTGTTCCCCGAGAACATGGAAGAGGACGCCAAAAGAACCGAACACACCTTCAGCGTCATTGCCTCCAAACCACCCCCTCAACGTCTGACACTCTCTTATCCCATCCTGCACGCCGCGCGTCATGTCTGGGTGGTGATCAGCGGGAAAGGCAAGGAAAAGGCCTTGCTGGATTCGTTGAAATGCAAGGGGCATCACCCTCTCTCACTCGTTATTCAAGGACGTGTTTCCACAGAAATCTTCACGGACATTGACCAAATGTCGCAGTTTGCTTAATCCCAATACCGTGACTTTGAGTCGAGGCCAATCTGGAGTGCGGTGAGCATCACCGCTCTGGATACGGTTCGAATGCGCAAAGTGGATTCAAATGCTGGTTGGTGGAGACTGCAACCTTAGGTTTACCACAATAGGAAAGGGGAGTTTCCATTCGAATTGATTATAGAAACATTTCCCTGAGGTATCCAGAGCGGTGCTCATCGCACACGCAGTCCAGAAGTGCGCTTTGGTCATTCTGAGCGTTTATTGGGTGAAGAGTGAGCTTTGCACCGTTGCGTGGATCAGGTCCCGGACTCCGTAGTTTGAATCCTTGCAGGCATCCAGCATGGTTTCCAAGGTTGCGCGTTCACTGAAAGTGATGGGTGTGCCTGTAGCAAAAACAATGAAGCGTTGAAGCAAATTGCGAGCGATTTGTCGCTGATCTCGGAGCAGTATTCGTTTCAAACTCTCAATATCGGCAAAGGGTGTGCCATCCGCCATTTCACCACCACATTCCACAGGCTTTGCCAAACGAAACTGGAAGGCATGACCGTTCTTTCCGAATCCCTCAACCGGATCGCCCAGGTCGCCTGATCCTCGGTAGCGTGTTCGATATCCTCCCGCGATATCAAAGCTCTCGAGCGCCAGCCCGACCGGATCGAAGTGTTGGTGGCATGCATTGCAGGAAACGTGTTTCCGGTGAAGTTCCAGTTGTTCCCGGATGGTGGTGGCTCCGCGTGTATCCGGTTCGACGGCTCCCACATTCGAAGGGGGTGTGGGGATTTCCATGCCCAGAATGCGTTCCCCGATCCAGGCGCCCCGCACGACAGGCGAAGTCGTGGTGCCGTTGGCCGTGATCCTCAGAATGCTGGCCTGTGTCAGGAGCCCACCCCTTGGTGAATCAGGCGGAAGTGAGACCCGGTGGAGAGCGACGGTTTGTTCGCTCTTGATTCCGTAATGTTGTGCCAGACGTTCGTTGACGAAAGTGAAGTCCGAGTCAATCAAGGCCGATGCAGGCAAGTTGCTTTGAATGAGTTCTTCGAAAAACATGCGTGTCTCCAGCACGGAAGATTCTGTCAGCATTTCGTCCAAATAGTAATCAGGATAAAGTTCTGCGTCCGGCGAGTTGGCGAGGATATCGCGCAAATCCAGCCAGTAATCCAGAAAGGCGTTCACAAAGCGCCGGGATCTTTTATCGCCCAGCAATCTTTCTGTTTCCTTTTTCAAAGTGTCGGGTTGTTGCAGTTCGCTCTCGGTGAGCAAGGCTTCGTCAGGAGGGCCGTTCCATAGGAAGAAGGCCAGTCTGGAAGCGAGTGTTTCGGGGGTTGCCTCTTTTTTCAGATAAAGAAAGTCGGTAGAACAAAGGAGGCTGGCGTATGCAGCCAGCATGCCATCCGTAAACGAATCTCCCAATGCACGTGCTTGATGGAAAATGTTCAGGTAAGGCGTGATTTCAATGGATTCTGATTCAACTCGCCTGAGCATGCGTCCAACAAATCGCCTCAATAAACGTTGTGCATCTTTTTCTTCATTTCCGGGTGTCACCTGAACCTGGTCATCGGCATGTATCTCGAAAGGGAGATCCGCAAAAAGAACATCATAACAGGGTGGGGGCCATGACTCGTGCAATGGTCCTTCCACTTCGAGCCAGTTTAAGGCGAACCCGGGAATTCCCTCGCGTGTTGCGTTGGGGTTGCCTTTCCAGCCGGGTCGGGTGCGCACCAAACGTGCGGCGTCCGGACGCAGTTTTTCGTCCTTCTTGAGATCGACTTCACACGAAAAGACGGATGGATTTGGTGTGGCATCGTAGGTGGTTAACCATCTACTGTCGCCGCCACTGGATAATGCATACAAGGTAACGGGTTCAGGGCGAAACCCCGGAAAGGCAAAGGTGCGGCTGGGACGCCACCAGGCACGGTTTCCCCCGGTCAATCCATGATCCTTGCCACCGCTGGCGCCATTGGGCCCGGCCAGGAAACTATAACTTTTCAACCTCAATCGATATCGTCCGTCGACAGGAATCTGCATGCGGGTGAAATCGTATTTTGTGGTGGCCGAGTAGGTGCCGGAGACAAATCCCATGGCTTCCTGTTCTCTGAGTTCCGGATCCTTCTCGCCCACGGTTACCGGGTCTATGCCCCGGATGACATCAGGTTGAGGAGTGGTGCCGATCAGCGGTATGGAAGAACGGGTGGCGGCCATCTGCCCGAAACGATACCGCAGATAATTCTGCATGACCCGTTCTTCTCTCGCATAGAATTTCTCCTTGGACTTGGGATGAGCCACCGTTTGCAGGCATGTTCTCAGGGCTTCCATGGCTGTCTCCAGGTATTTGGCCATCTGCACATGGGAGACGTCCAGCCGCTCACCACTCTTGTTGAAAAGGTGTGCGACACCATCTTCGGGGAGTTTGTCGGCCACTTGAAGCCAGGGAGCTTTCAATCCTTCCCGCAGGCTGTTTTCATATTCAAAACGATTCAGCCTTCGAATGGACGTGCGTCCGCGTTCACGGATGTTGGCTTGATCTTGTTCAATCAATGAATCGGATAGGGCGGTGAGAAAGCCATTCTTGAGCTCCGGTTCCGGTCGATCGCGTTTGGCCGGGGGCATTTCACCTTTTTGAATGCTGTCATGGATCAATACCCATTGATCAAACAAATGACGATCACCCAGGGAAAATGAAAGTGACTCCAAATCCAAACCGCCCTTTGCCAATTCACCGTCGTGGCATTCGAAACAATGATCCCCAAGGAAATCAGTCATTTCGTCCGTCCATGTCAGGTTATCCGCCTGTGAAAATAAACTCCCCCATACAAGAAGCAGGATCAAGCAGATGGACCATCGAACGGGACTCATGTGTTTTTGGCGAATGATGGAAGGTAATATCATTCCGGCCGCGTGGCCTTTTCCTGCATCCAGGCAACATCAGGATTGCCCGGTGATGGAATATTGAGCGGGATTTCCTGGCCTTTGGTCAAGGAGGGCATCGTACGAGGATCGATCCATTTCTTGATTTCCGAATGTCCGTCCGCAAAGGAGAAGCCCCCCGCTGCATTATGATAGGAAGCAGGATAGTCAATAATGCGATATTGATTGGGGGCGGACCGAAACCCAGCCATGTCGACCACAAAGGTTCCGTCATTGATGCTGTCTTCACGTTCATCCAGAAAAACAAAGGTTTCCGAAGGGCCCGGGTCATTGATGGAGTCAATCTTGAAGAACTTTTTCCAACCTCTTCCGTTTTCTCCGCGTGCAGTGCCCCAACCAGGACCATTCAGCCACATGTTCATCGACATGCTGCGAACGCGTGGGATCAATTGTCCATTCACTCGGCAGGCACTTTTATCGGCCGGACATTTGAACACAGTTTCGGAGTTCAGATAAGACCAGAGCGGGCTGTCCTTGATGCTGTTGGGGGCGTTGGGATCGTGATCGTCTGCTCCACTGCAGGGGAGCGCCAGGTTGCCGCCTCCGGTCCATTCAGGGCCTTTGAGCCATGCCTGGTTGGAAGATGCGGGGAGATTGCCTTCGTTGTCTTCCGCATACATCATCCAGCCAAGCGTCAATTGCTTGTGGTTGTTCATGCAGAAGATGCCATGCGCCTTTTGTTTGGCTTTGCCCAGAGCCGGTAACAGCATGCCGGCAAGGATGGCTATGATCGCAATGACGACGAGCAGTTCGATGAGGGTGAACCCGGATGGCCTGGATGTGTTGATCATTGGGGATTTCATGAGAGTATGTCTTTTACAACGTTTCCGTGGATGTCGGTGAGACGGTAATAGCGGCCCTGAAATTTGTAGGTCAAACGTTCGTGATCGATGCCCAGTTGATGCATCAACGTGGCCTGAAGATCGTGAACGTGAACGGGATTTTCCACGGCATTCATGGCCAGTTCATCGGATGCACCATATGAAATGCCCGGTTTGACTCCTCCTCCTGCCATCCAGAGGGTAAACGCATACGGATGATGATCACGCCCCCATTTCGGGCGGTTGTCCATGTCACCTTGAATGAATGGCGTGCGTCCGAATTCGCCGCCCCATACGACCAGTGTGTCTTCCAGCAGACCGCGTTGTTGCAAGTCCATGATCAGTCCGGCGCTGGGTTGATCGGTGTCTTTGCACTGTGTGTAAAGTTCGGTGGTCAGACTGTTGTGTTGATCCCACCCTGCATGCATCACCTGGACATAGCGCGTGCCGCGTTCGATCAGGCGACGGGCCATCAGGCAATTGTAGGCAAACGTGCCCTGTTCCGTAACCTGAGGACCATAAAGATCAAGGACGTGCTTGGGTTCCTGGCGAATATCGGTCAATTCAGGAACGCCTGTTTGCATGCGATAAGCCATTTCATATTGGGCGATGCGGGTTTCGATTTCCGGATCTCCGGTTTGATCCATCTTCAAACGATTCACTTGACCAATGTCATCCAATAATCCTCGTTTCAAAGAGGATGTCATCCCGGCGGGATCTTCGATGTAAAGCACCGGACTCCCTCCGCCTCGAAACTTAACGCCCTGGTATTTTGAGGGCAGGAAACCTGATCCCCAATAAAAATCGTAGAAAATCTGACCACAGGTGGTCCCTTTGCTCACGGAAGTCATGACCACAAACCCGGGCAAATTGTCGCTTTCAACACCGAGACCATAGGTCATCCAGGCACCCAGGGTGGGACGACCGGGTATTTGTGCGCCGCTGAGAAAGAAGGATATGGCAGGAGCGTGATTGACAGCGTCGGTGTGCATGCTTTTCACGAAGCAAAGTTGATCCGCAATCCTGGCGGTATGCGGCATGAACTCACTGACCCATGCTCCACTCTGGCCTCGCTGCTTGAACGGTTCCACGGGTTGCAGCATGAGCTTGCCCGTCGGATCTCCGGTCATGGTGCTGAATCGTTTGCCCTGGAAATAGGATTCAGGCACGGGGCTTCCGTGTTGTTTGATGATGGCTGGTTTGTAATCAAACAAATCAACGTGGGTCGGAGCCCCGTTCTGGAAAAGATAAATGATGCGTTTGGCTTTACCTGCAAAGTGAGGAATGGATGGCAACCCGGGCATTCCGGACTTGGGTTTGGTATAATTTTCCGTGGCCATCAGTCCGTCCTTTTTGAGCAAGGAGGCCAAGGCTGCCGTGCCGATACCGATTGACGTTCGCCCGAAGAAATGGCGACGATTGGTTCTTAAGCCTTTTTCAAATGCTGATGGATTGGTGGGAATCATGATGTCTGGGCTTATTCGCGGTTCAGGGTTTCATCCAGATTGAGTATTCCGAGGCAGACCGTGGCCCAGGCTGCCACGTCCGACGTATCAAGATGGGAGGGCACTTCATTTTCGCCGTGTGACAACCATGCCCTGGCCTCATCGGGATGGGCCTCAAAGAACTGTTTGGCGCGCTCAAAACTACCCGCCCAAATCGTTCGTTCTTCCTCTGAAGGTGATCGGGGAAGCAGGTAGCGGTAAACTCGATCCAGCACGTCATATTGCCCCTTCGTGCGGGTCATGGCACGCACGGCCAATCCACGGGCAGCCTCGACAAACCCGGTGTCGTTCATGGTGGTCAGGGCATGCAGGGGGCTGTTGGTCAGTTTGGCGTTGACCGTACATGTCTGACGTGAGGCTGTATCAAAGAAAAGAGTCGGTGCCACAATCCGCCGCCAAAAGGTGTAAAGACTTCGTCGGTAAAGTTTGCGACCGGTGTCACGACGGTATTTCTTGTTGCCAAAGGTCGCATCCTCCCAGACACCCTCGGGTTGATAACCGTTCACTGGCGCTCCTCCAATGGTCGGATCCAGCAGACCGGCCGCCGCAAGTGCCTGATCCCTTAAAATCCAGGAAGGCAGGCGATAGCGGGCAGCACGTGCGTAAAGACGATTATCCGGGTCGGCTTCTTGCAGTTCCGGGGTGGAGACCGAACTTCGCTGATAGGTTGCACTGGTCAAAATGGTTTTCATCAGGTGTTTGACGTCCCAACCGGACTCAATGAACTCGGCGGACAACCAGTCCAGCAACTCGACATGACGCGGGAACTCGCCTTGCACCCCGAAATCTTCAGCCGTCTTGACCAAGCCAATCCCGAACAATTGCTGCCAGAATCGATTGACGGTGACCCGCGCTGTCAACGGATGATCTCGGCGAACGAGCCAACGTGCCAGATCCAACCGGTTCGGTGTTTTATTTGAATCATTCAAGGCCGGCAGGAAGGCCGGCACCGCCGCAGACACCGGGTCGCTTTTGACATTGTATAAACCACGTTCCAGCATGGGGGTGATGCGTCGTTTGTCCATGTCTTCCATGACCATGACTTTTGGGACAGCGGCTTCAAGCTTGTTCAAGCGATCTCGTGCTTGATTCGCTTGTTGGCGAGCTTGGGACAGTTCCGGGATGCTGTCGATCCATGTGTTTTGGATGTTGTTTTTTTCCTCATCAGAACGCTCGCCTTCTGGCTTGCTTAAGGCTTTTTTCAAGGACTCCAGTTCCTTGCGCTTTTCTTCCTGGGAGGAATCGCTTTTTGATAATTCCTGGTCAAGTTCCAGCAACCGGGTGGATTCCCATGAGGAGCGATTCGATACGTGTTTTTCAAGCAGGGTATCCAATGCACTCTGCTTCAGTTGAAGATGACTTCTGGCACCGGCAATGTCTTGCCTTTGACGATCAGAGGGAACTGCCAGCACGGGGCGGGTTTGCGGGTCACCGCCGCCGCCTGTGACCGGTGTCTGATTAAAGAAATCGAAGAATTGAAAATATTCCTTACGGGTATAAGGATCGAACTTGTGATCATGGCATCGGGAACAGCTAAGGGTTGCTCCCAACCAGATGGTGCCCATGGTTTCGGTCATGTCCATGACATAGTCCACGCGGTTTTCCTCGGGGATACGACCGCCTTCACCATTGATCATGTGATTGCGACAGAAACCGGTTGCCAGTTTTTGCTCAAGTGTAGCGTCGGGCAACAAGTCGCCGGCCAATTGCCACACTGTAAAATCATCCCATGGAAGGTTCTTGTTGAAAGCCCTTACCACCCAATCCCTCCAGGGCCACATGGTACGTTCACGATCACCCTGATAACCATTCGAATCCGCATAACGCGCCGCATCCAACCAGTTCCATGCCATTCTTTCCCCATAGGCCGGCGAAGCCAGATAACGATTAATAGCGTTTTCCCACCAAAACTCGGAGGTATCATCCAAAATGTCTTCAACCTCCCTTTCTGTTGGGGGAAGACCTGTCAGATCCAGGGCCAGGCGCCGGATCAAGGTTCGGCGATCGGCTACGGGTTGTGCCGTTATGCCTTCGGTCTCCAATGCTCGATTCACAAAAGCATCGATTGCATGTAATCCCCGGGCAGGGGGTGTCGGGCGTTCAATAGGATTCAATGACCAATGCTTGCCCCAGCGAGCGCCTTGGCTGATCCATTCCCTGATTAATTCGATCTGTGCTTGTTCAAGTGGACGATCCAATTCAGGAGGAGGCATCAGATCATCAGGATCCTTGGTAATCAGGCGCAGAATCAGATCACTGTGGTCCGGGCTGCCGGGATCGATGATGGGAATCCCTGCATCCGACATACGTTTGGAACTTTCTTCCACATCCAGCCGAAGGTCTGCTTTGCGAGATTTGGTATCCGGTCCATGGCACTGAAAACAGGCATCGGACAGGATGGGAAGGATTTCTCGGGAAAAGTCGATCTTTGGCGAAGTCGGTTGATCCGCCAAGAGCAGGGGAGCCCCTATCAGCACGACAACGTATAGGCGGATGCCCACATTCAGCAATATTGAGAATTGACCCTGTTTCATGGCTCGGAATGGTATGCCCTCAGGCTAAAAAAAGAACGCGTCCAGTGCAAGCGGGGAAAAAGGGACGGTTCTCGAGTGGTGGAAACAAACGGGACTATCCGATCAGACTCATTGCTTGGTAGTGGAGCATGAATACCCCACTACCAACCGAGCAGCTGAAATGCCGCATCCTTGCATCCGATTACGCGTCCAACACACCGGTGGATTCCAGAAAATCCACTGGTATTTGAGCTGCTTTTTGGCCCACCAATGCATAATAAAACAATGGTGTACCCTCCATGGATAGACGGTGGCGGTATCGTTCGATATGGTAGACATCCAGGAATTTTGAGAAAATCAATTCACGAATGAACTTGGAAAACCCGGTTTGATCCGTGTGGTCGAGGAAGGTTTCCTTGATATTGAATGCAACCCATCCCTTGTTGGAAACGAGTTGCAATGCCTGAAAAAATGCCTCCGGAGGAATGTCTCCAAATCCCAATGCAGCTACTGAAGTGAGACAGTTGAAGGACCATTCTTCCAACTGCTCCTTATCATCACTTTCAAGATGACAAAAATCAGAGACATAATATTCATCATAAACATCAGGGCGATCCCGATATGCCGCATCACGAGCTTCGGGGATGATGTCAGCTCCCACCAAGCGGGCCACGCCATGTCGTTTTTTTAGCACCTCGCCCATCATGCCATTACCTGCTCCAAGATCCAAAACACGCAATTCGGTAATGGGTTCTCCAACCGTGCGCAATGCGCTTTCCAACAGTTGCGCTACGGTGCTCGGAGAAGTGCACTTCAACCGGTCATAGAAGAGCTGTTCGTAGAGGCCAGGGCGCAGGTAGATTTGATTGTAATCATGGAACCGGATCGGGACTTTTTGATTTCCGGATTCGATGATGTGAAACACGACTTCGTCCTGATCTAAACTGTGTGCATCTTTTGGGGGAAACTGGACTCGGTATCTTTGTTTGGAAGATGATTGCATATGAATGGTCTGTATCCTTTCTTTACTTTTGTTGTGTTGTTTTGATTCGATTGATGAATTGTGTCACCGTGGAAACGGGTTCTTCCTTGAGCACCTGAACTTCATGATTCAAGCGGATCATTTGGGGGTTGCTGATCTTGTTTTGAAGCATTTGCAGTGATTCCCTCAGCACGGGATGCTCCTGCAAAATGGATTGCCGAACCACTGGGATAGCCTGATAAGGAGGGAAATAATGTCGATCGTCTTTCAATGGCACGAGGTCAAATTCTTCCATACGACCGTCGGTGGAAAATGCGCTGACGACATCAACTTCCCCCTCAGCCAAGGCTTGGTACATCATTTCAGCACCCAGATCGTGCAGGCTGGCAAACTGCAAGCCATAAGACTCGATCAATCCGGGCAAACCATCGGGCCGCTCCATGAATTCAGCCGTAAAACCTCCCCTAAGATCCGTTTTGTCGGAGGTAATATCGCTGATGGTGTTCCAACTTTTAGAAGTGGCATCAGTCGATCTCACAGCGAGGGCGTAAGTATTGTCGAAGCCTAATGGAGATAACACCTCGCATCGGAAACGATCCGAATATTCCTTCCGAATGCGTTGGAGCACATTGTTCCGATTAGAGCCTGACTCCAGTCGCTCATTCAAAATGGTCATCAATGACGTGCCGGTATATTCCACATACATGTCGATTTCACCGTTGATCAAAGCGTTGTGGCAAACAACCGTACCGCCCAGATTGAAAATTCGCTCTACCTTCAAGGAAGTCTCTCGTTCGATCCATTGAGCCAGTAATTCCCCAAGAATGAGCTGTTCAGTAAAATTTTTTGAACCGATACGAATTGAGCCTGTGTGAGTCGTTGTTGAGAGCGAAGTATCTGCTTTGTTTAATGGCCAGGTAGCGCCAGTCAACAATCCCAAGCACAGTAAAAGGCAGACACCACGCCGAAACGGCAAGCCAGAAGGGCGTTTTCCAGCGCGACATTCCAGGCCCACCCATTCGATAAGGTAGTCCAGCACCAAGGCCAAACAGGCTGCGGTTCCCGCTCCAAGCAATATCAGCGGCATGCGATTCAATGAGAGCCCCCGGTTGATCAAATCACCGAGACCGCCCGCTCCAATAAATGTCGACAAGGTCGCCACTCCGACACAAATCGTGGTGGCGGTTCGCAGCCCGCCAATGATGATTGGAAATGCCAGAGGAATTTCAACCAGGAACAAACGTTGCATACTGGAAAATCCCATGCCATCTGCGGCTTCCAGGACCGAAGCAGGGAGTTCTCGCAATCCCGTGATGGTGTTTTGCAGCATGGGGAGAATAGCATAGAGAGTCAGGGCGACAATGGCCGATGTTTTGCCGATGCCACAAAGTGGCAGCAAGAACGCCAGCATGGCTAGACTCGGTACGGTTTGAATAATCCCGCTGAAGCCCAATGCAGTTGATCGCAGCAAGGGATGATGGCGAACACATATCGCCAGCGGCAGGGAGATGCATGTCGCTAAAAATATGGGGATTACTGTCAGGTAAAACAAATGGTCAAGAAGCATGGTCTGCAGCTCCGGCAAACGATCTAATGATTCCTTGATTAAGTCTTTCAATTGTCCTCCTCCTTGCTTTGTTGAAATATTTCCAGTTGCCTGGCGGGGCGCTCGAACAGCTCCCGGACAAAGCGGGTTTTCGGCGTTTGCAGCAGCGATTGCGGTGTTCCAATTTGTTCGATTTTCCCTTCGTGCATCACGCCGATGCGATCAGCCAGCATCAAAGCTTCAAAAAGATCGTGTGTCACAAACAGGATGGTTTTGTTAAGCGACTTTTTTAGCTTTAAAATTTGTTCTTGTAGGGATTCGCGAGTCACACCGTCCAAAGCCCCAAATGGTTCATCCATCAGCAGAATATCCGGATCGGCAGCCAGTGCACGGGCCACTCCTACACGTTGTTGTTGACCTCCGGAAAGTTCCGCAGGGAATCGATTGGCAAACTGACCCGGGTCCAGACCAACCAGATCCAACAGCTTTTTGCTGCGTTGATTTCTTTCACTGGCTGAAATCCCGCAAATTCGTAATGGACAGCCAACGTTGTCTGCAATGTTCCAATGAGGAAATAACCCGATATGTTGAATGACATATCCTATGGATCTACGGAGGGGAATGGCTGATTGCTCAGAGGTGGGAACACCATTGATTTCAATGGTGCCGGCATCAGGCTCCAGTAATCGATTAATGAGTTTTAGAAGAGTGGACTTACCGCAACCTGATGATCCTAGTAAAACGAACACTTCTCCTGCGTAAACAGACATTGATACTTCGTTCACCGCCGGGCGATCTTTTGTATCAAATGTCTTGCGAACATGCTTTATGTTTATCTTAGGCGTGTCTCTATCCTCCAATCCGACCGCAATCCAGACCCAAATTAAAATTTTCTAAAGTGCGTAACTAGCCTGCAAGCTCAGATTCAGATGTAAAGGGAATTCCGAAATTACCATGGGAATTTGATGGGAATGACATTATGACCTTACTTTGAAAGATAAGGAGCAGATGCCTTAATCGGCCAATTTGAGTTCGTTATTTAATTAGTGTGAGGCAATTTGAGAAGCTTTGTGATGAATTTCAGAGATCTTGGTCGTCCGCTGTGATCGTTGTCCCCACAGCCAGCCAAACAACATGAAAAAAGGCCACGACAAGGCCGGAATGTATAGTCCGAATTCGATGGTGTTCTGAAACGCCAGTGCCACCAGTCCGATCCAAACGGTTTCATAGACAAGGTTGTTTCCGAGTGATCCCGGACGCAATATCCAGAGTGATCCGGCAATCCACACGAGATACAAGATCGCAGAAGGCCATCCGGCATCGGATGCCTGCTGAAGGTAGTCGTTGTGGGTGAGGCGGGTCATTTCGGCATCTTCGGGTTTGACATTGGCAAAGGCCCGCATGAAGGTGCCGGGACCGGATCCGAGCAGGGGATGTTCCATGCTGGTATGCCATCCCGCTTTCCAGTATTCGAATCGCGCTCCCACGCTGGTCGCTCCTTTTTCAAAGTAACTTTGATATTTCCACCCAAAGGCAAAACTGCCACCGACCACCAGCGCCAGCACAAGTGTCACCTTGAATCCTTTTGGAATTCTTGAGAGCAAAAACAACAGGCAGACCGATAGCATGCCGATCAACCATCCCCCTTTGGAACCCGACCAAACCACGCATGCGATGCCCCATACGGCCACCAAACCGGTAATCAAAGCACGTGAGGGAGTCTGTAGTCGATGTGTCACCTGCCACACGCATACCAACCCCAACGGCAACAACAACCAGATGGCGGCTGCCAGTGCGTTGGGATAACCGCCAAAGGTGCCGAAGACCCGGTTCTTTCCAATTTTCTCAAGAAAGGCCAAGTCCCGTTCCAGTTGGGATTCTTTCGCTCCCTGTGGATCCAAAAGGGGAACCAGTCCCAAGGATTGGGCGGTTTGTTGCAGCATGTTTTCATCGGCACGGAGGCTTTGCAGCCATGCCTGGTCTTCGATGGCTTTGTCAAGGAAGGCTTGTGGGTAGACCTGATTCCAGATCATCCCGGTATCGAAATACGGGGATTGAGGGATGGCTTGTTTGGTCGCTTCGAGACCACCGAATTTCTGTTCGGTCGCCGTCCACATCGCGAGGATCAGGCCCAGGGTTGCGGGCCCGGCTATTCCCTTGAGGGTTGCATTTTTTGAAAGCAGAAAATAGCCCGCATAAAACAATCCAATCAGCACAATAAAATGCGCCAGGACCATTTGACTCAGTTTTTGATCGATGGTGAAAAAAGCTGAAACAAACTGCCACCCCAACCATGCAAGCGGAAGCCACAACCATTTGGGCATCGTTTTCACTCTGAAAGGAAGCATGCGAACCGCTGCGACACCCATTATGGCAAACAGCATGTAGGCGGTTTGAATCGGCCACGGAAAGAACAGCCATTGTATCCAACCCTCTGGAGCTTCTATTTGATCCTGCAGGATGACGGGAGTGCCAAACTTGAGCAACCCGAACATCAAAAGAAGACCGGAACACCACGCGAGCATCTTGAGGCGCACATCGGCAACAGTCAGTGCCTTTGAAGTGGCTCCGACCGAATTTGCTTTGTCAGAGGGCTTCATGGATGTTTTTTTACTGTTGCCGGATGGATGCTTGGCCATGGTGGAATCAGGAAATTTCAAAGGTTCAGTTTCAGCAGATGCACTTCCAGAGCCAGAGCTTCCTGCACGTTGGTGTGAAGGGCGCGTTGCAGTTTTTCAACCAGTCGAATGTTTTCGAGCAAAGGTTTGGTTAAAATGCGCGCGGCTAGGTCGGCACTCCTGGAATGGAGATCCGGAAAGGTGAGAAATGATGTGTCCGATTGCATGGACAACATCCAAACATCACGCAGCCACCATTCCAGCGCGGTGAAGAGATCGGCCCGTTTACGACGGTATTCGGCCTCCACCGCCGCTTTGAGTTCCTGATCACGTTTTTCCAGCATTTTTGGATCAACATCATCCGGCAGATCGGAAAAGAACCGGTCTCTCAAACCTTCTTCAATCGATGATCTGGCTTCACTCAATTGTGCCATCAGGATATCCAATGCCTTGTAACGATCCAGCATGCCTGAATCCTTACCGGTTACCTGTTGAGCAAAAGCATCCAACCATGATTGGTGTTCGGCTCGCAATGCCGCTGTTTGTTCCCCCGGAAAATTCAACCTGAGGCATCGACTGCGTATGGTATCCAGAAGACGCTCGGGTTGCGTGGATAGAAGGATCATCAGGGAGCTGCCCGGGGGTTCTTCGAGCGTTTTAAGAAAAGCATTCGCAGACTGTGGATTCATGCGGTCGGCATCTACAATGGTCCAGACCTTGTAACGGGCGTCATTGGGTTTGAGATGGAGTGTGTCCATCAACTGCCGCATCTGCTGGATGGTGATGATGCGCATTTTGGATTCCGGGCGGATCCATTGCACATCGCCGTGGTGATTGGATTCGATGCGCCGGCAAGATCCGCAGTCATCACAAAACTCGGCGGTGAGACCTGCTTCGCTTTCGTTATGTCCCGTTGCGCTCTCACAATTCATGACTTTGGCAAAAGCGCGTGAGGCACGCTCCAGGACCGCTCGATCCGCCCCGGTAAACAAGTAAGCATGACCCACCCGGCCGCGCTCGATGCTTCGTTTGAGGATATCGAGTGTGGGAATCTGGGAGATCAGTTCAGCGAAGGCCATGTTGTCACCGGAAGGTTTATTGGATAGGAATGGATTTGAGCTTGGCGGATTCCAGCCATCCGAGATCTCCGTTGGAGTTTTTCACCTGTTGCCAATCGTTTTTTACGGCCATCAACATCACTTCCTCGCCAGCTTTCATTTCCAATAACACTTTCGAATCGGTGAAAGGGCTGGCGTGAAGTTCTGCTTTGTCCTGAATGATCACACCCGGATGATGATCCTGAACCATCCAGGCAATCAATCCCAGCAAAATGATCCCCGGAGCCGTTACCCAGCCCGCTATGGTTCTTACAGATTCTGTTTTTTCGGCAAGTTTGGGTTTAAGGATCCCGATCGCTTTCAAGAGACAGAAGATCCAGAGCGGAGCCAAGGTGAGCGCCGCCCATACATTGAGAGGTATTTTGCGAATCCACTGATAAAGCGGGGAGACGATACCTCCGGATGGCAACCCGGCCGAATCGCGGGCGAATCGAAGGTTGGCGCGAATATCGGGATCCAATGGGTCAAGTGACTGCGCCATGAGGTAATGATACACCGACTGTCCGATGTTTCCCTGCCGAAACCAGGCGTTGCCCAAATTGAAATGGACGGCGGCAGTTTGAACGCCATCGTCAAGAAGTGACTGGTATTGTTTGATGGATTGTTCGTATTGACCTTGCTCGAAAAGTTTGTTGGCACTGTCGAATTGAGTTTGATCCGCCTTTGCCACAACTGAAGCAATCAGCCATATGCAGGACGCCAGGAGCGTCCATTGAATGACGAAGCCTCGGTGTTGGCCTTTCATGCCTTGATGATACATCTCACCTGCCATGGTTATAATCAATACGTTGCGAATGTTTTGTTTGTTTCAACGGGTAATACTTACGCGGGGAAGGGTAGAATTTCTTTCAACCAAATGCAACCCACCTGAGGAAAATTCAGTGGATCAACGGTAAATCATGGAGGAAGCCAAAACTTGAAGCCAGCAAAGGCATCAAACCCGACGGTATTCATTGCCCACACGAGAAGGGATTACTCCTGCCAATAAGGATCAAAATAGATCCGTTCGCCCCGGCCTCGTTGGGCTTCGTGGACTTTGTCATTTTTCCAGCCTTCAATGTGCCCATCGAAGAATCCCACATTGATTTTTCCGTTATGCGTGACGAAATTCCCGCTGGCTGCCGTGCCACCAGGTGTAAAACTGGCGTTCCTCATGGTGGCAGGGTCTTCATTGAGCAGAAGAAGTTTCTCGGTCGGCCTGGGAACCACGCTGGCTTTAACACCCCGGGGACCGGTGTTTTGACGTCCAAACAGGTTTTCATTTCGATCAATTTTGGAATTCATACTGAAATTGACCCGCAGTGCTTTCCCATGTGCTTTGGTGCTTGGACAGCGATAGACATCATAAACGTTGGTGTGTCGCTCGGAATAAGGCAGACGCGCCTGTCCGGTGACATAGCTGAAAACGGATCCTGATTCCGCATGAAAACCGAAGCCTCTGTTTTTCCACTGTGACGGGGTGTCGGGATAGGTGTCGTTTTGCCCGCCGAACACCCAGTCGGGTGGCTCGTTACGGTCAACACTCCCCGACCAGGGCAGGTAATCATTATTGTCATCCACATAAAGAAGCATCCCCAGGGTGATTTGTCGCATATTGCTCTTGCACACGGTACTGCGTGCCGCTTCTTTAGCCTTGGATAAAGCGGGAAGAAGCATCCCGGCGAGGATGGCGATGATGGCAATGACAACCAACAATTCAATCAGGGTGAAAGCAGAGATTTGCCTGGTTTGCCGGCTGCCTCGAGACTGTGAAGATTTCTCTTTCATCCATCCACATTACAATTTGAATGTGACACTTTCTACAAGGAGAAAATCAACATGATCATTCTCTTGAAGATGCTTTGGGAGCCATTCCCATGGTTTGAAACAGCCAGGGAAATCCCAAAACAAGCAGAAAGGTGCTCATGAAGCATCCGACTGCGCCGACTGCATACATCAAATGTGGATCAAGCTGAGCATTGATATTCGATTTCTTGTATAAATAATAGACGCCTCCCCCCAGAACGAGACCAGTCGACACTCTGGCAAGGCGTTGAATCAAGGATCCTCCCGGTTTTAACCGATCACAACAAGCAGCCCTGACCCAATGCCAAAGTGCGAGACCTATTGACAGGGAAAGATAAAAAACAGCACTCCTAGGATTGGGAACAGAGGGAACCTTGGCTTCGCTGGTTTTATCGACTGACATTTCAATCCATGATTCGGGAACGCTCCAATCCACAAGGCGTTGATACACAAACCAGGTCATCCCTCCCAACAACATCAACACGATCATTTCACGCATCAGATCGGCTGATTTATGTGCTTTTTCGGCCCCCGGACGGGAAGCGTTCATCCGAATCCAGACAAACACGCAACTACCGATCAACCAACCCGCCAATACTTGAAGCGGGCTATGCACTCCAAGTGTCACCCTGGACATCCCGGTGGCGAGAATCACCGCAATGGACCATAATTTCAGCCCTGCATGTTGCGTGTGCACCAGAACAATGAGCCAGACACAGGCCATCATGGCATGTCCGGACGGCATGCCATATCCACCGGCACTTCCCAGGGCCTGCACGTCGGGATGAATCCAGAAGGGTCTCGGAGCCAGGATGAAGTCCTTCAGCAGGCACATGACCAAACCGCTCAAGGTCAGGAATTTCGCCAATTGAATACCGGCTTCATCTTTCCACCCCCAGTAAGTGATGAGGATCAAGGTCAGCATGGCGGGAGGATGCCCCAGTTCACTGACCCATCGCATGCTTTCGACAAAAAGAGGCGTCTGAGATTGCAGCCAAAGAATCAGCTGGCTCTCCCATTGCCAAAGTTTATGCAAGTGTTGAATCCAATCGGTCATGTGTGAAGATGTTAATACATGCTCGCTTGGGGGACCTCCTGACGATTATGATGCAGAAAAATGGACGGAAAACAACCATCGAATGCGGAAAATCAGCAACGTTTTCGCAAGGGCTTCAAGGATTCCAAAGAGGCAAAGGAGGCGAAGGCCAAGAAACAGGCTTTACGCCAATGGAATCGTGCTGACACCGAGGATCAGGAAAAGTTGATGGCCTTTCGTCCAAACCAGGCTTCAGATCTGGTTGACAAGGCATTGCAAACCCTGCGAATTGAAGATCGAACTTCCGAATCACAAATCCTGAAAGCCTGGAACCATCTCATTGATCCCACCCTGACCGCTCACGCTCAACCTGTCGGCATTCGCAAAGGAACGCTCTTCGTCAACGTGGACCACAGCACCTGGCTGAGTGAAATCGTCAGATACCGAAGAGAAGAAATCCTGGAACGGCTGCAACACTGCTTCGGCAAGGATATGATCCAACGCATCTCATTTCGCGTCGGATGACCATCGGAGGGTAGGGTTCCACCCCGATCCCATACTTCATCCTAACACCTTTCATAAACAAAAAACGTGGACCGTGGGAAGCCGACTGGCATCAAATGACTGCGACATTTCCATGGCAGCTTGAAATCTATTTGAGACGCACCAAGGTCTGAAGTGGGATCAAGACGGAGTTTGTCCCTCCACGTTGCGGCCTTTGATCAGGTCACGGAGAGCGACAGACAGACGACCCAGTAAAAAATGTGGCAAAGGCAAGGCAGAGCGGGTTGCTTTGCGTATTTGTTGGGCGTATTCGGGTTGGTTCCGTTCCATCCATTGTTCCTTGACTTTGGATCTGGCGGCAAAGAGACACCTCAGTTTTTGATGCCGCAACCATCGTTGAAGGGTTCCTTCCTGAATCCGTTGAGCGGTTTCCTGCATGGCGATCCATTCATCCGTCACCCAGGCTTTGAGGTTTTGAATGTTCTTGCTGGTCATGTTGGTCGCATGAGTGCGGATGTGACACAAGGGGCGGGGAATGTGAATCAAGCTTTTCGCATGACTGGCCAGCTCACCGTAGAACACACAATCAGCCACCTGAGGCAGATCGGTTCGGAAACGGCAAGGCAGGGGTTGCCGTCCGGTTCGAATCATCACCGATCCCACACTGACCGACTGCAGCTCCGATTCCTGTGTCAAAAATGTTCGCTGACTGAATGGCGCGCCTGGTCGTCCTGAATCAACGACTGTTCCTTTGGTGTGCCTGCCTTCAGCATTGATCCACTGGATATCTGACCAGGAAAATGAAAGGGGAGGGGCATCCTTCAGAGCCTGACAGGAAGTCTCGATGAATTCGGGGACCACCAAATCATCTGCCAGCAACAGATGGAAGTATTCAGCTTCGTTTGCTTTCTCAAGCGCTTTGTTCAGATTTGGAAACAAGCCCAGATTCTGCGGGTTGGGATGCCATTCGCATGGGATGTCCTTAAACGCTCGTACCAACTCTTCGGTGCCATCCGTTGATCCATCATCGATGATCAACAATCGATCCGGCCGTCTCGTTTGACGCGCAACGGACTCCAGTGTGGCCTGCAAGTAATGCTCGCCATTGTATACAGGGATGACTGTAATAATCTCGGAGCTGGCTGAACTGGATGTCTGATGTCCCATATTTGCGTTCATCTATGAATAAGCTGATCATTTGTTATGACAGCATTCATAACACCAGGAACAAATCTGGAGTGCTGTGGCTGGACACAGCTCTGGTTACCGTCCCTTCGACTATTGGTTCTCTTCATATTCAGTAGCCTCTCTTTTTATTGAACGTTGTTATCGTTATCGATTGATGGACTTAGTGAGTTGCGTGAAGAAATCCTGTGCTGCTGCGTTTTCGGGAGGTATCCAGAGCGGTGATACTCACCGCACTCCAGAAAGGTGCCGCCGTTTTTGAAAGCTGTAGGCATCGGGATGCGATGGTTGTTTTGTTTAATCATTGAAGTCCTGCTCCAACTCCACTTTGTCTTTCACGAAAATCTTTGGTTCCTGGATCCAGGTGGCTTTGCATTCCGGGCATCGTGAAGGTTTGTGAAGCTTCGTGTTGGGAAATTCAAAGCCGCACTTGCGGCACAATGCCGGATCAACCCCCAACCTGGCCCCTTTGTGCTTCAGGCTCTTTTCGAGGTGATTCAGATCGCTTTCGAGTTCCTTGACCGTTTTTCGGGTCAGGCGGCTGAGTTGATTCAGGCTCATGCCATCCCCAACCAGATAGTTCATTAATTGCGTCCTAAGCATCTTGTTTAAAGAATCGTTGTCTTTGTTTCCCCACATGTATTAGGCTACGCGGATGAAATCCTCAAGTGTGGTTCTTGTTGTTTTGTTGCTCCTTTTACAATCAGCCGGAGCGGGAGAAAAAACAAACATCCTTTTTATTGCCATTGATGATTTGAACGATTGGGTTGGTCCGTTGAAAGGGCACCCACAAATCCAGACACCCCATATGGACCGATTGGCGGACCGGGGAACGGTGTTCACTAACGCCCATTGTCAGTCCCCCTTGTGCAATTCCTCCCGCACCAGCCTGATGACCGGACTGCGACCTTCCACCACCGGCATATACGGACTGGCTCCCTGGTTTCGCAATGTCCCCGATTTCAAAGACCGCGTCACACTCCCACAACATTTGAAAAAAAACGGATACCATACCTACACCACAGGGAAAATTTACCATGGCGGATATCCACCGCGAGCCGAACGGGCAAACGAATACGATCATTGGGGGCCCGGAGCAGGCGTGGGGGCCCGTCCGGAAAAGAAACTGGTCACCACTCCCTTTGGCAATCATCCGTTGGTCGACTGGGGCACCTTTCCCCACAAGGACGAGGACAAAGGCGATTGGAAAGTCGCCAGTTGGGCGGTCGATACATTGAACGAAAAGCCGCAGGAACCATTCTTTCTGTCGGTCGGATTTTTCCTACCGCATGTTCCTTGTTATGCCACTCAAAAGTGGTTTGATCTCTATCCATTGGACACCCTCCAACTCCCCCCCGTGCTGGACCAAGACCGAAAGGATACTCCCTTGTTTTCATGGTATCTCCACTGGAGCCTACCGGAACCGCGCCTGGAATGGTTAAAGAAAGCCAATCAATGGGAAGCCCTGGTCCGGGCTTATCTTGCTAGTGTAAGCTTTGTGGATAGTCAGGTCGGGCGAGTATTGGATGCGCTCGAGCAAAACGGATATCAGGAGAATACGGTGATTGTCTTATGGTCAGACCATGGATGGCATCTTGGGGAAAAGGCCATCACAGGAAAAAATACCCTCTGGGATCGTGGCACGCGTGTGCCGTTGATTTTTGCCGGTCCCGGTGTAGCGCGTTCCAGCCGCTGCTCCAAACCCGCCGAGTTGCTCGATCTTTATCCAACCTTGGCCGATCTGGCCGGTTTGCCCGCCCCCAAAGATGTGGAAGGGCATAGTTTGAAACCTCAACTGGAAAACGCGAACGCCCACAGGGAATGGCCCGCCATCACGACCCACAATCATGATAACCATGGGGTCAGGTCCGAACATTGGCGTTACATTCGCTATGCGGATGGATCGGAAGAACTTTACGACATGCGCAAGGATCCGAACGAATGGACCAATCTGGCCGACGATGCCTCTTATGACGGTATCAAGGCCGAACATGCCCGGTTTCTTCCCGAAACAAGCGCCAAACCTGCGCCTGGCAGTCGAAGCCGAATCCTGGTGTATGAGGATGGCATCCCGGTTTGGGAAGGCAAAACCATTCACCCCGGGGATCCGATTCCCGGAGAGTAGCAGCTCTGCCAATCGTCTGGCGGGGCACCTTGATAAACAACACAAGCAAAGGAACATCATGTCCGCCATACTCGATAACAAAGTCTGTTTGGTCACAGGCGCCGGCCGGGGCATCGGTCGCGCCATCGCCATCGCACTGGCTCAGGCCGGTGGTCACGTTGCCATCAACTACAATCGCTCCGAAACCGAGGCCAATGATTTGAAAGCCTTCATTGAGGGAGCAGGGGGGAAGGCTTCCGTCTATCAAGGCAATGTTTCTGATTCGGCAAGCATTCGCGGTGTGGTGGAACAAATCAGCAACGAACTGGGCCCCATTGCCGTTCTGGTCAACAACGCAGGGATCACGCGTGATAAAACGTTCCTGAAAATGACCCGTGAACAGTGGGACGAAGTGATCGATGTCAATTTATCCAGCGCGTTTGACGTCACACAAGCCGCTCTGCCAGGCATGTTGGAAGCGGGATGGGGACGCATCGTGAATATTTCATCCATCGTTGGCTTGAAAGGAAACTTCGGCCAAACCAATTATTCCGCCAGCAAAGGCGGTTTGATCTCATTCACAAAATCCCTTGCGATCGAAACCGCTCGAAAAGGAGTCACGGTCAACGCTGTGGCGCCCGGGTTCATCGAAACAGACATGACCAGGGAAATTCCGCAAAAGGTCATCGATTACGTCAACAGCCTCACGCCCGCAGGCAGGATGGGGACTGCAGAAGAAATTGCTTCGGCAGTGGCATTTTTGGCCAGTCCGGCTGCCTCCTACATCACCGGTCAGGTCATCTCCGTCAACGGCGGATTGTATATGTAATGGAGATAAATACGGAGGGTCGGGTTCCATCCCCGATCCCATCCTTTTTCCTCACATTTTTCATAAGCAAAAAGACGTGGAACTTGGGAAGCTGGGGGTATACGAATGACTGGGGCGTGTCCATTGCAGCTTAAAATGGTTCGAAT
>Ga0255780_10000840_pt1 | contig 28786 bp, 31 predicted proteins | sample 071ome_32_FD_179978 | JGI IMG/M metagenome (GOLD analysis project Ga0255780, IMG submission 179978) | Coastal salt marsh microbial communities from the Groves Creek Marsh, Skidaway Island, Georgia - 071405AT metaG (version 2) | ecosystem: Environmental > Aquatic > Marine > Intertidal zone >... | reverse complement strand
GGGCTCTTCTTGGGCTGAGGGCTCTTTTTGGGCTGAGGGCTCCACTCGGGCTGAGGGCTCTGCCATCAAGAACGTGGGCCCCACCGTTAGCAAGCACGCCAGGATAGGTTGCAGCCCAAGAGCTCGCCGCAACGGCTTAACACTACTCGGGTGGCGCATGAGCCAGGACTTCTCTCGAACCGTTGGAATTCATTGGGCTCACAACACCGGCTCGCTCCATTTCCTCGACCATCCGCGCAGCCCGGTTGTAGCCGATTCGGAATTTTCTCTGAACAGCGGAGATCGACGCTCGCCCAGATTCAGTCACGAAGGCCACAGCCTCATCGTAGAGCGCATCCTCTTCACCGGCGTCCTCATCTTCCTGTCCCCCGGCCTGACCCGGTAACAGCTCAGCATCAGTCCTGGCGTCGAGAATGGTATCGAGGTAGTTGGGCTCACCTAGCGACTTCCAACTTTCAACCACCCGGTGGACCTCATCATCGTCTACAAAGGCTCCATGCACTCGAACCGGGATCGGAGAACCCGTGGGCAAATAAAGCATGTCGCCGTGTCCCAGAAGTTGCTCCGCGCCGCCCTGGTCCAAAATCGTTCTGGAGTCCACCTTGCTTGAAACTTGAAAGGCAATACGCGTGGGCACGTTGGCTTTGATCAGCCCGGTAATGACATCCACCGAAGGCCGCTGCGTTGCCAAGATCAGGTGAATCCCCGCTGCCCTGGCCTTCTGCGCGATACGCGCAATCAATTCCTCGACCTTTTTGCCGACGATCATCATCATGTCTGCAAATTCATCAATGACCACAACGATGTAAGGCAAGGGCTCGAGCGCCGGTGCGGGCTCTGGCTCCTCGAGCAGAGGATCGCTCACCCATAACGGGTCTGTAATGGGCTCCCCCGCTTTGGCTGCGTCCTTCACCTTTCGATTGAAACCACTCATGTTTCGAACGCCCAATGCGGCCATCAACCGATACCGCCGCTCCATTTCTGCCACACACCACCTGAGCGCATTGGCGGCGTCCTTCATATCGGTTACCACAGGCGTCAGCAGATGGGGAATGCCTTCGTATACCGCAAGCTCAAGCATTTTGGGATCGACCATAATGAGTCGAACCTCCTCAGGCGAAGCTTTAAAGAGCAACGACAACAACATGGCGTTCAATCCCACGGACTTACCACTGCCGGTGGTCCCTGCAACCAGAAGGTGGGGCATCCTCGCAAGATCGGCGACCACCGGTGAGCCGGCAATATCGTGCCCAAGCGCGAGGGTTAACGCAGAGCTTGAATCATCGTAAACCTTCGAGGACAGCACCTGGCTCAATCGAACCATCTCTCGGTCCTCATTGGGAATCTCAATCCCGACAACTGGCTTACCAGGGATGACTTCCACCACTCGAACGCTGATCACGGCAAGCGAGCGGGCGAGATCCTTGGCCAAACCCGAAATCCGACTCACCTTAACGCCAGCTGCAGGCAAGATTTCAAACCGAGTGATGACCGGCCCTGGGAATACAGCCACAACCTCAGCGTCGATGCCGTAGTCCTTCAACTTCAGTTCGAGGAGCCTCGACATCGCCTCGAGGTTATCCTCAGAGAGCCCCCGTCGGTCCGCATCACTGGTTTCATCCAGCAAGCTGAGGGCTGGCAGCCCCTCGATGGTTTCCGTTTTAAATAGATTGCCCTGCTTCTCCCTGGCGGCACGCTGGCTGATTTCAGGCTTTTTCTCTTCACGCTTCTGAATCACCAACGGCGCTCGCGCTTTCTCATGCTCAACTTGACGCTCGATGGCCTCTTTGCGTACCTGAGAGACCTCCTCTTTGCGGTGTTGGGCTTTCCTGGCTTCGAAAAACTTGCGCCAAGCGACCTTCGTCTTGTAAACGAGCGTCACGGTGAATTCGCCCGTACGATCAAGCACTGACAACCAAGAAATCTCGATAATTAACGTCAGACCAAACAACGCGAGCGCGAGGGCGCTGATCGTGGTGCCAACATAGCTCAACGCGGGGAGCAAAAGTTGCGACAACAATTGCCCCAATATGCCACCACTTTGTTCCCTTAGGCCGTCTGCGTATTCATAAAAATGCAGATCAAAGAGGAGGCAAAACGACACGATGGTAAACGCCAGGCCGATCGCTTGAACAGCGAGAAGCGGAGCGTTCAGCTCTTCCTCGCGCCGAAACATTAACTGCTTCACCACGGGTACAAGGATCAATAAGGGGAACCCGTAGGCTGCCAGACCAAACAGGACGAACAGGACGTCCGCCATCCATGCGCCGGCAGAACCCACCGCATTGCTGACCACCATCGTCGTTCCCGTATAAGTCCAACCGGGATCTTCTGGATGGTAAGTGAGCAGTGCGGAAGCAAGCAGGAGTGCCAGTAAAACCTGGAAAATAATCGCAGCTTCTCTGAGTCGTGGCAGCAAAACATCCAGGAACGCATTGCGCTCGCTCGCTTCCAACGGTTTTTTGGCGTTTCTCGAAGTCAATGAAAAACCTCTACACCTGACCCCGCTATTGTACCCCGATTCACTCGAAAATCACCGTCTCAACATAGCCGGAAGGATTGAGCGATGTCATCCGATGCCGCCTAGGGATGGTGCCTATCGAGCAAGCCCCCCGCCGGGCCCCTGGCCAAACGCCGCTCGCTTATTCGTATACAGTGTCTTCATAAGGTTCGGTCACGACCCGCTATCAACGTCTCTCGCCCTACCGATGAACCTGAATTTCAAGTACCATTTCGCGCGTCGCGCGGACAGCGCCTGGGTCCGCATTCTCGATGTCGAACAGCACGTATTTGCTGAGTACGTCTCGAAAGCGAGCATCAAGAAACGGGACGAGCCACCCATCAGCACCAATCGTTTGAACGGGATCAACACTTTTTTATGGATATTCGACACCAAAAATTACTCATCCTTGGCTCGGGCCCTGCCGGATTTACCGCCGCGGTCTACGCTGCTCGCGCCAACCTCAACCCTGTGGTGATCACGGGCATCGAAACCGGTGGTCAGCTCACCACCACCACAGATGTGGATAACTGGCCTGGTGACGTCGAAGGGTTGCAAGGTCCCGATCTGATGGTGCGGATGCAGCAACATGCCGAGCGTTTCGAAAGTGAGATCATCTATGATCACATTCACACCTGTGACCTCTCTGTTCGCCCTTTTAAATTCGAGGGTGATCAAGCGACGTACACCTGCGACGCGGCCATCATTGCGACGGGTGCCTCCGCGAAGTATCTCGGACTACCGTCCGAAGAGGCATTCAAGGGCAAAGGCGTCAGTGCCTGTGCCACTTGCGATGGATTCTTCTACCGGGGCCAGAAAGTCGCGGTCATTGGGGGTGGCAATACGGCTCTTGAGGAAGCGCTCTACCTCGCCAACCTGGCAAGCGATGTCTATCTCGTCCATCGACGCGATCAGTTTCGAGGAGAAAAGATCCTTCGCGACCGAGTCATGGCGAAAGACAATATCCACATTTTGTGGAATCAGACCCTCTCTGAGGTCCTCGGGGATGACATGGGCGTGACTGGGATTCAAATCTCATCTACGGAAACCGGCGACCAACAGACGCTGGACGTCACTGGGGTCTTTATCGCTATCGGTCACTCACCCAATACTGGTCTCTTTGATGGCCAGCTCGCTATGAACAATGGCTATTTGACGATCCAAAGCGGCCTTGAGGGCGGCGCCACCTCAACGAGCGTTCCCGGGATCTTCGCTGCAGGCGATGTCGCTGATCAGGTATATCGTCAAGCAGTTACCTCCGCAGGCTTTGGCTGCATGGCGGCGCTCGACGCAGAAAAATTCCTCGATGCCCTTGAGCAGTCTGCATAAGGCCAATGACTTCGCCGGTAGGCTCGAATAGCAGCTTCCCAGACCCATGCAGCGCACTGGAGGACCCGCCCGGCCTCCTAGCCATGGGCGGAGACTTATCTGTTAGCCGCCTTATCGATGCTTATAGACACGGCATATTCCCCTGGTTTGAAGATCATCAGCCCATCATGTGGTGGAGCCCTCCCGAACGCGCAGTCATTTGGCCTCAGCAATTCAAGCCGTCGCGCAGCCTTTTGAAGACCCTACGGCGTGGCGACTTCCAGGTTGAATTGAACACTGCGTTCGATGCTGTGATGAAACTGTGTCGCGAGCACCGGCTTACTCAACACCAAGGGACTTGGATTACCGACGCGATGTGCGATGCCTATCTCGGTCTACACAATCAAGGTCTCGCTCACGCGATTGGCTGTTATAGGGATGGCCGTCTTGTGGGGGGGCTATACGGCGTATCTGTCGGTCAACTATTTTGTGGCGAATCGATGGTGTCGGTTGAGCGCGATGCGTCCAAAGTTGCCCTCGCCTTTCTCATGAAGGCATGCACTCGGCTCAGTATCGATCTCGTTGACTGCCAAATGCCTAATCCACACTTGATGTCACTTGGCGCGGAACCCATGGATCGCGACCAGTTTCTGAGCTATTTGATTGCTCGTCGAGATAAAGCTGATCACCTTCAGGGTCAGAAAGGGGTTTTCTTGAGTTACGATAGCGACTCATTGTTCACCAGCCCATCGTAAGCCGTGCGCGACATTCGACTGTTTCAAATCCCGGAGCATGCATGCAGCTATTTGGAAGACCAAACGGCAAGCACGGTATTTATTGATCCAGAGCTACCGCTCGACCGCGGGCTGATCTCGGCACTTTCACGTATTGGATTCAGACGCAGTGGCGAGCATGTCTACCGTCCCCATTGCGGTAATTGCAACGCGTGTGTGCCAACCCGCATCGTTGCCTCTGCCTTCAAGCCGAGTCGAGGTCAGCGGCGAATACTCGCGAAAAATCAAGGGCTATCAATGCACATCGAGATGCCCTCCAATTCAGATGAGATTTATTCTCTCTATGCGCAGTACATCAACGTGCGTCACCAGGATGGCGACATGTTCCCCCCTACTCGGTCGCAGTTTGAATCTTTCCTTCTAGCCCCAGCGCCAACGGTTCGATTCATCTCTTTTCGTCGAGACCACAAACTTCTTGGTGTGATGGTGGGCGATGAACTCGATGATGGTTGGTCCGCCGTTTATTCGTTCTTCGATCCGGAAGAAGCCGGTCGATCACTCGGAACCTACATGATTCTCAAACTCATTGAGATCACTGCGCGAAGTGACGCGGGCTATGTCTACCTGGGTTACCACATCGAGGGCTGTAACAAGATGAATTACAAGCTGAATTTCAGTCCCAGTGAGCAACTGATCGATGATCGATGGATCATCGCCGCCAGGACATGATCACTTTGCGCCATGGGGCGCTTTCGGGCAAAATGCGTGATCCCAATTAGGCACTCCAAGACTTTATGGCGAAGGAAGATCAAATCCAACTCTCTGGCACGGTGGTCGACACCCTGCCGAATACGATGTTCAGAGTAGAGCTCGAAAATGGCCATGTGATCATGGCGCATATATCGGGGAAAATGCGTAAGAATTACATCCGTATTCTGACGGGAGACAAAGTCAAGGTTGAGCTTTCCCCGTACGACTTATCCAAAGGGCGTATTACCTTCAGAGAATGAAGCGCTGCGCCTCAATCAGTGAACAAGTGCCTCCTCAATTCGCAGCACCAACTCACCTTCTTCTTCATCCACGACCACGGCACCGCCACCCTCTGATAACCGGCCGAACAGAATATCCTCGGCCAGCGGCTTTTTGATCCGATCCTGAATGAGTCGCTGCATTGGCCTTGCGCCCATAAGCTCATCGTAACCATTCAATGCAAGCCAATCACGGGCTGCGTCGGTGACCTCCAGCTGGACTTTCTTGTCATCCAGCTGCACCTGGATCGCCACCAGAAACTTATCTACCACAGTCTTAATCACGTCCCGACTGAGCGGCCCGAAGGGAATAATCGCATCCAAACGATTTCGGAACTCAGGCGTAAACATCTTCTTCAGCACTTCCATGCCATCAAGCGCATGATCCTGAATTTGAAAACCAATAGACGACCGGGACATCTCTGCCGCACCGGCGTTCGTGGTCATCACCAGGATGACATTTCTAAAGTCCGCGCCCCTCCCGTTGTTGTCTGTGAGCCGGCCATGATCCATCACTTGGAGTAACAAGTTGTATACATCCGGGTGCGCCTTCTCAATTTCGTCGAGGAGCAGCACGCAATGGGGATGCTTGGTAATGGCTTCGGTCAACAGTCCCCCCTGATCAAAACCCACATAACCTGGCGGTGCACCAATTAAGCGTGACACTGTGTGTCGCTCCATGTATTCGGACATGTCGAATCGAATCAACTCAACGCCCATGATCGTGGCCAGCTGACGACACACTTCGGTCTTGCCAACACCTGTGGGGCCGGAGAATAAAAACGAGCCGATGGGCTTCTCGCCCTCACGCAACCCTGCCCTCGCAAGCTTAATGGCGCTGGAAAGCGAGGAAATCGCTTCGTCTTGGCCGAAGATCACCATTTTCAGGTTAGTCTCAAGATCTTTGAGCGATTCCTTCTCATTGGAATTGATGCTGGCCGAAGGTATGCGGGCGATCTTGGCAACCATCTTTTCCACATCGGAAACGTTAATCATCTTCTTGCGACGACTGGCAGGCTGCAGCTGCTGATACGCGCCCACCTCATCGATCACGTCAATCGCTTTATCGGGCATAAAGCGATCATTGATATAACGACTGGCGAGTTCCGCCGCGACTCGGAGACTGCGGTCGGTGTATTTGAGCTGATGATGCTCCTCGAACTTAGACTTCAACCCTTTCAAAATATGATAGGTGTCTTCGACGCTGGGCTCAGTAACGTCGATCTTTTGAAACCGCCTAGAGAGGGCACGATCCTTATCAAAGATGCCTCGATACTCCTGGTAGGTCGTAGAACCCAGGCAACGAATCTCGCCTGACGCCAAGAGCGGCTTCAATAAGTTCGAGGCGTCCATGACTCCACCAGAAGCTGCACCGGCGCCAATAATTGTGTGGATCTCATCGATAAACAAAATCTGATTGGGCGTGCGTTTTAGTTCATTGAGAAGCCCCTTCAGGCGCTTTTCAAAGTCCCCACGGTACTTGGTGCCTGCAAGTAGCGCTCCAAGATCAAGGGCAAACACCGTGCTGTCTTGAATGACTTCAGGCACCTGACCATCCACGATGAGACGCGCTAGACCCTCCGCAATCGCTGTTTTACCAACGCCACTCTCCCCCACCAAGAGAGGGTTATTTTTGCGCCTGCGAGATAAAGTTTGAATGACTCGTTCGATCTCCTCACTGCGCCCGATCAATGGATCGATTTTCCCGGCTTTCGCTTGTTCATTGAGGTTTGTGGCGTAACTTTCAAGCGGACTGGGCTTGCGCTCTTCCTCCCCCTCAACTGCATCGCTTGCATCAGCGTCTGCAGGCTCTTCTTGTCCATCCTTGCGAACCCCGTGAGAGATGTAGTTCACCACGTCGATTCGCTGGATATCCTGATCTTTAAGCAAATAGACCGCGTGACTCTCCCCTTCAGCAAATAACGCAACGAGAAGATGCGCACCCGTCACTTCTTTTTTGCCGGACGATTGAACGTGGAAGACCGCCCGCTGAAGAACCCTCTGAAAACCAAGCGTTGGCTGCGTTTCACGGTCATCCTGCTGCTCAGGAATCAGTGGCGTGGTCTCATTGATAAAGCTCTCGAGCTCCGCACGAAGCTTGTCGATATTAGCTGCGCACGCATTCAGCACCGTGACAGCCGCGGTGTTATCCAAGAGCGACAGAAGCAAGTGTTCCACCGTCATCATTTCGTGGCGCTTAGTTCGCGCGTCTTTGAATGCCAGATTCAACGACACCTCTAGTTCTCGACTTAGCATAATATTTCCCTGTTTCTGTGCTCGTCTGTTGCCGTATCTACTCGACCCATCAGGATCATCTCACTTCCCTCTCGACCCGCAACTTTAAGGTCACTGTTGCTGGCTCCATTAACCGTTCGATCGCTCTCAATGCCAAGGGGGCTCATTTCTCCAGCGGGTCTTTTATTTCATCCAAGCGCGACAATTGACCATCCAGGATGGTTGTCGTGCGCATGATTCTCCCAGGTTACATCAAAGCAACTCCCATCACTCTGCCTTTGATTTCCCTTGAGTAGCCTAAGTGCTACCGCTCGCTACCTGCCTTTTTCTCTGCCCTGCCGAGCCTTCAGCTCTATCGCGCTTGAGCATCCCTGACCTCGACTCTCTAGCTTTTTATCTCTTCAGTTCTTGCGTTCTTCAGCTCTTCAGCTCTTCAGCTCTTCAGCTCTTCAGCTCTTCAGCTCTTCAGCTCTTCAGCTCTTCAGCTCTTCAGCTCTTCAGCTCAGGTTCCCATCTTTTGCCCTGTTTAGGCGAATGTTTCGGATATTTCTTACGTTTTGCTGCTTGGCCCTTTCGGCCGCTCAATCAATCGATCACTTGGACAAGAAGTCATCTCGAGCCCTCTATAGAACGATCGCCCCCCAAATTCAGCTTTCGTCATCCGCCGGTTCGATCTCCGACACCAGTGGGTGCTGGTTTTCCTGCGCGTACTGGTTCACCTGTGCACACTTCGTTTCGGCAATATCCTTGGGATAAATGCCACAAGTGCCTTTACCTGTGCGATGGACCATCAACATGATCTGTGTGGCTTTCTCGCCATTCATGCCAAAAAACGTCTGCAGCACCTCGACCACAAATTCCATGGGTGTGTAGTCATCGTTCAGCATCACGACCTTCCAGAGTGGCGGCTTGGCAAGTTTGGGCTTCTCTGGCGCTACAATAAGGCCAGTATCCCCTTGACGCTCGCTCGGGTCGTCGTCGTGATCCGCGAGCCTCGGGGCCTCGGTCGCCCTTGTCCACATAGGGACATCAGACCCACTGAGCGAGGCGTCGCCCGTTGGCGAGTTATAGGATCGCCCCTGGCTCGAAATCAGTTGTTCTCTTGGCTTTGCTTGAAACGACATGCGGTCTCTGTCTTTTAATTCTACGTTTTCACTTTGCTTTATCGGTGCCTGCATCAAGCCACCCTCCCACAGCGCGCGGCTCCATCGCCTTGTTTTGATTGTACGCAAAACGATGCCAAGTCGATGCGCCCTAAACGGCGTGCCCAAAGGCATCGCATCGTCTCGTCGTGATCAACTCGCAGGCTACACCAAAACGTAAATGCGCACGCACCCACTCCCTAAGCGACCCGGTCCAATATTAAAAATTCTCGAACGCCTCTAACCCTACCTACTCACTATGTGGCTGAGCGGATCAATTTCCAAGCCCTTGGCGGCGATTAAGCACGATAACCCTTCCTCCAGAAGGGTATGATCAAGATTCTCCGAGGCTCCGTGTCTAGAAATCCGAGGACACGCTTGCTCGATTCAAAGACGATCAGGCAGGCTCAAGGATGCTATGAGCTGATCCCGAAAACTAGATCCACTCTGAGATCACATGAGACTCTCACCGTTGCCATGAAAGAAAACCTTATCCTCTTCAATAAACCCTACGGCGTGGTCAGCCAGTTCACAGGCGAAGATAGAAACCTCAGCGCGTATGGCTTACCACCGCATTTCTACGTCGCAGGTCGCTTGGACAAAGACAGCGAAGGATTACTGCTCCTAACTAACTCTGGATCGCTCCAAGCACGCATCAGTCATCCGCGGTACAAAATGGAAAAAACCTATTGGACCCAGGTTGAAGGTCTGCCGTCAGAGGCAACACTGGATCGATTACGCAAGGGCGTACAGCTCAAGGATGGGATGACGGCACCGGCCAAAGCCCGCCTCATCCAGCCCTCCGTATTGGTTCGCGATCCACCGATTCGAGTTCGGCCTTCGATTCCTGATCAATGGGTCGAGCTAACGCTGAGAGAGGGCAAAAATCGCCAGGTGCGGCGAATGACCGCAGCTGTTGGTCACCCGACCCTTAGACTGATTCGCGTAAAGATTGGTGATTGGACGCTGGGAGATTTATCGCCGGGCAACTGGGTGGCTATCACGGTGAATCTACCCGTCACCCCCAACGGAAAGAAACCCTTTCACCCGCGCTAATCTTTTGTGTCGCGTACGGTCTCCCAAACCGCTTGCGCGGCTTGATCAGACCCTCGCATAGCAAGCCACTGCTCACCTCCGGATCCGCGCTGTTCACGCTTCCAGAACGTGGCCTGCGTTTTAAGGTAGTCCATCACAAAGTGACACGCCTCGAACGCGTCGCCTCGATGCGCGGAGGCGACCGCCACCAAGACGATGTTGTCACCCGGGGTTAGCTGCCCAACTCGATGGATCACGACCACACCCAGCATCGAAAACCGAGCCGAGGCGGCCTGTAAAATCTTAGCCAACTGCTTCTCGGTCATTCCAGGGTAATGTTCCAGAAACAGCGATGTGACGCTTTCGTCATCATTAACGTCGCGCACTGAACCGGTAAATGTGCAGATGCCGCCCACAGCGCCAGATGCATGCTTGAGTTCACTCAGCACATCATCAACGCTGAAATCGACTTCTTGGATCTGAATCCGCGAATACACGCTAGCCTCCAGTCACCGGGGGGAAGACACCCACTTCATCACCATCGGTCACAGGGTGATCTATGCTGACCATTTCGTGATTGACTGCAAGGAGCAGCGTCTCTGACTCGAACAGCGTGAGCAGGGTTTGACCATCGGGCGCTTCTATCCTTGCGAGCACCTCAGCAACCGTCTGCGCGCCCTCGGAACTCTCGATTGAATCGGCATCCCGGGACAATCTCGCTCTAAGACTGGCAAAGTAACGTACGTGGATCATGAGGCGCGGTAATCCCCACTTCGACCACCAGATTTTTGCTCGAGCCGGATATTTTGCAACTGCATGCCTTTGTCTACCGCCTTACACATATCGTAGATCGTAAGAGCCGCCACTGAAACCGCAGTCAATGCCTCCATTTCGACCCCTGTGGCATCCTTGACCTTGCAAGTTGCCTCAATATCAACCTTCGACTGATCGTGATCCAAAGAGAAGGTCAGGTCGACGGATGAGAGATTGATGGGATGACAAAGCGGGATCAATTGACTGCACTGCTTGGCCGCTTGAATGCCGGCAATCTTAGCCACGGTTAGGACATCACCTTTCTTGTGGGCAGCATCACGGATCATACTCAGCGTCTCTGGCTGCATCACCACGCAACCCGATGCTACCGCGGTTCTGTTCGTCGTGGGTTTATCTCCCACATCCACCATTTTGGCCGCGCCCGACCCATCAATGTGTGTGAGCTTCTTTTCAGGCATAATTCCCACTTCCCTTTCCCCAAACTGTGTTGGACTCGGCATGCGTTGGACACCGCATATCACGGTTGCGGCCATTGTAGCGCGGAACGACACGTTCCTGATGGTCAGCGAACATGAACAAGGTCAATTGGTGATCAATCAGCCGGCCGGGCATGTCGAACCCAATGAATCGATCCTAGACGCTCTACATCGTGAAGTGTTGGAGGAAACCGCTTTTACGGTCCGAGCGGAACATCTTGTAGGCATCTACCGCTACCTATCAACAAGCAACGGCATCGAATATTTGCGCTTCTGCTACGCGTGCGAACCCCTCGAAAATACCCATCGCGCTTTGGATAATGACATTGAAGCAGTCGAATGGCTCACCCGAGAAGAGATTCTAAAACGCCCTCATCGAAGCCACTTGGTCTCCCGATGCCTTGACGATTTTGATGCCGGGCATCGCGTGCCACTCGACCTCATCTACTGGGACAAATCATCATGAACGCCGAATCGAACAAGGGCCAGAAGGTGATTGTTGGTCTATCAGGCGGTGTAGATTCGTCCGTCGCTGCGCTCCTTCTACGGGACGCTGGTTATCAGGTGGAAGGTCTTTTCATGAAGAATTGGGAGGAAGACGAGGACAGCGAATACTGCACAGCCAAAAAAGACCTCGCCGATGCGACGGCTGTCGCGACGCATCTCGGCATACCTCTGCACCGAGCCAACTTTGCAGCGGAGTATTGGGACAATGTGTTTGAGCATTTCCTCGCTGAATACGAAGCCGGCCGAACACCCAATCCTGACGTGCTGTGTAATCGAGAGATCAAGTTCAAAGTGTTCGTCGATTACGCCCGTCTTCTTGGCGCTGACTTCATTGCGACCGGTCACTATGCGCGGACGCGAGCCAGCGCCAATACCGTGGAATTGCTGAAGGCGCTGGATCTAAGCAAGGACCAATCGTATTTCTTGCAGGGCGTGTCGGCCTCACAACTCAAGGACTGCCTTTTCCCATTGGGAGAGATCGAAAAACGCGATGTCCGCCGCATGGCCGAAGCAAGTGGGTTGCCGACGTTCGCTAAGAAAGATTCCACGGGCATTTGCTTCATTGGGGAGCGCCGGTTCAACGATTTCTTAGCCCAGTATCTGCCCGCGCAACCCGGCAGCATCGTCGATCTCGACGGCGTCCACCTAGGCCGACATCAAGGTTTGATGTATCACACAATCGGGCAGCGCGGAGGCCTCGGATTGGGCGGTGTACAAGGACGCCCAGAATCTCCATGGTATGTCTGCGCGAAAAATCTTGTGGCAAATGAGCTTATTGTCTGTCAGGGCAATGAACACCCGGCACTCTTTAAGCAATCAGCGACCATCACAAAACTGCACTGGATTAACTCAGCACCAACCGAAGGGCATCGATTGGCCGCCAAGATTCGCTACCGTCAAGCTGACCAAGCGTGTCATCTCCACTATCTGGACGAAGCCCGTGAATCGCTCACCCTGACTTTCGATGTGCCTCAGCGGGCCGTCACACCGGGACAGTGGGCTTGTTTATATGACGGTGATGTGTGTCTGGGCGGCGGTATCATCGAGTTAACCGAATGATCAGCGCCGACCTTCAAGGCCGAGCCACGGCGCTTGCCGCTATCACCCAAAGCATCGAGGTGGCCTTCGATCTTGCTCGCGTCAATCGACTGTCGACCGCACCGCTTCTTTGTCTTACGGAGAGCTTGTTTCAAATCAACCCAGAAAGCACTCGAGCGATTTACGCAGCGGGCGATCAACTCGCGCTGGGCGTGAGCCGCTGCAAGGAAAGGCTGGATGCCCCGATGCGGCAAGATGAGGCATTCCTCAGCACGGGCCTACAAATCACCGGCTTAGCAAAAAAACTACTGAGTCAGCCAGCGACCCAGCAATCTCTGCGAGCAGGACTCGAAGCTGCCGCATTGTATCGAGCCAAGGCCAGTTCAGCGGATGCAGCCCAAGCGGAAGCCGAGAAAGCCTTGGCAGATCTCTACCAAGAGCACGTCAGTCCACTCGGCCCAAAGATCATCTTGCGCGGGGAGCCCCGATTACTTCAGCAGCCGGAAATTGCTGCTAAAATTCGAACTGTACTTTTGGCTGGCGTTCGCGCGGCTGTGCTCTGGAGACAGCTCGGTGGCACGCCCTGGCAGCTGATTTTCAAACGCGAACAGCTCAAACGCGCCTTAAACACCATCGCCTGACCGAGCTGACAGGATTGTCATGATCATAAACTCGCTGACTGCGCTCTCACCCATTGATGGCCGGTATCAAGAAAAATCCCAGGCCCTCGCACCCTTCGGTAGCGAATTCGCCCTCATCAAATTTCGCGTGGTGGTTGAAATCGAGTGGCTTTTGCACCTCCGGGATAAAGCACAGTTGCCCGAACTGCGGCGCATCGATGATGCCATCGCCAAGGACATCGCCCTAATCGCCATCGACTTTGCGCTTGAAGACGCTGAACAGATTAAGTCCATCGAGCGCACCACCAATCACGATGTTAAAGCGGTTGAATACTTCATCAAAGAGCGGTTGTCTGCGCTTGGGCACCCTGGCCTCACCGCGTGTCTCGAATTCGTTCATTTTGGCTGCACCTCAGAGGACATCAACAATCTCGCGCACGCGCTGATGCTCAAAGGCGCTTTAAATGAGGTGATATTGCCTTCGCTGACCTCGGTTCGTGACCGAATATCGAGCTTAGGGTTAGAGCACCGAGACCTCTCGATGATGGCGCGAACCCACGGTCAGCCGGCGTCGCCCACGACGCTCGGTAAAGAGATGCTGAATGTTGTGGCGAGATTAGACCGACAGATAGCGCAACTCGCGTCTCAGCCAGTACTAGGCAAAATCAACGGTGCAGTGGGCAACTTCAATGCCCATGCCATCGCCTATCCCGAGCTCGACTGGCCAACCATCAGTCAGCAGTTCGTCGAATCACTTGGGCTGACTTGGAACGCGATGACGACTCAAATCGAGCCCCACGACTATATGGCGGAGCTCTTTCAAGCCTTGGTTCGAGCAAACACCATCCTCATCGATTTCAACCGAGACATCTGGGCTTATATCTCGATTGGATACTTCAAGCAGCGCGCGGTGGCGGGAGAAACAGGCTCATCGACCATGCCCCATAAAGTTAATCCCATCGATTTTGAGAACAGCGAAGGTAATCTCGGCATTGCCAATGCGCTGCTCTCCCATCTTGCAGAGAAGCTGCCGATTTCTCGATGGCAGCGGGATCTAACAGACTCGACAGTAATTAGAAACATTGGCATGGCGCTGAGCTACTGCTTCATTTCCTATCAAGCGACACTGAGGGGCCTCGGCAAGCTCGACGTGAACCAGCAGAAAATCAACGACGACCTTGACCAGAGCTGGGAAATTCTGGGCGAAGCAGTTCAAACCGTAATGAGGCGCCATGGCTTGGAAAACCCTTATGAGCGGCTTAAGGCAGCGACCCGAGGCCAAGCCTTCGATCGAGCGGCCTATGAGGCACTCATCAACGACCCAGAGCTTCCGGAAACTGCACGAGCCTCGCTTGTGGCCTTGACCCCAGATGGATACACCGGTTTGGCAGCCAGACTCACCACTCAGTACGCCGAATCGCGGGACTAACGCTGTGAAATTAAGAGGTGCGGAGATCGCTCAAGTCACTTGGCGGTCTCACCGATCGCAACTCGAAGCACTCCGAACTCAGGTCTTTATCGAGGAACAGGCCGTACCCTCTGAAGATGAATGGGATGGTCTTGATGAATTGTCCATTCATTTCATTGCCACTAGCCGCACCTTCGAACCTATTGGCTGCGTCAGGCTCACCCCTTCTGGTCAAATCGGCCGCCTAGCAGTTCTCGCGTCCGAGCGCCGCCAGGGGATCGGCCGGCTCTTGATGGAAGCGGTCATCAAAGCTGGGCTCAATCAGGGCGTGGGTCCACTTCATCTGCACGCACAACTGCATGCCATCGCCCTCTATCAATCCCTTGGCTTTGAAGTCACAGGCAGTGAGTTCATAGATGCCGGGATCCCACATGTCCCAATGCAGCTGGTTCATGATGCGAGCCGGTCCGACCGTCTGGCGACCTACAACCTAGGTGAGGCAGAGTTGGCACCTCGAGAGAACGCGGTGACAGAGGTCGACCCTGAGACGTTCGCTCGAGAAATCAGTTGGGATGGCGCAGTCGTTCAAGATGATGTGCTGGGTGATTCAGACGCCATCCGTCGTGATCATTTTCTGATCACTCGCGATGACGAGACGGTCGGAGGGGCGATCCTTTCGATGACTGGCGAAGTGCTGTTCTTTTCTTCGACCCTCGAGGCAAGCGCGGGTCGCGTGCTACTCAATGCAATCATTGCAAAAGCCGTCCGCTACCGCTGGTCCTCCCTCACTATCGCGGAGCATCGATCATTGCCTCCCGCACTCGCCACCGATTGGCAACCGAGCGACATCCACTCCGGGCGACTTGAGCTCTCCCTCGACTCAAACCCAAAACATCTTCATCCCATTCATCGAGATTCGAGCAAGGAGCCACCACTCGCCGAAGCAACCCTCGGCGGTATCGACCACAATTATTGGTTCTCGAATCACCAAGAGATCACTGAACTCCTCCGTAAAATGGCGAGCCTCGCGAGCCGAGAGATCCTGCTGCATTCACCCACGCTGCTCTCTGAGTGGGCCTTTGACGAAGCCTTCTGCTTGGAAGTCAGCCGCCTTGCGCGATCGCATGGGTCCACCCGCGTCCAAATTCTGGTCTGGGACGTGATGCCGCTTGTTCAGCAGAACGCGCCGTTGCTTGAATTGAGCCGAAAGCTAAGTTCTAGCATCCAGATCAAACTGGTCAGCCCTGCTTTTCAGAGCCATCCAGGCGAATTTGCTGTGATCGATCAGAAAGCGCTCGTAATTCAACAGGACCCCCACCACCCCATTGGCTGGGCGAATTTTCGAGCGATGGCCAAAGCCAGAGAAAAGCGTCGATTGTTCTTACGTTTCTGGGAAAACGGCCTATCCGACGCGAATCTACGTCAAATGCACCTGTGAAACGTGAATTGATTGGACGTCGAGCTCCAAGAGAAGCGCTGAGCCGCTAACTCGGCAAGGCCGATTCTGACACCACGATGCCGTTGAGATCGGCGTAAATCATATTCCCTGGATGCCAATCGATCCCTGCGAAGTGCAGATCGCAGGCCATGGTGCCCACCCCCTGCTTCACGCTCTTCAGAGGATGCACACCCAGTGCCTTCACACCAAGCGGGAGCCGCGCGATGACTTCAGCATCACGAATGCAGCCCCAAAGGATGATGCCCGCCCACCCGTTCTCGATGGCTTTCGAAGCGAGATTATCCCCAAACATGCCACACCGAACGGAGCCACCCGCGTCGATCACCAGTACGCGCCCGCGACCTTCGGTGGCTACCGTTTCAGCTATCCGCGAATTATCTTCAAAGCACTTGATGGTTTCAGCGAGCCCACTGAATTTGGGCTCTCCACCAAAATCACGAAATAGCGGCTCTGCGATGCGCAAACGCTCGCTAAACGCATCACACAGGTCAGGCGTGGTCCAAGACATCAGAGGCTAGAACTGAAAATGCCGACTTATCGCTCATTAATCGGCAAGTAAGGCCGAATCTCAGGACCGATATAGTCGGCACTGGGGCGGATTAATCGGTTGTTCGACCGCTGCTCCATCACGTGCGCGGCCCAACCCGTTACGCGCGACATCACGAAAATCGGGGTGAAAATCTTGGTGGGAATCCCCATATAGTTGTAAGCGGACGCGTGGAAAAAATCCGCATTCGGGAACAATTCCTTGGTATTCCACATGGTGTCAGCAATCGCACAGGAAATGTCAAACAACGTCCGATCACCATTCTCATCAGCCAATTTATCCGCCCATGCTTTGATGAGGGCGTTTCGCGGATCTGAGGTTCGGTAGATCGCATGGCCAAAGCCCATGATCACTTCCTTGCGCTCGAGCATTCCAAGCACTTGCGCTTCGACCTGGTCGACTGAATCAAACTTTTCGATGAGTTCCATCGCGGCTTCGTTGGCACCCCCGTGAAGCGGTCCGCGAAGTGAACCAATGGCGCCAGTAATGCACGAGTACATGTCGCTCAAGGTGGCGGCACACACCCGCGCCGTGAAGGTGCTCGCGTTGAACTCATGCTCGGCGTACAAGATCAGAGAGCAGTTCATCACGGCCCGGTGCACGTCGCTTGGCGTATCATCCAGCAACATCTTCAGGAAGTGCCCACCAATGGTGGCCTCACCCGTGTCTGTACTGATTCGGACGCCGTCATGGCTGAAGCGATACCAGTAACAGATGATCGCGGGCAGTGCTGCGAGCAATCGATCTGCCGCTTCCTGCTGTTGTGAGAAATCGTTTTCGGGCTCTAAATTACCCAGCATGGAGCAACCCGTTCGCATCACATCCATGGGATGTGTGGATGCGGGGATCATTTCCAACGTTTTCTTCAGATCCTCAGGTAACTCTCTGAGAGATATCAATTTTTTACTGTATTCATCAAGCTCGCTTTGGGTCGGCAGCGCGCCATACAGCAGCATGTAAGCGACTTCTTCAAACTGCGCGTTCGCCGCTAGATCCTCAATGGTGTACCCACGATAAGTGAGCCCTGCACCCTCCTTGCCGACCGTGCACAATGCTGTTTCACCGGCAGACTGACCTCGCAGCCCCGCGCCCCCTAATTTCTTTTCGACCATAGCACTGATCTCCTCTCACGCTGTCTTGATAACGACGCTAATTTAGAGCGTCTATTTCGTATTCTGTATCTTTAATTCGGTGTCTGTCTTTGCGAACTTGCTTCGCCAAAGGCCCATGCGGAGCGCCAAGCCTGAGCGCATGACTTCCCGACCAATCCAATAGGCTAGCGAACCGCCACTAATCGTTGGTGCCTGACTTGTCTTTGAAGAGCGCATCCAATTTTTGTTCAAATTCATGGTAACCAAGGAATTCATACAGCTCTGCGCGCGTTTGCATGGTCTCGAGCAAGCTGACCTGCGTCCCTTCTCGACGAAGCGTGGTGTACACATTAAGCGCGGCTTGGTTCATCGCCCGAAAAGCGGATAGCGGGTAGAGTGCCATAGCGATACCAGCCGACCCCAGCTCCTCCGTGGTGTAATACGGGGTTGACCCAAATTCCGTAATATTCGCCAGCACTGGAATGGATACTGCCTGCGTGACCTGCTTATACATCTCGAGGTCCGTCATTGCCTCTGCAAAAATCGCATCCGCGCCAGCTTCTTCGCAAAGCACTGCACGCTCGATCACCTCGTCGAGACCCACCACGGCCAGCGCATCGGTTCGCGCCATGACCACAAACGCGTCATCGGTCTTCGCATCCACAGACGCCTTAATGCGATCCACCATCTCCTCGCGAGAGACGATTTCCTTATTAGGACGATGACCACAGCGCTTTTGGGCTACCTGGTCTTCGATATGCATGCCAGCGGCGCCGGCCTTGGTCATATCCTTGACCGTACGCGCAATATTGAAGGCACCGCCCCACCCTGTGTCGACATCGACCAATAGTGGCAACGACGATGCGCTGGTGATCCTGCGGACGTCTTCAAGCACGTCGTTGAGTGACGTCATCCCAAGATCAGGCAGACCAAAAGATGCGTTGGCAACGCCTGCGCCAGAAAGATAGATTGCCTTATAGCCGGCAGATTCAGCCAGGATTGCGGTGTACGCATTGATTGTCCCAACGACCTGAAGCGGCTGCTCTTCTTTGATCGCCTGCCTAAATTTTGCGCCTGCACTCTGCGTCATTAATACTGCTCCACCTCATCGGACCGACGCCTTGAACACCAATCGCCGATCCCTTTTTCTAACTTTTTCTCAACTATTGGTCAGTTATGAGCCAACCCTAATTAGGCCGCTCGACTCGATTCATACGCGACCACTGGGTCTGCCCTCAATCGGCCCACCGGCTCCTCGCGCAGCCCCTGACGAGCCTCCCTCGGCGTGAGTCATTTCGTTCGATGATTGACACCCCTATTCGCGTGCTCAAGACTACCACAATCCGTCATTGATGGTCCTTGCAGACGACCATTAGCCCAGCATTCAGGACGCTAATGCAGCGGCGTCAATCATCGCCCGCAGCTCAGAATAATCTTCTGTAGCAGCGAACTGGGGAAATTCTGCTTTCACATTATCTGGCGCACAAAATAAGAATCCTTGATCAGCGGCAGCCAGCATCGTGGTGTCATTGTAAGAATCACCCGCCGCAAAAATCCTAAAGTTAAGCGATCTCAGAGCTTCTACCGCATGTCGCTTAGGGTCCTTTTGCCTGAGCTTATAGTCCTGAATCACGCCCGCGTCATCGATCACTAGCCGGTGACAGAACAAACTTGGCCAATCCAGCTGCGCCATCAGAGGCTTGGCAAAATCGTAGAACGTGTCCGACAGGATCACGAGTTGATAGCTCTGTCTCAAATCATCCAAAAAGTCTTTCGCGCCAGGTAAGGGAGAGAGTTCACCGATCACCGACTGAATCTCATGGATGCCAAGACCATGCGCTTTGAGTGTCGCAAGCCGCATGCCCATAAGCTCGTCGTAGTCAGAGATATCACGCGTGGTGGCTCTCAACTTTTCGATTCCGGTTCTCTCCGCGAAGGCGATCCAAATTTCGGGAATGAGCACGCCCTCTAAGTCCAAACATACGATATCCATGCGTCTACTCCTTCCTCTATCTTGTCGAATGGTCTATGCCGGGTGGAAACGGGTCCAGAAATGAGTCGAAGGCACTCCCGATCACCGCTCGAATTGTCTCACATCCAGGGCGCCTGACGGCCGTCTTGCCTCAGAGCGCAGATCTAACAGGCGGCCTCACACGCGGACACATACCGACTTTCAATCTCGATCGAACTGGGTTGGTACTCGTCCCAAAACGGGTTCCCTCTCAAAGATTGGGGCGAAGGGGCGGAGCCCACAGACTCATCAGCTAGCAGCTGCAGACCTCCTCGCATCAGCTGACATGAAGGCATCGGACCATCTCAACCAAGGGCTAAAAGGTCATCCGAGCGATCTCTTCATCAATTCGGAAGATCCATTCAGCCTGGAACCGCCATCATCGAAGGGGCAATGACTCAGATTTGAAAAACTGATCGATGGCTTTTTGGTCGGGCAGCGCAAGCGCTGCTTCAACCTTCTGTCTCGTTAAATGCGGGGCAAAGAGTTCAATAAAGTCAAACATGTAGCCCCGCAAGAACGAGCCTCTACGGCAACCGACCATGGTCACTGAGGGCTCGAATAAGTGATCAGCGTCCAGCGCCACGAGATCTGCGTCAGCCACTGGATCGTGCGCCATACGCGCGACGATACCAATACCCAAGCCAAGGCGCACATAGGTTTTGATCACGTCCGCATCCGTGGCGGTGAAAACGACCTTGGGTTCGAGCCCAGCTGCATGGAAGGCCTCATCGAGCTTCGAGCGACCAGTGAAGCCAAACACATACGTGACGATTCCAAACGCCGCCACATCTTGCAATGTAAGGCGCGAGACTTTCACCAGCGGATGGTCCTTGGGAACTAAAACACAGCGATTCCAGCGATAACAAGGCAGCATCACCAAGTCGCCAAAATGTTCGAGCGCCTCGGTTGCAATGGCAAAGTCTGCCTTACCCTCGGAAGCAAACTCCGCAATTTGCATGGGCGAGCCCTGATGCATGTGCAACGAGACATCCGGGTAGCGCCTAATGAACGTGTCGATCACGGCGGGCAACGCGTATCGGGCTTGGGTATGGGTCGTTGCCAGACTCAATTCGCCCTGCTGCTCGTCTCGAAATTCATCAGCAACCCGTTTGATACTGCTGACTTGATTTAAAATCTCGCCCGCTTTTTCGATGACTTGCGCGCCCGCCGGCGTGATATGCGAAAGATGTTTGCCGGTTCGAGTAAAGATCTGAATCCCCAGTTCGTCCTCGAGTAGCCGGATTTGTTTGCTGATCCCGGGCTGGGACGTGTGAAGACTCTGTGCAGTCTCCGAAACATTGAGGCCGTGGCGAGCGACCTCCCACACATATTTGAGCTGTTGAAGTTTCATGGTGTCCCCTTTTGACCCGCGGATTATACCCCGATCGAATAACAGATCAGCATTTTCAGCATCAATGGCATAAAGGCGCTATCTCAATGCAGCTCTCGAGTCACTCACCTCAGTCAGTGGATGAGACTGCGCACTGCCTGGGTCTGAATCAGAGAACCTGCACTTGAACAAAATGCCCATCGTCATTCGCGCGGTTGCTGTTAGGGGACCGCAAGATGAGTAGCTTCTTGATGACTGGATTGACTTCGAAGCCAACAACTGCTCGGTTCGACAGGGACGTAAGGACGTACCCGCTGAGAGCCAAAGTGGCTTGATGGCGCATGGGCGCAAGTGCCGCTCGCCGGTCGACGAAGGCGCCTCAGAATGGGATTTGAACCAGAACAGGTGATCAAGACAACCTCGATCTCCGAGCACCAGGCCAACATCCTGACCTTAGAAGGCTAATGCGGATTCATCACACCGTGATTGACGTGGCCCGTCACCACTTCACGACTCGCCAAATGGCAGTGCTCGGCCTGATCATCAAAGAAAATGTCGGCACCGTAAGCACTCAAGAACTGGGTCTTATCTTTGCCTCCCAAGAAGAGCGATTCGTCAATCCGAACTCCCCAAGTCCTGAGCGTTTTGATCACCCGCTCATGAGAGGGTGAGGATCGAGCCGTCACCAGCGCAGTTCGTATGGGACACAAATCGTCATCGAAGCGCTGCTGGATATGATGAAGTTGGTCAAGAAACGCCTTGAACGGACCCGGGCTGAGCGGTTGATCTGCCGCTCGACGTTCATTCTCAGCAAACGCTTCAAGGCCTTCAGCTTGAAAAATTTGCTCAGCTTCATCGGAGAACAACACCGCATCCCCGTCGAAAGCGAATTTGACCGGCCCCTCTGGGTTAGATGGCTTGTGGCTTACGAGCACCGTAGCTGCGGCCACGCCGTGATCTAGCGCATCAACCACATCCAGAGGATTCGTCGATAAAAACAATTGGCATTGGAAGGGCCGCATATATCGGTAGGGCGCCGCGCCGCCCGTGAAGGCCGCTCGAATGATGGGTAGCGCATAATCCTGGATGGAATTAAACACTCTAAGCCCTGTATCGGCGCTGTTCCGTGAGAGCAAAATGACTTCGACGGGCACCTCGCCCTCGGCATCGAGCTGCAGCAACTTTTTGATTAAAGGAAACGCAGCGCCCGGCACCAGCGTCTCCTTTTCTCTCGCGCGTTGGTAGGCGCCATAAGCAGCAAGACCTTCTTGCCGAAAGACACGGTCTGCATCTCGAAGATCAAAGAGTGCACTGCTCGAGATCGCAATCCGTAATAAGGGCTGAGGGTTTATCGTCATTGCAGCTAAAATTTCACGCGACTAGAAAAGGCTATATGCTACCAACACCATGAGCAACCAGTCTCTCACACCAGCGCAGCGCGCGGGCGACATCAAAGCCTTCCTCGAGCAGGTCGACCGCCTGCCCGTCCGCGGCCAGCCTGAGGGCAATCGCCTCATCCTGAGCTTGGATGCCACTGCATCTAGAGAGCCCACCTGGGATCAGGCCTGCTACTTGCAAAGTGAATTGTTTGAGGTACTAGCACCGGATCAACGCTTGGCCATCCAACTTTGCTTCTATCGCGGTTTTAGGGAGCTCAAACACAGCGGCTTTTGCCAGACCAGCGAGGCGTTGCACCGCTTGATGCAGGGGGTGCGCTGCGTGGGGGGCCACACACAAATCAAACGGTTGTTAAATCATGGACTGGCAGTGCACCGTGAAACGCCCCTCAAGGGATTGATCTTTATAGGAGATGCGGTCGAGGAGTCCATCGATGACCTGTGTCACCTGGCAGGTGAGTGCGGGTTGCGGCAACTCCCCCTGTTTCTCTTTCAGGAAGGATTCGACCCCGGCGTGGAGCGGGCATTCAAAAGCATGGCCCACCTCTCAAACGGCGCTTATGCCACATTTGATCTACATCATATTCAAGCGCTCAGGGATGCCTTCCGTGGCATTGCAACTTACGCCACCCAAGGCAGAAAGGAACTCGCAAAACTTGCCAAGCAAAGCCCCAGCGTCGCCGCTCTGCTCAAGCAGCTATAACGTATGATTATCCGACTCATCCTAGGCCTGGCCCTCGCGGGATTGCTCTATTGGTTTCTTCGCAAAGCACTTGCGAAGCGAAAACTCACGGTCAAGCAGTTCTTTGCGGTTTATGGTGTGGCACTCGCAGCACTCGCGCTCGTGGCGCTGGGGCTTTCTGGGCGCCTGCATCCTATTGCCGCTGCGATCGGCGTGGTGCTCACCATGGGCACCCGGCTGCTGCCGTGGTTGATGAGAGGACTACAAGCATTCAATTTGATGAAAGCCTTTCGAGCCATGCGCAATGCCCAGGGCGCTGCCTCTGGCCCATCCGCTGGGGGGCAAAGTAAGGTGCGCAGCCAGTTCCTCTCGATGACTCTGGATCACGACGCTGGAGAAATCGATGGCGAAGTTTTACGGGGATCCTTCCAGGGTCTGAAGCTGTCTGATCTTCCATTAGGTGATTTGCTGTCTCTGCGTTCAGACATACAGTCCGACCCAGAATCTGTTCAATTACTCGATGCTTATTTATCCCGAGCACATCCAAGCTGGGAAGACGACCTTGACTCTTCGAACTTCGACGCGGGCGAAGATGACTTCTCTGTCGCGCTCACCTGCCTTGAACTCAGATGGCCCTGCTCGGAGGCCGACGTGATCTCGGCTCACCGTCGACTGATCCAGCGCCATCATCCAGACCATGGCGGCACCCATGAGCAAGCGGCTGCTCTGAACGCGGCTAAGACGTTCCTGTTAGATGCCATTGAGTCAGGGCGAGTGCCGCCCTCGTGACATCGTCGCCTTCGCGCCAAGTCATGACTGAATTCGTCCATGATCATTGGCTCATGACGCGTCAAACAAAAGCAGTGACTCAGCAATGGTTTGAAGCGCTCAAGAACCGCAATTGGCGATTCGTCGGGTTAGATCCACGTTTGAGCGGCCCCAATTGGTCTCTAGAGGCGCAACTTCAATGGCACGCGCTAGTGCATGAAAACCGCGCACCCAGCGATCCTATTTACTTCTCGAGTCTGCTCCTACCGTTAACCAATCAATGCGTTCAGGGCCTGGATATCATCCGTCATCTAGAAGATTGGGCGACGCTTGATTGGCGAGTTGTTCCTAGACGGAAGTCGGGTCAAGGCAACGCATCCGGTCCCATGGGTTCAGGTCAAGGACAGCTGTATCTACCCTTACCAGGCACGCGTGACGAACCTCTGGCGATCAGCTGGCAGGTGAGTGACTCAAGCGCTCGCCAACACGTGGATTTAACGTTTGATCAGCCCGTTGACACGGTATTGAAGTCCCTGATCGGAACCCCCGTGGTCTACCAGAGCCTGCTCGAGGCGGCAGATCATCTCAAACGCCTTAAACAAAGTGTGGCGCAACAGTTTTTAGATGAGGATCTCGATCGAGCGTTGGCGGAGGAAGCTATTGCGCTCTCAGCACTCACCCAAACGCTATCCCGCCACGCGAGTCGGCCCGCTCGAATCTTCCTCCCGCGAGTGATGGATCGCTTCCTTGCCCTCGACCGTTTATCTCGGCGCGTTCGCGGCCCTTATGCGGCAGCGCCTATGGCCACGCAAGGCAATGAAGCACCTCCACCCACGTTCGAGATCCTAGCGGGTGGCCGACAGGCCATCGATTGGCTGATGCCTTGGTGGCTCCCGGAAATTGAGACTGAGAATACACAAGCGCAATCGGCTTCTCACAAGCACTGACTTGATCCTCCCCTACAGGTTGATCGGCTCCGCCCCCTGCCCCACCTACGAGGGCCAATGACGGTAACTCCACGAATCGGGAGCCAACACGCATTCTTGACTGCCCTGAAAGAAGCTTCTTCTGTCGCCTAAGAGAGCTCGTGATCTGAAGCACCCGCGGGCGACATTCTCTATAATCTTCAATGGCATTCATCAATCAACACGAGCCGAACCCAAGTTATGACGCTCAATGACACCCGGCCGCCGATCAAAGGCGTCATCTTCGACCTCGACGGCACACTCTTAAACACCCTGTCTGCCATCGGTACCGCGTTCAATGAGGCGCTGAGCGAGCAAGGATGGGAGACCCATTCGATCTCCGCGTACGAGAAGTTCATTGGCGGTGGCGTACGAGTCGCTGCAACGCGAGCCCTGCCCGAGGCAGGTCGCTCTGACCGAGTGATCGATGCTTTGGTAGCGCGTCAACGCGAGATTCATCACGAGATCTGGCGGAATCACGTATCCATTTATGAAGGCATCGAACCTTTGCTAGCGTATTTGCAGGCGCACGCAATACCCACTGCCGTGCTGACAAACAAGGATGAACCCGCAGCGATCGATTGTCTCGACCATTGCTTCCCGCATCATTCGTTTGCCGCGATTCATGGTCGCAGAGATAACGTCCCCTTGAAGCCCGACCCCACGAGCGCGCATACCGTGCTCCGAGCGATGCAGTGCCGCCCTGAAACAGTTGCAATGCTCGGCGATACCGAAGTGGACCTTGAGACCGCCAAGGCAGCTGGCATGCAACGCGTTGCCGTGACCTGGGGCTTTCGAAGCGAGCGCGTTCTTTTGGATACGGGCTGTGACATACTGCTTCACGACCCGTTAACGCTGATTGGCTTTCTCCCTTCAAGCTAGGGATTTGCAGGAGCTCACCATGGCATCAATGACTTCAACCGGTGCACCCATTGACCACAACCTCAGACCGCAGGACCTTGATGCGTTCTTCATGCCGTTTACCCCTCAACGCCAATATAAACAAGATCCGAGGATCATCGTCTCAGCTCGGGGGATGTATTACACGGACAGCAAGGGGCATGAAACGCTGGATGCCAGCGCCGGCCTCTGGTGTGTCAATGCTGGGCACTATCGAACGCACATCAACCAAGCGATCGCGGCGCAACTTGAACAACTCGACTTCGCTCACAACTTTAATAGCGGCCACCCACTGGTCTTCGATTACGCGCAGCGACTGGTTAAGCACGTACCCGACCCTTTGAACCACGTCTTCTTCACAAATTCTGGATCAGAATCAGTTGATACGGCGCTCAAAATTGCGCTCGCTTATCACCGTGCGCGGGGGCAAGGCACACGGCAACGACTGATAGGACGGGAGTTCGCTTACCACGGGATGGGTTTTGGCGGTTTGAGCGTGGCTGGCCTTGTCAAAAACCGACAAGCCTTTGGGCTACTGTTGCCTGGCACGGACCACATTCGTGGGACCCATGGCCTTGCGGCCAACCGATTTTCTGCAGGACTACCGCCCGAGGGCGCAGAGCTCGCCGACGATCTTGAGCGCCTGGTCAATTTGCATGGCGCAGACTCCATTGCCGCGGTCATTGTCGAACCCATCGGCGGTGCGGGCGGCGTGCATCTGCCGCCCCAAAATTATCTGCAGCGACTGCGCGACATCTGTGATGCGCACGGCATTCTTCTAATATTTGATGAGGTCATTACTGGCTTTGGCCGAATTGGTGCCTGCACCGCAGCCGAGCGATTTGGCGTGACCCCAGACATCATGACCACGGCCAAAGGCATCACCAATGCTACCGTCCCCATGGGCGCGGTGTTTGTGTCCGAAGCCATCTACGACGGATTTATGGCCAGCGACCAGCCGGGGGTCGAGCTGAACCATGGCTATACATACTCTGGGCACCCACTAGCGTGTGCCGCGGGTATGGCCACGCTGGATATCTACGAGCAAGAAAATCTCTTCGATCGCCCCAAAGCGCTTTACCCTCATTGGGAAAAGAGCGCGATGCAGTTGAAAGGCGCCAAGAACGTGATTGATGTGCGCTGCTTCGCACTGATCGGCGCCATTGAAATGAGTCCGCGGCCAGGCGCCCCCCTGGCTCGTGGTGCGGAAGCTGCCAAGCGTTGTTACGAGCGCGGGGCTTGGGTACGTGCCATTGGCGATAGTCTCGTCTTGTCACCGCCGCTGATTATTTCCGAGGAAGAGATCACTCGCCTTTTCAACATCATTCAGGAAGCGATTGAGGCGACTGAATAACAAAACCCCCTCCAACGAAGCGCTAGGAAAACGATATGGACATCGCTGGAAAGAACATTCTCATCACGGGCGCCGCGAGCGGCATCGGCAAAGCCATGGCCCAGCGTTTTCACGCCGAGGGCGCAGCCAAACTCTTCCTGGCGGACCTCAATGAAGCCGCGCTGAGGGAAGTTGCCCAACCATTGGGCGCCGATTTTTGTCCGTGTAATGTCGGACTGGAACACGACGTGCTCGGGATGATCAAGCGCGCCGAGGCTGCACTCGGGCACATCGATTTGCTCTGCAATAATGCGGGCATTTCTGTTCGAGGCGGCCCGGAAGTCGAGACCAGCGACTGGCAACGAATCTGGGACATTAACTTGATGGCCCACGTATGGGCATCACGGGCGGCGCTTCCGGCCATGCTGGCAAGAGGGGATGGTTACATCCTCAATACGGCCTCAGCCGCAGGACTGCTGTCGCAAATTGGCTCGGCGCCTTATGCGGTGACCAAACACGCCGCCGTGGCCTTTGCCGAGTGGTTATCCATCACTTACGGTGATCGCGGCATTAAGGTGTCGGTACTTTGCCCCCAAGCCGTGCGCACGGCCATGACCGCGGGCAATGAAGACGGCGTGGCGTCTGTCGATGGCATGATGGAACCCGAAGTCCTGTGCGATACCGTGGTCAAAACGCTGAGAGATGAGTCGTTCCTCGTGCTTCCTCACGATGAAGTGCGCACCTACATTCAGCGAAAAACCAGCGACTACGATCGCTGGCTGAAGGGGATGCGAAGACTGCAGTCCGCCTATGGTCCAGATGAAGGTCTTTAGAAAAGGCTCACTGAACCAAGACCACCTCTGGTTTGACTGATCTGCCCACCGCCCTCAACCACACCCCCTCGTAGTTAACGACCTCTTACGTCGCTCATCGTTCTGGTTTACGATGAATCAAATCCGGACAAAGAGCCCCTTATGATCATAGTTGTTGCTGCATTAAGATTTGAAACCCAAGAAGCCAGAGACGCGGCCGTTGCGGCCACCGCCGATGTGCAGCTTGCTACCCGCGTCGAGGAGGCGGGCTGTCTCGATTACTGCTTTGCACCCGACCCTTCAATTCCCACCCGCATTCAGGTCTATGAACTTTGGGAGGACAGCGATTCGCTCGCCGCCCACTTCAAGCACCCCAACTACCAAAAGATGGTCGAGGTTCTCCACGGTGCGGGGATTGTGGAAAGCATCAATCAAGCGCATCTTGTCGCTGCCAGCGAGCCTGTCTACGGGCCTAACGGCGAGAAGAAAACGGAATACTTTAAAGGCGTCTAAGTCATGACCAAAATCATCGATTTACACGCACATGTGGTGCTCGAAGCAGGGTTTGGTCAAGCGGGACACTTTGGACCAGAACTGGCTAAAGATGCCGATGGCGTGCCCTTCTTCCGAATCGGTCAATATCAAATGAAACCCATGGAATACCGGGGCACCGTCTTCATGGA
>Ga0255780_10000828_pt1 | contig 28982 bp, 13 predicted proteins | sample 071ome_32_FD_179978 | JGI IMG/M metagenome (GOLD analysis project Ga0255780, IMG submission 179978) | Coastal salt marsh microbial communities from the Groves Creek Marsh, Skidaway Island, Georgia - 071405AT metaG (version 2) | ecosystem: Environmental > Aquatic > Marine > Intertidal zone >... | reverse complement strand
TAACACTCGAGGGGGCTCTGGGCGCTTACAATGCCGCTCGGGCGATGATTCGATGGCAGGATGAGAGTGCCTTTACTCACGAACAGTGGGATGCCATGTGGCAGTGGGGCACTTATTTAGAAGAGAATCCAGGACAGTTCGGTGGCCCCGCATCCCTATTCCAAAACATAAATTTTGATGTTGATCAGCTAAACGCAAACATATCAGCACAGGAAAATTTAATGGCAGTAGATCTGCCCGTCGGAACCATGCCCCCTGATGTCGGCTTCGGTTATCGAGAATTCCTATTAGATCGTACGACTGGACAGCCGCTTTGGTCCTTCGACAGTCAGATTCGCGACGATTCTGGCGATAAATCCCGTGAAATTGATTGGAGCCAAGAGTACGAGCTTGGCGCCGATGCGATGCAATCCATTCGTTCGCTGTACGACGTCAATTTAGACTGGGCAGAGTTAAACGATCAGATTGATCCTGGAGATCTCTACCAGTGAAAAGTTCAGTTCTCAGAGCTGCGTTCGCGGTTTTTGCCGTGGTCTTTGGATCCTTTCTTTTGAGATCCGAGGCGACGGCTGCAGAGCCTGTTGTCCAAGAAAACTTTCTCGCTGTTATTTCTAGTCAGAGTGAGTTGCGACGGTATTGGGAACAGCATAATGCCGGTATCGATTTTAAAGGCTACAAGGAGAGAGTTTATGATCTCAATGGTCGTCGATCTGATATATACATGCTGGGTGAGGGCACCCGGTCCTCGACTGAGCCTCTGATCTTAATCCTCCCCAAGCGTAGCTTAAAATTTGAACAGCTAGCGGTTGCTGATACGGTTGTTGGCCCGACCGAGAAGATTAATCTATTGGCGCTTGGGTCTGATCGAGGTGCCTCCTTAGGTGCCGTGAGTCAGTCCGAAAAAGTGGTTGCAACTGGTGGAGAAAAGGAGAGAAGCGTCGGCGCTTTAGAGTCTACGCCAGAGTCCTCGTTAAGCGCGTTTAGCGTTCAAAATGATAATGAGCTAGCGACGAGCTACGTCGTTCGGTATGGCGATTCACTGTTGTCAATAGCGCTGCGGTTTGACCTCGCTCTAGAGGAAATCGCCCAGCTAAACAATATTGCCGCGCCATACCCATTAACGGCAGGCCAGCGATTATCTTTGCCGTTAGGTACCTACACGAAGAAGCAGCCCAAGGTACAGTCTAAAGAGAAAATCGAGACACGCTCGTCGGGATTATCTAGCCCGACGGTGCATATCGTAAAGTATGGTGACACTCTTTCTGAGATAGCCAACCGCTACGATGCAGACTTTCAGGGGCTTGCCGCAATCAATAGAATTTCTCCTCCCTACGATTTGGCTGTAGGTCAGTCGCTGATCTTGCCTGCTACCTATTGGGCTGAAAATCAGGAATTCATGCCCGTCCAACACCAGCCTTCCGCAACAGCCACAAGATTTTCAGTGCAGTCGGTAGACAGCCATCAAGCTAGTCAGTTTCAGGGAGAGTCTGTGACCAGAAACGTAGAGTTCTTTCATACTGGTAGCCGGCATTTACCAATGTTTGGTGGTGAATTGGGTGTTTATTGTGTGGATAGCGATTTTTCGGCGCATGACCTGCAGAACATCGATCGCGCTATCGCCGATTTAGTCGACATCTCTATTGCTCCAGGTTCTATCAAGGAAGTCTTGCCTAGGCTCCTCAATAGATTGGGCTATAAAAAAGCCGTCATTAACTTTGCAGGTGACGGAGACCGTTTGCACCTATCGCCTGGGAAAGCTTATAGCGTGCGCGCGATCCGCCTTGAGCCCGTGGGTGAGCACGGATTGAATGTAGATTTTTCCCCTATTGAATTCTTGATGGACGAAGGTTCAACCCATCTAGATCGGAAAGACATTGAGCTAGTTGCCGGTGATTGGTTTAGCAGTAAAGGTCATTTCGCAGCGCAAATAGATTCTATTTCAGAGGTATTAGATCATGATGCCGCGAAGGTTGATTATCTTGTCCGTTACAGAACAGAGGGACCAATGCGTATCTCGTCCATCGCATTTGCTGGCGAGCCACTTTTCACCGATTCTCACCTAGAAAAGTTACTACCATCCCTTGTTGGCACGTCAGCGCGAATTTCCGACCTTTCCAAGCTAAGAGAAAGGCTTGTTAGCACACCCTATGTATCGAGTGTGGCATTTGACCTGATTGATACAGAGACCGATGCCGAAGCCGATAAGTTACTGTTGATTTCTGCTGAAACGAATGTAAGCAATCGACTAGCTGGATCACTTTACTACGATAACGTGGGCCAGCTTGGCATAGCAGGTGAGTTTCTTGTGCCCAATTTAAGTCGTCGAGAGGATGACTTGATTTTGCGAGCTAGGTGGGACGATCGAATTGCAAGTATAGACGTCGCATATCATCAGAAGAACTTTTTCGCGTACGGCAACGACCTGATTTTCGCCGTCTTGGCGGGCCAGGAAACCCACCCTTATTACGATAACGACGCCTTGGGTTTTTCTGTCGAATCTAACTGGAATACTTTCATGGGTATCCCCTTGAGTCTTGGCGTGGGCTATTCGACCAATAGAGAGAAAGCATTGGGTGACGAGAAGTCGATAGGACGTGACTTTTCGAACGCATCTTTACGCCTTCGTGGTAGAACGTCTTTTGATGAGCAAGCCCAATTGCAGTGGCAAACTGATCTTGCTGTGAGCTATGCACTGTCAGGTCTAACCCAAAGCTTTTTTGAGCTAGGAGGCAAGGCCTCTTTACAGTTTTACTCAAGCCAAATGATGGGCTTCGATGCGCATACCGGGCTTACCTACAGATCGTTTTTTGATGGCAGTGAGCGCGCAGAGATGTCGCAGCTATACAATGGAGGAACTGATGGAAACCGAGGCTATCAGTATGCCAGCGCTACGACCGCGCAGTGGACCGATAGCAACTCGATTGGAAAGTCATATGTTCAGCTTGAGTTTCCATTTCTCGCGAAATTTTCATTCGGTGACGTAAAGTTCACTCCTTTTATCGATTTATCGATGTTAAGTGCTGATGACTTTGAAACCAATGAGTCTTTCGTTGGCGTTGGTATAGGTGCGGCATTTAACGTCGGTTCAATGCCCTTGAGGGTTGATCTAGCGACGCCTTTGGTTGGTGACGATAACTCGGTAGCGCTCTATTTTTCGTTGGGGGCGATGCAGCAATGATTTTCTCAGCTAACTCAAATGATCCCTTAGCCCAGGATCACGGCTCTATCTCTGGAGATCGATATTTCAGTCTTTCGAGCGCATTAGAGTGTTTTGGAGGTTTGTCATGAACTCTTTAACGAAGCCCAGTAAGAGCTACCTGTTGAAGGAAGTCGTGGCTGGAGAGGTCTCATTGCGCGAGGCTCCGGCTGGCGAGGCGTTCATTACAAAAAAGGGGGCAACTTATACGCTTTTAGATACGGCTGATCTTGATCCGATCGACCTTGTCTTGGCTGTTCGTCAGGGAAATACTCTCGTTGTAACACTACCTGACGGTAGCATAATTAAGCTGGAGGGATTTTTCCCAGAGGGAGCAGTAGATATCAACGAAGCCTTTGCGCGCTTTAGCGAGAATACTACTGTCGACTTTCGAGACGACGATGATCCCGAAAAAGATGGATCAATAAACTGGACTCTTTGGGGCTTGGGAGGCGCTGCGGCATTAGGCGGCGCCTATTTGCTCTCCAGTTCTCAAGATGCTGATGGATCTGATATATCGGTCAGCGTCGATGGCGCGAATTCTGATGACGGCTCTGCCCCTGCTGGTTTTTCAATCCAGGGTGTTTCAAGCCGTCGTATAGGTGAAGGAACTGACTTCTTTTCAGAAACGCCCACAACAGCTAATGGTGATGGAGAAATCGAATGGAGCCTGGAAGGCGAAGACGCAGGCCTATTCATTGTCAACCCAAGTACCGGTGTAGTTAGCCCCGCGATCACGTTTGATTTCGAGGCGCCAGTCGATGCAAATAAAGACAATCGTTATAGTTACCTTTTGGTAGCAACTGATGCGGCAGGAAACCAAGCAAGAAAGTCTGTTGACGTTTATATCGATGACGTGACGGAATCCGAGACGCTTAGACTTGACTCGATAAGCAGCTCGGTTGTTCCTGAGAACAGCATTTTTGAGTGGGAATTACCTCAGCTTTCTGAAGCGATAGGCAGCTTAACATGGATGGTGACCGGGGACGATGCAGCATATTTCTCCGTTGATAGCGCCGAGAAAATCATTCGGTTTGAGAGTAAAGATTTTGAGGCTCCACGCGATTTTGATCGAAATAACAAATATACAGCGAGGCTTACAGTCGTTGATGAAGACGGTAATTCAGCGTCAAAACTTCTTGAAGTTATCATTACTAATGAAATTGAGGCAGCAGAGCTGCTAATTGATGGACTGAGTAATGGCGTGGTTCTTGAAGACTTGCCCTTCACTTTCGCCGCGCCTATCGTCAAGAATGCTAGCGGCTCTGCCCAATGGTCTGTTGTTGGTGAAGACTCCAGTTTCTTTTCCGTGAATGCAGTATCCGGTGCTATCAGCTTTTCCCCAAAAGATTTCGAAAATCCCGAAGATGCCGATGGGGATAATATATACAATGCGTTGCTTGTGGTTCGCGACGATGACGGTAATACAGGCAGTCAACCCTTCGCCATCTCGGTGGTTAATCGCGGTGAGGGCATTTCGACGCCGGTCGGTAAAGATCAGTCTGACCCGTCGTCTGAAGAGGGAAACGGCGGTATCCGCATTTTGGGCCTGTCAGAAACTCAAGTCCTTGAGCTGGACTCTACTGAGATACGGCCATGGGTGGAGCAAGCAACGGGCACTATCGAATGGTCTATTACAGGACCTGATGCTGGTGAGGATAAGGGTATTTTTTCGATCGACCCGACCACGGGCATTATTTCTTTCAACGGTCAGGATTTCGAAAGGCCACTCGATGTAGGCGGTGACAATGCATATGACATTATTGTTCGAGCAGAAGATTCCGAAGGCGCCGTGGCCACAAAGAGCCTTCGATTATCAGTTATTGATGATAAATATGAGGTGGTTACTGATGCACCTGTGGGTTCAAATGAGCCTTACCCATCGACCTTAGCAATTCGTGAAACTAGCGCTGTCGGAAGCCCGTTAGTGATACCGCAGCCGTCAATAGGCGACACTGATGGATCGATATTCTGGCGTCTAGCCGGTACTGATGCGGCGCACTTCGAAATAGACACTGCGTCGGGAGTTATCGCCGCCAGGACTGGGCTTGATTTTGAGGCACCAGTGGACGCTGACTTGGATAACTACTATGAGCTTCAGCTGATTGGCGTGAAAGAGAGAATCTTGTCTTTGTCAAATCTCACCGAAGGTTTGGACCTTGCCCCAGAGGAAATCGTCAACATTAGCTCGATTCGGCTTACCAGCGTCGACCTAGCTGGCGAGCTATACTTGAATAATGGTTCTTCCAAACAACTGCTGACACCGGGCAGTCTTATTGATGTTACTGATGTTTTAGCCGGACGATTAAGTTACGTGCCTTTAGCGGGTAAGGCGTCATCATTTACTTTAAAGCTATTGAATGACGAGTCTGATGCGATAGGAATAAAGCAACTAAACTTTAGTAAAGAGGCTGGATATAGGCATTCATTCAAGCTTCAAGTAACTGATGTAAATGAAGGAATTCAAGAGGAGGCTGATACAGGAATATCTATTTTAGGTTTGGAAAATGCCATCGTCGAGGAAAACAGACTCTTTATTACGCAGCCGCTTTCCCTGAACGGTTACAACGGCGAGGTTGAGTGGCTAATTGACGGTGAGGATTATGGCCATCAGGATCTCGTTGAAGATGAGCCATTTCAAATTGATGGTTTTGGTAGGTTGCTATTTAACGCTCCGAACTACGAACAGCCGTTAGATACACAGCGGGACAATTCATATCGAATTAAAATAATGGCGGTCAACCCGGTCGACGGTTCTTTAGTGGCGTCCAAGTCGATTACTTATTATGTGACCGATGACCCGACCGAAACCCAGTCGATTTCTTTGCTCACCAATACAAGTATCGAGGAAAATCAATTTTTCCAGTCTATAGCGCCACAATTGAATGGAGGTGTCGGCGAAATCACCTGGTCACTGAAGGGCGATCAAAACGATGACTCGGCGTTATTTAATATAGATCCTGTGTCCGGCGTCGTAACTATGACGGCTAAAGACTATGAAGTTCCATTAGACGTTGATCAGGACAATGTTTACCGTCTTACAGTTGTAGCCGAGGATGAGGCTGGCCATGTTGTCGAAAAAGCGGTCAGTGTCGCAGTGCAAAACCTGGTAGAGAATGAACAAGGTTCGGGTTCAAATAATGGAACGGACTCTGAGCCTAACGATACCCCCCCTGTGTTAGTTAAGATCTTTTCTCCTGGAGGCGACAAAACCTATAGCTATGGTGAGACGGTCCTGATCACAGCAGCCTTTAACAAGCCGGTTCAATTTTTAAGCAACTCAATTGCACCTTCAATACTGCTGTCCAATGGGAAAGAAGCGAGCTATTACGGTGGCAATGGCACTTACCAAATTTCTTTCGCCTACACTGTCGAAGAGAGTGATCTAATTGATCAGATAGATGTTACACAGCTTATTGTTGGATCCCTGCAGTCTTCAGCGGGCATTGATTTTTCAGAGATGATTATTTCATCGATTGGATCGAACTTGGCGGATAATGACTACATATCTCTGGACGCCACTCCAAGAATTGTCGGCGTTGATACGTTATCTCTTGATGGAACCTACGGACTGGGAGCCAAAATTAATTTGGTACTCAACACAGATCAGATTATCTATGTTGGGGAAACTGATGGGTATCCTCCCGTACTTGCATTAAATAATGGTGGCGAGGGTGTCTATAAATATGGCTCTGGAACAAATCAGCTTGTCTTCGAATACACCGTTGGACTGAATGAAGAGACTGGAAAATTAAACGTTTTAGCCTTCGCGGAAAATGATTTCTTATTTAATAATATCGCTGGTCTCGCATTATCTGACTCATTATCTTCGCTGCCCGGTGGTGATTTGAGCGACAATACGAATCTCATAATTGGCGAGCCGGACGTCCCCTCAATCATAGATATTGCGGCATTAGAATCAGACGGCACCTATATCTTAGGTGATACCGTCACGATAGACGTTGCGTTCAATGGGCCGGTCTGGGTCAAAAGCGGTGATGTGGAATTTGGTTCTCTCGACGAAGCCAGTCAAAATCTGCTTCGGCCGTATTTAGCTTTAACTAGCGGCGGCATTGCTTCGTATGAAAGCGGGTCCGGCACTTCCACATTGCGATTTATTTATCAGCTCCAAGACGGTGAAATAGCTGATGACCTAGATGTTACTTCATTGGCTGAAAACGGTGCCGATTTGGTAAGCGAGCTTGGTTCCCCAGTCCGTACGGCAATAACGCTTGGATCACTCAGTGATGAACGCAATATAACTGTAGATGCTGAACCTCCCAGTTTGATCAGCATCGTAAATGCGGAGACCAGTAGAGAAGTCGTTACCGCGGTTGGTTCTGAACGGATCAAAGTTAGCGGCATTATTACCCTTAAGTTCGATGATAAAATTGATGTTTCGGGATCTGACGCTAAGCTCATTCTTAGTGGGATAGATGATGCTGCTAATCCTCAATTTCCAGCGATCGGATCGTATGTTGGTCACTCATCTGATGCTCAAACTATTGATTTTTCTTATTCTGGTTTTCTGGTTGACGAATACATTCCCATAGACGCAACTGCGCTCATCGAGAACGGCATGCAAATTCTTGACTTCGCGGGCAATGCAGCTCAAACACGCATCAGTTTGGGGATAAACGATATCGCGGGTACATTATTGGCAGGTGCGGGCGAGTTCGTAGCCGATCAGCTTGGACTGCGGTTATTCGATGCCAAGGGTGAATTACTAGTTGAGACTGTTTTTGATCCAACTGCGGGCGAGACTCGGATTATGCAGCTATTGCCCGCGGCATATAGCGGGCTTGTCATGATCGAATTATTCGATGTCAATGCGGAAAGTCCCGACTATGTAGACGAGTTCACAGGCCAGCTAAAGAGCCTGTCGGATCCCCAGAATGGTTCTCTTACAACGCTTAGGCTGGTTGTCGATGCCGATTCGGTTGCCGAGGATAAGGTTGGCGCCATAACGCTTACCCCGTTTGGTGAATTGGCTGTAAAACTTGTTGAATACGTGCGGGCCGAGAACGGCCAGGAAGTTTTTCCGTTAAGCAACGATTATCTTGTAGCAAACAATTTGGTTAGTGATCTTTTCCAGCTGAGTTCAATAACGAGTGGGGGGATAAAATTCACGACACAAGATGATTTTTCAGCGCTGGATGGAATTGATAGTGATGAGCAATTCGGCCTGGCATTAGCGGCATTGTCGACCCTCGACTCTCAAAGTGGATCAATTGGAAACACCCTAGACAATATTCTCGCTGCTTGGATAACCGAGGTGGAATACGCTCAGGCGGGTTTGCCGAGTCCAGGCGCATTGTCAAGTTACCTTTCACAAGTTAACAATACCCTGGGTCAGCTTGACGGCGCCAACTCGGTACCGCAAGCACAGGCTATCAGCAACTACTTGAGAGATATTCTTGGCGGCATAGAATCAACTGATTCAAACGTGGATTCGAGTTCCGATTCTGAGGCTGAGCGAAACAGGCTACAAAACATCAGTGGCAATGATACGTCAGCTGACCAAGATGCTACGGCTGGTGCCGTGACTGAAATTCGAGAAACATCGGCTGGGCCATCGCCTATAGAAGGTGCTGCGTTGTCATCCCCGGTAGAAGCGGCATTGTTAGCTGACCGAAGCGATTTATTGATGAGTTCGTCGGTGTTGCTTTCGGCAGAGATTGAATCGCTGATGAGTGAGCTGGTGTTGAGCACCAATCCCTCGTCTGAGCAGTTGCTGTCTCAGGAGTTGGCGACGTATACGGCGGCAGCGAGGATTCGAGACGCCCTGTTGTCAGAGGATTCATTGTCGGCGATTGGACTGGTAGCCGATTACCGGCAGCTTGGTTTTGCTGGGATTGATGAGACAACGATCGGGCTGGCGAACAAGGTTCTCAAGGCAGCGCTATTGAGCGAGGACTCTTCTGATTTAGTGGGCTTGGTTAGTTCGGCCTTGATGGATTTTGCGTCATTGCAGTCGTTGATAATGCCGAGTGGTTCGGGTACGGACTATGAGGTAACGATAGGCCAGGATCTGGCGACGCAGCTGAGCATGGTTGCGAGCAAGTTAGAAGTAGGTTTGGGAGATAGTGACTACGATGATGTGTTGGTCGACTTTCTCCGAGAGCAATTACTGGATGACTCAGGAAAGCAGGTTTTAGCGACTTTTGAATCATCAGAGGGGATGCTGATACTGCATTCGATAGTATTACCGTCAGCGCTACTGGCGGGAATGTCTTCCGTGAATACGCTGTCTGTTGAAGGTTTGGATGCCTCGGGCAGCTGGGTTGATCTGCGCTCATTTACGGCAGAGGATATTGTTGGCGGAGCGGTATCTCTAACACCTTCTTATCAAGGTTTTAGTAGTTTTAGGTTGACGACATCTACGCCGATGAATGCGGAGCTACGTGAGTCTCTGGTTGGAGAATCGGTAACGTTTAGTGCGCAAGCAGAGTTGGCGTTGCCGGCGAGTTTGGATGTGGCGGGCTTATCGCAGTTGAGTGCGCTGCCGGGCAGTATGGCGGTGCAGTTGGCGCGTTGGGCAGGTGTTGAGACTTGGGATGAGTTTCAGGCTCTGGACTCCCTGTCGCCTACTGTTGCTTCATTGCACGTAAGCTATGTCGATTTTTATGGTGAGGAGCCGGTTTCGAGTGAGCTCCAGGCGCTGTTGCGTTTGAGTTTGCTGCTATCAGAGACGGAGGCGTCGCCTTTCTTTGCAGAGATGCGTAGTCATTGCGGATCGTTCTGTGAGACTGACCTAGAGTTGTTGACGAACGTCGCATTGGATTCGGTGTCGCTTTCATCGATTTTGCCAGAGCTCCAGGCAGCCTATCAGGCGGGTGAGGGCGTGACCGATGTGATGAGGCAATTGCACGGGATGGCGTGGTTGGAAGACAGCCAGCAATTGCTGCAGGAGCCTGTAGATACACTCATAGAGCGGCTCATGATTATTTCTAATGAGACGCCGTTAGACACTCAAGCTGAGCGGCAAGTGGCTCGGTTGAGCAGTATTGTAAAGTTTAAGCAGCTGTTGTCAGGCGATGCCGATATAGAGGCATTGGCGCTCACGGCAGAAGATTACCAGTACTTCGGTTTTGCTGATGTGACGGCGGATCAATCGTCGTTACTAACACGCCAGCTATCGCATTCATCGGCTGTCACGCCTGCGACGCTGAAGTCCTTTGTGGAGGGATTCCAGGCCAGTTATGCGGAAGCGTTAGAGGCATTTGATGCACTTTTAGCGGGTGGCAATGACTATGAGCAGAAGGTGGTATTGCAGTCAGATGATGATCTGTCGGGGCTTCTTTCGTTGTTGTCATCTAATTTTGGCGAGAATTCACCGGCGTTTAATGGTCTGTTGAATGCGATCACCGGGTATATGTCGTCGACGGATCGGGTCTTAGCGACGCTTGATATCAGTGGTGCAAGCGTTGACTACGTGGATGTGTCGAATGCGCAGGGGCAGGCTGTCATAGGGGATATCCCTTTGTATGCGACGCTTTATGAAGCCACCTCGGACGAAGGCACGCGGGTTGAGCTGATTATGGATCCGACGGTTGCTGGACGCTTTTGGCTGCCAGAGAGTGTTGCGATGGCGGGGTATTCTACTCTTGAGCTGGGTGTCACTGGATATTCTGGTGCGACTAAGCAGCTGGCTGAGGCAACCGTTGTGGGGTCATCTCGTGGGCTGAGTTCAGAGCACCTTTCGTTGTTCGGCTACGAGGACTATGACGGGCGTGACGCTGCGGCCTTGGAGCAGATGGCTGAAGCCGCTCTGAGGTCTGATGCGGAATTAACACTCGAGGGGGCTCTGGGCGCTTACAATGCCGCTCGGGCGATGATTCGATGGCAGGATGAGAGTGCCTTTACTCACGAACAGTGGGATGCCATGTGGCAGTGGGGCACCAACATATCCTCTACAAATTTTCAAGGTTTGGGGCAGACACCTTTCGAGGGCGTTCAATGGCCATCTGGCAATATATTCGGAGGCATGTGGCGTGGCTTTGATGCCGCCTTCGCGGACCGACTACAAGAATACATGAACGTCGATGAGATGGTGCTAGTCAATAAAGACGCCTCTGACGAGACTCTCTTTGAGGGTAGGCAGGTGCTTGATGCGAATCTGCCGAGGGCTTATGCTGATTATCGTGAGGCTCACTTCTTGACGGCTGACGGGCACGACGGTTGGTCTCGATTTGGCCCTGAGGCGCCGACCCGAACAGACGAAACAGATTTCCATTAATTATTTTTTTCACTGGGATTAGGAACGTTACCTTGCGTCAAGATTGCGTCAAAAATGACATTGTCGCCACCGCCAATTTTGTCAATATCGGCATTTCGGCGCGGCGCACCTGTCTTTTATTGCGTTTGATTAAGTGGCTATGTACGGGAATTTTGCTCTGTGATTTTTCTGCGGCCCAAGCGCAAGTTGTTTTAGATACTTCGCTAAAACAAGATTTCCCGCTGTTTGCCCGAATTTCTCTGCCGCGAGCGCTGCAAGAAGACAGTGAGCTCTTGCGGGTGCCGAGTAGACCCGAGTGGCAAGATCTAGGCTTTACTGAGACCAGGTGGCTGGAATCGCTTGATCTCACCCCATCGGTGTCTGACGGTCGAATTTACTATCTAGCCTCCCTTTTACCTGTTGAGAACCAAAAACTGGATCTCTATCTGATTCAAGAAAGTGCCAGTGCCAAGGTGTATCACAAATTTAATGTAGCAAAAATTGGTGACAGTACCCGGGTTACTTATACGAGAAAAACATCAGAGGACCTGGGTATTGCAAAACCCGTGGATCAAGTTAATGCATTGGGTAAACAGACGTCGCTGGTCAGCGATGAATACAGCATTGAAAAACCTGATAACGAACGCGAGCAATCAGCGGGCAGCAGGACCGGGATTAATGAAGATGGTCTAGACACCCTGCAAGTCGACAGGCCTTCGGAACCGGTTGGTGTCGATGCCGCAAACAATACGGTGGTCGTGACTGATGACTTGTCAGAAGCCATAGGCGAGTACCTTAACAAGCAAAGACAGCGAGCCAATGCGACAGCAGTCGAGAGTAATTTCTCTGATTCAACGGCGCTGCCACCAATGGAGAGCAACACAAGTTCCGATGGCTTGGGACAGGCCGACGTGAGTGACACCGCTAGCGATACCGGTGCTCCAGATCAAAACCTCGCAAAAGATCTCAAGAAGGTAGAGCCGCGAGACAGAGAACCACTGCAAGCTTTTGACGTGATAAATAGAAACGAGCCGAGCTATCTGCAAACCCCATCTATGGAGCTTTCGAATTCGCCTCGAAAGCAGGTTGATGTGGTCGTCGTGCTCATGATCATTCTGATTGCCTGGATAATTGTAATCAGCATCATTGTGATACGTAATCGAGGAGGCTTTGTCCGTCAAGCGTATTCATATAAGCCTGATGAGGCTCGTCGCAGGGATGAAATGCCAACCGAGGTTGTTTGGCCATGGGGCGCTAGTAACAGCAATACTTCGCCAAATATTGGGCCAAACTTCCAGTCAGATGCCCAGATTGGATATGCTCGTACTGCCGTAACGGATCGAGTAAAAGAAACACGTTCGACACTTGGTCATGTATTGATGAAGGCTGCCGAAGAGGCGGATCGCGCAGAGGCCGAATCGAAGGCGGGCGCTATCAGTCTGGAGCAAGCAAGAATTTCCTTACAGCAGCAGCAAATATTATTCGACTGCGCTAAAGCCCTACAAGAGGTGAACTATGTGTCCGCGGGAGAGCCTCGGCAGACAGTAAATCCGGCATCAGTCCCTGGAGATGCCTCTAAGGAAAAAGCCGTATCTAATCCAGAGGGTTCACTAGATCAGGCCGAAACTCAATCTGACGGGAGCGGATCATCGGATCCCCGTCATTTACGAGTCCCCGTATCGGGGAGGCCAGTTAGAGCCGGTGCTAACGATAATACCGTTGGGCAACGCCAAGTTCCAAAAAGACCTATTCGGCCAAAATTAGATGGTCGTCAGTCGCAAGGTTCCGCGGCGGGCCAGGCACCTCGCCGTAATGTTGCGAACGATCAATCAAACGACCCAGCAGCGGCTCCTTCAGCTGATCAAGCGGGGAATATAACTGATTACTCCAAATTTGAGTTGGGTGAGCAATATGCCCTGGCGCTTGTCTACTTAAATATGGGAGAGCCTGATACAGCTCGAGACTTGTTGAGGGAGCTCACCCAGACGGGCAACCCTAGGGAAAAGGCAGAAGCACTAAAAGTGTTAAAGGAAAATTTTGATGACTAGTCCTGAGTTACGAAAGCTAATGAAAAAGCAGACAAGGTGGCTGATCATTCTTGTTACTCTTTTGTGGGGCAGCAGTGCTTTTGCGGGTGAAATCGTGGACTACAGCGACTTCATAAGGCAGGTATTTGCGGTGCATCCTGAAATTCAACAGCAAAAGGCAAAAGTAGAGTCGGCAGAGGCAAACATTGCCAGTAGTCGAGCGGCTCGGTTACCCACTATTTCGATTGGAGGGACCTATTCAGACGAGAACCGTGAGTCGGGAACGACAAGGGTTGCCTTGCCAATATACACATTTGGGAGAATTACAAACGAAATAGAGTTGAGCGGTGAGCGTTACCGGTTAGAGGAGCTCGGCCTTTTAGCAATGCAAAATAAGGTGGTACGCAGTGCATCCAAGCTTTTCATCACTTATGTCGCAGAGGGTCGTCGGTTAGGAGTCTTTCGTCAGAATTTTACCGAATTAAGTCTTTTGCTAGAGAGAATTAAGCGCCGTCGTTTGAGTGGCTATGATTCTCACGCGGACGTTAACTCAGCCAAGTCACGGGTGCTTCAAAGCGGCGCCAAAGCCATGAATCAGGAAGTTTTGCTACGGGCGATGCTTGGGGAGCTCTCAATTTTATACGGCAAAAAGATCAGCGAAGTAGTGCCTATTCCAGACGGGATTTTTCAGTTGCCACAAGGCATTGATATCGAAAAAATCATCTTGGACCAGAATCCCCGTTTGCTGGAAGCGGAACAGCGAATAAATATTGCGGAGCGAGAGGTAAGAATCGAACGGTTAAATAATCGACCCAATATTGAAGCCTATGCTTCCGATGATCTTACAGATCCTTTTAAGAACAGTCTCGATTTTGGTGTCACCGTGAAATATGACTGGGACAACTTAGGTCGAGCGGTCGCCGCTAAGGTTGGATCCGCAGAGGCTTTGAGGAGGGCTGCGGTAAGTGCACACGATTTGGTGCAGCAAGACGTCAGAATTCAGCTAATAAAAGCCCAAACAACTATTGAATCGGTCGAAAAACAGATCGCGGAGCAAGATTTGATAGTTGAATCATTAACGTCAACCAAAACATCTTTCATTCGGCAATACGAAGCAGGGCGGAAAAGCCTGATGGAACTTTTAAATATTTACAACGAGCTCGCGGAAGCGAAAAGTCAAAAAATCCGTTTGGAAACTCAGTTATACGAGGCGCAGATCGATATCTACTCCCTCACGGGCTCGATCTATCTAGCAGCTTTGAAAAAAGATCTGCCTAGCCAGTTAGCAATTATTAATCAAAATAAGAGTGGTACCTCCTGATGTTTAACAGTCAATTGATTGCCAGTTATCTTCAGCTTAAGAAGATTCCGTTTAAGAAAGATGAGCTCGATGGCGTCGTCGCGAAAGCAAACTCATTATCATCTTTCTCGCCTAGCGAGCGAATGGATTGGATTCTGCAACAGCTTGGCATGCCGCCGGGTGCTGTGTCACAAACTGGCTTAGCCAATGCTGCGGATACCTGTTTTCCAGGTTTAGTCTTTCTTGACCTTCGCTGGGTATTGGTTGCTAAAAAAGATGAAAATACTCTGCTAGCTAAATGCTTTGAAACCGGTGGAGAATTTGAGTTTTCCGTCGATAAGGCGCCGATTACCGTCATTATGTGGATAAAAGAAGCCCGAGAGGAGGGCGTTGAGTCCCCCCATAGGCGTGCTGGGCAGGCTGCGTCGGCCTCCAAGTCTTTGATTCTTCGTCTAGTTTCGGAGCACCCCAGATGGGTGATAGACGTGTGCGTGGCGACACTAATGGTCAACACCTTTGCCGTCATTACATCGCTATTTGCAATGCAGGTTTATGACCGTGTAGTGCCGACTTTGGCATTTAGTACGCTTTACTCGCTTGTTGCGGGTGTTTTCCTGGTCTACTTCTTAGACTTTATTCTCAAGACTACCAGGGCAAGACTGCTGGACAAAAATGCTTCAAGAATTGACAAGAAACTAGCGGCGTTTGTGTTTGACCACTTATTGCATGCAGAGCTTGATAAGCTTCCACGTCAGCTAGGCACTTTAACGTCACAAATTTCAAGCTTGGATGGTGTACGGCAGTTTTTTACGTCCTCTATCGTCTTCACTTTAATCGACCTTCCCTTTGCTCTGCTGTTTCTTGGCGTGATGTATCTTATCGGTGGTCCGATTGCCTTTGTGTACCTTACTTTTTTATTGATTAGTTTAACGGTTGGCTTCATAGCTCAAAAACGATCACAAAAGGCGAATCAGGAGTTGACCCAGCGTAGCAACGAAAAAATGGGCGTCTTAGTCGATACCATTAAGGGAGCAGAGACAATTCGATCAACCGGGTCAGAGAGAAAGTTTGCCCAAGAATGGGGAAATATTACCGATGCGGCGTCTACAGCCAGTCTAATGCAAAAGGGAATCAACACGTATGCAACGAGCTTCTCCCAGAGCTTTGGCTCTGTTTCATACGCGATCGCTATCGTCATAGGTGTTCATCAAATTAGTGCGGGTAATCTCACGATGGGATCGATGATCGCGTGCAGCATACTAGGAGGCAGAGTGCTTGGTCCCGTTGGCCAGGCGGTGGGTTATTTGATCCAGTACGAGGGCGTACGACAGTCTATGCAGCTCGTGGACGCCTTCTTGGAGGTGCCTCGAAACCGAGCAAATCGCCATAACCTTGTTTTCCCAACGGCAAAGCCGGCTGAATTGACCATTGAAGACCTGGAGTTCTCTTATCAAGGTGCGTCAATTCCTCAGGTTAGCATTGAGAACTTGCAGTTTAAAGCGGGTGATCGAGTCGCTATTTTAGGAGGTATAGGTTCGGGGAAATCGACTTTCCTTAAGCTGATTGCTGGGTTAATGAAAGCAGAAAAAGGAAGGATTCGGGCTAATGGCGTCGACCTTTGGGAGCTTGATCCTCACTATGTGAGCGCCAATCTTTCCTATCTTCCACAAAGCCCTGATCTATTCAAGGGCAGCCTCAAAGAGAACATAAATCTTGGGTCGCGAGGCACTGACGCTAAAGTCATGGCTGCGATTAATAGCCTGCAGCTGAACACAATTTATGCGCAAAACGATAAGGGCCTCGACATGGAAATTAGCGAAGGTGGAACCGGTCTGTCGGGCGGTCAACGGCAGATGGTCGGTTTGGCAAGAGTGTTCGTTAATTCGCCCACGATCTGGATTTTAGATGAGCCCACTGCGTCACTCGACAGTGGCACTCAAGGCTTGGTAGCTAAAGCCCTAGAGGAACACGTAAGGCCAAAAGATATCCTAATTTTTGCAACGCATAACTTGAAATTGGCCACAGATCTGTCCAATCGAATCTTGGTTTTGGACAAGGGTAAGGTTCAGCGAGATGTGCCGACGAGTTCGGTTGAATTAAAAAGGAATCAGGTAAATGCTTAGCTTCAATAAAAAAACCACGTCAGAGCAGGGACGCGTCGGCCACGATACTGCAGACGGTGCCGAGAGTTCTATAGTTATTCCAGCAATCTTTTTTGGTGTGATTGCTTTTTTACTATGGAGTTATTTCTTTGAGTTGGACCAGTTTGTGAGAGCGACTGGCAAGGTCTTTTCAAGTAGTCGGATTCAGGTAATTCAGTCTGTTGATGGCGGTGTTTTATCTGAGTTAAATGTCTCTGAAGGAGACACCGTAGTGCCTGGACAGGTGCTTGCACGGGTTGACCAATCTCGATTCCAAGCGTCGAGCAATGAGATAAGCGCAAGAATAGACGCGCTTAAAGCCAAGATTGCTAGACTCAGAGCCGAACTCACAGGTGCTCAGCCAGAATTTCCGCCGGAGCTTGTTAATAAGCCGGATATGCTGAGCATTGAGTATGCGCTCTATCAAAGGCGCTTGAAAAGCCTACAAGATGACACCCAGGCGAATCAAGAAAACCTGCGTCTGGCCGAGAGTGAACTCGATATGGTGAACGGGCTATTAACTACAGGTGACGTCGATAAGACAGAAGTATTCAAAGCCGAGCGAGGGGTAATCGATGCTCAAGCTAAGTTAAATGCTCGTAAAAATGAATACTATGAAAAAGCGAGCCAAGAGCTGACTCAAGCAGAAGACGAGCTCGCACAAAACTTAGAAATACATGCGCAGAGAAGTGCGTTATTGGAGTCCAGCGTAATGCGTGCACTGGTACCAGGCATCGTAAAGAATATCGAGGTGACAACTATTGGCGCGGTTATGAAGCCGGGTGAACCTCTCATGGAGATCATTCCTACGGGCGACACTTTACTCGTGGAAGCAAAAATTCTGCCGAGAGACATCGCCGATCTAGAGAAAGGAGATTTCGCATCCCTTCGCTTAGACCCTTATGATTCAGCTATTTACGGCAGTCTTGAGGGTAAGGTGATTTATATCTCCGGTGATACCATTGTTGAAGATAACGCAAAGGGTGGTGAGGATACTTTTTATCAGGCACACATATCGCTCCCGCGCGTACCGTTTGTTACATCAATTGGTAAAGAGGTCGATATTATTCCGGGAATGACCGCACAGGTTGATATTAAGACGGGTAAGCGTTCTGTGATTACTTATTTAATGAAACCTATAGTAAAGACGATAAGCAATTCTTTTGGCGAGCGGTAATTGCGTCTGCCGATAGGTTTGCCTTCACGGCGCTTTAACGGCAGTTCACTTAGGCGTCTTTATAATGACAAAAGCGAGTGCGAGAGAGATCAATGCAGTGGGGAGGGCAATTAGGAGAAGCCCCTCTGCCATGCTGGTGCCGAATAGCATATCGGGTGTGTAGGAGCAGAGATTACGCACTTCGAAAAGGCTCGGAAACCACTGATCAACGGCAAACCAGTCGGGCATTCCCAGCTGGAATTCACAGCTACTATCGCCCCGGCCATTTTCCAGCTCATAGAGGAGCCAAGCTCGCTCCCCGAGGCCCAACGCGGCCCCGGCGATCAACCCGTGACCTAATAGTCCCGACCACTGTCTCGCGGGTAACACAGTGCACACCAACGCGACCAGCGCCAGCGCTACCACCCACAGGCGCACATGAATACAGACCTGACAGGGCTCTTCACCTAGGACATATTGATAATAAAGTGCTACGGCGAGCATCGTCAGCGCCAGCACACAGAGCCCGAGCCAATAGCCTCGGGACTGTGACAGTGCGCTCAGGCTGGAAAGTGCGCTATGACGCATAACTGGCAAGATCTCCAATCAACGAACGGGACGGATCCGGACTGTGGAGGACTTCTCGCAAACGCGCCCACAACAACTTGCTCTCCACCTCACCATTGTAAGTAAACTACGGCGCGACCAACAGTCAGACTTCCCCGATAACTTTTTGATGGGCGCGGTGTTGGTGCCGCGGTGGGTCAGTGTGATTCCGTTGTGTCTTGGGCCATGGCGGCAAGAAGCAATAGCCCCGCAAAGATGCCCAGATTTTTCACGAAGTTCTGTGCCTCGCGCTCGGGGTTAACCCCCTCGTAGACGTTCCAGAAGTCGTGAATGTTTGCATTGATGAGCACAACCATCGCGGCGAGCCCCAGGGCGGCGATCACAACCTGGCGATTTACCAGCAAGCAGATACCACCAATGATTTGGCAGATACCCGCCGTAACTAAAAGCAGGGTAATCAGCGGCATTTCGTGGGTTTCCATGAGGCTTATATGCCGCTCCCAGTCCAGAAATTTCGCCACTCCGGGCAGCAAGAAGTAGAGGCCTAAAAGACTTCTACCCACCAAAATGAGGATCCCTTGGATTACGGGTCTGGTTTGAGTGGTCTGTACCATAGCAGTTACCCCTATCGAAAAGGTATGGGCTAAAAAGTTGATCCTAGCAAGCCCCGCAAAAAATCCCATAGAAAACGTCAAAGATCGGCGCGAAAATCCGGCGACTATGGGTCTTATCCGTTTTATGACGGCGCCCAAGTGGCACTCTGTCACACCGTTAGGTGTGAAATAGTGGCTTGTTTGGATCCTGTCCAACGTGCACCATATAGTGGAAACCGAGGGAAACGCCTAAAAAAACGGTTTATCAACCACTCAACTCCGCATCGAGACAACGATTATGAAAAAGAGCAATCCATTAGGTCTGTTGAAGCACCCACTCGCGCTGGCCTGTGCAACGGCTTGTATCGTGGCGCCCACGCATGGGCAAGAAGGTGGCCTTGAAGAAGTGATCGTGACCGCTACCAAGCGTGCCCAATCCCTGCAGGAAGTCGGCATGTCGATCACGGCGATATCCGAGCGTGACATCGAGAACATGGGTATCGACAGCTACCTCGATTTCGCGGTTCGGATCCCGAACCTGGGTACGTCCTTTCAGTCGGATGGTCGGTTTGACGCCAACTCACCGGCGCTGCGAGGCGTATTTGGAAGTGGTGATAAATCGTCATCAGCAACCACCGGTTTTTATATCGACGATGTCCCCGTCACCGCTGCGCTGCAACCTCGCGTGCTCGATCTGGAGCGCATTGAGGTGCTTCGTGGGCCTCAGGGATCTCTCTACGGTGCGCGATCCATGGGTGGAACGATCCGTCTGATCACGCAGCAGCCGAGCCTTGACGAGAGCTATGGTGCGGTGCACACGGCGCTATCCTCCGTAAGCGATGGTGGCGAGAACTATAATTTTGATGGTCACATTAATGTGCCATTGGTTGAAGGCCGGGCGGGCTTGCGAGTCGCCGCCTATTACGGCTCTGTTTCCGGTATCTATGACCGCGTCTATGACCCGACCTGGTTTAACTATCAGACCGGCGAAGAGGTACTTGGTACGACACCTGCATTTGACCGCAATGAAGATGTGGATGACGAAGACTACTACGGCGGTCAGGTCTCATTGAAGTGGATGGCCACTGACAGCCTGTCGATCACGCCCAAGTTCATGTATCAGAAGATTAAGGCCGACGGGTTACCCTTTGCGGATGTGGACGCCGAAAATATGGAGACCCCGCGTTACTTCGATTCCGAAGAGCCTGGTGAAGACGAGTGGTGGATCGGTAGTGTCGTGATCAACTGGTCGTTGAGCGCCGGTGATATCACCTCGACGACGGCTTATTATGAACGCGAAACCTCCGAGTTCGAGGAAGAGCACACCTTCCTTGACTTCATTTACGGTGCAGCCGTGGGTATTCCGATTACACCGCTTGAGTCCACTCTGGAGACCACCTCGGAGTACGAGAACTTCACCCACGAAACTCGTTTTACCAGCAGCAATGACGGGCCATTGAATTACACCGTGGGTATCTTCTACGCGGACGGTGAGTTCATTCGTGGCTATCCGCCGGCGCTGCAGCCCGGCGCGAACCAAGCGCTGAATGATGCCGTCGGACTCGGGATTGATCTAGGTATTGTCCCGGGTGATCTGATTTATATCACCAGTCAGCCAGAGCAGGTTGAGGAGCTGGCGATCTTTGGAGAATTGACCTGGGATGTCACTGACCGGCTGGCACTGACCGCCGGTGGCCGTTGGTATGACACCGAAGTGAAATTCAGCTCCGCTTCAGACGGTTTCGCGAACGGCGGCCCGAGTGAGTTCTCGGGTGATCAATCCGAGAGTGGCTTTAACCCCAAGATCATGGCTGCGTACGATGTGTCTGATGACGTTAACTTCTACGCGAGCGCGGCCAAGGGCTTCCGGATTGGTGGCGTCAACGGCCAGATCTCACCCACCCTTTGTGGTGATGAACTTGATCGTGTGGGTCTAGACCCCGACTCATTGCGCACCTACGACTCTGATGATCTGTGGAGTTATGAGGTGGGTGTGAAGTCGACGCTAGCCAACAACACGATCTCGTTAAATGCCGCGGCGTTTTTCATCGACTGGCAAGACGCGCTGCAGGTGCAGCGACTGGCGTGTGGTTTCCAGGTGGATGCTAACGTCGGTGACGTGGAAAGCACCGGTTTTGAAGTGGAGCTATCCGCCGCACCCATCGACGGTCTGACCATCGACCTAGGTGTTGGTTACACCTCGACAGAAGTCGTGAGCCCAGCTGGCTCTGGCTTCCCAAGCTATGAAAAGGGTAAAGAGCTTCACGGCATTCCTGATTGGACTGCCACAGGTTCTGTGCAGTACGTCTTCCCGGCCTTTAGCGGTTGGGATGCCCGTCTCCGCGCTGACGGCAACTACTACGGCGACAGCACCAGCTTCAACAACGGTACCGTGGTTGATCGTGACAGCTGGCAGGCGCTTAACCTGCGCGCTGGCTTGCTAAACGAGAGCTGGGACCTGACGCTGTTTGCGGACAACGTCACTGACGAGCGCGCTAACCTGGCCGACAACCGCTCTATCGCGGCGGAAATGCCCGGAAGGCCGCGTATCGTGACCAATCGACCCCGCACCATTGGTGTCGAGGCGCGCTATCGCTTCTGAGCGACGTGTACAATGATTGAAAGGGGCGCTTAGCGCCCTTTTTTTTGCGTGGGGTTAGCGCCATCCAGCAGGTAAGTCGGCGGCATGGTAAGCCTGCATACCGAGATGGTTCTGTAACCACTCTACATGGCTTGGGAAATGGTGAAGACGCTGAAGAGCAAAGGCAACTTGCCTCGATGGGCGACTTGCCACTACTGGGCTCCCACGCGGGGGAAGAGGCCCTTCAGGGAGATAATGCATTCCGTAGAGAATGCACTCGTAACTCTCGTGATTCCACAGCCCTCCTGTATCGCTGGGAACCCTGCTGCCAATGGGCTGCAGATCAAATGTTTCTCCAACTGCTTCCATCCCTTCGAACCATTGATCCTCAAAGTCATGGGGGCTTGGCGGCTTTTGACGCCATAGGTTGAGCTTTGCCCGCAGACGGGGATTGATACGTTCCTCTTTTTGTACCTCGCGCCAAAAATCACTGTCCGTGCGTCGGGTCAGACAATAGTGCATGTTGATAAAATCCAAAATTTCGTAGTATCGATTGGCCATCAACCGGTTGTATCGATTGGCCATGGCTTGCATCATTTGCGGCGAATGCGGCCAATGCTCAGCAAGCAACACGGCCCCTAGATCGCTCAAGTACAAACCTGTCGATTCGAGAGGTTCGATGAAACCGCCGGCTAGGCCAATGGCAATACAGTTACCCTTCCACAATTCTTTGCGCCGGCCCACTTTAAAATCTACAAAGCGCACAGAAAGATCTTCGGTGCCCGGCCCTTGATAGCGGCGCAGCTCCGCCTCAGCTTCAGCTTTGTCGATGAAGCTGCTGGCATGCACATAGCCAATAGAGCGCTGATTTTGCATGGGAATGTCCCATACCCATCCGTTCGACAGTGCTGTGGCCGTGGTGTAGGGCCTGATCGTCCCCGGGAAAAACCGATCGTATGGTAAGTGAAGCGTAACAGCTCGATCACACAGCAGGTATTGCGCGTAACTTTCAAAGTCAACGGCGAGCGTTTCGGCAATAAGCTTGCCTCGGAAGCCAGTGCAGTCGACGAAAAGATCTGCTGTGATCTTTTCCTCCGTATCGGTAGTGACGTGGTCGATCCATTGCCGTTCGGACAACGCGATGTTCGCTAAATTGGCTTTTACGTGCCGCACGCCGCGGCTAACGGACACGTCCCGGAGCAAATCAGCAAATTTTTGCGCGTTCATATGAAAAGCGTAGTTCAGCTGAAAGGGCATCGATTTGACAGGGGAGCGAGGTGCGAGATTTTTTTCGCACATTGTGGGTTGGACAGAGCAGGTGTTGATGAAGGGGAGGGACCGATCGCTGGTCAGCCAGTTAAGGCCCGAGAAATCCAGAGGTTGGTCCCGAAAGCTTGTAAATGGGTGGTGGTAGAAAGTGCCGTCTTCATGCACCCAATTTTGATATTTGATCGATTGCTTATAAGTGGCATCTGCCGCTCGCATGAAGTCGTCTTCTTGGATGCCGGCGACGGCGAGCAGATGGCGCATGGAAGGAATAGTCGCTTCACCCACTGAGATCCGAGGGATATCAGGCGACTCTAGAAGGGTGATTTTGATAGTGGGTCTTTTCCCCTGCTGGTTGAGCGCGCCATTAAGATAGGCAGCGGTCATCCAACCTGCTGAGCCGCCACCAATAATTGCCACCGACTGCATGTGTAAACTATTCGTACCCTAACAATGCCCGAAGGCCTGGAGCCGCATGGTCAACCAAGCGCTTTTGTGTGTTAGGCAACTCTCTTGGTATATCGAGTGCCCGACCCGACAAGTTGTCCCGATAGGTGCCGCTCAGTTCTTTACTGCTGCCCAGGCGTACACGGTCACGCCAATCATCGGGGAGGGTTGCCATACCCATGGGTTTGAGTAAGTTATAGAAAAATTCTTCTGCTGCGGGAGTATCAACATGTGTAGCATGGTGAAGGAGGTCTTCGAACTTCACCACTACTGCCCGCGTGCCAAGCCAGGCGCAGGCATTCAGATCAAAAATATCCTTGAGCGGCGGTGCCTTTTGGTGAATGCCCCAAATCATTAAATTCATGACCTCTTCAAGCGTGAGCTGCCCTGATTTAAGGTTTTCCATATTGCCGCGAAAGTTATCGGACATAAAAAATCGCATCCGCGCCAGAACCCAATCGTAGGGGTCTCTCACCATGAGGATGTGATAGGCATCTCTGAGTGCTATGCCAGACTTGTCTGAGTACAGCATATGTCCCCAACTTAGCCGAGGGCGTGAGGGGTTAAATGCGCCTAGATGCTGCTGAAGGATTGGAATCTGAATAAAGGTCTCGTTGTAATGCTGCTGCTCCGGGACAAAGGTCCGCACAATATTCTTGATTAGGTGCGTGCCACACTTTGGGACTGAATTCAAAAACGTGGGCACGGTGATGGGTGTTCTGACGAGGTGCCCCGTCATTTCCTCGAGTCGATCGGGTTCTAGATTGATTTGCGGCATGGCAAGCTATGGGTCCGTAAAAGACTAACAGTAGCTAGCAGACGGCGCTCGTGCAAGAGTGACCCAAATACAGGCTTATTCTGCCACTTGCAGTTTTCCATCGAGGTGAATTAAGCTGCGCGTGGAAGGGGGTCTAACCCGATTAACAATTGTAATAAAAAAACCAAAGAGGCCTTTTCCCTGCTACAAAGAGGCCTTTTCCCTGCTAATAGTCAATACAAAGTGGCCATAGTAATCTAGCCAAGGCCCTAGCGATGTCTAGCATCCTGGGGTGGTTTGATAAGAGGAGCTCCGCCGTGAAGCCATTCACCAATACTGCTTTAGAACAAAAACGCAATACGCTGGCGTTGGCCGTTGCCGCTGCTATTGGATTCAGTTCCGGCGCGCTGTATGCGCAGGAGAACGTAGCCGAGTTGGAGGCCGCTGAAGACTCCGAGCGCGCCGTTGAGGAGGTTGTAGTTACCGGCTCACGAATTATTCGTGATGGTTATTCCAGTGCCTCACCTATGGAAGTGATTTCGGCGGATGTGGGGCTGATCCAGGGGATTGCCGACGTCGGTAGTCTACTCCAAACCTCGACGATCGCTTCGGGGTCTCCCCAGGTGACCGCGGCGACGTCGTCTGCATTTGTACAAGAGGGCGGGATTGGAACATCGACAATTTCGTTGCGTGGGCTTGGTGCCACTAGGACGTTGGTCCTTCTGAACGGGCGTCGGATAGGCCCGGCCGGCGTGCGCGGGCAGGTGTCCTCTTTCGACCTTAATTTAATGCCTCTTGTGGCGGTAGACCGCATTGAGATCCTGAAAGATGGTGCCTCCACTATTTACGGTTCGGACGCAGTGGCCGGTGTGGTGAACGTCATCACCCGGCAAGACGATGGCCTGAGTCTTGATATGTACACGGCGCAACCACATAAAAGCGGCGGTGCAGAAAGTCGTCTCAGTTTGCGTTGGGGTAAATCCTTCGACCGCGGTCATTTCAGCATAATGGGCGACTACATTGAGCGGCGCGAGCTGAAGAAAGGTAACAGAGACTACTTCGACTGCGGCGAACAGTTTGTTTTTGATCCGGACACAGGTCAGCGTGCCGATGTGCAGGATCCACGAACCAACTCGGCACACTGTAATGACTTGTTGTGGGGCCATATCTGGCTTTATGACTACAGTGGCGGCGTACCTCTAGGTGCAAAGGCACAATATGACTACGATGGTGACTTGGGTAACTATGTCCCGGGATTCGATTCCGCCTTTATGGAGGCGCCCGACGGATGGTATCCGGTAGCATACGATGCGGCTTCGTTAGGGGTTACCAATGCCGATCATCCGTTCCAAGATGGGGCTTCTCTGGTACCTAAGAATGAGGTCTACACCCTATACGCTGACGGGGAGTTTGAAATTACCGACTCGTTGACCATGTATGCCGAGGCACTTTACAGCCGCCGTGAAACCTACGTTAACGACTATCGACAGTTCTGGACCTACGTTTACAACGAGGACTTTGATTTTAATTATTTCTATGGCTACGAGCCGCAAGGCAGTACGTTATCGCAAGGGTGGCGCGGTGCTCAATGGCTAAGTCCAACGCCCATTACCGATCATGCAGATAACAGCGTTGAGATTGACTATGCGCGCGCGGTAGTGGGATTTTCAGGGGAAGTAGGTCGATTCAACTGGGATATTTCAGGGCAGTATTCAGTTTCGGACGGGGACTACATTTCGGATCGAATCTACGATGATTCTGTTACCTCCAGCTGGTTTGCAAATGGCTCCTGTGTTGGTCAGGTCACCTCCGTCAGAGGCGCCCCCTGCATGGACCCCCGGTGGCTCGATCCGGGCTTTAACAACGGCGAGCTGACGGCAGAGGAGCGCGAGTTCCTGTTTGGCCGGGAGCAGGGGAACACCGAGTACACCCAGTGGAGCATCGAGGGCACCGTTTCCGGTGAGCTATTTTCACTGCCCGCTGGGGAGGTGCTGGGCGCCATTGGTTTTCAGTATCGCTATGACGAAATCGAAGATACCCCCGGCGAGATTACCTTAGCTGCCAACGCTTGGGGCTCCTCGGCCGCTGGGATTACTGCCGGCGACGACACCGTGAAAGCCGTCTTTGGAGAAATTGAAATCCCGATCATTAGGGATGTTCCTTTTATCCACAACTTCACAGTCAATGCCTCGACTCGTTGGACTGACGTGGATTCCTACGGTGACGATACGACCTATAAAGTCGGTGCAAATTGGGAGATAACACCCACAATCCGAGTGAGAGCGAGCACGGGTACGTCGTTCAGAACTCCTGCGTTATATGAGTTGTATTTGGCTGATCAAACTTCGTTCGCCAGTCAGCGAAGCGTGGATCCCTGTATTCGATGGGGCAATAACCTTGCCGACGGCAGCATCTCCCAAAGGGTAGCCGATAACTGTGCGGCGGATGGCCTAGCACCGGACTTTCCGGGTGCTCCCATCTCTGCGACCATCGTAACGGGTGGCGGCTTGGGACGGTTGACTGCAGAGACGTCCGAAGCACACACCATTGGTATTGTGTGGCGTCCCGAGTTTACAAACCTGAGTATCTCCGCCGATTACTTCGACATTACGATAGAAGACGAAGTGTCCCAACTGGGTGCTGGTACGATTGTTGGTGCTTGCTACAGTTCAGACTTTTTCCCCAATGACCCTCTATGTGACTTGTTCGAACGTCGTGCGCTTGATCAGGGTGTCGACAATATTGCTGACTCTTACATCAATGTTGCCGAGCAAACCAACCGCGGATGGGACTTAGCCGCGACTTGGGTCATAGAAAGCGGATTGGGAGTGGTTACGCTTGAGACTGCTCACACGTTCCAAATCGAGGATACGGTTGGTCTTTTTGCGGAGACAGCCCAGGACTTCAACGGTGAGATGGGCAATCCGAAATGGACCGGTCGCGCTTCTGCAACCTTGGAGCGAGGTCCTTGGTCGGGTGCTTGGGTGACCAACATCATCGGTAACGCTGATAACTATGAAAGCTTTGGCGGCGACCGAGCGACGGTCTACGGGCGACCGGTACGCGTGGTGCTCGGCGCTGGCACGACGATGTACCATAATGCCTCGTTGGCCTACTCCTTCGATAACGGAATGAGTTTGCGTTTTGGTGTGTCCAATGTCTTTGATAAGGCCCCACCGAGGCTGACCACTTTAAATCTGGGCGAAGTCAACACCGAGGGCAACTCAGCGTTCTACTCGCAGTACGACTGGGAAGGCCGAACCTATTTCGCTAACTTGCGTTGGGATATTTGAGCTTACCGGCCCTTGGCTGATTAGTACGGAGTAATGCAGTAATAAGGGGCGGTTCAACCGCCCTTTTTTCATGTTCAGCATGCAGTGCGCGGTTCAATGGCACAAGCTCCATCTCAAAGTGAGCGCGGGTCCTGGGTAACCGATACAACAACGAAGAATGAGGGCGGGAAGATGCTGTCTGACTATCTCTCGCTTTGGGGATTTATCATTCTGATGGTAAGCACGCCAGGGCCTGCCAATTTGTTGTTGATGTCGGCAGGAGCGCAGCGCGGTTTTCAGCGGACCCTACCATTCCTGTCGGGGCTCGTGGTGGGTAAATTGGCGCTCAACGTAGCCATGGCGTTGGGCTTTATGACCGTGCTTCTCGATTCGCCGCGGTTACTGACAACATTGGCCTGGGTATCCGCAGGGTATATGGCGTATCTGGCATTGCGTCAGTGGACACCGCCGCCGGACAGCGCGCGCACCAGCAACGCCATGGGTTTTCTAGAAGGTCTGGTCGTTCATCCGCTCAGCCCCAAGACTTGGATGATGACCACGCTGGCGTTTTCGCAATTCGCGCCCGGCTTCCCAACAGAGATCGAGCGGCTTGTGGTCGTGCCGCTGAGTTTTTTTGTCTTTCAAGTGGTTTTTCATTCGTTGTGGTGTCTGTTGGGGGTTGCGATGGGCCGAATCATCACCCGCAGCGTGGTGGTGCATCGGGGACTGATCTTACTTACCCTCGCCGTGATCGCTTGGGTTCTTCTTTTGTAGGCTAGGCAACGGCATGCCACTGGAGGTTTCACCCATCTACTTCCTCGCTCCTTTGAAGATTTGTCATCAGGGCGGTTTATAATTCAGTGTCACGACACTTATGTGCTGAGGCTTCTGGCTTGTGTGCTGAGGCTTCTGGCTAGGGCGCGGCATCGCGCCCTGGAGTTAAGCTTCTTCGGGCCCTTATTTTGGGGTCGTGAGATTCATCAGACCAGCTTTAGCAGCATCTCTTTTTCATAGGGGTGCAGCTGCTCGAGTCCCCCAGCCTGGACTTTGTTGGCCCAGTCGGGATTGGCAATCAGCGCACGGCCCACCGCGGCGAGGTCAAATTCGTCTTTTTCAAGAGAGTCCAGCAGACGATCGATACTGGCAATATCGCCGCCACTGAAGAAGCCCTCACCGGGTTCGGGGATAAAGTCCTTATCGAGGCTGATACTGCCCACGGTAATGGTGGGTTTCCCGGTTAGCTTCTTGGTCCACCCCGCTAGATTCAGGTCACTGCCCTCAAACTCGGATTCCCAGAAGCGCCGCTGCGAGCAGTGGAACAAATCAACGCCCGCGTCGACCAAAGGCTCTAGAAAGGTGGCGAGTAGCTCTGGGGTTTCCGCGAGACGGGCGGTGAAATCCTGCTGCTTCCATTGGGAGTAACGAAGAATGATAGGAAAGTCACTGCCAACAGCCGCGCGA
>Ga0255780_10000827_pt1 | contig 28990 bp, 24 predicted proteins | sample 071ome_32_FD_179978 | JGI IMG/M metagenome (GOLD analysis project Ga0255780, IMG submission 179978) | Coastal salt marsh microbial communities from the Groves Creek Marsh, Skidaway Island, Georgia - 071405AT metaG (version 2) | ecosystem: Environmental > Aquatic > Marine > Intertidal zone >... | reverse complement strand
GATACAACGTTCGTCACGTTGATTCTGCGTATCCACCAGGGCGCTTGATTCGGGTTTGTCCTTTTTTGGCTGATGCTGATTTTGGTCGATGGTCTCCACTGTCAAATTCGAAGTTATGTGTGGGAGCATACCCTGCCTGAGATCAAATGCAACGATGCATGCAGCCCGGATGCGTATGCTCCAGGCCATAAGAAAGAGAAGAGACCTTTCACTTGATATGGAAGAACCCACACATTTCAAATCCTCTGCGTGGAATCTTTTCAAAAAATACGGATTTCGCTTTGTGTCGGAGCAAGGTCGCCCTTAGAGTGACCCCCACATGTTTCGATCATTAATCATCCTATTCGCCCCGCAGAAGGGCTGGCAAACAATCGCCGACCAGTCGTGGAACGTGCTGGTGGTGTTCTTGTTTTCCATACTCCCCCTACTCGTTGCCGGCTGCGTGGTGGAAGGCTGGGGCATGATGCAATTTGGCGCCGAGACCGGGGCGATTGGCCGCGTGATTCACCTGGAGCAAAACCAGATCATCACCTATGAAATCATTCAATTTGCATTGGGGCTGATCCTCCTGTTTTTTGGCGGAAAATTCATCCAATGGGTTAGCGTGGGATTCCATACAGAAACCTCCTATAGACAAGCCTTTACTCTGACAGCCTATAGTCTGACACCGATTTTCTGGATGCGCTTTCTGGACTGCGTGCCCGCTGTTCCGTCCTGGTTATGCTGGGGCATCGGAGCTTTGGGTATCATGATGTTGCTTTACAGTGGTGTTGCGCTGGTCATCCAACCAAATACCAGCGTCGGATTCGGCATGTATCTGGTGTCATCCCTGATCCTCGTTGCTCTGACGGCACTCTGTCATTTCCTGGCCCAGGGAGTCGCCTACGGTAGGTTCAACATCAAGCCGATTATCGGTTTTTTCTTTTTTCCAATTTGAAGCAGGCCTTTTGAATCTTCCAAGCTGACTGCTCCAAAGTTTTAAAAGCGATATTGTATTCCGCTCCCGTCAGTGTGACCACCATCCTGGCAGCCCGGTCGCGCAGTTTTTCGTTGGTCGCTTGAACGTCGATCATCAGGTTGCTTTTGACCTTTCCGATCCCGACCATCGCCAGAGTGGTGATCATGTTCAAAACGAGTTTGGTCGCCGTTCCGGCTTTGAGTCGGGTGGATCCGGTGAGGATTTCCGGTCCGGTTAAGGGGCATAGAATCACATCCGGCCGGTGCATCCGCGGCCATTTCAAGTGGGGATTAAAACACAACAGCCCCTGGCGCGCCTTGATGATCCTTGCATAAGCCAAGGCGCCATGCACGAAAGGCGTTCGCCCACTTGCCGCAATGCCCAGCACGAGATCTTTTTCTGTGAAACCACGTAACCCAAGAGCCCGCCACCCCGCTTCAAAATCATCCTCTGCTCCCTCGACAGCGTTCCACAAAGCGGTTGAACCACCCGCCATGATGCCCTGAACCATCTCTGGGGAAACCCCAAAGGTAGGTGGGCATTCACTGGCATCCAACACCCCGAGGCGACCACTGGTTCCCGCCCCGACATAAAACAAGCGCCCCCCCTTTTCAAAGGCTTCGGTGGTCCAGCGGATCCATTTGAGCAGTTGCTTTTTTTCTTTCCGGATTGCTTCCGGAATCGAGGCATCCTCGTTGATAAAAAGGTCCAGAGCTTTGGGGCCACTCAGGGTATCCAGCTTCCTGGAGGCATCCAATCGTCTTTCCGTGAGGGAGATCCCAACACTATCCGGAAGTACATCTTTCCTCGCTGGCGGTGTCGAACGACTTGGTTTCGAGCGGGCAGAAGGCTTCGTCCTCCCTTCAGCCGCTTCCTGATCGAGCAGCGTTTGAGCCGCGTAAATGGTCCCCCAGACGCTCTCCTGCGGTATAGTGTGCACCTTTGCATGCCGTCGTTTGGCCCGGAGTTTCTTTTGAAAAAGTCGGGTAAAGGATGGCTGTTTTAAAAACATACTGCCAGCCACCACAAATCCGGGACCTGCATCACCCAGTCGACTGGCGCAGGCATGCGCGTCGGACGCCAACAATTCGGCTGCCTGATGAATCACTTTGCCCGCCAGGGCATCACGTTGCTTCCAGGCTTCAAAAACAGGGACGGCCAATGAGGCCACTTCTGATTTCTGAGCTGTCTGAAACCATTGAATCCAATCGTTGGGCTCATTTTGCATCGAGACATGCAGGAGACGTTCGCCCAGTTTGGGCCACTTTCCGGTTTGATCGTATACTTCGATCACCTTTCGAATAGCGGTATGCGCCACATCATAGGCGCTGCCACGATCCCCCAGATGATGCCCCCACCCACCGCATTTGGCTTCTTTGCCCTGGATGCTGCGACCGAAACAACAACTCCCTGTTCCCGATAACACCAGCACGTGCGAAGAGGTCTCCTTGAATGAACGCTGAGCCACCATCAACGCCGAGGCGAGATCGTGATCCACCCACATCCGGACACCCGGCCAGACCTTTTCCGCAATCTTCCTGATGACGGCACAATCCCTCGCATCACGGACACCCGCCATTCCGAAGCCTATCGCCACTGGTTGCGGAGCCAATGCCCCACATTCTTCAAAGAGTTTGCGCAAGCCAACGTCACCCAACAGCCTGGAATTCCCTGGCCCAAGGGTGTGTTTTTCGATCAGGTCTCCCTCAACGGTCGTGACCAGCAACGTGGATCGTGTCCCGCCGGTTTCGAGTCCCAATAGAGTTGATGTCATGCGGGCAGGATAGGCGGATTACTTTTCGATCACCAGCTCGTCTTTCAGATTGTTGTCCGTGTCATAGGCACGATAAACGAGCCGGTTCCCTGAGATCTGAATGTCCAGCACCTGAAACGTGGAAGTATTCGTCATGCCGAATTCGGTGTAATCTCGTGGATCCTGATCATACATCTTTGTTCCGCTGACCGACACAATGTAAACAGTCCCCTCCTTGGGAGAAGCCACTCTCTTATCCCCTTTCATGGGATAAGTCCGCAGGTAAGCATGATCGTGCCCCTGCAGTGCCAGATCCACATGGTATTTGTCAAACAAGGGCAGCCAGTGCTTTCGAATGGATGCGTTGTCCCGGCTCGGAGCAGATGAATAGGCGGGATGATGATAAATCATGAACTTCCAGGTGGCCTTGCTCTCAGACAGAACTTTATCCAACCATTCGGCCTGGCTTTCCGGCGTGATGTTGGTGTCGAGCACGACGAACAGGGCGTTGCTGTATTCGAAATAATAGGCGCGTTCTTTTTCAATCTGCTTGGGACCGTTCTTCGGCAGGTCAAAATTTCTCAAATACAGGGTAGGATGCCCCCCCTGGTTTTCATGGTTGCCAATGGCTGGCACCAACTGGCGGCGATCGTAAATATCGGAAGAATTATAGAAAAAGCTGTCCCAATCATCCCGATCGTTGCCCCGATTCACCAAATCACCTGCCATGATGTAGAAAGCCGCATCAGGCCGCTCACGAAACGCGGTGTGAACCAGGCTGCCCCAGCGATCCAGACCATTCTGCGCATCGCCCATGTAGATGAATGAAAAAGGTCTGATGCGGGCAGGCGCGGTGGTGAATTCTGCCAACTCGGTCCATCCATCATCCGAGCCGTCGCCCACCGAATAAACGTAGGTCGTGCCAGGCTCCAAACCGGTAATGGTCGCAAAGAAACGGTGAGATAACGGATCATTGATAATGTTGGGTGTTTCCAACACTTCCATTGTGGCAGGCAGAGGTTCAAGCGGCTTGGGATTGAAACGGTTGAACAACGCCTTCTTCTGGATCATGACGTATCCTTTCTCAATGGACGTATCGGTGCGCCATTGAATCGTCTGGGTCGTTTGAGGATCATCGCTCCAGGTCAGCACGACCTGATCCGGGAATGGCTGGCTGGGATATTGTGTCCATTTGAAGTAGTTGACCAGGTAGGCATCCTGTAGACTGCCATATTCGGTCTGAAGCAGGACACTGCCCTCAAAACCGGGGGGAACCGCATCGATCACTTCCTCACGATCGGAGTAAATTTTGACACCCTTCTTCAAAATGGCGGGCTTGACCTGGCCCGGATAGAGGTCGGTGACCTGAAGTTCATCTTCAGGATTTTGGGGTCTCAAAACAGGGATGTAATGCACGCCGCTGGTTCCTAATGAATTAACTCCCAGGCCAATATCCCCCGCAGGAAAGTTTTTCTGCCACACATCCAGTTCGGTGTCCTGAACCGTCAAAACCAACCCGGTCAATTGCCATCCATTCTCCCGAATCCAAAAGGGTTCGGATTTAAGATCGCGATCGCGCAGAATGGTCACCACAACGGGAACATTGACTTTGAAATGGATGTGTTCCTTGCCAAGAATGGACCGCTCTTCATCACTGAGGAACTGCTCAACCTGAAAGGAGGTCAATGATTTCAACTCGTCCACGGAAAAATGCTCCTTCATCCGGAGAGTAATGGCAGCCACAGTATCATGGATGGAAGGATGATCTCCCACATGAGCGCTGGTTCGCTCAAAGGGCGCATTCAAACCTATCACGGCCAAACAAAGGCATAAGCAACGTTGCATCATCGGGGGACCGTAGCCAAGCCCCCCGCCCTTGGCCATTCAAAAACTGTCACATTTTAAAGACCGGCCCGATATGATAATGAGTGGACAAGTTAAAAGGTAGGGCCCTGCTGCCGCAGGGCCATGAACGCGTAAGGGTAAAGAAAAACCTTTAGTGTTGTGCGACCCCGCTGCAGGACGAGCATCCTAGATGAATCATGGACGTCCCACCCAAAATACAAGCTGTTTTCCTCCCACTCTTGAATCGCCCACTTGGAGACAGTCATCACCGACCATGCATCACCCAGGCCACCCAGACTCCGGCGAGAGCACCACTCAGATGTCCTTCCCAGGACACACCCGCATTAACATGAAAAATGCCATAAAAAAGTCCCCCGAACAGGAAGAACACAACAATGGAAAAAAACAGGGCCCGCCAGCTTTTCATCCAGAGGGATGCCACGATCAGAAAGGAAACCAGTCCATAAATAATTGAACTGGCTCCGATATGAATGGCGGAACGCCCTATCAACCAAGTGCCCAGCCCGCTAACCAACCATATCAGGGCCAGACTGGATTTGGGATGGTAACGGCCATCCGAGAAAAGAATGGTCACCAACAGTGCCATCGGCCCGGCATTGGCGGTGAGGTGTGCGAAATTGGCGTGCAGCAAGGGACTGGTGATCACACCCATCAAACCGGGCCAGGTTCTGGGAAGAATCCCAAATCCGTCGAGACGTCCTCCCAGACCGTAATCCACCATTTCCACCAACAAAAGAGCGCCAACCCATGCCAATCCGATTTCCACAGCCCTGCCCAGATTGGAAGTCGTGTTTTTCCAACCTTTTCGTTTGGACGATCGTGATCTCTTGGCTGCCAATTTTGTAAATGAACCGGGTTTCCGTAGAAAATTGCGGAGCCAAAAGTTAGGCCAGCCCCGGCAAATGTGCCAGTGTTGATTTTCTTCAGGTCCATTTTAATTGATTCTGAAAGTGAGAAAGGTTTGCTCCCGCCTTGGCTTTGCTTATGATGCGCCAGCAAGAATTCTGCGGCAACGGGATGCAAAAAATGAACCCCGAAAAGGATGCCGCTCCGTATTGACATGTCCAAAATGCTCAAATCCTCAGGCGCCATGGGTGCCGCCACGCTGCTGAGTCGCATCCTCGGCATGTTGCGGGAAATGGTCTACTCCCGGTTCATGGGAGACACCTGGCAAGCCAGCGCGTTTTTGTTCGCATTCCAGGTGCCCAATCTGTTTCGCAGACTCCTTGGCGAGGGCGCTCTGACGGCTGCCTTTATCCCCATGTTCAAGGAAAGGGAAATGCAGGAGGGCGAAAAAGCCATGTGGCTGGTCGCCAACGCCACCATCTCCGCGCTCATTACGATCTGTGCGATCGCCGCGACCTTTATCATCCTGATTGCCACAGCAGCCCTGAAGGGCATGACCCTTTCTCTGGAAACCATCCTGTTCCTCAAACTGCTCAGGATCATGGCGCCCTATGTCATCATGGTCTGCGTGGCAGCGGTCCTCATGGGGATGTTGAACGCCCGGGGACATTTTTTCATCCCGGCCATGGGGGCCACCATGCTGAATGTGGTGATGATTACTTCCGTTTACTTCCTGGCCCCAAGATTTGGCGAAACTCTGTTCAGTCAAATCGAAGGGCTGGCGGTTGGAGTCTTGATAGCCGGAGTCGCTCAAATGCTCTTTCAAGTTCCTCTATTGTTTAAAGAAGGATTTCGATATCAGTGGATCAACCCGCTCAACAACGACACGGTCAAACAACTAATCACACGCATCCTTCCAGGAGTGGTCGGCGTCGCAGCGTTTCAACTGAACATCATCCTGACCAATGCCATCGCCTTCTCCGAAAGCGATTATATTGTGGCCTCGTTCAATTATGCTACCCGGTTGATGGAACTGCCTCAGGGTATCTTTGGGATTTCACTGGCCACTTTCATGCTGCCCATGTTGTCGGGGTTGGCCGCCGAGAAAAAATATGGCGAATTCCAAACCGGCCTTCGCCAGGGGATGGGATACTTGATCTATGCCAACTGGATCGCAACCACGGTCACCATCGTCATGGCGGAACCCATTGTCCGATTGATCTTCGAAGGAGGAGAATTCGGCCACGACTCGACCGTTCGGGCTGCCTTGGCCCTGAAATGCCTGATGCCGGGATTGGTTGCGTTTTCCCTTGTCAACATCCTGGCACGTGCTTTTTTTGCGCTGGGTGATGTCAAAACCCCGATGCGCATCGCTGTGTTCAGCCTGAGTTGCAATCTCTTGTTCGCACTTTTCTTAATCCCAGCCTATAAACAAGCGGGCATGGGGATCGCCAACACCTTGAGTTCATTGGTCAATCTGGGCCTTTTGTGGTATGCTATACGGCGTAAGTTTCCGAACATGAAAGTCCAGGAAATGAAGATCCCGACCCTGACGGTGCTGGGTTCTGGAACATTGGCCGCGTTCATTACCTGGGCAACCTGGAAATACATCGTCAGCCTGGTGGAAACGCCCAAACTTTGGACACAATTGGTGGAGGTATTCGTCCCGTTGATCATTGGGACCAGCCTGTATGGACTCATCACCTACTGGGCAGGAGTCCCGGCAGCCAAAGATATTGCAAAATTATTGCAGCAAAAACTGGACAAAGAATGACAATATTCTTATAAGACGCATGTCCCAAAAGTAGTTAAAATCGTCAACAGCAACAATCCTGTAACGATGGCCCGGAAATCAAAACGTGTGGATGTGGGGATCTGGATGAAGCTAACCAAGCTGGTCATGCTACTGGTTATCTGTGCGGGAAGCCTTGCCGTTTTCCAGTGGTACAAGCCGGTTATCCGCAGCAATGAGGGGATGCAGCGACGCATCAACCAGCTTCGAGCCCAGATCGCCGAAGAAGAACGGTTTGCCGACCAAATGACCGCCACCATCAAAGCCATCGGCACCAACAACGTCGTTTTGGAAAGACTGGCACGAGAAAAGCTCGGCTACGCCAAGCCAGGCGAAAAGGTCATTCGATTCGAAGCCATCAACGGCCAAATCCCTTCGAAATGATATCTTAAGGACTATTCATTGTTCTCACACAAAGACACCAAGCCACGAAGTGGAGGGTAACTAGTAGCCGCGTTTGCAACAACGTGGATCAATTCTTTCACATAATCACCCCAAGTCGCTTTTGATCAATGCACATGCATTGGCACAAGCACAGCCACTCTGCAAACCATCCCGGCCATCCTGTAAATCCTGTACAAAACAACTTTGTGTCCTTGTGACTTAGTGTGAGAACAAAAACTTCATACAATGCCCCAAGCTATCCGCGACACATGTTAAGAAACAAGTTCACTCCGAGTGGTTCACTTTCTACTCGGGATTGCACACTCAATATTTCTCAAACCTAATGCTTACCAGCTTTAGCCTTTGTTTCGCGAATGATCTTCCCCCCGGATAGAGCCGCCTTTCCAAGCCAGTTACACACGGCATTCAACTCGTTAACCGTATCCAGGCGCTTAGAAATAGCCCCCGGAGATATATCCTCCGAATGAAATCTCGAAGAACGCTTTGTTGTCAGATCATTCCGACTATTCAAGATATCCCTTCAGAATAGAGCGATAACCTTCCCGATATGTTGGATAAGTTAGCTTAAAGGGTGACAGTTTGGATATTTTTGCGTTAGTGATCCGCTTGCTGGTCACCCGGCGTTTCCCTGGTTTCGAAGGATCGTTTTCCACACAAGGTGGGGCTGGTTGCCCGGAGGATTTCGCCAGCCATTCATAAAAAGCGCGTTGCTGAACGGGTTCGTTGTCGGTGACGTTGTAGGTCTCCCCTGGCACGCCTGATTCCAGAGCCGAAATGACCGCCATGGCCGCGTCGTCCCGGTGAATCATGTTCACCCATCGATCTCCCGGCAGTTCGATGACGGCGTCACCTTTCAAGATGCGCTTCAGCGCGTAGCCTCGCCCCGGACCATATATCCCGGACAAGCGTAAAATCATTCCCGGAAACCCGGAAGTCTCATGACGCTCGCGAAGCAACTGTTCGGCTCGAACAAGTATCTTGCCGGTTGGGGAAACCGGATCCGTAGGCATGGTCTCATCCACCCAGTTCCCATCATCCTGACCATACACCCCGGTGCTGCTCAAATAGACGAAACGCTTCGGAAGCTTGGTTTGCATCAACCAATCCATGGCATGCTGAAGCCCCCGGCAGTAAATGTCCTCGTAATCTTCCATGGTTCCCCGGCTGGAAGAGGCGGAAAACAATACGTCATCAAAGCCCCCCGGCAATCCGGCCAGCGTCCCGGGTTCTGTCAGATCCGCTCCATACCAATGAATCCCATTCCCTTCAATGTCCGCCATGGCGGCAGGTTTGGTGCGGCTCACCGCCCAGACCTCCACACCACGTTCAACCAACATTTGCCCCACCCGGCTCCCCACATAGCCGAACCCGAGGATCAATGCTCTACGTGGCTGCTGATTAATTGATGCGTCTCTTCGCTCCATGCTTGGCACAGTCTTCCACGCAATGCTACGCTTTGCCAGTCCGACGGCTGATATTTTTTTACTGAGCCCGGACTTGCTTTGGCATGACCCGTTCATCAAACACACTGGATACATCAAACAATTCCAACGCAGTTCCTGAGCTATTGGCTCCGGCAGGCGATTGGGAGTGCGCTCGTGCGGCGGTTGAAAATGGAGCGGATGCCATTTACTTCGGCCTCTCCGGTTTCAACGCACGCATGCGGGCAAACAATTTCACGGTGGAATCCCTCCCGGAACTCATGGATTACCTCCACCAGCGAGGGGTGCGGGGTTATGTCACCATGAACACACTGGTCTTTGCGAACGAAGTCCAGGCGGCCGCATCACAAATCCGGGCCATGATCGACGCCGATGCGGATGCCGTGATTGTTCAGGACATGGGGCTGTGCCGCATGATCCGGTCCATCAGCCCTGATTTTCCCATCCATGCATCCACCCAGATGACCATCACCAGTCCGGCAGGCATCCGGTTCGCAAAAGATCTAGGGTGTGAACTGGTGGTGATGGCGCGTGAGTGTTCAATGAAGGAACTCGAAAGCATCCGGAACGCTCAGGAAAGCGGGGATGGATTTGAAATGCCCCTCGAAGTTTTCGTGCACGGGGCGCTTTGCGTGGCTTATTCGGGACAATGCCTGACCAGTGAAGCTCTGGGTGGGCGTTCTGCCAATCGGGGAGAATGCGCCCAGGCATGTCGCATGCCCTATGAATTGATCCAGGACGGAAACCCTGTGCCATTGGGAGATCGACAATACCTCCTCAGCCCCCAGGATTTGGCAGGCATCAGTGTGCTGCCCGATCTCGTGCGGCTTGGCATGCGATCGTTAAAAATAGAAGGACGCCTCAAAGCCCCCGAATATGTGGCCAATGTGACCCGCGTCTACCGCCAGGCCATTGACAGCATCGTTCAACAACAAGCAACACAAGAGGTCTCGGGGACTCAACTCCTGAATCAATCGCAATACGATCTGGAAATGGCGTTCAGCCGGGGACTGCACACAGGGTGGTTTGAAGGCATCGACAACCAAAAGCTCGTCCATGCCAGATTCGGCAAAAAGCGGGGGGTTTATCTCGGCAAGATCAAATCCGTGCATCAGGACGGATTCACGCTAAGCACCCGGCAACCACTTAAAGCGGGCGATGGAGTGGTCATAGATCAGGGCAATCCCAATCAACCTGAGCAAGGCGGACGTTTGTTCAAGGTAAACAAACAGGAACAACACGCGTCAAAACCTCCCCTGCTCCGCGTTTCTTTTCAAAGGAACAAACTGGACCTGCGAAAGGTCAACGTGGGTGATCGAATCTGGAAAACGAGTGATCCCGCTCTGGATAAAGATCTCCGAAAAAGTTACCAGAACGAAACAAGAGCTTCCGGTTCCCTGCTACATATCCGGGCATCCGGACAACCCGGAAGTCCTCTGAAAATGGAGGTCAAGGAATCCTCCGGCCGGTCGGTCAACCTGCAGTCTTCCATTGACCTTCAACCCGCTCAAAACAGGCCATTGAACGAAGAAGTGCTGTCAAAACAATGGAGCCGGCTGGGCGGCACCTCTTATCAGCTGGAGCGCGTCGACTACAAAACACATGAACCCTGCATGCTGCCCGTGAGCGAACTGAACCGCATGCGCCGGGAGATGGTCACCATGCTGGATCAATGCCCTTCGACCAAGGAATCAAGGTGGACCATCACAGCCGAATCCCTGCCGGAGGTCCGTTTCGAGAACCACTCAGAAAGCTCCGGCCTGTCAGAACCAGCCCAACTGATCCCTTTGGTCAGGAATATGGACCAACTGGAAGCCGCGATTCAATTTGGCAGTTCCAACATTTACTGTGAGTTTGAGGACCCTAAAAAATATCGCGATGCGGTCAAACGGTTCAGAGTGGCATACCCCGCCAAAGCATCCGAACCTTCAACAGGCATTTGGGTGGCTCCTCCCCGCATCACCAAGCCGGGCGAGGAATGGATCCTGAAACAGGTTCAATCCTGTGAACCGGACGGATTTCTGGTTCGCAATTACGATCATCTGGAATACTATGCAGAAGCCCCCTGCATCGCCGATTTTTCCTTCAATGTCTCCAATGCCTGGTCCGCTGCGTGGTTGTTAAACCAATTCAAACTGGAACGCCTCACCGCATCCTACGACCTGAACATTGAGCAGCTCAAAGCGTTTCTGGCATCCGTACCGACCGACAGGATTGAAATCACGCTTCATCAGCACATGCCCATGTTTCATATGGAGCACTGTGTTTTCTGTGCCTTTTTATCCACCGGCAAAGACTATCGCGACTGCGGACGTCCCTGCGAAAAACATCATGTCGAACTCAGAGATCGAGTGGGGCAACGTCACACGCTGAAAGCGGATGCAGGATGTCGTAACACGGTGTTCAACGGCCGAGCCCAAACAGGCGCTGAATACGCCACATTGATGCAGGAGATGAGTGTTCGACATTTTCGAGTGGAGTTCATTTCAGAAAAGGCTGGCGAAGTCACACACACGCTCCAAACCTACCAGGACCTCCTGCTAGGCAAGCGGGATGGACCAAGCGTCTGGCGCGATCTGAAACTCATCAACCAATTGGGCGTGACACGCGGGACGCTGGAAACCCAAGGCATCCAGGTTTCTTAAATCGGTTATCCCATCGGTGAGGCAATCCCTCTTGGGTGGCTTGCTCCCACTTCAAAACTCACGGTGCTTGGACTGAGTGCAAGTTGGAATGGAAAGGTCGCAGGTCTTTGTACATCCCGGCGTTTCCACATTCCATCTCCTTTGCTCAAGGACGTTGTTGAGGGAGAAGTATGGGGCTTGTTTATAATGGCACCCAATGGAGGCGTTCAGTAGTTTAATCCCTGTTGTCCACTATGAAGTTATATATCCAAACGGGATCAGGGAAAACGGAAATGGATCTGGATCCTGGCCAATACACGCTGGGCGCGGCCGAGGACAATTCCATTCAGATCGGACATCCAAGTGTGTCCAGTCATCACGTGGTGATTGATGTTTCCTCAAGCGGGCAAACGGTGATCCAGTCTCAAATCCCCTCGGGCATCATTGATTCGGATGGCACCATTCAGGACCTGTTGACGCTGTTTCCAGGCGACTATTGCATGCTTGGGGAAATCCAAATCGGACGCGAATCAGCGCTCCCCACTCCACCCCCTCCCCCACCCCAGCGAGTGTCAGTCCCTGCCCCGGAAGACACAGAAGAACCGGGAAAGCAGGTCGAACGAAACTGGACGGATATTTTCCACTACCCCTTCCGCAAAGATGCCTGGGTGATGATGCTCATTATGGTGGTCTTGATGATCATTCCACACCTGATTCCACGTATCCTGGCCTTACCGGCAGCTATTCTGGGATTGGCATTAGCCATTCTCTACGGATTCACTATGCTGGGGACCTGCAAAGAAATTATTCGAACCACACTGGCGGGAGATGACGACCTTGAAATGCCCATCGGAGACAGTTTCGATTGGGAAAATTCCAAAGGCATCTTTCTGGGATATTTCTTGTTATCCACCGCTTGGATGGCTCCCTTCTTTGCGCTCCATATCATCCAAGTGGAATCTGCTTGGGCAAAACCCATGGCCCTGACAGTAGGACTAAGCATGCTGCCCATGGGCTGGCTCATGATGGTCGTTCATGACAACGTGCTAGCCGGCTTTCATGTCCTGGGAATGATCAAGGCCATTTTTCGGGCTCCGTTGGTGTATGCCGCCATCCTGGCGCTGATCGGAATCATCGTGGGAGTGGAAGTGTTGATGGAAGCCGGCATCGATCCTGCCCGGACACCCGGTTTATTGATCAAACTTGTGCAAGTGATCGCAGGCATCCTCGACATATACGGTCTGCTCGTCATTTCCCGCGCACTGGGGCTTTATGCCAGGAACTACATGCGCGAGTGATTCCTGGCTCTAAAAAGGAAAAAGCCGTCCTTCAGCAACTGGTGGGAACATCTTGAATGACCTCGATGCAATGAGGAATGGCTTTCACCACAAAACCCAGGCATTCCACTGCACCGGAAGGCTTCCCTGGTAGACAAAGCACCAATCCTTTCTCCACAACGGCGGCAAGACTGCGGGATAAGATGGCGTATGGAGTGATCTTCATGGATTCGGCCCGCATGACCTCACCAAACCCGGGCAACTCACGAATGGCAATTTCCCGGATCGCTTCGGGAGTCACATCGCGCGTGGCCACACCAGTTCCTCCAGTGGTGAGGATCAGATGAGCTCCCTGACGGATTTGTTCCAAAACGGCACGTTGGATCTCGCGCACCTCATCGGCTACCAGGCAATCCGCGACGACCTCCCAGCCATAACCCTCTGCAGCCGTCTTGAGAGCGGGACCTCCCAAATCGTCATAAAGCCCTTTGGAAGCCCGATCCGAAACCGTAATGATGCCAACTTTGATGTCCATTGCGAATATTCAGTAAGCGGAACGTCAAAAAAGATCAACCACAACCTTGGTTGGAAGTGTCCGCTTTTCTACCTATTCGACCACATTGCTGTTATTTATCCAGCCTTGGGTGCTCAAAGAAAACCATACTGTAGATTTTTGATCACCCCACCTCCACTTAATGCTGTCCCCCAATTAATCAACATCACGCAACTGATTCCGTTTCTTCATATTACAAGCATTCACCAATCAGGTTCACTTTAACTGGCATACCGGTTGCTTAAAGGCTTTTTTGTCTAACCAACATTTAAGATAGATCAGAAACAGAACATAATGAACAAAACGAAACGACTCATCACAAGCCTGACCTTCCTTTGGATGCTGATGTCAGGGATTCAAGTATATGGCGCTGAGGATGGCGCCGCGATTGCCGAAACAATTGCGGAAGCGGTCTCAGCCGAAGCGGAAGAAACCCCAACCATTGATACAGGGGACACCGCTTGGATGATCACCGCAACCGCCCTGGTTTTATTCATGTCATTGCCCGGTTTGGCATTGTTTTATGGTGGGTTGGTCCGATCCAAAAACATTTTGTCCATCCTGGTCCAATGTTTTGCCATGGCCGGGGTCATGACGATTGTATGGATTGCCTTCGGCTACAGCATGGCCTTTGGCGATGGTGGCGGTTTACAAACTTTCATTGGCAACTTCGACAACGTGTTCCTGAAAAATGTCACGGTTGATTCCGTATCGGGAACCATCCCTGAGACGGTGTTCATCACCTTCCAAATGACCTTCATCATCATCACCCCCGCCCTCATAGTTGGAGCGTTTGCCGAGCGAATGAAATTCAGCGCCATGCTGGTGTTTACCATTATCTGGGCCGCACTTTCCTACCTCCCGATCTGCCACATGGCATGGGGCGGTGAAGGCGCCTTGTTCCATGGATGGGGAGTGCTCGATTTCGCAGGAGGCACGGTGGTGCATATTAACGCCGGCATGGCCGGACTGGCCGCCTGTATCATGGTCGGCAAACGTAAGGGCTTCGGGAGTGCCGCATTACAACCCCACAGCGTTCCTCTGACTTTGATTGGAGCCGCGATGCTTTGGGTAGGATGGTTTGGATTTAATGCCGGAAGTGAATTGGCAGCGGACGGCACCGCCGGCATGGCCATGTTGGTCACTCAAGTTGCCACCGCCATGGCTGCAATCACCTGGATGTTCATTGAATGGGTCAAAAACGGCAAACCAACCGCGGTCGGTATCGCCACAGGCGCCGTCGCCGGACTGGTGGCCATTACCCCCGCATCCGGAACCGCCGGCCCCATGGGCGCGATGTTGATTGGTTTCTGTTCCAGTGCTGTTTGCTATTGGTCAGCAACAAAACTGAAGCACATGCTCGGGTATGATGACAGCCTGGATGTCTTTGGAGTTCACGGTGTTGGAGGTATCATCGGCGCTGTTCTCACAGGCCTTTGTGCCTCTGAATCCATGGGAGGCGCGGGTATGGACCTGAGCGTGGGCGCGCAAATCTTTGCTCAAATCAAGAGTGTCATTGTGACCATCGTATGGAGTGGCGTTGTTTCGGTGGTTGCCTTATTCCTGATTGATAAGACGATCGGACTGCGGGTCAGCCTTGAAGAAGAAACCATGGGGCTGGATCAAAGCTCGCATGGAGAATCCGGATATAATTAAGAAGCGGATCGCCCGTGAATTCGTAAGATTCCGAGATCGGCGTCGAAAAGGATTGCGGGCGGGCCGGATTTTGTAGAAATTAGAACATATTTTCAAAACAGGCATGATTTATCCAGTTCAACGACTCGTCCATCATGCCGACTGAACACTTAGAAAGCATATTTCCAATATGAAGAAAATTGAGGCAATTATTAAACCTTTTAAGTTGGAAGACGTAAAAGAAGCACTTGGCGAGGTAGGCATTGAAGGCATGACCGTTTGTGAGGTCAAAGGCTTCGGCCGTCAGAAGGGGCACACTGAAATCTATCGAGGCAGTGAATACACGGTCGATTTCCTGCCCAAGATCAAAATCGAAATCGTGGTGGCTGAGGACCAGGTGGAAACCGGTGTGAATGCCATCATCGAGTCCGCCAAAACAGGAAAGATCGGAGACGGCAAAGTCTTTGTTTCCAATATCGAAGAAGCTGTCCGCATCCGCACCTCGGAACGCGGCGAACAGGCCGTTTGATTCTGATCAGAACTCATTTATAAAGCAAAAGCGCGACACCCAAAGGTGTCGCGCTTTTCGTATTCAAATGCTTCTCTTGGGATTAAAACTCAGCGTATCCCTCGAACACAATATCAAACACCACAGAATGCCGCTCATCACTTCCATCCACTGCACCTGATGCGTGGACACGCAGAGCGTGATGATCCGGCGCAGGTTCCTGCAACGAGGCCGATGTCCCTTCGCCGCCATCCACGGGGCGTAAACTCAAAATGACAGGATGATCAGACACCGTGTCCAGACTGCTGGCTTTGACGAGCGGTTTATATCCGTCGATACCGTTCAATTTGGTATCCTGTTTGACCGGGACCAGCACACCGAAATGGCGAAAATCGGATGAACCCAAATGGTTTCCATCATTTGGGCGTATGCCGTAGCGGATGGTGAACACATTTTCGTAGAGTTCGTCATCCCGGTAATCGCGGTGTTCTTCAAGCACTTCCACCACACCAATCACCGATGGCTGGATGAACTGCTCCACCCCCTTGCCGGCAGATTCAGGCTTGGCGGCAAGTTGGATCGCCTTGGCAAACCAAAACCGGTATAAGGCTTTATCCCCTTTTGATATTTCGAAGACCTTCGGTTCCAAAGTGGTGGCAATTTCATCTGAAACACCTTCCGGAGGCTGGGTTTCACTGGTTTTCAAACCGAAATCCGTTGCAACGGTCCATTGCACCGACGCCAGCAAAACTCCGGCGACCAAAAAGAATGAGGTTCGTAAATTCGTCAACATGTCCAAGTTTAAGGTTATCATTTAACAAGCAAAAGGGTCGGAAGAGGTAGACCTTCCGACCCCGTAAAAGACGCCAAGCATGCAATCAATATTCGAAGGATGCAAGATAAGCACCACGCTGAGAGGTCAAACTCCAGGTGACATCCAGGTCACGCCCCTGATAGGCCGCCAATTCGGTGTAGGCAGGAATGGGATCCGCCACTTCGGTCAAGGGCGGGTAGTAGAGTTCTTCGTTTCCGCAGATGTGATCGTGTGCCCCCATGCAGCGCGTGGAAACCTCCACGATACCTTCCGCCTTGATCGAACTGCAGCCACTCTTGGTGCAGGCTCCGATTGTGGATTCGATGGAAGAAGTATGGACGGCCACCACCTCTGATACCAGATCCCCTGCTTTCGCAGCGGCGAAACCAACCAGCGCATCGCGTTGACTGGCACTGGCCCTGGAATCCACAATCATGACCGAACGCCCCTTACGAGGACGAAACGAGGTGTCGCCCATGGTTTCCCGGGTCCGAACCACCGCGATCACGCTGAGTCCGTTCAGGTCCACTCCATTCCATTGCCCCTCGCGAATGGTCCAGACAAGGATTCCCTCCTTGCCGGTCAATCCCATTTCCGCATTGGCGAAACAAGGTCCGGTGAAGACATCGCAGGATCTTACTTCAAGGTAATCGCCGGTGATGGCGTGTGCTGAAGCCATGCCGCATAACAGCCATGCGGCAACGCTTCCCGTTGCTAGCAGGTTTCTGAGTCTCATGATGATGTTGCTTTATCGTTGGGCCGGGGCGTTGGTCCAGAACGCCTCGGCCTGATTCAATCCAAATATTAAGACTGATAACACGAACGCCCGGGACAGCAACTGGATTTTTCAACCGGCTCGCCATCCATTCCGAATGGTTCATGTGATTTACCACACCAATACTGCCCGCTGCCACTGTCCTGCTGATCGTATTCCCCCAAAGCTTGGTGGAACATTTCATTGCTGCGCATGTGGCGACAAGGAATCTGAAAGGCTGAATTGGATGTTTGTTCACTCATGGGGGTAATCCTTTCAACTTTGTGCGGCCGCCAGCACGGCGCGTTTGACGGCGGCTTTTACCATGTGCACTTTATAGCCATTTCGACTCAACGGCCGCGCTCCGCGCACGGCGGCTTCGGCGCACTTTTCAGCCAGATCGTCGTCAATGACCGATCCGTTCAACAAATTGGACGCATGAATCGCCGGCCAGGGTCGCGGGGCCACGTGCCCCAACACGATCGAACCGCCATCTGCACGCCCATCCTTCGCCTGAAAGGCGACAGATGCTGTGACATAAGGCCAATCCAATCCGGAACGATGCCGAACTTCGTAGGTGGCATTTTTCAAACCGGAAACCGGAATGCTCACCGATTCCACCAGATCATTGCTACCGAGAATGGTTTCCCGTTCCTGATCCGAAGAAGGTGTTTTGAAAAAATTGCCAGCGCTCACGGTCCGAATACCCCCTCGACTGGAACCCGTAGCGATATTCACTTTGGCTCCCAGAGCAGCCAATGCAGGTCCCAGACTGGATGGACTCACAAACAAGGCAGGACCATCATTTCCGAAGATGGCGTGGTATCGATTGTCTCCCTCTTCAATGAGCGAAACACCGTCCTTGATGGGAAACAGGCCCATTCCATTGCGGAAGAACCAACAACGGGGACGCTGGCACAAATCACCACCCACGGTTCCCAGGGCTCTCATCTGGGCGCTGCCAATGCCTTTCACGGCGGTGACCAGTGACGGAAACTGTCGCTGGACGGCTGGATGCGCGGCAAGGTCCTTCAGGGACACCATGGAGCCGATGGTTACTTCCTCCTGAGAAACTTCGATGCGTTTCAAGGAAGGAATATTTTTAAGGCTCACCAAACGTTTTGGCTCTGTTAAACCCTGTTTCATGCTGGTGATCAGGTCCATGCCTCCCGCCAACACTTCGGATTCCCCACGCCCTCCAGTCAAAAAGCCAACGGCTTCCTGGATCGATTCCGGCGCTACGTATTCAAATGATTTCATGCGATGTTTCCTCCCTTCTGCAAGGCGTCAATGACACGGTCCGGCGTCAACGGCAAGTGCGGCACCCGCACGCCGATGGCGTTGGCCACCGCGTTGGAAATGGCCGCGCCCGGTGAAATCACCGGGGGTTCGCCTAGACCAATGACACCGCGTTCGTCGTATCCCTTTCCAGTCATCATGTGCACTTTGAGTTTTCCGACATCCTTGATGCCGGCAAGTCGATAGAATTCCATGTCGGCGTTGAGCATTTGTCCGGTCTTGGGATCGTAAACCGATTCCTCGAACAGGGAATAGGTAATCCCCATGATCAAGGCACCGTAGACCTGACTCTCGGCCAGTTTCATGTTGATGATCAAACCAATGTCCTGAACGGCCACCATTTCGTTGACGGAGACCACGCCGGTTTCCACATCCACTGAGACATCAGCGATCTGAACACCGCCCACACCTGCGTCAATCAAACCTTCCTCAACACTTGCGTTGGGATCGTTGACTCCGCGTTTGTTGATGGTGTTGGCTCCCAGAGCGGCACAAGCGTCTTTCCAGGAAATGCGATTGTCCATTTTGTCCATCTGTCGAATATGACCGTCAACCGCCTCCAGATTGTCGGCGGCGGTTCCCAATCGACCTGCGACGACTGCCAGCAAGGCGTTCAGAGCATCGGTTGCGGCTCGACGTGAAGAAACCGAAATCCCACCAATCGTCGTGCTGCCGCCGGAAGCGCCGGAAGCCGGGTAAGCGTTGCGCCCCAACTGGACATTGACCGCTGCGTGCGGCAATCCCAGTGTTTCAGCCACGACCATACCGACGCAAGTACGTGTCCCGACGCCGAGATCCTGAGAGCCCAGTTTGGCTTCAACCGTGCCGTCCGAATGAATCGAGACGTCGCACTCAGAGGGATGCCCTCGCCCGCCCCAGGTGTGTAAGGAGATCCCCAAACCACGTTTGACGGGGCCGGATGTCAGGTTATCCCGTAAATGAGCTTTTTGGCGGTAACCAATGATATTGGCGGCAATACGCAATTCCTCGCGATAAACTTCCGGACGATCTGTCAAGGCGGTGTTGGCCAGGAAGAAATCCAACTCGTCCATGCCCATCAAGGCGGCTGCATCGGCAGCGGCGGACATCGTGATTAAACACCCTTGCGGATGCGCCGGTGCGCGCCAGGCTCTTGAACTGCCGGTATTGGTGCGAATGCCTTTGGTCAGTAGTTTGGTGTTTTCCACCTTGGTAAACACATAAGGGATGGGCAAGGCACGAAAACCACCGTTGCCACCGGTCCCCCACACTTCAGCCTCGACCGCACTGATCAGGCCGTTCGGATGCAATCCAACACGCGCATTTGCAAAAGCCGAGGGCCGGGAGCCCGCCACTTTGAGTTCGGTGTCACGCTCGAGCATCAGCTTGACGGGACGCCCGGTTTTCTGGGCGAGCTTGGCGCACAAGATGCCCCAGTTATCCACGCCAAACTTGGAACCAAAGCCACCGCCCATGTGCTGGCAATCCACTTTGACCTTGTTCTGCGGAATATTCACCGCATCACCGAATTGACCGGCATATCCGGACACATTCTGTGTGGATGGCCAGGCAAGCAGTTCGTTGTCCTTGGTGATTTCGATCACCTGTCCGTGGGATTCAAGACAGCAATGGGTAATGGTCGCCATGCCATACTGGCCTTGAGATACCACAGCGGCGGCTTCAAAAGCTTTGTCCACGTCACCATCGGTGCGTTCACCGACCCGACCTTCGAACTTTGCGAGATCCGAGTCCACCACCTGATGCTCGAGGACTTCCACGTTGAGCTTGACCAGGTTTCGGGCTTCGATGGCCTGTTCTTCGGTTTCGGCGACCACGGCGCCCACCACCTGACCACAGTAGCGAATCTCATCACCGATCAAATCTTCCTGAATTTCAGCAGCCACATAACCGGCAACACCTTCTGCGGCCGACAAATCAACACTGATCAACTTGGCAAGTGCGTAAGGCGAAGTAATGGCCTTGGCGTGCAACATGCCTTTCCGATTGATGTCGTAGGAATACTTGGCTTCCCCGGACACCTTGACCGGTCCGTCGACGCGGCTGATCCGTTTACCGATAACGCGGCGATCACCCTCCTGGGGCCATGCGACATTAGCCATTGGAACCTCCTTTGTTTTTGGCTGCGTCGGACACGGCCAGCATCATGCCGGCATAGGTACCACAACGACACAAGTTACCACCGAGCCCCTCACGGACTTCGTCCACGCTTGCGTTGGGGTTATCCCGAACGAAAGCCGTGGATGCCATCACAAAACCGGGTGTGCAGAATCCGCATTGTTGGGCATCCCGGTCCACAAATGATTTCTGGAGTTTATTGAGATCATCGGAAGATCCTAGGCCTTCCACCGTGGTGATGGCTCTCCCTTCCGCTTCAACCGCAAGCACTGAGCAAGCGTAAACAGGATCTCCATCGAGTAACACTGTGCAGGCTCCGCAGGTCGCTTTATCGCAAACTTTCTTGGCACCCGTGATGTCCAGTCGATTCCGAAGAAGATCCAACAGGGTCACTCTGGGTTCCACGCGAACGCGTTGAGTTTTACCGTTGATGTTCAGTGTGATGGGGATTTCCCCCGGTCCTTTAAGTCCCTTTTGCGCCGCTTCAGCATCGTGCATGCTCGCGTCGGACAGAAGGCCGGTCGCGGCGCCACCGGCGCCGATGCCCTTCAAAAATCCGCGGCGGGACATTTCCGAAAAGTCGGAATGATTTTGTTCCTTTGCCATTTAATTGCCTTTCCAGTTGGGTTGAATCCTGAAGCTCCCCTACTCTCCTCAGTACAAAGATGCACTGACACAGAGAATGTGTCTGAGAACGTCACTGGGTAATGTCTTGCCATCCTGCACCAGAAACGGCAGATTTGCCAGACAATTTTCCTTAAAAGAAAACTCATGTTCAGCAGGATCAGGCATCTCTTTGCATTGGCGATCACGCTCGGAATCTCCGTCTGTTGCGCGGTCACAACAAACTTGAACGCTGAGGAAACCGATTCAGGTTCCTCAAACACATCCATCTCCGGCGTTCTCCGTTACGAAGCTGACAGCAAACGTCCGTGGCGATTCGGCCGCTATTACATCAAGGGCAAGGAAAAGCATCTCGCAGAAGCCGTCGTCGAACTCATCCCGGCCTCCGAGGACAACGAATTTCCCAAGGAAACAGATCGTGAATCCAAAACATACTTGATGGATCAGGAAAACTTCATGTTTGTTCCCGAAACACTGGCTGTTCAATTGGGAGACAAAGTCAGGTTCAAGAACAGTGAAGAAGCATTCCACAACGTGATGTGTCTGGATGATAAACCACCTTTCAACGTCAACCTGGCAAAGGGGCAGGAACATGTTCACGAACCCAAAGTGGCGGATGGCACGAAGAAACCGCTCGACATTCGCTGCGTCTTTCACGGTTCGATGAAAGGCTGGTTGTTTGTCGTGCCCCATCGCCATTTCAAACTGACCGACGCAAGCGGCGCATTTCAATTTAACGGTTTTCCTCCCGGGAAGTATCAATTGCGGGTGGCCCACCCGGCAGGTGAACTTTTTTTGGAAACGAAACCACGCCAAATCGAACCGGGAAGTTCGGTGGAATGGAACCTCACCCTTACCCCTGACCATTTAAAACAACAGAAAAAATAACAACCCAAGCATTCTACCAACCATTGTCATGAACCCACAGAATCCAAGCACCCAAACATCGGACACTCAAGACCCACTTAACCTCAATCGTCGCCAGGCCATCAAACGCAGCCTGCAATGGGCGGGCGTCGGCATGACTCTCCCGGGCTCCGCCTGGGCGGCTTTCGAACGACAGGGGCCGGATGAGGAACTGGTTCCTTTCGACGGCGCGCCGAGAGCGGTTCCGAATCGATTGGACTGGGAAATGCTCAACGACTGGATCACACCTCAGGACCAGGTCTTCAACGTTCAGCACTATGGCCTGCCGGAGTTTGACGCCTCAAAGTTTGAGCTGACCATCGATGGCTTGGTTGGCAAGCCCATGAAGCTGTCCATGGACGACATCCGCGCCCTGCCAAAAACAGAACAACCCATGACCCTGGAATGTTCAGGCAACGGCGCCAGCAAGGGGTTCATGAATGCCATCTACAACAGCAAATGGGGTGGCACTCCCCTGGCCTCTCTGTTGGAAAAGTGCGAGCTCGATTCCAAAGCCATCGAAGTTGTTTTTTACGGCAAGGACACCAAGGAAGAAGTCCTGCGCCCGGGCACCAATCGCGAACTGAAAATCGAAGTGCCCTACGGACGCAGCATGACGCTGGAAGATGCCATGAACCTGCCCCTGCTTTTGGCCTATGAACGCAACGGCGCCCCCATGGAATACCGCAACGGCGCTCCGCTGCGACTCATTGTTCCGGGATGGTATGGGGTTGCCAACGTCAAATGGCTCACGCGCATCGAACTGCGCGACCGACGTTACATGGGCCGTTACATGGCACGCGATTACGTAACCGTTCGAGGTGAACGTCGAGACAACGAGGACGTCACGTTTGTGGAAACTTCGGTCACACGGATGAACCTCAAATCGATCATCGCCAGAGTGACCCGACGCCCCACTCAAAACGGAAACGTCCCGCTCCGGGCCTACGGAGCCGCCTGGGGTGACGGCACAAAGCTGGATCGGGTCGAAGTAAAATTGAACAACGGAAAATGGCAGCGCGCCCAATGGGACGAATCCATCCCTCAGGAGAAATACTGCTGGAAGTTTTTCTGGATCGATCTCGGTGATGTCAAACCCGGTGAACACACAATCGTGTCACGGGCCATCGACACCAACGGCCGCATCCAGCCCTCTGCCGACGACGATGAAATCGCCTTGAAAAAAACCTACTGGGAAGCCTACCAACAATGGCCGCGCAAGATCGTGCTGGAATCATAACCGGCAGATAAACCTCACAGTGAGTTGTGTGGCAGAATAAAAGGAGTTAGATTCCACAGGAGCCGGACATGACAGAGTTCGACAAGGAATCGTTAAAGGTATCAGGGCGTGGATCGCGGAAAATTCCGCGGTCCTTCAAGGAATTGACGCCCACCAAGGCATTCAATCCGGCGACCTTTTTCTATGAAATGGTGTGGAAGGCATTCCTTACCAAACGATCCGGTGAACATAAAAAACCGGACTTCCCGACCATTGACAATGATGAACTGGCCTTGACCTGGATTGGCCATGCATCCTTCCTGATACAATTCAGGGACATGAATGCCATGGTCGATCCGAACTTTGCCAACTGGTTGTTCTGGCAAAAACGCGTCCGCAAGGCAGGACTCAAGTTGCAGGACGTCCCCCCCTTGGATCTGGTCATGATCACACATGCCCATTTCGATCATTTCCACAAAGCCAGCCTGCGCAAACTTCCCACCCGCATTGCGGTGGTTCCCTGGGGCGTCGGCGATCTGGTCAAAGGACTTGGTTTTGAAAAAGTGATTGAACTGGAGTGGTGGGAGAGCTATTCTCACGGAGACTGGAAAGTCACCTTCACACCCAGCAAACACTGGGGCGCACGCGTCATTCATGATGACCACCGCGGGTTCGGCGGATATGTCCTGGAGCACAGCGGACGCCGTATTTACCATGCGGGTGACAGCGCCTATTTCAATGGATTCCAGGAGATCGGAAAGAGATGTCAACCTGAGATCGCACTCCTCCCCATCGGAGCCTACTTCCCGGACTCATTCCGACGGGTCCACATGGGGCCGGATGAAGCGCTGCAGGTCTTCCAGGACCTCAAAGCCTCGTGGATGGTCCCCATGCATTACGGTTCCTTCAAACTCTCGTTCGAAGACATGGATGAACCTCCACGCTGGTTGGGTGAACTGGCGGAAGAACAGGGGTTGATGGATCAAATCAAAGTCATGGAGGAAGGAGTGCCCCATGTCTTTTAACACCCTTTACAATATCCGCAGAATTTCCTGTCTGTTTTTTCTGGTTCCAACCTTGTTCGAGCTGCTGCACGGACAATCGTCCAACATCAAATCAACGTCCGAAGAACCGGTCTACACTTACACTTCTCCCAACAACGGATCCGGTCCACTCTGGGGATATGGCAGTTCGCTGATTGCGCGGCACCAGGACACCTTGTTCATTTGTGCCACCGAGACAGGGGAACATGTTCCGCCATTATGCAACACTCGCTGGCGCATCCTGAGCCGTGCGGGAGCAACCTGGCAAACTTGGGCCGAGGCATCACATTACCGTCAACGCGAACCATGCCTTTTGGCTCTGTGTGGAGAGGATCTCATTTTATCAGTCAATGATTCCCTGACAGAACCAGGCACCCATTACAAAGCATGTCAACCTCACATGAGACGTCTCCCCGTTTCAAAGAAGGTAAGCCAGTTGCAATCCCTGATGCCGACATGGGATCCGGGCTCACAGTTCACTGATCATTCCTACCGTGGTCTGGCCACAGATTCCCAATCCAATCGCATCCTTCTCTTCAACATTGACGCCGTCAGTAGCGAACAAAACTGGGCTTACATGCATCCGGATGGCAACACACTCCATCAAGGCAAGATCGCCTTCCCGATCCGGTCCTGTTATCCGCAGGTACAACTGAAAGGAGCTTTCGCAGCCGTGATGGCGATCAGCGATATCCGGGAACCGAATGAAACTTGGGGCAAATATAAAAAAGAACAAACCGGGCGCGCATGGGATTATGTGTTTCGGATCCTTTATTGGACACGTAACCATGACATTGAAAAAGAATCTTTCGAACAACCCATCGAAATTGCCAACGTGGATGCCACCGCAGGCCATATCAGCAACCAGGACCTATTGGTAGACGATGCGCTCAATTCATGGTTACTCTACGGCAAAAGAGAAGTCCAAAGTGAACTCATGCGCAATGCGTTCTTTCCTGATAAATCCACAGGCAATGAACTTTGGTTAACCAAAGTCACCTCCAATGGAACCCTGCTCTGGTCCAAAAGAATCCAAGCGGAAGCATGGAACGGCGGCATCCCCGGGTGGTCGAGATTTCATCAGACACCCGATGGCAAGCTTTGGATTCTCAGCTATGTCGGCGGCCATCAAGCGGCAAACTGGATCACCGAGATAGATGAGGCAGGAACCGTTCTTTCCACAGAAAAAGTATCCTTCAAGGAGCCGTTTGGCAGTTTCCTGACCACTTCTCATCGCAACGGGCATGCACCATCATTCACACTCGACTTGGTGGGCCAGCAATCCAAACCCGTGACACTTTCACATGGCCGGATTGAGTGGAATCAGGACGAACCATAAAACTACCGGGCACTCAAGCTTCCCCAAAGAAGGAAGGGATTTTTATTCCGAGGTATCTTCAAGTGGCGAAGGTGCATTTCGCCATACATCGGTGACCGCCCAGAGGTTCTCCGGACTCAGGGTGGTTCCGTATTTCATGAAACGCACGCTGCCATCGGCAAAAGCATAATTGGAACCGCCACTGGAGTCTGATCGACTCCCGCCATGTTTGGCCTGATCGATCTCCTGCACATCATTGCCCTCCCCCTGGTAAAAATCCATGTGTGCATGTGGCGAAGCCTTTCGTTTTTCACCAAAAGTGATGGTGTTGGACGGTTCTGGAATCCCGGACATTTTCATTCCAACAGGCCACTTCCACTTTTTGTATTCCGCAAACTCTTCTGCCGACAGTTTGACCGCAAAGAAATCATTGAACCCATTGATCAAATAACTGTGAGAAGCAAATAAACCATCGGACGGGCATTTCACCACCCCGCTCGCCGTATAGTATGGTTTGAGAGACGACACCCAGTTGGCCTGACCAGAAATGCGGGGTGGAAACTGGTCATCATGATCATCAATATACATTTGAACCGCCAGATGCAGTTGACGCTCATTGCTGAGGCATTTGATGGCATTCGCCTTACCTTTCGCTTTGGAGAGCGCCGGCAGCAACATGCTCGCAAGGATGGAAATGATCGCAATCACCACCAACAACTCAATCAGCGTAAATCCATTGGATGGTCGATGCCTGTTTGCCCTACCAAAACACATATCGCCTGGAACCTTCCCTACATTTGGGAAGGAGGCAATGCAAAAAATCGATCCACGCATTACCGGATTCCGGGTGCAACCTCTTCTAAAATGTCCGCATTAATGGCATCACGAGCACAAGGATACCATAGAAAATTCTCAGGGATCATTCATTTTTTGAATTGGCTGCGGAAGTAATTATAGCTTTTCAACCGGGAAGGGTTGTTTTTATGCTCGTGGACTATGGATTTGAATGAACAAATGCGGGATTTGGCGAAGCGCTCGAAGGCAGCGTCGCATCGTCTGACGCAGTTGGATACCGATCAGAAAAACCGCTGTCTGGAGGCCATGGCCAATGCGTTGTTGAACAACCGCCAGGCCATCCAGGAAGCCAATGCCAAGGATCTGGAAACCGCCAGGGAAATGAACCTTTCCAGCGCCATGGTAGACAGATTGATCCTGAATGATGCGCGTATCGAGGGGATGGCTCAGGGTTTGCGGGAAATCGCCGCGCTTCCCGATCCGGTCGGACGTGAACTCGATTGCAAGGAACGCCCCAATGGCCTCGTGTTACGAAAAGTCGCAACGCCCATCGGTGTCATTGTCATCATTTACGAATCCCGCCCGAATGTCACCGCAGACGCGGCTGGATTGTGTTTCAAATCCGGAAACGCCACCATTCTCCGTGGCGGCAAGGAAGCCATCCATTCAAATCAAATCATTGCCCGCTTGATGGTGGATGCCGCCACCCAATGCGATCCGAACTTCCCCCAGGACGCCATCCAGGTGGTCCCCACGACCGACCGGGCAGCAGTACCCGCACTGCTTTCGCTGACCGACTTGGTCGACCTTTGCATGCCGCGTGGTGGGGAAGGTTTGATCCGGGCGGTTGCCGATTGTTCCAAAGTGCCGGTCATCAAACATTACAAAGGCGTCTGTCACGTCCATATAGACAAAGAAGCCGATCTGAACATGGCCGTCCAGATCGCGGTCAACGCCAAGACGCATCGCCCCGGGGTTTGCAATGCCATGGAAACCCTGTTGGTGGACAGCTCCATTGCCGAGACCTACCTGCCACAGCTCGCTCCGGAACTGGCTGCCAAAAAAGTCGCCATCAAAGGTGATGACACAGTGCAGACCATTCTCAAACCGGTCATTGCTGAACGGTCCCTGGAACTTTCATTGGAACCGGCGACCGAAGACGATTGGCATGCGGAATATCTGGACCTGATCCTGGCCATTCGTGTGGTGGATGATCTGGATGCCGCCATTGCCCATATCAATCAATATGGCTCGGGACATTCCGATTCCATCGTCACCACCAACGAAGCAACCGCTCAACGATTCATGCGCGATGTGGACGCTTCCGCGGTTTACTGGAACGCCTCGACGCGGTTCACCGACGGCGGGGAATTTGGCATGGGAGCCGAAATCGGCATCAGCACGGACAAAGTCGGCGCACGCGGTCCCATGGGACTGGAAGAGTTGACCAGTTACAAATGGCTTTGTTTTGGCACCGGACAGATCCGCTAGCCTTCAACCACCTGACTCGGTTTGAATCCCAACGTCATCGAATCGGCCAAACGCCAAGCCCATCAAGTCCGGTCCGCCTTTCCTGAAAACGGATTGTTTGCCGGGCAAACCTGGCGTATCAGTCCCGAGGCGTTTCCCCTGGACCGAAAACTGGTCAAACAACTGGAAAAACTTGGACGCGTACTGCTTCAGTTTTACCGCGCCTTGAACCTGCTCTACCGCAAAAGCCACGAACAAGCGGCCCCGGCCTGGGTCGCTGAGTGGATGGATGCTGGCAAACCCGAGGCTTTGACTCAACTCGGCCTTGGCAGAACCTTCAAACAGGCTCTTCCCAAGGTGATTCGTCCGGACATATTGCTGACGGACGATGGATTCGTCATCAGTGAATTGGACAGTGTGCCCGGCGGGATTGGATTAACCGGATGGCTGAATCAAACCTACGCCGCGCTGAATAATGGTTCTGAGGAAAATACTGAGGTCATTGGCGGTGCGGACGGTATGCTCGAGGGATTCAGTGGCATTTTCGAGAAAGAAGCTCCGGTTCGAATCGTGGTCTCCGAAGAAGCGGGTTCCTACCGTCCGGAAATGGAATGGCTGGCCAGTCAGATCAAGGACCGAAACATCAGAGTTCATGATGATCAGTTTAACGATTTTGAGGATGGGGACTGGATTTATCGCTTTTTCGAGCTGTTCGACCTGGCCAACGTAGCCAATTCCAAAACCATTTTGGCAGGAGCCGGGGAAGGACGTTTCCATCTCACACCTCCCCCTAAAACGACCATGGAAGAAAAGGCTTCGTTTGCCTTACTGCACAATCACAACCTCGAATCGTTCTGGCTGCAACATCTGGGTGGCGGCTTTTTAAAGACATTGCTTCGCCATGTTCCTTACACCTGGATGGTCGATCCGGCCCCCCTGCCACCTCAGGGGGCCATTCCCAAACTGGGATTGAC
>Ga0255780_10000825_pt1 | contig 29044 bp, 26 predicted proteins | sample 071ome_32_FD_179978 | JGI IMG/M metagenome (GOLD analysis project Ga0255780, IMG submission 179978) | Coastal salt marsh microbial communities from the Groves Creek Marsh, Skidaway Island, Georgia - 071405AT metaG (version 2) | ecosystem: Environmental > Aquatic > Marine > Intertidal zone >... | reverse complement strand
TCGCTTTTGCCTCTTCGACTGGAGGATTTAATTTTTCTGTGTTCTCTAATGCGTCAGTATGTACATTAGGATTCTTTTCATCTAATTCTCTTAAACGTTGTAGTACGTCAATCATTTCACGTGATGCCATTATGCTTCTCCTTGATGACGTTCTTTTTGTTCTTTTGCTAACTGTTGTAAAAACGTCTCTTTACCTTTTTCAGTTGTTACTAATTCGTCTTTATCTACAGCAGGAGCATCTTTATATTCACCGTCCATGAGTTTGTCTTCGTATGGCTTGTCTTCGTCACGCTCTGCTTGATATTCTTCTGTAGGCTCTCCTGGTTTACGTACTTTGATATAATCTTGTTGCATATTAAGCACGTCTGACAAATAATTTCTTAATTCATATTGTGTAGTTGGATAGTTAACTGTTGTTTCGTATACAGTTACTTCTGTGTTTGTCATTTCTGGAAAATCAAGTGGCACACTTTGAATTGGAGTTTTCTTACCTGCTGACAAATTAGCAACATCAAATTTCTTTAATGCTACTTCTAAACTTTCTTCAAAATTTTCGTCTAAATCCCCAGCAACTTTGATTACAAAATCATACTGCTTTGCGGCTTCTGCTAGGTATTTTTTAAATGCGCCTGCCATCATATTCTCCTTTAACTACGTTTATTTATCTTGATCCTTGTTCAAAATCTTCTCTAAAATGGAATTGCGATCCATTACTACATAGCCTTCAGCATCTACAGTATCGGCGTTTTCGCCTTGTTTTTGATCAAGATTTTGTTTTTTAAGTTGTAATTCAACCATTTTTAGTTTTTTATCTAGTTTTTGACTCTTTGCTTCGATGGCATTTTTAAGCATATTGCTTGCTGTTTCAAACACCCTACCAGCATAACGTGACTCTACGTTCATGCCCAAGTCCATTAGGTCTTCATAACTTTGTTTTGCTTTTTCTGCTAGATCATCAAGTTCTTTGTCTGCTAATTCTCCTAGACCTTTTACCATAGGTAAAGCGGCGGATATTTTATCAAATTCCGCTATTGATCGCTCAAGGTTGACTGTTTCCTTTTTAACCTCTTTGCTAGGTTCTTTTGGTTCTTCAACCTGCTCCATGGTTTCTTTTACTTCTGGTAAATCTAACAGTTCTTCTAATTTCTTTGTCATAATAATACTTATCTTCTCTTGCCTTGATGGAATAAATCTTTTTCAGTTATAACCCTAAACTGTATTCCATGCTGTTTACAATACTTAGCCGCGGCCTCCCATTTGGCTTTGTTTTTAATATAGTTGGCTTGATTGTAAGCACTCTTGCCAACACTTTCTTTTACTGTGTGATTCTCTGGTTTAATTTCAATTATTTCTGCTCGTGTTTTACCTGACTTGTTTGAATACACAATAAAAAAGTCTGGAACATAGATAGTATATTTTCCATCCAGAGGATTTCTATAAGGTATCTTTATGCTTTCACTTGCCCACTTTGCTACAGCAGGATGTTCGTCACACATTTTCATAAAGTGCCATTCCCAACTACTGCGATACGTAGGAGTTTTTGTTCCTATATATTTGTCTGGATTTTTGAGTTCATATTTGCCGCGGGCAAACGTTCCTAAACGAGCCATTATGCAACGATGTTCCTCTTGACAGGATTGTCTTCTTGTTCTTTTTTGGTTCCAAGTGCAGAAACTTTAATTCGATTAATATTTAAAATTTCTCCAAGAACATTGTCTAATTGATTTCCTTTTAGTTTTTTTAAAGTGCTTAAAAGTTCAATAGCAGAAACTCCATCTAATTTGCATTGTTTTAAAAATATAAAAGAAACGCTTCTTGCGGCTTGTTCGTCCATTCCTCTACCTTTAAAAAATGCAACAGTAGCATCACTTTCGCTTGCTTTAAATTGTAATTCAAGTTTGTTGTAATTTTCAAAATATTGAATAGTATCTTCGCCACTATCTTTCTTTTTTATTTGTACATCTAAGGGTAAATTAGAATATGTTTCTTTCATAATTTTATCTTATCCTAAACTAAATTATCTCGATATGTTCGAGTATCATTGTTTGTGTCATCAATTACTTCTTGTTGAGTTTGCTGACTACTATAAACAGTATCTTCACCATTGCCTGTTGCACCTGTTGCACTTCTATCATTTAATTTGTTGATGCTAGGAACCGTAACTGTATTAGCAATAGTATTTGTGATTGCTCCTGTAGCAATACTTTCAATTTCATTTCTAATGCCTTGTTTTGATAATTGTTTTGCATTATCATAAGTATTTTTTGCTTTAATTGCTGTGCCAATAAATGATAACGGATTAGCAAAAGCATTCCCGGATGCAATATCTCCAAACACATCTAAACCTCCAGCAAGTACACCAGTGCTTCCGAATAATGATGCACTTCCACCTCCCATTAATGATAACGGACTAGGTGATTTATCATAATGTAATTCTGCAAAGCCGTCCGGATTTTCAGAAGTTATTCTGCCTTCAGCATACTTAATACCTTCATATATAATAGTCATTTGATTTTCTGCTGGCTGACTACTTGCACTACTTAATGTTGGGCCTTGCCAACTTTGGATTATAGGATTTATTAATGTATATTCAAAGAATGCATGTCTGCTTAACTGATAGATGCTTATTCTTCTAAAAAAGTGACCACTATTATAATTTGTTAAACCAAAACTATATTGTTCATTTATTCCGCCCGATCTTCCGCCATTTCTTTCTCTTTGTTGTGCTTCACGTCTTCCAGTTGCCGCGGCGTTATATACAGGTTGTCTAGATAATGCATCAGGATAATTTGAATCTGCATAGTAATTTTTAAAATACTGTTGCCACATGCCACTAACTAAGTTAACATTGTCATCATGAAATGTAATATTTACAGGTGTATATTGCACCTGTGTTTGCACATTAGTTTTTTTACCATATTGATTTTTGGTTTCTGTATTAACTTGTACTCCAGGTACCTGACAGGCTTTAACTAGCATACCAACTTCGACATTTGGATTACGTTCAGACCAGCCAATGTTTGCACCGGGCGAACGTGCCGCCGCAGGATTGATATCAAAAAACACATGATAAAGGAATTCAACTTTAGGTGCAAGACGCATATACTCGTCTGTAAACAAACGAGCCGCGTGTTTATAATCCTTCATATCACCTTCGTTTCCAAAGATGCCGCCTACTACATTACCGAGAAATTTTGTTAACTTTGCCATACTAATATTTAGTCATAAAAAAAGGCCGAGTTTTGACACCCGGCCCTTTTACAAACAGATGACTACTAACTAAAAGATTAGCCTGTTGCTAAAGTTCTAATTGTTCTTCCGATAGCACTACCAATACCGTTTGGCTGACCAGCACCATTAGTTTGGATTGCGTTATCGTATTGAATTGACATTGTAATGTCAACTGGGTTAGAATCTGAATATGTTAACTGATTGTAGTTAATGTCTTGTACAAAACATCCAACCAGTTCAAATGTTTCAAGCACACTAGGTGTGTTAGCACCGTTACCACCGTCTAAGATTTCAATTCTAGTTTTGAATTTGTAATCTACGCCGGATGCCGCACTTGATTGTTCGAAGAAGTCGAACTGTTTCTGTAACTGTTGACCTGCACTCTTACTCACAGCATTGTTTACATCATCACGTATTGTGATTGTAATTGGTTGCCATGTGTGTTTACCAGCATAGTAAACTTTTGAGTTGTAAACATCAATCGCAATTGATTCAAAGTTTACGTTTGGTCTTGTTACGTCAATAATCTGTTTTGTTAGTTCAATGTTAGGAGCACCAGCACCAAAATTTTCAAGGCTCACTCTAAAGCGATACTTGAGTTTTGGCATCAACAAGCCTTGTGAACTTGCTGATTGGTCACTCGCCAACGGAACTGTAAATTTGCTTAAACTTGAAATAGCCATCTAATTTGCTCCTTGTATAGTTTTATTTATCCCCATTATTGATTGCCCAAAGTTGCAATTTCACCTGTGTTCTTTAAGCGTAATGGAATGTAAATGAATTCCACACTCTTAACTGGCTCAATTGCTACATCTACGTATAATTCGTTGCGATCAATTCTTGCGGCTGTGTTGTTAGTTTCATCACATACAACTAGGAAGTCATACAATGCTCTTTGACCTACTAATTCAAGTAATAAACTTTCAGTTGCTTGTTTGATTTCATCACGTGTGATCTTATCGTTTGGTTCAAACATGAACGGTTTAGCAAGCAATGTCATTTGACGTCTTAAGTATGCAACTAGTCTTGCAACATTAATTCTATCTAATGAACTTGCATTTCTTGCTCTTGTGTATTGACCAAAGTTAACTAATCCACTACCAGTAATAAATGTTAATGGGTTAATTTTAACTCCTGCCATTGTTTCACGTACACCGTCGTTTAGTGCTATTGCATTAAATTCACCTTCACCGTCAATGTAACCTACGCTAGTAGCATTGCTAATACCACCACGTCTTGTACCTGCTGGTGCAAACCATGGGAATGATACTGCATCACTTACTGCAATAGTTCTTAGCATCATATGGCTCGGTGGAACAACAATATTGTTACCACTTACATCTGTTGTTAATCCTGATGGATAAAACATTGCCATATACTCGTCATAACTTACAGCACCATCTTCACCGTCTGTTGAAGCGCCTGCTGTGTTGTTACCCCAGTTCTGCAATGATGTTGCAGTTGGTGTAAGTCTGAACGGAGTATCAGCAACAACAAATCCTGTTAAGCCTCTGTCTACGTTTAATCCAATTAAGTTAGTTGTTAGTTCTGGATAACCAGGAGCACTTAACAATGTAAAGTTACGTGTTTCTTCGTCACGTAGTAGATCGTTAGCATCTACTGCACTCTTAAGTGCGGCAACAACACTTTGTCTTTGTGCATGTCTACCAAATAATCCTGAACCATCTGCTTTAGTTGTGTTCCAACCAATCCAACGATCAGTTTTGTAAGAAGTCATTGCTTCGTCACCAAAGCGTGTGTTCTTGCCACTGTTTGCTGTAATGTCAATATGTCCTTTTACAAATTTCTTAACATTAAATCCTGAACGTCTTGTATTCCATAACAACATACCTCTTGGATATAAGTCTGGATCTGGAGCATCTGGATCAACATAGTTTGTGCTTAATAGGTCAGTAATTGAGCCTGCTGTATCACCTGTTGCACCTGAAGCGCCGTAACGTGCATCTGCAAATAAGATACCATCTTCTGTTGTTTGGTCAGTAACATCAATTGCTACCCATTCAGTTGCTGAATTATCCCAACGGTATAATTTAACACCGTACTCATCAATATCAGCAGTTGAAACCCAAATATCGCCTTCAACTAGATCAGTACCATCTGACTGTCCGCCAGTTTTTGCTGGAGCAGTTGCACTAACAATAGGACCTGCTGGATCTGTAGCACCCGCATATGGAGTGTAGTTTAGGTAACCTACCCATTTGCTACCATCATGTACCATTAGATCAACTTCATCTAATGTTGTGTTGTACCATAATGTACCATCTGCTGGAGTTGCTGTTGGAGCATTATCACTTGCTTCATAAACAAGTGGCTTCCAGTTTGAAATTACAAAGCCGTGATCATCATCTGTGCCTGCTGTGTAGTAGTTGTTTGTACCGCTTTCAACACCTGCACTTGATCTTGACCAACCTGTAAATCCAGCAGTTGCTAAAATACCGTTAGCATCTGTGATTTTAATTTCGCCGCCTAGTGCATGACTAATTGATAGATAACCATTTGATACTGTAGCAGTAATGTTTGTAAATCCTGCCGCTGAAATTGCACTTGCAATATCTTCAACAGTTGTACCGCCTACTGTAACTGTTTTTGCTGTAGAGTAAACATTGCTACCTGCAACAGTTTCAGCAATTGACATAGTGTTATATCCTGGATTTGCTGTAACAGTTGGATTAGCGCCTGCTTCAGTACCAGTAACTGTTGTTGGAGAACTTGTAACTCTTCTGTATAACTTGAAGTTAACTAGTTTTTCAACACCAGTTGTGCTGTCTGCTTCAGTTGCTCTACCTGTATAGTTTGCTAGTGCAAACACAGTGCCTGCTGGAATTAGTGTTCCACCAGTTGAATCAATGTTGTTAACTGCTTCTTCTCTTGTGTTGTAAATTGGTGTGCTTACTGTACTCCATACACCTAAGTTATCATTCCAAACTTGAACTTTTAGATTAGCACCTTGGTTTGGTGAAGTAGTTTTCATCCAAACACTTCCGCTTGGTTTGATGCCACTTCTTGAAGTTCCTGCTACTGTAACAGTGTCAGTTGATTTCCAAGTTGGAACACTTGAGTGTTTTGAAATCTGTGTTGCAACACCTGAATAATATGTTGCTGTGATTCCTGTATCTGCTTTGATTGAACCACCTGCTAGGTCTTCAATAATAACAGCACCGTCGTCTGTAGTGCCATCTGAACTTGAAGTACCGTCGCTGTAAATTTCTAAAATGCCTGTGCTTGTTACTTTAGCACCAACACCTTGAATTGCCGCACCATTAATTGCTTGTGCAAGTGCCGATACAGTTGTACCTGATAGTGTAACACTTGTACCGTTAATGGAAATTGCTTGTCCGTTACCTAGTGTAGGTTCAGAAACAGTTGCTTGGATAACTGGCCAACTTGATGCCCAACTATCTGAAGTAAATGATGAGTCACTTCCAGTTGCGGCCGCAATGTTTGAACTAGTTGTCGAACCTACTTTAACCCACGCATTATCAGCATTTTTGTAGTAAACATCATTTGATGTTCTTGCAGTAACAATAGCATAGTCACCCTTTGCACCTACGCTAGTTTTTGGATCTCCTGAAGAAACATCGCCAACAAGTTGTGTAACAGAATTAAGAACTAAAGGAATCTTGTTAGTGAATTTTTGTGTTGATCTGTTCCATTCAAAAATACCATATAATGAATCGTTTGTATCTAACCAATATGTGCCGTCTGCTGGTGAACCTGATGGTGCATCTGAAGAACCTGTTAGTTCTCCTAGATCAGCATCCGCTCTCACAACATATGCTCTATTAGCAACACCTAAGAATGAATATGCACTCTGTAGTCCGTATTCGTTTAGTTCGTTACCATGCAATGGATTGTTAGATGAATCTGTATAGAACGTTGGATTACCAAACGTTTCTGTTAATTCTCTTTGTGATGTAATTAGGTACGGTGTTCCTGCATTCGCTTTTAGCGTTCCTTGTGCAGTTCCTGTACCTGCGCCATTTGGCTTATTAGCGGCTGTCGCTACGATAATCAGAGGTACCGTTGCGGCCGCGGCTGGCGTATAAAAACTTTCGTCAATTACGCTAACTTCAACTCCTGGTGATGTAAGTGCCATCTTGTTACTCCTTTAAATTAAGTTCTTAAACATATTTAGCCACGATAACCAAAAATGCGGCATTATATACAGCGAAAAAGGTATGGAAAAGGGCGGGTAAATACAGTTATGGCTAGACCTTTATGTAAATCGTGCAAACGTAGACCCTGTGCAGTAAACTATAAAAAGGGTCGTAAAACCTATTACAGAAGCAAGTGTGAGCAGTGTGCTAGAGGTAGAACACCTAGCACACCTATGTGGTATCAACTAGGATACCGTCAAAAGAACAAGTGTGACAAGTGTGGATTTACTAGCAATCATAACGAACAGTTTGCTGTGTATCACATTGATGGCAAACTAACAAACTGTCGTCATGCTAATCTTAAAACTGTTTGTGCTAATTGTCAGCGTGTTCTACACAAGGAAGGATTTACTTGGAAGCAAGGTGATTTAACACCCGATTTTTAAGAAACTCAACACTGCTATTGTTTTCAATAACAGCATCAAACTCTACGTTTGCCCATGCCCATTCTGAAATGTGTACATCAGGATAATTGTCTTCCATCTTGTGCGATACAACAATACCTTTAGATTCTCTCTGCTTGGCTTTTTGACGCATTTCTGTTTGTGCTGTTTCCCACCATTCAGGTTCTTCACCACGTTTTACACGCCATAGTTTACCACCAATACTTTTGATCATATCTGCTTCATTTTCAAACCGCACATCAGGAATAACAAAATCTTTGTCAGGATTTTCAAGCAGTTGCTTTTTAACCAGGCTTACCCATATACCGTCATAAAAGCCGTTACGCATACAATCTGTACCAAACAGTTGTAGCACTAGCCTAGGAGTAACTGGATTACCAAGTTCTGTACTCCAATACGGATCAACCTTTTCACGCCAAGCACGTGACTCATCAGTGTTGCCTTCCAGCATTTCTCTTTCCCAGCCAAATACACTGGCTACACCGTCTTTGAGTTTATCAGCAAATGATATTTTTGTAAAGCCTCGTTGCTCTACCAAGAAATCTGCAACGGTTCCCTTGCCTGAACCGATCAAGCCACAGATACCAATTATCATAAAAGATCCTTTCTTAAAAGCATCCTCTAATTGTATAGTCATTAATTTGGAAAGTCAAGTAGTTTTTAGCCAATTACAAACGATAATGGCTTACTGCCATCGATGTAATTTGCCAAATCCATTTCCAGTTTCTCCATTTCGGCTTGTGCGTCTGCTTTGAGGGCATCGCCATTTAGTGAAGTACCACCCTGTGGTGTTGAAATAGTAGCAAACTTGCTTCTTGCTTCGCCTAGCATGTATTTGGCTACTGCAAGTGTGTAATCCTTTAGCCACTGCCCAGCATATGGATCACTTAGTAGATTAAAGTCCGGACGATAGTTGTAAGTTTGCATAAGAATTTGTTCGTCTGTTCTCGGACGTTGCATGATTGTAAGTTTTTTGCTTACAGGTTCATATTTGAAATTGATAAAACTACCAAACATTCTACCTACCAGTTCTTGATAACCGGCAAAAGCATAGTATGTTGAAAGTCCGCCCATTTGTGTTGAACTTAACAAATAGGTATTTGAATAGGCTAGGTTGAATGGTTCAAACAGTGTACCACCATCTCCTCCGCCTGTGCGTGAACCAATTGAGCGTCTAAACACTTCTCTAACGTCAATTACTTCATTTGGAAGAATATAGTCGTTTGTATCTTCTTGTAGTTCAAGCATCATATAGGATTCTTCAACTGCATTTTCTGCACGTTGTCTATATTTTCCTAATGCTTTTTCTAATGCTACTTCGTAATGGTTTGGATCGAGTTCAACATCGATCATTCCGTCGCCTAGTAGCGTACGAACGTAATTAAAGACCTGTTGTTTTTTGTTGTCTAAATCACTCATATAAGTTTCCTATCTTAAACATATTTATTCAATAAATACAATTACTATGCCCAGATTAAGTTTATACAGACCAGAGAAATCCGCAGACTATCGCTTTATAGATAAGAACGTATACGAGTCTTTTCAGGTTGGCGGTACAGACATATTTGTACACAAGTACGAAGGCCCTGTTGACCCCGGCGATAATGCTACTGCTAGTCAGCCTCGCGGTACAAATGATATTCCTGAAACAAAAATACAGGATTTGCTGTTTTTAGAAAACAGAGATAGAAAGTATTCAGATGATGTGTACGTTATGCGTGGAATTTACAATGTGCAAGATTTAGATTTTGATCTAAGTCAATTTGGTATGTTCCTACAAAATGATACAATTTTTATAACATTTCATTTAAACAGCAGTGTAGAAAATTTGGGTAGAAAATTAATGAGCGGTGATGTGTTAGAATTACCACACCTCAAAGACGAATACGCACTCAATGATTACAGTGTAGCACTAAAACGTTTTTATGTAATCGAAGATGTAAACAGAAGTGCAGAAGGATTTAGTCAAACTTGGTATCCACACTTGCTTAGGGTAAAAGCAAAACCAATTATGGATAGCCAAGAGTTTAAAGAAATTTTTGATAAAGATAGCGGCGAAGGTACAGGATCTACCATACGTGATGTGCTTTCAACTTATGAAAAAGAAATGCAGATTAATGAAGCAGTTCTTAATCAAGCAAACGAAGACATCACAGGTGACCCTAATCAACCAGTTATAAGTGGTTACGATACCAAACAATACTTTGTTGTTCCAACAGACGACACAGGTAACGTAGATATTAATGATGACGGAAGTAGCACACCAACCTTAAAAACAGCAAAAGGAAACTTTTATGTTGGTTACTTAACTGAACAAGGTGTACCACCAAATGGAGCATTGTACAGTTTTGGTGCTCAATTCCCTCAAGCCGCAAGCGATGGAGAGTTTTTCTTGAGAACAGATTATTTTCCAAACAGACTTTTTAGATACAATGGATCACGTTGGGTTAAATATGAAGATGCTGTAAGAGTTGAAACTCCAAGCAGTGATAATGCTAAGACACAAATTGGAACATTTGTTAATAACTCAAACACAAGTGAAATTAATGGCGAAACAGTTAATGAACGCCAAGCATTATCGCAAGCACTTAAACCTAAGGCAGATAATTAATGCAACATTTTTATGATGGACAAATAAGACGCTTTGTAACACAGTTTATACGTGTTATGAGCAACTTTAGTTACAAAGACGGTGCAGGAACACTACGTAAGATTCCTACCAGTTATGGTAATCTAACACGTCAAGTTGCACACATTATTCGTGATAATTCAGAAAACAAAGTTATTAGTGCTCCACGCATTAGTTGTTATATTACTGGTTTAGAATACGCAAGAGATAGGGTACAAAATCCAACACACGTAAGCAAAGTGCATTTACGTGAAAGAGATTATGATCCTGCAACAGGCGAATACCTACAAACACAAGGACCTGGATACACAGTTGAAAGATTAATGCCTGTGCCATTTAACTTGCAAATGAAATGCGATGTATGGTCAACTAATACTGATCAAAAATTACAAATTATGGAACAGATGCTTGTTCTATTCAATCCAAGTTTAGAAATTCAAAGCACAGCAAACTATGTTGACTGGACCAGTTTAAGTTTGATTGAACTGTCAAGTGTAAACTATTCAAGTCGTGCTATACCACAAGGCGTTGATTCAGAAATTGACATCGGTGAACTTACATTCACAATGCCTATTTGGATCACACCTCCAGCAAAAGTCAAACAACTTGGTGTTATTGAAAAAATTATTATGAGTGTGTTTGACGAATCAGGTAGCATCAGCGACGGTATTATTGATGCAGTAGATCCTATTGCAACAGTTAACATTACAACAGGAAATTTTGGATTGTTAGTTTTAAACAATACTGCAAGGTTGCTTGCTCCAGCAGAAGGTGTAAGTGAACCTAATCCGGGTGAATTTGATAGAACCGGAGAACCGGTCAGTTGGTATAAACTTCTTGATCAATATCCGGGCAAGTTTAGAGCAGGACTTAGCACAGTGCGTTTAGCAAAATCAGACGGTAATGAAGTTGTTGCTACAGCAAGTGTAAATCCAACAGACGATACTGAAATGGTATTAAGTTTTGACAGCGACACAGTTCCTGAAAATACTATTTTAACTGATAGCACAGCAAGCAGAGGTACTGTAGATGCTATTATTGATCCATTAACTTTTAATCCTGATAGCAATAACTTGGCCGCAGGAACACGTTATCTAATTCTAAATGACATTCATCAGCACGTAAAAAATGATAGTTCAGATGCTAACATGAACGCATGGCAAAATGCTGATGGCACACTACTACAAGCCAGCACAAATGATATTATTACCTGGAACGGTTCAAATTGGGAAATTACATTTGATGCGGGTTCAAACGACGAACGTGCCGATTCTAGTGTGGCACAAGACCCTGTCTACATAACTAATACATATACAGGCGTACAGTACAAATACACAAACAACACTGGCGCATGGTTAAAAAGTTATGAAGGTGAATATTTAAAAGGGTCATGGCGACTAGTACTTTAGACAAAAATATAGTTTGTAGTGGTGCATTATTTTATGCACGTAATACCAAACGATTTCTTTTCCTAGAACGTACCAAAACTAAAACCGCAGGTCAATGGGGTCTAGTTGGTGGTATGGCAGAAGGAGATGAAACACCATGGAAAGCACTTGAGCGTGAAATTGGTGAAGAAGTAGGTAAAACTCCGCTTATTAAAAAAGTAATTCCACTAGAAATGTTTACTTCAAACGATTCAAAGTTTTTCTTTCACACATACTTGGCTATTGTTGATAACGAATTTATTCCAACACTTAATCACGAGCATAGCGGATATGCGTGGACAAACGTAAACTGTTGGCCTAAACCACTGCACGTTGGTTTGCGTAATACACTTCAAAACAAAGCAATTAAAGACAAATTACAAACTGTATTGGACTTATTAGTATGAGTTGGTTTACTGATCTATTTGGTCATGAGTTTGAAACTAAGTTAACTAAACTAAAAGATCAAATTATGTGCGATGATCAAGAGCACAAAGAACGTGTTAATACTTGTTTAAAATGCGAGCATTATAATAAAAGTATGCAGATGTGTCAAAAATGCTATTGTATTGTTCCTATTAAAACAAAAGTAAAAGCGTTTCACTGTCCTATTAACAAATGGTGATTGTAGACTTTTTCTCCATCGATAATACTACTAATAAACGTTTTATTATCAAAATCACATAGCACTTTTTGTGCTTTTGCAGTAAACATATCTTCTCGACCAAGATCAATACTACTTATTGTTTCTTTATTTGTGTAATGATCGATATCAACTTCAATAATTAATTTTTCAACATTATTTTCTATAAGAAGACCGGGAATTTCAACATTATTCTCTAAAGTGCTGGTTGGAAAAACTTTTGTAATATCTCTTACTTTGCCCCACTCTAGCATACTTTTAGATAACACTATCAAATAAAAACAATCAGAAAATTTAGTTGTTAAATCAGGTATAGTTTCTGGATGTAACATGTTGAGATTTTTATATACAAAATTCTCTTGAGCATTTTTCCAACAAATTACAGTATGCGATTCAATTTTATGATTGTAGAAAGAATCTACTTGCTTTCTCCATTCAACTAAATCCTCAACATTCCAACTACCGATCCAATCATTAATCATTATACCAATCCCTTAAATAAAGTGCATGATTAGGAAATGTTTGTAACTGAGAATCTGTTTTTGTTTTGTATAAATTGTAACACAATTCTCCATATTTTTTAACAGCATCAGTTATTTCTAAATTTGCATCATCATAAAATCCCATAAGGAATAGTAGTTCAAACCATTGTCCTACATGAAACATATCATAACTGCCTTTCATATGAAGTGCAGGCGGTGGTGATGGTTTGAACATCCTATAAATTTTTTCAACACTAGGTGGAACTTTTATTGAATGCACATCTTTCCAAAAATCTGTATCATTTCTATGACACAAATTGTAATGAATAAAAATAAAGTTATGTATTTCGTCAATCATAGTTTCAAATTCTCTGCTGAGATATTCTCTACTATCATCGTTGTATGTTCCATTTTTTTGTAGTATTACACGGGTTAGATTTTGCACTGCTTTTGTAGTAAATGTAATACCTGTTGCTTCTAAAGGTTCTACAAATCCAGCACTTAATCCAACAGCATATACATTTTTTACAGCAATATTTTTGTGTTTACCAATTTTCATTTGCAAATGATTTGCTTCCGCTTCATATTCACCTATAGCATCACGTAACTGTTGTTCTGCTTGTTCAGGTGTACAGTGCTTGCTAGAATATACATATCCATTGCCGATTCTACTCCATGTAGGTATTTGCCAACGCCAGCCACTATCCATTGCAATGGCTTTGGTATAAGGGTGCATTGCTTCGCGTCTATTTGCATTATATTCTTTAGGCAATGCTACTGCTCTATCACAAATAAGGGTATCTTTAAAACTAACAAAAGGTTCTTGTAGTGTTTCTTCTAGCAACATACTTTTAAATCCTGTACAATCTATGTACAAATCAGCAGTTAGTGTGCCATTATTTTTTGTTTCTAACCCTGTTATACCACTGTCGTCTTTGTTTACTTTTATTACTTCATCATCATAATACTCGAGTTTGTGTTTGCAGGCGTTTTTAAGTGTTTCAGTAATTTTGTCTGCTCTAAAATGAACTGCGTCCCAACTTTGACCGTTAAGTCCGTATGTAAAGTCTAGTCTATGATCGTCCAGTTTAGGAGATATGTTGTTACGTGCTAATTGATAACTTGGAATCCAGTCCACAAATTCTTGTTTTGTTTTCTTTGTGCCTAATATGTAATCGTGCATAAAAACACCATTACCAAGTACGGCTGTATCGCTTGTATCATTGTCTACAAATATAGGAACATCTGCCCATCCTTCTAGTTCAACTCCAAGTTTGTATGTGCTATCGCAACTACGCATCCAATCTTCAGGCTTTAATCCGCACTCATAAAGAAAGGCAGTGGTAAAAGGTTGTGTTCCTTCACCTACGCCTATGGTTCCTATTTTTGTGCTTTCAATAAGTGTAATTTTTACCTGCGGTGGTAAATTATATGATAAGTGGCAAGCAGTTAACCAGCCACTGCTTCCGCCGCCAAGTATGCAGATGTTGTGAATTACTTTATCCATCTTGTTTTTCTAATACAAATATTCCAATACCATTCCAGTAATCATTAGGATCTTCACCGTTTGTATTAATCAACTGTTGATGTCTTATTTTTAAGTTCTTTTGTGCAATACCTTCTAGTGTTGCTTGTTCTACTTGTCCCCAGTTCCAGTCATCAACAATAAAAACAAAGATAGGATCAAACATATCATAGTAATGATCTAGTACCTTAATATGCGATTCGTAACTGTGATCACCGTCATAAAACATCATATTAATTTTAAAGTTTAAGTCTTGTTCTGTTACAGAAAATGCATCTTTATCAACTATTTTTGCTAACAAGTGTCCTTGGTTACCTATATTCTTTTCAAGTATGTCCTTGGGATTTCCTTGTTCTGCTGTCCATCCTGGAATGTCACGCATTGGTTCTATTTCAGGATTAGAAAAATTATCAATAGCAATAGCCGCACTTTGGTAGTTTCCGTCGATAGCACTAGCAAATACAGCACCATGGAAAGAACCTATTTCAACATAACGTGCATCACTTGCACTCAACATATTATTCATAAAATGTTTGATCTTATTGCTTGTTAATCCGGGTATGCTTAGTGTAGCAGGACTTACTTTGCTTTCACTGTTTTCTGCTTTATCTAAACTAGTTTTAATATGTTCAATTAATCTATGTCTTGATTTTCCTACGACTACTTTTTCACAGTAGTTACAATCCCAACAATCAAACTTACAAGTTTTAATTTTTTTACGCCAATTATTGATAGGTGTTCCTTCGAGTTTCATATCATCGATATAATCATCAAAAGTATCCCACATTAACTCCTTGCCTTCTGCAAAGTTTTTAATAATTTGCATGGTTTCAAACAGCCTTGGAATATGTTCACGACCATGCATTTTAAAAACATCAATACCGAGTTCGTCAATAAACTCAACCCAATCTTCTCTCCATGGTGGTAAGTTTGCTTTCTTTAATTCATAACCCGGGTCACTTCTATCCCATGCTGGACAAGTAAATTGACTTAATGGAGTCATAAAATATGTCGGTTCATATGGTGTACGTCTAGTATTGTTATATTGAAAATGTTCATCTTGTACAGGACAGTTACCCCAACAGTGTTCGTTGGCTAACAAACTTACTTTAATATCTCTACCATATTTTTCAATGCAATATTCTTTAGCACGTTTTATTTCTAGTAAACGTTCACGGTCACGCATTAAGTCTCTATCTAAGTTAATATAACTAAATCCTGCTTTTACTAGTTCAACTAGTTCATTAGGACGTTGCACATTTCTTAAAATAGTGTTTTTAATAAACAGTTCTGGATATTCTTGTTGTATCTTACCACTTAGTAACCAAATAGTATGAGGTAATGTTACAGTTCTAATACCCGCATCATACAATGGTCGAAAGTTTTTAATCCACATGTCAAGCATATCCTCACGTGGAGGACATTCTATATTGTTAAACGTAGCACTAAGTGGAATACCTAACTGTGTTTGAAATATCATTGCATTGTGAATTAAATCACTTGCTTGATTACCATCGAAAACATCTCCCATTGCGTCTTGTACAAAAGGAGGCACCCTACTTGTAAAGTAGATATCGTAAATATAATCTTTGTATTTTGCAACTTCGTCATAGAACTTTGTAAATTGTTCCATGGTAAGTTTTGGATTTAGCGGTATGCTAAAAATCTTTTTCTTGCATTCTGCGCCACTTTGCATTCGATATTTCCCATTTACTGTATGGACATCCGTCCTCTTTGTTTATACTCGATAGTGGCCAACAAACACAACTACATGCTTCGCATACCATTCGTTGGTAAAGAAATTCTTCACCACGCTCTTCACCGTGTTGCATTAATTCCATGTGTTCGCAATTATAGCAAGTGTTCATGCGTTGGACACGCAGATCCCAATCACCTATTTGATAATCAGGATCCCTGTTTATTTTCAATTGCTTTGATGCCATTGTTTTCATCGACCCCGATTTTTAATTGAGTTTTTGTTTTTTCTCCACCATAGTCGCCGTCGATGCCTAACAAGTGCGGAAGGTCTCCGTCTGGGTTGTTCTTTTCTTGTTCAGCAAGTAAACCTCTTACTTTATTTTGAATACCCATGATTCCTTTTTCCATCTGTGCGGCATTTGTGATTGCTTGTGCGATGGTTTTATTTTGTAAAGGAAGTGGCATACCCATGATACTCTCTAAGTTACCACTGGAAATTTTACCCATGGTCATCATATCCATCATAGCCTGTTTTGCCATACGCTGTGACCAGTATTCTTCTTCCTTTTTCTCCCAATCGTCTTTGTAATGTTCAAGCATATGCATAGTGCTTTCTTGACCATTAGGATTAATTTTTTTCAGTACTTCTAAAAAGCGTTTAATTTCTACTTCATTTTGAAGCATGTTTTGCTTTGTGTAAGCAATATCAAAATGTGCTTTTTGAATTTCTTCTTCATATAATTCAATTTCTAAATCGTCTTCTTCTTTTTCAATAAGACGCTTTAGTTTTTTAATTCTGTTTTCTGCTTTTTTAACTTGAAACTTGTTATCACCTAGAGAAACCATACGCTGTCTGATTTCAATTGCAATTTGTCTAATTTTTCTATGATCAGTAACTTCGCCATTAACCACAAATGCTTCAATTTGGGTTCCGCTATATGCTGTAGTTTCGTTAGCAAGATATTTGATTAATTCCGCGTCTTCGTCAGAAGCAACACGTACATCAACGTACTCGCTCATATCAAAACGCATATCTTCTGGTGTGCTATAACTATCCAGAACATTCTTGTCAACTTTTTGATTAGCCATCAATAACTCCTTTGTGCATATTGTATATATGCATATTTAAACACTAAATTGTAGGATATGATTAGATGTGGATTATAAAATCGCCGTTTTTATACGGATGAAAATCCGGATGTGGCATAATTCCAAATTTTTCGTCTGCAACAATAGCCGCTGTTCTAATTGAATCACAGCGTTTAATATCGTCTATATGCTTTTGCTGTTTACCAAGCAAATCTCCTACTGCGGTATCATATGCTTCTGCTTTAGCAATAACTTTAGCAATCATAGCATCTTCTGTGATATGTCTTTGATTTGCTATTGATCTTAATAATGGGCCACCGCCTGCTTCTGCTTCTTTGCGTTGTTGTGCCCAAGTGCTAGTTTCTAGCGTGTTGCTAGACTTTTGTAATTTTTCAAAACGTTCTTGAAAAATACTTTTAACTCTAGCAATCATAAAAATTTTCATATATTCTAAACTTGCTTGTGCTTCTTCGGTAGTATAAGGTCTTTTAACTTTTACAGTTTCACCTTCAAGTCCCATTTTGGTTGGAAACTCATTGCCATAATTGTCACGATATGCTTTATACTCAGGTCGACCAAAATCATTGTAACGTGCCGCTACATCATCAGGAACAATAACGGGATCACCTTCTGTCCAGTCAATCCATTCTGGATTTGTTACTTCTACTAAACATAAACCGTATTGCTGATCTAAGAATCTAAATCTTGGGTCAATATCGTGTCTTGATTTTCTATATAATATATACATTATGCAATCCTTGAACCACCGTCTCCTGAACTCATTCCTCTGTCAAAATTACCTAGGAAGTTTCTTGAACCATTTGTATAGTGTTGATACCAGAACCAACCATTTTGACAACTTGATCCACAGCATCCGCCTCCGTAACCCCATTCTTGTACTTCCATGTAGTTTGTTTCACCACAAGTTTGTGGTTTACTTGTGTAACCACCTTGGTTACTGTTGTTTGAGTAATTGTATCTTGTATAGTTACTTGATGAGTTACCAGCATCTTCAACCAATGCAAACCCTTGTTTTGTACTCATTGACTTAGAGTGTGCTTGGTTTGATCCACCTGGTCTACTCATACCGCCCGAATATGTTTCGTTTGAGAAGTTAAAGAACTGTGCGCCGTAGCACTCATAACCTCTAGTATCATCTTCAAATGCGTTACCATAGTTGTTACTTGCGTTATTACCTTGTACCTGTGAGTAACTGTTGTTACTAAATGTATGTTTAACAGTGTTTGTGTTGTTACCTGTTGTTGTATAGTTTGCAGGTGTTCCTACATATCCACCATGGTTTGACATTGTTCCAGCATCGTCTTTGTTAACCGGCATGTTACCGTTTTGTGATTCTGATTCTGAGAACATGTTAAATCCGCATACATAAGTTGCCGCACCCATGCCTTCCATTGCATAACCATACAAGTGTGTATCACTGTGTGATCCTGAGAAGTAAGCACCCGGTCTGTTACATCTGTCACCTAAGCCAGTGTAACTGTTGTTTGAGAACTGGACTCTGTGTGCCGCTCTCCATGGGTTAGAGTTAATGTATCCACCAATAATGTAACCCCAACTGTAAACCTGTCTGTAGTAATAACTGTTTGCAGGTGTAAAGTTAAGTGTAATGTCTGTAAAGTCACCTAGTGTTGTATCTGTTGCTCTAATAGTAGTTGGATAGTTTGTACTCCAAGCACCATTTAGTGTTGACCAATCAACTGTACCGCTTACTACACCGTTTGATGCAATGCTTAGTCCGCTTGGTAATCCACCACTTGGCGCACTAATGCTTACACCGTGTACAGCATCACTAGCATCAATGTCAGTGTTAAACGAAGCCATTGTGTTAAAGTTAAAAGTTTGGTTGTTGGTTACGTTTGTAAATGTTGGTGCCGCGTTGTTACGAGAAGTAAACGTAAAGTCTTTTGCTCCAACTTTACCTGCGGTATCAACTGCACAAATAGTAATATTTTGTACTGTATCGCCGGTCACACTTGGTGCAGTACCTGAAATTTGTCCTGTGCTTGAGTTAATGCTTGCTCCAACAATGTTACCACTACCGTAGTTGCTACCTTCGCCGGCCGCATTTGAAAATCTATATGTTACAGCACCTGCCGCATCTGGGTCAGTTGCCGCTACTGTGTCAGTAACACTTAGATTACTTAATGCTTGTCCTTCAAACACAGTACCTAAGTTTGTTGCTGTACTAAAAACCGGAGCCGCTTCAACGTCAATAGCATCACCTAAGATACTACTTAAACCTGTACCGTTTTGTACTCTAACATCATATGGTTCGTCTGCTTGTTGTAGTCTGTTAGCACCAGTAAATGTAATTGTAATTTGTGAAGCACTGTCTCGTGTTACACTTGAAGTTGGATATTGAGCGCCACTGTTACCTAATACAGTAACAATAACTGTTTGTTCAAAGTTACTACCTGTAATAACAACAGTTTGTGTTGCGTCATCTTGGTTAACTGTACTTGGTGATGCACTACTTACTTGTGGTGGAGCCGCAATTGACGTCCAGCCATTGGTGCTATACTGTTCTAGGAATCCTAGATCTGTATTAAATCTAACATAACCAAGTTGTGGGTTAGCAGGTCTACTAGCAGTATTACCAGTTGGAATACCTGTAAAGTCTCCTGTAAACTGTCTATTCTTACCTGTAAAGTCTCTAATATCTGCCATTATAATACCTCAATCAGTTTCCAACCAGCAGTAGCATCGGCATATACTAAACCAATACCTGCGTTTTCTATACCTAGTGTTAAGTTTTGTGCTAATCCCATGATGTTGTGTCCATTTCTATTTATCGTTACATTGTTAGTATCGAAAGTTCCTGCTTTATCAATAATTCTAACAGTGTCACCTATTTGAGCCGATCCAGGAAGTGTAACAATTACAGGTCCACCGCTTGTGTCAACAAACCAGCCTTCGCCTTTTGCCGCGTTAAAATCTGCTGATGCAATTTGCCATCTAATTGATCCTGCAGGTTCCCAAGTACCACTTTGTCCATAAACTTCTAAACTTGCAGTGTCTGAGTTATATCTAAAGTAACCAGTGTCTGCTGGGTTTGGTCTTTGTGCAGTAGTACCTACCGGTAGTGAAATATGTGATGTTCCGCCAAACTGTTCAAATCTTTCATCAATTTTAGCCGACACATATGTAACAACGGCACGTTCTGTTGGTACCGCAGTATCTGAATTGTCTGCCATTGTACCATCTGTACTAAATTCGTTAATTGTAGCACCCTGTTTACCTGCGGTAATTGAACCAAGTTGTAGTTCGTTCAAACCTGTTAAGTCAAATTCTTCCGAACTTAGTGTTGCTCTACCAGTACTCTGTTCAACCTTGAAGTAGTCACCAACACGGAAGTCACCGTCTTGGTCAGTGGTTACGTAGAATACTCGTCCTCCACCTTCTGTGTCAACTTCTCTTGCTTGATCTGGTTTTTGTGTATAGTCGTCTTGAATGATAACCGGATAGTTTGTATCAGCAAAACCACCTGAACCTACGTCTAGGAAGTCATGTCCTGTCATACGTACCTGGCTAAATGCTTCACGGAATACTACAAAGGTGTTATCATCTGGTGTTTTGTTACTGGTAACAGCAGGATCTAGTGAAATCAGTGCAGTACCATAATTTGTTTTTTCTGGTGCAACACTTCTACCTTGGTTTAGAATATCATAAATTACTGTTACGTTTGTATCAGCAAGTGTAATACCTGCCGCTTCTGCGCCTGGTAAACCTGTTACTTGTGGTTCACTGGTATATGTTGTTCCAGGAGCACTTTGATTCAGTGCATTACCAACAAGTGTTTTTAAATGGTTGATTGCCGCAAGTGTTTCTGTTTTCTGATCGGTAATTGCTTTCAATCCACTTCCGTTGGTATAATATTCATATGCCGCATCAATTGATTGACCATTTGAATTAGTATCTAAATCAAATACTAGTGCATCTACAATCAGTCCAACATCTCTTTCACAAGTTACTTCATCATATGAAAAACTAGGATATGTAGCATTGGTATATCCAATTACTTCTTTTTGCAACCATGTTCTGTTTGCTTGAAGAATTGCTTGTGAATTTGGATAATTTCCGGTTGTGTAACTTGGTGCTGTGTAATTAGCAACTCCGATTACAAAATATGTTTCGTCATCTCCTGTAATCTGGAACACGGAACCTTCTTTTGGATTTCTGTTCAACGAGTTAACAGTAAAGGTTGTACCTCTACCAATACCTGCGAAACCTGCTCTTGTTGCACTTACTGTTCTAGTGATTGTTGTTCCTTGGAATAGACTGAATCCAACAGTTGTGTTACCCAGTGCAAGATTTGCACTATCAATAGCATTAATTGTTTTTGTTGCCCTTGTGTTTTGTGGTACTGGGTACGATTCAGTATTGAATGTATAACTGCCATTGGTTACAGTGCCTAAGCCGAGTGCTTTATCTTTTTGTACATTGAATATCACAGCGTTTGGTCCATCGTTACCGATAGCAAGAATGTTAACACCGTCAAGCACAACTCCCGAAATATCTAGGTTGGTTGTGTTTCTAAATGTGTTAATCCAATCTAATTGACCATTTGATGTATATCTAGAAAGCAATGCTCTATTAACCGTGTTCGAAGAAGTGTTTACGTAACCACCTAGGTATACATCTGTACCTAGTGGGTAAACATCTCTCCAACTGGAGTTTTCTGCACCCGTTTGCACTTCTGCTTGCCATTCAATGTTACCAAGAACATCAATTCTTGCACTCCAAGCATTCCAGTTTGATGCACTAATGAAATAGTGCCCAACCGCCATAAAGTAAATGCCGTCGCCGTTTCCGCTATCAAGTCTTAGTTGTTCAAAATAAACACCATTGTATTGGAATGATTCTTGCGTTGCACCTGTGTCGTTAATTCTTGTTAAAATTGTGTTTCTATTAATAGGGTCAAAAGTTGAAACATACAAACATCTTTCGTATTCTGCGCCGCCTTCTGCCGCATATGTATCTGTTGATGTTGTTGGATTTACAGTGTAGGCCATTGCTGTAACTTGTAACTGATTGTTTAAACTTGAATCATTATATTCTAATGTTTTTGCCCACTGCTCAACACCTGCAGGATTTAGTTTTACAATACCTGCACCTGATGTTGCATGATCACCGCCACCGTACACATCGTCTGCATCAACTGCAATAGCAGTAATAGAGTTCATGTCACCGATGTCTTTGTCCCATTGTATTTCACCTGAAATACTTAACTTCATAATAAAGCCGTTGTTAACACCGGCTTTGAATACTGTACCGCCTATATATAATTCTTCACCATCGATTGATTCGATTACTTCGGCTGTACCAAAGTGTGTTTGATATTCATAAATCCATTCTACTGAACCTTGTGGATTGAATCTAATTACTACAGGATAACTTGCTGTGTTATCCCATGTTGAACTAATGTCACTGCCCGTTGGGTTAGTGTGTCCACAAATATATGTGTTACCATTAATATCTTTTACCTGTCCATGGATATGAATGTCAGAACCAATATTTGAAATTGAATTTAGCGTTTCGTCTGCTAGTTGTAATTTACCTGTAAGTGGTGTTTCTGCTTGTGAGAAGCCACGTGCAACAGCACCATATTCTCCATAGGAGTTGTTACCAACTAGTGCTCTGATCTTACCACCCGATTCTGCAAGATAACCGATGTTACAATAGTACGTGAACACTGATACAAGTTCTACCCTTGCATCTGATTTAACGTGGATACCAACACCGTCACTGTTTAACTGTGTCCAGTCGTTAGCAACAGCAGATTTATATCCACCGTTGTGCAATGCACCGTCAATTAACATACCTGTACCTTCGTTTGCGAAAGCAGTACAGTTTTGTACATATGGTGATTGTGAAGTAATCCACACACTTGTGTCATCTGGACCGTATCCAGGATCAAGTGCGGTCATTACTGAACCAGTACTAAAGTTTCTAAACACAATGTTACGTAAACGTGAACCGTTGTTTAGTTGGAATACATCTGAGTTAGCATTAGGCGTTGATCCGTCTTTTGAAATACCAACACCAAATCCTTTGTCTGCAACAGTTTCTGGAGCAATAGTAACAGCACCAAGACCGTTACCCTCAATAACCACACTGCGTCCAATTTTCATAGGACATAATTCTGTGTAAGTTCCTGCGGCAATATTAATTTTACATTGGCCTAAACCGTAAGTTTGTTCACAAGCGTGAGATAGTGTTCTCCAACTTGTAGCCATTGTACGACCGTCGTTGGTATCATCGCCTTCTAGTGTAACATAGTATTCTGTTTGTGGTGTTCTGTGACCCCAGGTCGGTAGTCCGTTGTTTACAGTTAATATCGCACCCGCATCACCAATTGGTAATCTTTCTACTGCACCAACAGCATTGCGATAAATCATATCTCCCGTTGTTGTCATTGGTGAACTAATATCACCCTGTGCAAGTATGCTCCACTTGGTTGGTGAACTGCTTGGTGTATTACCTGTATTTTTTTCTGCTATGCTGATGTATGAACTTTGTTGATATTCAGCAATATCATTAATCTTGTATTCTGTACTTGGGTCGTAAGTACCTTTCCATTCAACACCATCTGAAAATACTTCCCAGTTAGCATCTGGTGGCATACCTGCAAGTGAACTGTCCGAAGCATAACTGTTTACACAAATATATGCTCTACCGCCGTGGCTTACAATATCACCTTTTACATAAGGATCAATTGGTGAACCATCCCAGTCGCCTCTCCAACGCATACCGTCAACAAACAATTCAAAGAACTGTTCTGATTCTGGATCTCTAGAAGTTGAACCGTCGTCAAAGTTATTAAATGTACAAATGTAAACTTTACCGCCGTAGCGTGTTAAGTCACCAGGACCAAAGTTTAATCTTACGTCCCAATCGCCTCTCCAGTTTAAACCTTTTACATAAACTGTCCAATATTCTGTTGTAAGTGGATTTGGTGCATCTCTATCTTCTGCTTTTTTAACACAAAGATATACATAGCCACCCCAGTTTATAAGTTCACCTGGATAGTATGTTGTATTATCAGCCCAATCACCTCTCCAACTAAATCCTTCTGCAATTAAATCCCAATCTCCTGAAGGTGGACTTGTTGTTGTAATTTTATTTGCGGAATATGTGTTACCACCATGTACTACTACTTCACCTGGTTTGTACTCGTAACCAATGCCTGGTGTGTGCTGATGTACATAACTGAAACCTTTGTTTAGGATATCCCAATGTAATTCTGAATAAAGAGTTGACCATGCACCGTCGTCATACATACCTGAATGGTTTGCACAAACAGGATAAACTGTTGGAGCACCTACTGGTACAACAAACTGAACATATCTATTATTTGCGGTTGCAAAACCATTTACATAATCCGTAAATGTATCTTGTCTGACACCATCTAACCACCAACTAACACCTTCCATCCAGTAGTCATAATTTCCACCATTAAAGTGTCCGTTCTTGGAAGTTGAAATGTACATTGGATGTGTATCATTTGAACTATCACTTTGATCGAAGATGTAGGTATTGCGTTCGTATAAATCTAGGTTCGGTGTTAATACACCGTCCACATAATATTTGTTACCATACCCACCCGGGTTAGCAACTGTGAAAACTTTTGTGTAAGTTGCAAGACCTTCTCCTGGTCTTACGTTTGTTGAATCTTGTTTTGCATAGTAAGTGTTTCCGCCAAAGCGTACAACGTCACCTCTTTCATAATCTACTGTTGCGTCCCATACACCTTCAAACTGCATACCATCTGCAAGTTTTTGCCAGTATGAAGAATTACTAGGAGCAGTATCAGTTGATTCGTCAGCGGCATGGTCTTCAGTACAAATATAAATTCCTGAACCATATGTAACAATATCATTTAGTGCATAACGTCCTGAGTTTTCCCAAACGCCTCGATTAGCAACACCAGTGGTCATTAACTGCCATCTACTTGCATTTAGGTCAGTTTCAAAAATATTTCCTGCTGTATGTCCAACTAAACAAACATAAAGGTTGGCACCATACTTAACAACATCATTTACTTTAAAATTAAAATATCCAGCGCCTGTTGACCAATCACCTTTCCAGTCAAAACCTGAATTCATCAAGTTCCATTTGTTTAGTGTTAAGTCTGCGTAAAAATCTGTTCCAGATGTGTGGTTTTCTGTCGCTACATAAGTGTTAGCACCATAGCGAACAATATCATCTTTAATATAAGCAGTAGAGGCAGTCCAATCGCCCTGCCATTTAAATTTAAGTCTACCGAGAATTATTTCTGCCATTGTTTGTTTCTACCTTGCAAGTTATTGCTTGTATTTATGTCCATTACACAGGATCTCCGTATGTATGATTTTCGTTATATTTGACCCTTAAAAAGCCATTATCGTCCAAATAATACAGTATGCTTTCTTGTACTACCTGCCATTGTTCGTATGACATGCCCGTTTCCTGATCACGCAAGTTTCTGTACGGATATGCGTTAGCAGGGTCGTCACGATCGTCTGTATTTGGTGGATCATCAAGCACATTTCCGTTAGTAAGTGTGATTTCTTCATTTCTGTCCTGAAGATCTGCATTTGTATACACAAGCACATCGTTATCAGATGCTTGTATATTAATATAACTTTCGCCAGCCATGTTTGTATGGTACCAACAATAGTAGTATAATATACCAGGTGCTGGTTGATTGGCCGCATTTTTATCTGCTACTGTGATTTGAATACTTCTAGTTGTAGCAGTGTCAAAGTTGTTTACATAGGAATTTTGATCAACTGTAGCACCGTTGATATGATACGTAACACCGTCTGTGTAAACACTACCACCTACCGCTAGGGTACCGTTAAGTGTTGTGCTAAACAGCATAGGATGCCCTGTATTTGAACTATCATCTAGGTTAATTTCGTAGGTATGTCCGGAGAAAAAGTATGGTGAATCTACAACACGATCATTTAAACTGTATCTATTTCCGCCAGGAGTGCTTACAACTTTAGCCGTGTAAGTGGTGATACCTGATTTAGTATCCTGAATCTTGTTAAATCCGTGAAAACCAGCAAATGACTTGCCTAAGCGTCTAATCTCAGCCATATTAACTCCTATTGCTAGTATTTAGCAAATAAACAGATTACAAAGACTATGATTATATTATTAAACAGCAATATATTGAATATGTAAATCTAGAGTTTCTTGAAATCTTGTACGTATTGCTACTGAAGCAACGTTAGACACTTCAACTAAATCTCCTTCTTTTACCTGTACAGAGTTTACGTCCCCAGTTCCTGAAAGAACTTTTATTATTGCTTTTTGATCTGGAAGAAGCATATCACTTTTAACTGTCAATTGTTCAAATTGGTGAGTAGATTCTTCACTAAATGTGTTTTTTGAACTTTTAATTTCTGTTGCCATGTTTTTCCTCCAAAAATATTTATCACATAATTACATATATGAAACTACTTGGTATTAGAATCTGCGAGCATGATAGCAATTTTGCATTTTTTGATGGATCAACAGTAAAGTATCACAAAATTGAAAGAACAAAGCAGATTAAACATTTTGCTTATAATAGTTTAACTGATTGGATTAGTGATTTTGAGAGTATTTTTGATACTGAAATTAGTACTATTGACGAGATCGCAATAGTGTTTGATCCTTGGAATTATAATATACCGCTTGTAGAAGAAAACTTTTTTCCATATGTTGGTTTTGATCACTTCAATTTACCAGTTAAAGTTTATAGATTAAATCATCATTATGCTCATGCATTAAGTACATGGATGCTTGATCCAGTACCATACGACAAAGCAATCATAATAGACGGATTTGGTGACCACGATATTGCTTGGTCAGTATTTGATAAAAATGGAATAGTAAAAACAGGATCTCATAAAACCAATGGATCAATTGGTACAGAAATGGCCCAGGCTGGAAAATTTTTAGGTATTACAGCAGAACACGGAATTGATATTGCTGGTAAGTTAATGGGATTACAAGCATATGGAAGGATTGACATTGATTTTTTAGAACACTTACAGCAATACAATATCGAACATGTGTTAAAAATATTTGATGTTAAAGAATGGCTACATTTTAAAGGACAAGTAATTGGTCAAAATTCTTTTTTAGATTGGATAGCAACAGTTCATAAAAGAATTGAGCAAGTTTTAATTAACTTCTTTAATAAGTTTTGTGATGTAGACGAAAGAATAGTTTACGCAGGTGGAGTTGCACAAAATGTATTATGGAATACTGCATTAAAAAACAAATTTTCTAATTTAATCATACCCCCTCATTGTGCTGACGATGGTTTAAGTTTAGGTGCATTAGAATTTTTGAGATTAAAGAACGATTTACATAGTTTTACTTTAGATGATTTTCCATTTTGTCAACAAGATGTTGCTCCTGTAACAAAAGTTACAGATGAAACAATAGATATTGTTGCTGATCTACTTGCACAGGGAAAAACTGTAGGTTGGTATCAAGATTATGGTGAAGTAGGGCCTAGAGCATTAGGCAATAGAAGTATTTTAGTAAATCCTCTTTTAGAAAATGCTAAAGAAATAACAAATACAATAAAAAATAGGGAAGAATACAGACCGTTTGGTGCAAGTGTATTGAATGAACACAAAGATTTATATTTTAATGGATTGCATGATAATCCTTTTATGCTTTTTGTTGGAGAATGTATAAATGATTCTATAAAATCAATCAGACACATAGATAATACTTGCAGAGTTCAAACTGTTGACAAAAACGGTACTAGTTTTAGAAGGTTATTAGAAAAATTTTATGAAAAAACAGGTTGTCCTGTTTTACTTAACACTAGTCTTAATATTGCCGGTAAGCCTTTAGCCGGTAATCCAAAAGACGGTGGCGAAGTTTTTAAAAATACCAAATTAGATTGTTTAGTAATAGGAAATGATTATGCAGTTAAAGAAATATGATATAGGGTGTCCGCTTATTGTTTCAACATTTGCTGAACATAGTAATATAAAACAATTATTGCTAGAAAAAATAAGCACTAGTGAATCACAACTTGTAAAAAATTCTAATGATTTAATATCTAGAACTGATTTTTATATCGACAAACCTCGAGATTATAAAGACTTTATTGTTCCTAAACTTGCTGACCATATGAAGGGTGTGTTTTTAGAGTTTAATATTCCTGAGTTTTCTATAGGTAATGTTTGGTTTCAACAATATAATATGTTAGACAAACACGACTGGCATATACACCCTAACTGTCACTGGACTAATGTTTATTTTTTAGAATTACCCACAAACGAAAACAAGACTTTAATCAAGCAAGTTTTATCAAATAGTAATATCGAGTATGATGCTAAAGAGGGAGATATTATAACTTTTCCTAGTTTTTTATATCACAAGTCACGTAAAAACATATCTCAAGAACAAAAAACAATAATTTCTTTTAATATTAATTTTGGATAACACTATTTCTTATGTGTTTAGATAACAATTTGCCTATTTTGGCTTCGTTATATTTTTGATAAAAGTAATTTAGTGGTTTTATAATCTTTTTAGTGTACAATCTAGTGTTATAAAGATCGTTTTGTAAATTTATAATATCTTGTGTTCTATAAAACTGTTTTAAATTTACTTTTTTTGATGTATTAAACTTTACAACTGCAAACGGTTCATTTTTGTTTAATTTAACCTTACTATCTTTTATCATGAATGCACAATCTAATGGTCGAAACCATTGA
>Ga0255780_10000823_pt1 | contig 29075 bp, 26 predicted proteins | sample 071ome_32_FD_179978 | JGI IMG/M metagenome (GOLD analysis project Ga0255780, IMG submission 179978) | Coastal salt marsh microbial communities from the Groves Creek Marsh, Skidaway Island, Georgia - 071405AT metaG (version 2) | ecosystem: Environmental > Aquatic > Marine > Intertidal zone >... | reverse complement strand
TCGGCGGCGAAGGGCGGCGTCTCGTCCTCGGTCTCTCCCGAATAGGAAGAGCCTGCTGTTCCGATCGGCTCCCAGACGATGCCGTTTAGCGCGTTGCTGTACGTCTGGTACGCCCAGACGGTCTCGTCGGTGAGCGCGCCCTGTCGGAAGATCACGTAGGCGTTCGAACACTCGAAGCCAGAGATTGAGCTCACCGACGCCCCCACGGGCCACGAGTAAATCTGGCCCTCGAGATTGCGGGTGAGTTCGACCTCACAGTCGACCATGACGGCGAAGGCCATGATCTCGCTATAGGCGCCTCCGTCGATCTTCACGACCAACTCCGGGGCCGAGTCCGCATTGGTGTCGACAACCGTGATCGGAAGCGCCCCGATCGCACTCGAGGCGGGGAGCGGTAGTTCGGAACTGAGTGATCCGTCGGCCGCAGCAACGCGAAGCAGCCACGCGTCGTTGGCAGGGTCGTAATAGGTTGAGACGAGTTCGTCGCCGTCAGCGCCGTCGAAGTCGAAGACGAAGGTCTCGGCAACAATGCTTCCCTCAGGCAGAGCGGCAAAGTTTGAGACACATCCCGCAAGCTCAGCCTGGCTCTGCGCAGGTGGCTCGGTTGTCGTGGGCGGCGTCGATGTCGTGGTGGTGTCTGCCGCTGCGGGCGCAGTCGTCGATGTCGTCGGAGCATCCGGCTCTGCGGGGCTTTCGGTGGTGGTCGGACTCGCCGAGGTCGTGGACACGTCCTGCTCGCCCTGTGTCGCGAGGTCTGCTGTGTCGTCGGAGCCGTCTCGCCCGAGCAGGAGTCCGACGAGGAGTCCGACGACCAGCAGCAATCCGCCGATCGTGATGGTCGTCCAGCGGTTTTCGTTCGCGCCTTGTTGCTGAGCCATGAAGCGACAGTAGCCGAGGTAAACCTCGGCGCCCGTCGGATGCGCCGTTCAGGCACCGTCGTGCGGGTCTCGTCTGGCCGGTTCGATCTGAGGCGCCGCGACCACAGCTGCAATACTCGCCGAATGACCACGGATTCATTCGCGCCCGATGACTCGTTCACCATCGTTGGGCCAGAGGGGCAGCGGGGCCATCGGGAGCTGGTGGAGCACACCGAGCGGTTCACGCCGAAGCTCTGGTCGGTCACCGATGGCGTCTGGTGTTTTGTCGGCAACGGCCTCTCCAACCAGACGTTCGTCGAAGGACCCGAAGGCGTCATCGTCATCGACACGGGTGAGTCCAACGAAGAGATGACCTCAGCGCTCCGTGCACTGCGCGAGGTCACCACAGCGCCGATCGCCGCCGTGATCTACACCCACTTCCACTATGTCGCCGGCACCCAGGCCGTGCTCGACGAGATCGGTGGCGACATCGACATTTGGGGACATCATGGGATCGTCGGCAATCGCCGTCGGGTCACCTCCGAGGTCAGCGCAGCGGCGAGCCGAGGCCTCGTCCAGCAGTTCGGCATGCTGCTCGACCAGGACGGGCCCGACGGTTTGATCAATGTGGGGCTCGGGCGGGAGTTCCGACGCGCCGAGCACGCACCGTTCACGCCTGGGTTCGTGGCCCCGACTCGGACGATCACCGACGCAATGTCGGTTCAGATCGCCGGACTTGCGTGCGAGTTCACTCCTGCACCGTCGGACGCCGACGACTCGATCACCATCTGGTTCCCGGAGAACGGAACCTGCGTGCACAACATTGTCTGGCCTGCCCTCTTCAACGTCTTCGCCATCCGGGGCGAGGAATACCGCGATCCGCGCATCCTGCTCAGCGGCTTGGATCACATCGCCGGACTCAATGCGGAGCACCTCGTCGGCGCGCACGGACCGCCACTGAGCGGTGCCGAGCAGATCTCCGTCGAGGTCGAGACGTATCGAGATTCGATGCAGTTTCTGTGGGATCAGACCGTTCGGGGGATCAACCGAGGACTGACGGCCGACGAACTCACGAGCTTCGTGCGACTTCCCGACGACTACGGCCGCAGCTATCTCACGCGCCAGTTCTACGGGCTCGCCGAACACCATGTGCGTCAGATCTACGCAGGGCTTCGGGGATGGTTCGACGGCGACGACGCCAAGCTGCTGCCGCTCGACAAGGCCGAACGCTGCCGGCGCCTGATCGAGGGCTTCGGCGGAGCGGAGGTCGTCCGCCAACGGATCGCCGATGCCATCGATCAAAACGATTTGCGCTGGGCGGTCGAACTTGGTTCATGGTTGATCCATGTCGAGCCCGACGACACCGGTCGACTCGACGGCGGAACGGCCGAAGACCGGGAGCTGCTCGCACGCGCCTGGCGAGCGATCTCGCAGCGCACGACCTCGGCAAATCTCCGGAACTGGGCCTTGACCCGCGCGCTGGAACTCGAGGGGCGCGTGGACATGCGCCGATTCCGGACCCACCGCTTCTCTCACCGCGACGTCATGAGCAGTCCACCTGATGTCTTCGTGTCGACCCTTCGGGTGCTGCTGATCCCGGAACGGGCTGCCGGGATCGACGAGCACCTTCGCTTTGTCTTCGATGACGGGACCCACACCGGCCTTCATCTGCGCCGCAGCGTCGCCGTCCCGACCGACGGTGCCGATGCCGATCTCGAGATGCGGCTTGATCTCGAAACGTGGGCGGCGCTGCTGACGAATCGAGTGTCGCTCGCCGACGCGATCGACCACGGGAGCGTGCACCTCACGGGCAACGCAGGTCGGATTCGCCAGGTCATGCACTGTTTCGATCTCGCCAGCATGGAGTCCGCATGAGCGGTGATCGCCTGCCGAACCCGACGCCGCCGTTCGCTGGCACCGTCGGCCGCCTCCTCGACGAGTCCGAGGCCGTACCCCTTCAGGGACTGCGGTCTCCGGCCGGCGCCCCCAATGTCGTCTTGATCCTCCTCGATGACGTCGGCTTCGGCACCTGCAGCACGTTCGGCGGTCCGGTGCCCACCCCAACGGTCGATCGGGTGGCCCGTGCCGGGCTTCGCTACAACCAGTTCCACACGACGGCGTTGTGTTCCCCCACTCGGGCCGCCCTTCTCACCGGTCGAAATCATCATGCGGTGCACATGGGCGGCATCACCGAGATCGCGAACAGCTTTCCCGGGTACGACAGTGCAATCCCGAGGGAGGCGGCCACCGTTGCTGAGATCCTGCGGGGGCACGGCTACAGCACGGGCGCGTTCGGCAAATGGCACCTCACGCCCTCGTGGGAGCAGAGCCCGGCGGGGCCCTTTGACCGATGGCCTACCGGGATGGGGTTCGATCGCTTCTACGGCATTATCGGTGCCGAAGCATCGCACTGGGAGCCGGCGGTCTATGACCAGACCACGCCGATCGAACCCCACCTCGGTCGCGACGACTACCACCTGACCGAGGATCTCGCCGACCAGGCGATCACCTGGATCCAACGTCAGCAGGCGTCAGCCCCACATCGCCCCTTCTTCTGCTACTTCGCTCCTGCTGCGGTGCATGCGCCGCACCATGTCGCCCCGGAATGGATCGAGCGCTTTGAGGGCACGTTCGACCAGGGCTGGGATCGGCTTCGGACGGAGATCTACGAGCGGCAGATCGCGCTCGGCGTGATTCCGGCCGACACGACGCTGACCCCTCGGCCGGTGCAGATTCCGGCGTGGGAGGACTACCCCGACAAGTACAAGCCCGTTGCCACCCGGCTCATGGAGGTCTTTGCGGCGTTCATGGCCCACACCGATGCCCAGGTCGGCCGAGTGCTCGACGCCGTCGACCAGCTCGGAGTGGGGGAGAACACGCTCGTGCTGTACGTCACCGGCGACAACGGGGCATCCGCCGAGGGCACGATCCATGGTGCGTGGAGCGCTCCGTCCTTCCAGAACGGTGTACCGGAGGATCCCGAATGGCTGCTCGAGCACATGGATGATTTCGGGTCGGCTCGTTGCGAGAACCACTTCAACGTCGGCTGGGCCTGGGCGCTCGATGCCCCGTTCCAGTGGATGAAGCAGGTGGCCTCACACTTCGGCGGTACACGCAACGGGTTGGCGGTGTCGTGGCCGGCTCGCATCGCTGATGCGGGCGGTTTACGAACCCAGTTCCATCACGTCGTCGACATTGCGCCCACGATCCTCGAGGCCGCAGGCGTGCCATGGCCCGATCAGGTCGACGGGATCGAACAAATGCCGGTGCACGGCACACCCATGGGGTACTCCTTCGACGACGAGACAGCGTCGAGTCGGCGCACCACGCAGTACTTCGAGATCCTCGGCAATCGAGCCGTGTACCACGACGGCTGGATGGCTTCGTGCTTCCACGGCCGAGTGCCGTGGATCAGGCTTGCGGCCTACGAGTTCGACGGCCCCGACGAACACTGGGAGCTGTACGACATCACCAACGACTTTTCTCAGAGTGTCGATCTCTCCACGACGTTTCCCGAAAAGCTGGCTGAGCTTCGAGCCCTGTTCGAGCGCGAGGCCGGAGCTAACGGGGTCTTTCCCCTTCGAGACGCAGGCTCACCGCGGGGCGGGGCGCTCCGGGTGCCGCACAGTCTCGATGGGGTCACCAAGATGACGTACACCACCGCACATGTGCGGATGCCGGAGAGTTCGGTCGTCAATCTCAAGAACGCTTCGCATGAGATCACCGCCGAGCTCATCGTGCCCGAAGGGGCGCCGGCTCATGGCGTGATCGCCTGTCAGGGCGGCAACATGGCGGGCTGGTCGATGTATCTCGACACCGAAGGGGTTGCGACCTACGTCTACAACCTCTTCGGTCATGTCGTGACGACGGTTCGGGATCAGCAGTCACTTTCGGCTGGGCGCCATGTGCTCCGGCTTCGCTACGACCATGACGGTGGTTTCGGTGCAGGCGGTGATCTGGCCTTCGCGGTGGACGATGTCGAGGTCGACCACGCTCGTCTCGATCGCACCGTTCCGATCATTTTCTCGATGAGCGGCGAAACGTTCGATGTTGGCATCGACACGGGTGCGCCCGTCGGGCCGTATCCGCCCGGCTTCCCGTGCAGCGCCGAGATCATCGGTGTCACGCTCGAACGGCTCCGTCGTCCCGACGATGCCACTCGTGCGGCGATGGCCGACGGTGTAATTACAGCAGCGATCCGAACCCACTGAGTTCGAGCAACGCAGGAGTGCTCGTTTCAGCAACTCCCGTTGCCGGCTGGCGTCCGAACGCTCAGTCCTCTGACTGACCGGGGCGTGACCAACTTCGAGTGCGGATCGCGCGAAGGCCGACGTACCCGACGGTGAGACCAACGACCCAGACAACGATTGTCGTGAACATGTCGTCACCGTAGGGCACGGCGCAGCGTCTCGCTGCGGCCGAGCTGACTTGGCAGGGAGTAGGGCAGCGGTGGCGGGGAGTCGACCTGTAAGCGGGGTTCTGTCCGGAGCCCGAAGGCTCGTGGATGACCATCCATCTGTGCAGTCGACCCGGGAGTGTCGACGAGCGGACCGCTCTCTCCCTGCGTGACCTTGCTCCGGGTGGGGTTTGCCGAGCCATCCCCGTCACCGGGGATGCTGGTGCGCTCTTACCGCACCGTTTCACCCTTACCGGCGAGGCGAGCCCGCCGGCGGTCTGTTCTCTGTGGCACTTTCCTGCGAGTCACCTCGACTGGCGTGAGCCAGCACCCTGTCCTGCGGAGCCCCGACTTTCCTCAGCCCCGAAGGACCGCGGCCATCCAGTCGGCTCCCCGCCACCGGCTTCAGTGTGCCACGGTCAACGACGACCGCGACAGGCGGTCGGTGAGGTCAGTTCGACGAGGTGTCTCGCATGGCGCGCCACACGCCGATACCGGCTCCGACCACGCCGATGGTGGCGGCCAACAGCCCGTTGAATATCAGTCCGATCGGCGAAAGGCCGTCACCCTGTGCGAGGCGCACAATGCCGAAGATCACCTGCACGACGACAAAGGCGCTGAGCGTGGCTGTTGCCCCGTTTACGAAGGGCGCAGCGGTCGCCCGTCGGCCCGCAGCGGCACCACCTGCCAGATAGGCGATTACGACGGCCGCCAATGCGACGAAGACCCAGTTGGATTGGTCGGTGCCGCCGCCGCTGTCGTCGGCGAGCAGGCTGCTAACCACGGCAGCGGGGGCCGCAATCACGAGACAGATGAGGGCACCGTGGCGGATGGCGGCAACGTTGAGGGCGCTCAGCACAGGAGCTCTAGAGTACCGCCGATGAGTGATGTCGAAGGAAGCCCGGCGATCGACGCACTACGCGCCGGTCTCCGCCAGATCACTGCGGCGGTAACCCGGGCCGAGTACCTCGCCGAACAGGCCGATGTCGACGGTGAACCGGGTCTCGCCGGGGTGCTGCGGGGTATGGCGGAGCGCAACCGTGGGCTCGCCCAAGGGTTGTACGCCCTGCTCGCCGAGGAAACCGGCACAGCCGACGCTCACCCCGGCACCGACGATCTTTCCGGACGGCTTCCCATCGAGGCAGCGATGTACGAGTCGCTCGCCGACGAGATCCGAGGCCACGCTCGCCCCGACCTCGCCGCGTGGATGGACAAGCTCGCTGCCGCGCAGCACGATCACCTCCGACAACTCGACGAGGCCCGTCACTGGGTCGAGGGAGAAGCATGAGTCTCGACGAACACGGCGGCTGGAGCGGCGTCCTCGGCCGTCTCACCGCCGGAGCCGACCTGAGCGCAGCCGAGTGCACCGCCGTTCTGGGCGAGATCCTCGCCGGCCATGCCACCGATGCGCAGAAGGCCGCCTTCATCGTCGGCCTTCGGCTCAAGGGTGAAACGGTCGAGGAGCTCACCGGGCTGCAACGAGCGATGATCGCAACGGCCGAGCCGCTCAACGTGCCCGACACCACGATCGACATCGTCGGCGTCGGAGGGGCCCCGAGTCGGCGCACCCACGCACTCAACGTCTCGACGATGGCAGCGTTCGTCGCCGCCGGCGCGGGCGCCTCGGTGTGCAAGCACGGCAACCGAAAGACTTCGTCGACGTCGGGAAGCTTCGACTTCCTCGAGGCGATCGGTGTCGACATCGAGATCTCGCCGGAGCAACTCGAAGCCCAGGTTGCCGAACACGGTGTCGGTTTTGCGTTCGCCCGCACCTTTCATCCAGCGATGCGGCACGTGGGTCCTGTGCGCGCCGAACTCGGTATCCCGACGGTGTTCAACATCCTCGGGCCGCTGTCCCATCCCGGGAAGCTCACCCGGCAAGTGATCGGTGCCTCCGATTGGACCCTCGCTCACCGCATGGCGGAGACGTTTCGGGCGACCGGCTCGGTACGCACCCTGATCGTGCACGGTGAGGGTGGCCTCGACGAGCTCACCACCACCGGCCCCTCGCGAATCGTCTCGCTCGAGGCGGGCGAGATCACCGAGATCGAGGTCGACGCAACCGACTTCGGACTCGCCCGAGTCACGGACGACGATCTGGCCGGCGGTGACGCCCTCGCCAACGCCGAGATCAGCCGTCGCGTGTTCAGCGGTGAGGCTGGCCCCGCTCGCGACATCGTCGTCCTCAACGCCGGGGCCGGGTTGGTCGCCGCCGGTATCGCCGACGATCTGGGCGCCGGGGTGGAAGCTGCTGCGGCGGCGATCGACGATGGTCGCGTCGCAGCGAAGGTGGCGGCCCTCCAGGTGTGAGTCAGCGCTTGCGGGGCACGAAGCTCGGCAAACGGGGGAGAGGCTCGGCAAGGAGACCATCGACCACTTCGAGTTCGATGCGGTGTGCGTTTTCGTCGAGCCAACGCGCCACCGTGAGAAGTTCGTCGGCCTCCGACCGGCTTGGCGGCGGCAACGGAGCGTCGAACACGCCAGTGGGTGATGACGGCGTGCGGAGATCGAGAAGCGACGGCTGATCACCGACATCGCCGCATCCGGCGAGCCGACCATCGTCGAGCTCGGCCCAGGCGGCACCGAACCGGAATCGGACCCGCCCGGCGCGTCGCAGCAGATCAAACCGGCGTTGGCGCCGGAGCGCACCGCTCAACGCGTCGGCGCGGTCGCGCACGTCGGCGGCTTCTTCGAAGCGCTCTTCGTCAGCAAGCTCGGCGATGCGATCTCGTAGCGGAGCGAGAAGACGGTGAGGGTCGCAGGTCAGACCGTCGACAAGATCGGCCACGATGCGGGCGTAGTCGTCCTCGCTGGTGTGGCCCGAGCACGGACATGCGGCAACCCCGATCTGAGCGGCAGTGCACACCGGCTTGGTGGTGCGCGAGGTCGAGGTGGCGGTGCAACGACGGACCGGCGATGCCGTCTCGATCGCTTCGATCAGGCGCCGGGCTCGCCGCGTTGACGAGATCGGCCCGAGATAGAGCGCACCGTCGTCGGCAACCTTTCTCACGACCGAAAGCCGGGGGAAGTGCTCGTTGAGCGTGAGCTTGACGTACGGGTACGACGAACTGCGGGTGCCCTGAGCGTTGAAGCGGGGGAGGTGGCGGTGAATCAACCGGAGTTCGAGCACGGCCGCCTCGAGGCCGTTGCGGCAGACCTGGTGATCGATGCGGTGCGTCTCTCGCAACAGTTGCCCAACCTTGCGCCGCTCGTCGGTGGAGAAGTAGCTGCGAACTCGGCTGCGGAGGTTGGACGCCTTGCCGACGTAGAGGACGTCGCCACTGCGGTTCCGGAACAGATAGACGCCCGGCTTGCGGGGAAGACGATCAGTGAGACGCAGTTTGGACGCTTGTGGGTTGCCCGCCATCGTCGGCAGGGCCAAGAGGTCGTCGAGGCCGACGACGCCCATGGCCCCGGCACGCTCGATCAGGATGTGGAGGAGATCGCCGGTGGCGAGTGCGTCATCAAGGGCCCGATGGCTCGGAGTGTGGCTGAGTCGGAGCCGATCAGCGAGCGTGCCGAGTTTGCAATTAGGGACCTCGTCGCGCAGGAGCCGCCGCGCGAGTGGGAGCGTGTCGACCGACCGGTTGGTGAGACGAGCTCGGCCGTCGCGTTCGAGCGCTGCGTTGGTGAACGAGAGGTCGTAACGGATGTTGTGGCCTACGAGCACGGTGTCGTCGCCGCCGATGAAGTCGAGGAACGAGGGCAGGATCGCTTCGATGCGTGGCGCTCGATAGACCATCTGCTCGGTGATGCCGGTGAGCACCGTGATCTCAGGTGGAATCGCTCGACCGGGATTCACGAGGGTCTGATAGGTGCCGAGACAGTCGCCACCGCGCAGCTTCACAGCGCCGATCTCGGTGATGCCACCCTCGGCCGCCTTGCCGCCGGTGGTTTCGATGTCGAACACGACGAACGTGACCTCGTGCAGGGGCGTGCCGAGATCGTCGAGGGTTCGTTGACGAGGTTCGGCGGGCGGAGCTTCAGGGGTGGCCTGCGGCGCCGCGAACAGGTGTTCGGTCACAGGAGTGCGACTGTGCCCGAACGGACGTTCGGCGTCAAGTTTTCCACAGGCGTGTCACACCCCCTTCGTAGGGTGCGAACCATGTCCAGCACGACTCCCGTTCATCGCCGTCACCTTCATCTGGTGCAGGGTCTCCCCCAAACCGAATCGCTGTCGTTCGCATCGCTCGAGCCGGCACTCACGATCGACTGCGACGCCTGCGAGATGCAGCACACCACCGAGTGCGACGACTGCCTTGTCAGCTATCTCGTCGGGCACGAGGAGGGAGTGCCCGTCATGCTCGATCAGCATGAGAAGCATGCCGTCGACCTTCTCGCCGACGCCGGGCTCGTACCGCCCTCTCGCTTCCAGGAGCGCACCGGTATCGCCTGAGCCCGTGCCACGATGGTCCGGTGCTGACTCCGACGATCGATGAGCTTCGTGCCCTCGGGCTCGCCGCAGGCCTCTGCGCAGTCGGTGCCGCATCGGCCGAGCCGTTCACTGAGGTGCGGTTCGAGCTCGAACGCCGGCGCGACACCGGGCTGGCCGCCGACATGCAGTTCACGTTCCGCAATCCGGCCCGCTCTACCGACCCGGATCGTGCCCTCCCCGGAGCAGCCTCGCTCATCGTCGGCGCCTATGACTATCAACGCACGGCCCCGCCGATGCCTGCCGACGTGCCAGTGGCACGAGTGGCGGCCTACTCGTGGGAGGACCACTACGCCGTCCTGCGGGCGGCGCTGGAGCCCATCGCCGAAGCGCTGCGCAATGCCGGCCACCGCGCGATCGTCATCGCTGACCAGAACCATCTCGTCGATCGGGCCGCCGCGCACCGAGCCGGCATCGGCTGGTGGGGGAAGAGCAGCAACATTCTCGTGCCGGGCATCGGCTCCTTGGTCGTGTTGGGCGCCGTGCTCACCGACGCATCGGTTGAACCCGACCACGAGTCGACGGTCGCCGACGGCTGTCGCACCTGCACGGCATGCCTCGACGGGTGCCCAACCGAGGCGATCATCGAACCGGGGGTGATCGACGCCCGCCGATGTCTGGCATGGCTTGTGCAGGCCGAAGGCATCTTCCCGGTCGAGTACCGCGAAGCCCTCGGCGACCGTATCTACGGCTGCGACGATTGCCAGGACGTCTGTCCGCCCAACAAGATCCGGATGCGTCAGCCCTCGCCCGCTGGTGCCGACGAGGCGTGGGTCGATGTGTTGAGCGTCCTCGACGCCGACGATGACGAACTTCTGGCTCGACTCGGGCGCTGGTACATCCCTCACCGCGACCCTGACTATCTGCGTCGCAATGCGCTTCTCGTGCTCGGCAATGTGGCCCGACCGACCTCAACCGTGACTGCGGTTGTCGAGCGTTACCTTCGGCACCCGACGGCGATGCTGCGGGCTCACGCCGTGTGGGTCGCCCGACGGCTGGGCGTCGCGGTGCCCGACGACCTCGCCGACGACGAGTCGCTCGAGGTCCGTAACGAAGTCGCACGGGCGTAAGGTCCGAGCGTGGTCCGGCACCTGCTCGTCACCAACGATTTCCCTCCGAAGATCGGCGGCATCCAGAACTATCTCTGGGAGCTGTGGCGACGTCTACCCGCCGACGACGTGGTCGTGCACACCACCCCGCACGACGGAGCCGAGGCCTGGGATGCCGCCCAAGACTTCACCGTGGTCCGCAGCCGCGAGCCGTGGCTGTTGCCACAGCCGATGCTTGTTCGTCGAGTCAACCAACTCGCCGAGTCCTACGACGCCGAGGTCGTCATCATCGATCCGGCCGTGCCCGCCGGCTTGATCGGCCCCCACCTTGATCGGCCCTACGGCGTTGTTCTGCACGGAGCGGAGGTCACGATTCCCGGACGCGTGCCCGGTACCCGTCGTTTGCTCAACCGTGTGCTCGCCGGTTCGGTCGGCGTGATCGCAGCCGGCGGCTATCCGGCTGCCGAGGGTGAACGATCGCTTCGCGCTCCGCTGCCGCCGTGCACGATCGTGCCGCCCGGTGTCGACATCGAACGCTTCCGGCCTCAAACCACCGCTGAGAAGACCGCCACCCGGGCTCGCCTCGGTCTCCCTGCCGACGGCCCGCTTGTCACGTCGGTTTCTCGCCTTGTGCCCCGCAAAGGCATGGACACGCTCATCCGGGCGAGTGTCGAACTGCAGGCCGATCACCCCGACCTGACCGTCGCCATCGCCGGCAAGGGGCGCGACACCGGCCGTCTTCAGAAACTGATCGACCAACTCGACGCACCAGTCACCTTGCTCGGCCGCATCGGCGACGACGACCTTGTCGACCTGTACGCCGCCGGCGACGTCTTCTCGATGCTGTGCCGCACCCGCTGGGGCGGCCTCGAACAGGAGGGCTTCGGCATCGTCTTCCTCGAAGCGGCGGCATCGGGTGTTCCCCAGGTTGCCGGGCGCAGCGGTGGCGCCCACGAGGCCGTCGAGCACGACGAGACGGGGCTCGTGGTCGACGACGCTGATGATCCAACCGCTGCCGCCGAGGCGATCGGGACGCTGCTGGCCGACCCCGACCGCCGCGCCGCAATGGCCGACGCCGGTCGCCGTCGCGCCGAGGCCGAGTTCAGCTACGACAAGCTCGCCGAACGACTCGGTCGTGCGATCGATGCGATGGTGACCCCATGACCTTCCCCGAGCCCGGCACCCGCTTCTTCCAACTGAGCTGGGTCGGCACGATCGCCTTCGTGGTCACCGCTGGCGCAGCCGCCGCGAGCCCGTCGACCTTCGAACTCGCCGGAGTCGCCGTCTCCCTCGCCCTGTTCTTTGCCGGCATCGTCACGATGCTGTGGGCGTTCTTCATCGCCGTGAACCGCAGCCGAGTCGACGCCATCGGCGTCGGCGGTCTGTATTTCGGTGCCGGCAGCACCCCCAAGGTGGTGCGCTGGCACCTCCTCGGCGCCACGACGATGCAACTTGTCGCAGGTATCGTCACCGCATCGATCCGCCCGTTCACGCCGCTCGCGTTCGGCACCCTCGTGTGGATTTTCGGCATCGGCATGATGGGCCTCTGGACGGCGCGCTTCGGCGAGTTCGAACCCACCGACGAACTGGTCGACGACGGCGACGCCATCGAACCCGACACCCATGACTCCGTCGACGAAGGTGACCGCGCCGACGAGGCGTAGTTGTTATCGTTCCGGCAACCCGATCGAAGGTACCGACATGGTTGATCAGACCACCGAACGCACGATCATCGCCGCCACGCCCGATGCCTGCTACGCAGCGGCGATCGACTTCGAGCGCTACCCCGAGTGGGCCAGCGACGTGAAGATGGCCCGCATCCTGAGCCGCGACGACGACGGTCGCGCCGTGGACGTCGAGTTCCGAGCTGCAGCAATGGGCCGGTCCACCACCTACACGCTGCGCTACTTCTATGGAGCGAACCCCCGACGCCTCGCCTGGCGGCTTCAGAAGGGCGACATCACTCGTCGTCTCGACGGTGAGTACGAGTTCTTGCCGGTCGCCTCAGATCCGTCGTCGTGTGAGGTCGTGTACCACCTCGCCGTCGATTTGTCGGTACCGGTTCCAGGCTTCGTGAAGCGACGAGCCGAGGCCCGGATCGTGCGTACTGCGGTGAGTGACTTCACCCGCCACGTCGAGTCGATGGGCTGATCGCCAACCGGGCCAGTGCCGAAAGAAACGGCACTCCTTGGGGTGAAACTGCCAAGCGTCGGGTTAGCGGCTGACTAGCCTCGCCGTATGGAATTCCGTCGAATCACCGGGCTCCCCCCGTACGTCTTCACCATCATCGATTCGTTGAAGGTGGAAGCACGTCGCGCCGGCGAGGACGTGATCGATCTCGGGTTCGGCAACCCGGATCTTCCGTCCCCTGAGATCGCCGTGGAAAAGCTGGTCGAGGCTGCCCAGAACCCGAAGAATCACCGCTACTCAGCAAGCCGCGGTCTTCCCAAGCTCCGAGCGGCGTTCGCCGATCTGTACAAACACCGCTTCAATGTTGATCTTGATCCCGACACCGAGGTGATCAACACGATCGGTGCCAAGGAAGGGCTCTCGCACCTGATGTGGGTGTTGTGCCAATCCGGTGACTCGGTACTCGTGCCCGCACCGTCCTACCCGATCCACATCTTCGCTCCGATTTTTGCCGGAGCGAATATCCGCGAGATGCCGCTCACGTCGAACCAGGACGAGTTCTTCGAGACGATGAAGGAGCGGTTCACCTACTCGTGGCCGCGACCCCGGGCGATCCTGCTTTCCTTCCCGCACAACCCCACGACGATGTGCGTCGACGCCGAGTTCATGCAGCGCGTCGTCGACTTCGCTCGTGAACAGGAGGTCGTGGTCGTGCACGATCTCGCCTACGCCGACCTCGGTTTCGACGGCTACTCGCCGCCGTCGATCCTGCAGGCCGAAGGGGCCAAGGAGGTCGCTGTCGAGCTGTACTCGATGACCAAGTCCTTCTCGATGGCCGGATGGCGTGTCGCCTTCATGGCGGGTAATCCGGAGATCGTCGCTGCGCTGGCGAAGATGAAGTCGTACCTCGACTACGGCACCTTCCAGCCGATCCAGATCGCCGCAACCGTGACGATGAACGAGATGCCGGACTACCCGGCCGAGGCGTGTGCGATCTACGAATCTCGGCGCAACGCCCTCTGCGACGGGCTGGCTCGTATCGGCTGGGAAGTCGAGCCCCCCAAAGGCACGATGTTCACGTGGGCACCGATCCCGCCCGAATACAGCGACATGGGCTCTGTCGAGTTCGCTTCGATGCTGGTGAAGGAAGCCAACGTGGCGCTCTCCCCGGGCGTCGGTTTCGGTCCCGGCGGCGAGGGCAACGTCCGCTTCGCGCTGATCGAGAACGAGCAGCGCATCGGTCAGGCGGTGCGCAATTTGCGTGGGGCGCTGACCCGCCTCGACGCCTAGCCCTCGAGCTCCCAGTTCCGGCTGCGCTCGACCGCCCGCTGCCAGCGGGCGAAGTCGGCGTCGGGGCGTGCCCGGTCGGTGGCCGGGATGAACTCGCCATCGGCCGCCCAGTTCTCGGTGACATCGGCAGGGGAGCCCCACACGCCCTCGGCAAGGCCGGCCAGGTAGGCCGAACCGAGCGCCGTCGTCTCAGCGACCTTCGACCGGATCACGGGCACGCCGAGCTGATCGGCCTGGAACTGCAGCAGGAAATCCATGACCGACGCGCCACCGTCGACGCGGAGATCGCGCACGCCGGTACCGCTGGCCTTCGCCATGGCGTCGACGACATCGCGAGTTTGGTACGCCATTGCCTCGACCGTGGCCCGAACGAGTTCGGCCCGGCCAGTGCCTCGGGTGATGCCGATGATCGTGCCGCGGGCCCGCGCATCCCAGTAGGGCGAACCGAGGCCAGCGAGTGCCGGGACGAAGACCACGCCGCCGGTGTCGTCGATGGATTCGGCCAGCGGACCCGTCTCTGCGGCGTCGTCGATGATCTGGAGGCCGTCACGCAGCCACTGGATCGCGGCACCGGTGACGAAGATGGCGCCCTCGTAGGCGTAGGTGGTCTTCCAGTCGCCGCCGTCGTCGAGGGTCCAGGCGACGGTGGTGAGCAGCCCTTCGACTGGTGCAGGGCAGGTCTCGCCGACGTTCATGAGCACGAACGAACCGGTGCCGTAGGTGTTCTTCGCCTGACCGGGCGCAAAGCAGGCCTGGCCGAAGAGCGCAGCCTGCTGGTCGCCGGCGATACCGCTCACGGGGACACCGCTCGGGATCGGGAGATTGGCGGTGGTAACCCCGAACCGGCCCGACGACGGCCGGACCTCGGGCAGGGCGGACATCGGCACATTGAACAGGGCACACATCTCGTCGCTCCACCGCATGTTCTGGATGTCGAACAAGAGTGTGCGACTGGCGTTGGTGGTGTCGGTGATGTGCACCCCGCCCGTGAGCTTCCAGACCAGCCATGAGTCGATGGTGCCGAATGCCAAGTGTTCGTCGCTCTCGACGTTGCCTTCGGTGAGCAGCCACTCGAACTTCGAGCCCGAGAAGTACGGATCCAGAACGAGGCCGGTGGCGCTGCGGACCAGATCGAGGTGGCCATCGGACTCGAGTTGTTCACAGCGTGCGGCGGTTCGGCGGTCCTGCCAGACGATCGCCCTGTGGCGCGGCACGCCGGTGCGCTTGTCCCACAACACGACAGTCTCGCGCTGATCGGTGATGCCGATCGCGGCGATGGGCTGATCGAGCGAGGCCGTCAACTCGGCGAGCGTGCCGAGGACCGCCTGCCAGATCTCCTCGGCGTCGTGCTCGACCCAACCCGGTTGGGGGAAGTACTGGGTGAATTCCCGATAGGCGAAACCGAGCGGCGAGCCGGACTCGTCGACGGCGAACGAGCGCACACCGGTGGTGCCGGCGTCGATGCTGATCACGATTCCCATGGGCGGCGACGATAGCGTCGGAGGGGTGACCTCCCCCGATATCGAAACGATCGGCGTGCTGACCAGTGGCGGCGACTGCCCGGGTCTCAACGCCGTCATCCGTGGCGTCGTCCGCAAGGCGGAGCGCGAGTTCGGCTGGCGCGCGCTCGGTTTCCACAACGGGTACATGGGGCTGATCGAGGAGTCGTTCGAGGAACTCACGATCGAGGGCTGCCGGGGCATTCTTCCGCGAGGCGGCACCGTCATCGGCACGAGCCGCTACACCCCGTTCATGTTCGACGACGGCATCGACCGGGTACGCGCCACGCTGGAGCGTCATCGCGTCGGTGGGCTCGTGGTGATCGGTGGTGAGGGCAGCCTCTCGTGTGCCAACGAACTCGCCGAGATGGGGATGCCGATCGTTGGCGTGCCCAAGACGATCGACAACGACATCGGTCTCACCGAGCGCACCTTCGGCTTCGACACCGCCGTGCAGATCGCCACCGATGCGATCGACCGACTGCACACCACGGCCGAGTCCCATAACCGGGTCATGGTGGTGGAAGTGATGGGCCGTCATGTCGGCCATATCGCCACGTGGGCCGGAATGGCGGGCGGCGCGACGATGACCCTCACGCCCGAGGAGCCCTTCGATATCGACGAGGTCTGTGCGTCGTTGACCCGCCGTCATGACCGCGGCAAGTACGCCTCGATCGTCGTGGTTGCCGAGGGCGCCCTGCCGAAGGCGGGCACGCTCGAGGTTCCTGAGCCCGAGATCGACCAGTTCGGCCACAAGCGCCTCGGTGGCATTGTCAATCTTGTCGCCGCCGAGATCGAGTCGCGGACGGGTTACGAGACTCGGGTCACCGTGCTGGGGCACGTTCAGCGCGGCGGCACCCCCACCTCCTTTGATCGTGCGCTCTCGAGTTGGTACGGCATCGAAGCCGTCAACGCGATCGCCGAGCGTGATTTCGGCTCAATGGTGGCCTTCCAAGGCGGAACGATGGTCCGGGTGCCACTCGTCGACGCGATCGCCGAGTTGAAATACACCAGCCCTGAGCTACGTGCCGCCGCCCGGGCGTTCTTCGCCTGAGTCAGTCGCCGTTATCGGTGGCGCCGTCACGCTCGGGAGCTGTCCCTTGCGTCGTGCTAGTCGCCGCGACCGTGGTGGTTGGCGGTACCCACTCGGCGGTGTAGTTCACGAAGTCGTCGCGGTTGACGAGTTCTTCGGTGTCGCCCTCGAGCGTCGGTACGAAGGTGCGCGCCCCATTCGACAGGATTCGGACCGCCAGAATCGGATCGTCGAGTGCGAAGCCGGTGGCGGTAAAGACGAGCTGGGCGACTGCGTCGGCGAGAACCTGGGCCTCGACCGTGATCGGCTCCCCGTTTTCGTCGAGAGCGACCATGTCGATGATCGCGACGCGGGAGTCGTTGACCGATGCCTCGATGAGCTCAAACTCGCGAAGCGCGTTCGACCAGCCGTCCTCTTCCTCTTGCTCGGTGCGCACGAAGTTCTCGCCGAAGAGCAAGCCGATGCGTTGTTCGAACCCAGCGATGGCATCGATCTCGCGCGTTACCTGCACGACGACATTGCGGTCGCCGGCGGCGGCGAGCAGATAGAGCTCAATCGGTTCGCTGCGCGGGCCGGGGTCGACGGTTGTCGTGGTGGCGAGGTCCGAGCGAAGGGCGTCGGGGAGGTCCTCGGGTTCGATGATCGCAGCCTCGTCGTCGGTCGGAAGCGAACACGCCACGGCGGCCAGCATCGTGGCGAGGACGACGGCGACATGATGAAGAAGCGGCCTGCGGTCGAGCCTCATGCCCACTCCTCGTCGTCGGGAATATCGCCGATCGGGATGCGCACCGTGAAGCGAGCACCTTCGGAACCGTCGAGGCGGTCATCGACCCAGACGTCGCCCCCGTGCAGCCCGACGTGTTCCGCGACGAGCGCAAGGCCGAGCCCCGATCCAGTGCCGTCGCCTCGCCGTCCACCAGCGCTGCCTCGCGAGAAACGATCGAAGATCACGCCCCGCTCGGCTTCGGGAACACCCGGGCCTTCGTCCTCCACGGCGATAATCGCGTAGTCGTCTTCGTGCCCGACAACCACGCGGATCTCTCCGGCGCCGTACTTTGCGGCGTTGTCGACCAGGTTGGCGACGACCTGTGCGAGGCGGCGCTTGTCGCCCGCGACAACGAGATGCTGGAGTGCCCCAACGTCGATGACGACGTCGTAGGGGGAGTGATGCACGGATTGCCGAACGAACTCGACGAGATCGATCGGTTCGGCCTGCAGTGACGCCGTACCGACGTCGTAGCGACTGATTTCAAGGAGATCCTCGACCAAGGCAGTGAAGCGGGTGACGTCGTCGGTCAGCAGATCGAGGGCGGTTTGGTTGCGTTCGGTCATGCTGTCGCGGTTGTTGTTGAGCACCTCGACCGAGGCATTGAGGGTCATCAGCGGCGACCGCAACTCGTGAGAGACCTCGGACGCAAAGCGCGCGTCGCGTTCGATACGATCCTCCAACGACCGGGCCATGCCGTTGAAGCTCGCCGTCAGCGACGCGAGGTCGGCATCAGCCGGTGGATCGAGACGGGTGTCGAGTTCGCCCGCGGCCAACGACTCGGCGGCGAGTCGCACTTCGCCAAGCGGTGTGAGGGCTCGTCTCGATGCCCATGAACCAAGCGCAGCGGAGAACAGGGTTGCGGCTGCGCTCACGCCGAGCACGATGATGCCGAGCGTGTTGAGCACGTCCTCGACATCGTCGGTCGCTGCCGCCTCGTAGTAGGCCGCTGCGGTGTCGGGGATTGGAATACCGGTGACGATCAAGGGACGGCCGTTGACCCGCACACGCATGCGGCCCGCATTGCCAGCCTCGACGAGTTCTCGCAGTGACGAGGGCACGGCGTCGGCGTCGAAGGCCTGATCGAGCGCACGGGTGGCATCACCGACCTGAAGCAAGGGAAACGACCCTTCAGTGATCGTCAGGTTGTCGAGCAGGACGCCAACATCCTCGATCTCGGTTTCGGCTCCGAGCCCGTTCTCGACGCGTTGGGCGTTGCGGACGGCGACCGAGAACGCTCGTTCCTCACGGTCCTCAACGAGATTCTGGCGGGCCAGGGTGAGGGTCGACAGGGCGATGGTGAGCGACAGCAGCAGCCCACCGAGCGCGTAGAGGCCGGTGATGCGGGCTCGAAGCCCCAGTCGACCCCACAGCCGCCGAATCATGATGGATCAAGACTGGAGCTTGTAGCCCAGACCCCGGATGGTGACGACATAGCGGGGGTTGGCAGGGTCAGGCTCAATCTTGGTCCGCAGGCGACGGATGTGGACGTCGACGAGGCGACCGTCGCCGAAATAGCCGTAGCCCCACACCCGCTCGAGGAGAACTTCTCGACTCAGCACCCGGCCAGGGTTGGTTGCGAGTTCCACCAGGAGACGGAACTCGGTCTTGGTGGGGTGCACGTCGGTGCCTGCGAGGCGCACGACACCCTCTTCGGGGATGATCTCAAGATCGCCGAAGACCATCTGGGGTGCGCCGGGGCCGGCGCTTCGGGCCCGGCGGAGCAGCGCCCGGATACGAGCCGAGAGTTCTTTCGGAGCGAACGGCTTCGTGAGGTAGTCGTCGGCGCCGGCTTCGAGTCCGGCGACGACATCATGCGTGTCGGCGCGCGCAGTGACCATGACGATCGGCACATCACTCACCCGCCGGATCGCGCGACAGACGTCGAAGCCGTCGATGCCGGGGAGCATGATGTCGATCAAGACGACGTCGGCAGCTTCACGGGTGAATGCGTTGAGTGCGTCCTCACCGCTCGCGGCCTCCTCCACGGTCCAGCCCTCGTCTTCGAGCGCGAGCCGGACCGATGTCCTGATGCGCTCGTCGTCTTCAACGGTGAGGATCCTGGTACCCATGGGTAGTGATGCTTGCAGATTCGCGCCCGGTGAGGGGACCAGCGGCAGAAATCAATCGGCGAGACCCAGCCGACCGACCAACTCCTCGAAGATGGTGATGGAGCCACAAACGAACGGGCCGTTGGGGCGATGGTCGAGCGTGCGTCCACCTGCTTCGCGCACGAGAAGCGCGCCGGCAGCGATGTCCCAGTCCTGGACGCCGACCTCGTAGTAGGCGTCGAGGCGGCCGGAAGCGACGCTGCAGCAGTCGATCGCAGCGCCGCCGAAACGGCGGATATCGGCGATGTTGGGGAGGAGGTCCGCAATGAGTCGGGCTTGTTCCGCCCGAACGGTGGGCTGGTAGTTGAAGCCAGTGCCGAGCACCGCTCGGGCGAGATCGACCGGCTCGCTCACGTGAATCGCCTCGCCGTTGCAAAAGGCCCCAGAGCCGAGCGTGGCGGTGAAGCGCTCGCTGCGGACCAGGTCGTGGACCACGCCGACGGAATCGACGCCGTCAACCCGCGCCGCGATCGACACCGAGAAGCCCGGCAGATCGCGGATGAAGTTCGTGGTGCCGTCGATCGGGTCGATGACCCAGACGACACCGGTTTCCGATGTCTTGTCCGCTCCCTCCTCACCGAGGAGTCCGTCGTCGGGACGAGCGTCGAGCAGAACGCCGACGATCGTCTCCTCTGCCCATCGGTCCATGGCGGTGACCATGTCGGTCGAACTCGACTTCGTATCGATGCCCAGATCACGACGAGCGTCGGGGGCGGCGAGACCAGGAGCGACCGCATCGACCGCCGCCTGGGCCAGCGCCAACAGTTCGGTGAGGTCGATGCTCACGCGTCGTCGGCGCGAGCGGCCTCGATGGCCTCCCATTCACTCATCGCCCGGAGCGTGAGTACCGCAACGATCGCAACGCCGCCTGCAGCAAGGATCGCGGCCCCGATGCCGACGAGGCCGGCGTAGGTCGTGCATCCATCGGTGCACTGGAGATCCATCACGGCGTAGCCGATGAGTCCGCCGCACAGGCCAGCGAGCACGATGGCGACCACAGCGATGATGCGGGCGAACAGCGGCGGCGCCGCAGTGGACGCAGCGCCGGCGTCGGAGGAAGCGGAGGACGTGGCCATTACTCGACAGCCTACCGAGGGGACGTTGGGCTGAACCGTGTCGGCGAGGTCCTAGAGTGCTGACTTCGTGCGCACCCTGATCGTCCTGCCGACCTTCAACGAGGCCGACAATATCGTCGAGGTCCTCCGGAAGTTGCGCGCCGTCGTGCCCGAGGCCTCGGTGTTGGTCGTCGACGACTCGAGCCCCGACGGCACGGCGGATCTCGTCGAGGAGGTCGCGGCGGAGATCGGCGACGTCTCGGTGATGCGTCGTCCCGCCAAGTCAGGCCTCGGCTCTGCGTACCGCGATGGCTTCCGGCACGGCCTCGCCGCAGGGTACGACGTGATGGTCGAGATGGACTCCGACCTCTCGCACGACCCTGCTGCCCTGCCTTCGCTGCTTGCCGCCGCTGCCGATGGTGCGGCTCTTGCTCTCGGAAGCCGGTACATCCCCGGCGGCTCGATCCCTGACTGGTCTTGGCATCGCCGGGCGCTGTCTCGATGGGGCAACCGCTATGCAGCTGCTGTGCTCGGCATCGATGTCAACGACGCTACCAGTGGATACCGGGCGTATCGGGCGGAGGCGTTGGCCGACATCGACTTCCACACAGTGCAAGCCGATGGCTACGGCTTTCAGGTCGAGATGGCCTACCGGGTGCTCGCCAGCGGTGGTCGAATCGTCGAGGTCCCGATCTCGTTCACCGACCGGGTTCGCGGCGAGTCGAAGATGTCGAGCAGCATCGTCGTCGAGGCCCTCGTGCTCGTCACCTGGTGGGCCATCCGCGACCGAATCCTCAGAATCCGCCGCTGAGCTGCCGAGTCGCTCGCCGCCTGTCATGCTGGCGACATGCGTCGATGGCAGGTCGCCGGAGGACTTCTCACCGATTGCCGCGGGCTCTTGCTCGTGGCCAACCGTCGACGTGATGGATCGGTCGACTGGACGACTCCAGGAGGCGTCGTCGACGAGGGGGAGACACCGGTCGTGGCGCTTGGCCGCGAGGTCACCGAGGAGACGGGCCTCGTCGTCGATGCATGGGCTGCGATGCGATGGACGGTCGAGGTCACCTTTGTCGACCTCGACATGCACCTGATGGTCGAAGTCCACGAAGCCGCCTCGTTTAGCGGTGATCTCTCGTTCGATGACCCTGACGGCATCGTGCACGACGGCGACTTCCTCGATCAGGCTCAGGTCCACGATCGGATTCGCAGCGGACCGGCTTGGGTCGCCGACCCACTGGCCGAATGGCTCGCCGAGCCGTGGAGCGAACTCCGCCAGTTCCGCTACGACGCTGTAGGGGAGCAGTCGGGCGAACTCCGAGCGGTCCGTCTCGATCCATGAGTGATGTCGCCTACGAGGGGCCGCCCCCCGACGGGGTGCTCGGCTTCCTACATGTCGACATGGACGCCTTCTTTGTGTCGTGCGAGCTGCTGCGCCATCCAGAGCTGCGCACGGAGCCAGTCGTCGTCGGCGGCACCGGCGACCGCGGGGTCGTCGCCGCTGCCAGCTATGTCGCTCGGAGTTACGGCATCCATTCGGCGATGCCCACCAGCCGGGCTCGTCGGCTGTGCCCTCATGCGGTATTCCTGCCCGGCGACCACGCCTACTACGCCGAGGTCAGCAGACGGGTCATGGCGGTATTCGCCGACGTCACCCCCTACGTCGAGCCACTGTCGCTCGACGAGGCGTTCCTCGATGTTCGGGGGGCCCTGCGCAATCGCGCCGATGCCGCCGAGATTGCCCGTGACATTCGAGCTCGGATCCTCGACCAGGAAGGACTGACATGCTCGATCGGCGTCGCAACGGTCAAGTTTCTCGCGAAGCTCGCGACCGAGGAGGCCAAACCTCGGGCGAGTCAACGCGGGCCGGTCTTCGGGTCCGGTGTGCATGTCGTCGAGCCGGGTCGAGAGCTTGCCTTCCTGCATCCCAAGCCGGCCCGAGAGCTGTGGGGGGTTGGCCCCAAGACCGGTGAGAAGCTCGCCCGCATCGGCATCGAGACGATCGGAGACCTCGCTGCGCAACCGCTGGACCGACTGACTGCGGCCCTCGGATCGGCGACGGGTACCCACCTCCATCAGTTGGCGCACGCCCGAGACCCGCGGCCGGTCGTCGTCGATTCCCGTTCCAAGTCGATCGGGCACGAAGAGACCTTCCCACGCGACCTCACCGACCGTTCCGTGCTCAGCCGAGAGCTGATCCGGATGGTGGATGCTGTCGCGACTCGCCTTCATACGGCGGGCGTTGCGGGGCGAACGATCCAGCTCAAGGTCCGGTTTGGGGATTTCACGACGATCACCCGTTCAGCCACCATCGCCGAGCCGACCAACAAGGCACATGTGATTCGGAGCACCAGCGAGGCGCTGCTCGCCAAGATCGACGTCGATCCTGGTGTCCGGCTTCTCGGCGTCAGCGTGAGCCAACTCGGCGAGCCGATCGCCCAGCAACTGAGTCTCGACGACGCGGCTGGTCCGGGACGCAACGAAACCGACGACATCGTCGAGGCGATTCGCGACCGCTTCGGCGGCGATGCCATCGGGCCGGCGACCCTGGCGCGGCCGGGAAAGCCACTCGACCGAATGGTACCCGGCCAGCAGCAGTGGGGTCCTGACGATCTGACCCGCTGAACGTCGGCCCCGGTGGCTGCACCATCGGCATGGCGGTGATCCTGCGTCTCCGCGTTGTTTTGGGGCTACCGGTTGTGCGAAACTGGTCGAACCCCACGAAGGAGCCGAAGGTGCCGCTTTCCGAAGACGAGCAGCGCATTCTCAGCGAGATCGAAGATCACCTCTATGAGAGTGATCCGAGCTTGGCGCGCGAGGTGGCTCAGACCACGATCTACACCCATGCGTTCCGCAACCTCAAGCGGGCGACGGTGGGCTTCATCGCTGGCACGGTGGCGATGGTCGCCCTGTTGTCGGTGTCCTTCGTGTTCTCGTTCGTGGGCGTGCTCATCATGTTGTTCAGCCTCCTGTGGGGCTTCGACAACCTGCACAAGCTCGGCCGGGCGGGTCTCGAGCAGATGACCTCCGGGATGCGAGGCAGCGCCGGTCTCAAGGACGCTGTCGGAGGTGCCGGCGCGAAGATGCGTGATCGGTTCAACCGCCCCCAGGGCGACGAGCAACTCTGATTTCCCGCCCGTCGGTTCAGGCGACCCAGCGAGTCACGGTTGCGACGCGACGTTTAGTTCACGCTGATGGTGCGAGGATCGATCGCGTCGCTCCACCGCTTGCTGCCTGACACCTGGGCCCGACAGCGTTCGGCCACGGCGGTAGCGGCTCGTTCGGCCTCGTGCGAGACCGATGTCGGATCGCTGAGCTTCGCGTAGCGCAGCGTGGTGACGGCTGCGGCGAGCTCCTCGACAGGGCCGACGGCACGATGATGCTGCAGCGCTCGTGAGGCGAACTCCATCGGGGTTTCCGCCGGTGAGGGAACGATGCCGATGAGACGAAGGGCGGCGGTCGCGTCGTCCCACGCGAGTTCGCTGCGTCCGATTGGATCGTCCGCCACCCGCATCCCACGGCGCCGCCGAGAAACGATGCGAGCGAGCGGGACCGCGCCGACGATCACCGCGATACCGCCGATCGCTGAGACGAGCCGGAGCAGCAGGCTCCAGTCGCGCCCCTCATCGTGATCGCCGGCCGTCGTGCCTGCGCCGGCTGGCTCGGCGAGCAGGTCGTCGAGACCGGGTTCGGATTGGTCGGGGACAGACGGTGCAGCGTTGGTGCCTCCGGTCGGGGTGGGGGCGGGGAGCGTGGTCGGGACGGGGCCGTCACCGAGCGCTCGGTTGCCGGCGTCGTTCTCGCCGAACTGGGCCGGTGCCAGCCGGGCGAAGGATTGGTTGTGGGCCGGCGCCCGGCCTGGGGTCGGGTCGAGGACCACCCATCCCACGTCGGCGAAGAAGACTTCGGGCCAGGCATGGGCGTGTTCGCCGCGCACGACGTAGGCGTCGCGGGCGGCATCCCACTCGCCCCACGTGAAGCCGACGGCGACTCGGGTGGGGATGCCGATCGAACGGGCCATGGCGGCGAAGGTCGAGGCGAACTGTTCGCAGTAGCCCTCTCGCACGTCGAAAAGAAAGCGCTCCATGCTGTCGATGTCGTGGTCGAGGGCGACCTGGATGTTGTACGTGAAGTTGTTGGGGTCGACGAAGAAGTTCTGGAGTGCCACGACCCGCTCGTAGTCCGTCGAAGCTCCCGCCGTGATCGCCTCGGCAGCCCGAGTGATGTCGGGATTCCAGCAGGCATTGACGGTGGTCTGACCGTCGAGGCATTCCTCCGGAAGATGCGTGTGTTCGGCGACGAAGTCGGCGCCGAGACCATCGGTCGCAGTGGTCGGCAGCACCGCCGGGTCGTAGTTGGGCACCTGAGACTCGATGACGTAGGTGAAGCCTGCTCGGGCCCGCTCCTCTGACTCGCGTTTCACCACCAACGCGCCGGTCTCGACCTCGTACTCCAGTTCGACGTCGCCCGAGGTCAGAACGTTCGAGATCTCGTAGGCGGCTGGCAGATAAATGCCGCCGAGAGCCATCGTCGTGATCTCCTGTCGGACGGTCGTCCGGTTCACGGTTGAGGCGATGTTGGACGGCACCCGACCGTTGGCGTCGTCGAAGCTGCTCGAGCGCCGCCACTCCCGCCCGTTGAATTCGGTGAGCGCCATCTGGCGCCAGTAGTGACGGTCGATGGGATCGTCGACGCCCACCGAGAACAGTTCACGCTCGGTTTGGTTGAGGAGGCTGGCACTGATCTCAACGAGAGGACTCGTGACCCGACGCGTCTCGGGACCGTTGTCCCACTCGGAAGGATCGAGGAGTTGCTCGCCCGCGTCGGGCAGTGCCGGCCCGGCCACCACGCCGACCGAGAGGGCGATTCCCGCAGCGACAACGCCCGCCCGCATCGTGGACCAGAGTCCAGCTAGCGCGCCGGAGGCGACCCACACGTTGTCGCGCGCCTGACGGGAGAGGCGCAGGCTCAAGATGACGGCACCAACAGCTGCAACGAAGAGCGCAGCGTGGACCACCGGGTTACTGCCGTCGCCGAGGAGCACGGTGAACACGAAGATCGTGGTGGCCGGGGTGATGGTCTCGGGCATCGACCGGAGTCGGAACGCAGCCCAGTCGGCGAGCACTGCAGCCCACCAGAGCGCAAGCCCTGCTGTGGCGACGAAGCCCCGGAGGGGCTCGACCGGTGCCTGCTGCAGTTCGAAGGCGTTCCACGCCGCTTCGAGGTCGGAGCGCAGCAGATCCAGCGTCTCGCCGGTCGGGACGATCGATCCCGATGTCTCGGGAAACAAGACCACGTTGCCGACAACCAGCATGCCCGCCGCACTGACCACCGCCGAGATCCCCATCCCGAAACCAGCGCGTCGCGCGACGAGCGCAAGGAGGTGGGAGGCGACGACGAGTGTGACCAGGTCGGCTCGCCAGCGCAGGTCGACGAAGAAGCGAGCGAGACCGAAGGTGACGACGAGTGTGAGGACGGCGACGGCGACCTCGGTGGCGCCATCGGTAATTCGGCGGGGGCTCACGGTGTCCCCAAGGGCGAAGCCGGGCGACCGAGTCGCCAGTGACCTCCGAGTTGCCCCGGGCCGGTCAGGTGAATCCACTCGCCGGTGCTGACCGGTCCCGCTGCCGTGGTTCCCCACGAGTCGGCGTCGACCGTGATGACGATGGCCGCTCGGAGTCGTGCGGCGAAGCGGCGGCGAGCGGCGGCGTCAGAGGCGAGGATCGGGTCGGCGGACACAGCGACGACCGTGCCGGCACCGCTCGGGATGGCCGGGTTGATCTGTTCGGCACCATCGTCAAGGAGGGCGAGGAACTCCAGCAGCGACTCGAGTTGCGGATTGCCCGACACGAGCGGGGTCGATCGGCCGTCGGTCGTCTCGATGCGCGTCGCATCGCCGGCGGCGAGCACGGACGCGGCGACCGAGCCGGCGATCGACGTGGTGCGATCGAGGGCACGGGCAGTGTCGCCAGGGGGTCGCGTGTCGATCACGACCGAGAGGCGGCCGTGCCGTGGAGGCCGGAACTGTCGAACCTGGAGTTCGTCGCCCCGAGCCGAGCTGGGCCAGTGGATCTTGCGAAGGTCATCGCCGGGCACGTAGGGCCGAAGCCCGTCGAATTCTTCATCGCTGAGACCGAGCGATTGGCGCAGTTCCTCGCCGAGCAGGGGGTCATTGCCGGCCGGGACCTGGATCGGCGGAAGGGCCTCGATCGGCGGGTGGACGATCAGCCGAACCCGGGTGTCGATGCGGTGTCGCTTGCGTGCGAGCCCGAGTCCTTCGACGTCGTCGATTCGGATGGGTCCGAGATCGAGCACCCCTCGACGGGTGGTGGGCAGACGGTAGGCGCCGTGGACCGAACCGTTGCCAGCGACCGGCGCGAGCGCAAGGCCGACGCCCCGGGTTCCGGCAACGGCGTCGAGGAGCCGCAGAACGGGAGACCGACTGCGACCCCGGTTGATCACCTCAAGATCGACTCGGGCCGGTTCACCGACCGGCACCTGCGGGGGCGTGAGTTGGCGGACGACCGAGAGTCGGCTTGGTCGGAGTTGACGCAGCAGCACCGCCATGACGACCGCGGCGACCGCTGCGATCCCGACGACGAGGAACTCGATCGCACCGAACAACCGGCCGGACACCACGAAGACGACCCCGGCGACCAACAACCCCCAGCCGGTGCGGGTCGGCATGTCAGCCCCCGCCAGGGCGGGGGACGGGAACGCCGTCGAGAATCTCCGTGACGATGTCGATCGGTCGCGTGCCTCGCATACGACTCTCGGGTGTGACGAGCAGCCGATGGGGGATGACGTACCGGGCGAGCTTCTTGACATCGTCGGGCGTGGCGTACGCACGGCCCTCGGCTGCGGCGTGGGCCCGAACGATCCGTTGCAGAGCGAGCACACCGCGGGGTGACATGCCGAGTGACAGCGCAGGGTGGCGACGGGTGGCGTCCGCGAGGTCGAGGAGGTAACTCTGCAGCGCTGGAGCCAGGTAGACGCGTTCGAGCGAACTCGACATGGTGTTGACCTGGGCCGAGGTCAGTACCGGAGCGAGGTGGTCGGCGGGTTCGCCGGTATCGCCGTGCGATTCGAGGATCTCCAACTCGGCGGCACGATCGGGGTAGCCGATCTCAAGCTGCATCAAGAAGCGGTCGAGTTGCGCCTCGGGCAGGGCGTAGGTGCCTTCGTGCTCGATCGGGTTCTGTGTGGCGATCACCATGAAGGGCGACGCCAACTGGTGCGTAACGCCGTCGGACGTAACCTGCCGTTCAGCCATGGCTTCGAGGAGGGCGGATTGGGTCTTTGGCGATGCCCGGTTGATTTCGTCGGCCAGTAACACGTTGCTGAAAACCGGACCAGGCCGGAACTCGAAGGTGTCGGATCCTCGGTTCCAGACACTCACTCCAGTGACGTCGGTCGGGAGGAGGTCGGGGGTGAACTGCACTCGACCGAAGCGGCCGTCGACGCTACGAGCCAGTGCTTTGCCCAGGCTGGTCTTGCCGACACCGGGAACATCTTCGACCAAGACATGTCCGTTGGCGATCAGGGCCAACGCCATGAGGTGGATCACGGTGCTCTTGCCCTTGATCGCCGTGGCGATGTTGGCGGTGAGCGAGGCGAAGTCGGCGGCGAAGTTCGCGCTTGCTCCGTACGAGCCTTCCGTCTCGGGCTCATCGGCCGGTTGATCGGTTGTCGTCACGCGGCCTCCACTGTCGGTCGTGCCGAGTCAGCGTAGAGCGTCTGACCTTTCTCTGGCGTTCGGCCTTCGGTCCGTGGAGGCCGGTCGGATGCGGCTCTACGATGCCGTTCGTGGAGCACGTCCTAGCGGTCGATATCGGTGGCACGAAACTCGAGGTCGGCATCGTCGATGTGGACGGGACGATCGTCGATCGCCGGCGGGCACCTTCGACGGATGTCGTCGACGCCGAGGCACTGTTCGTTCGACTGACGCAACTCATCGACGAGGTCGCAGCGCATCCCTTGATGTCGGCCGTGCGTGTCTGCGGCGTGGGCTGCGGAGGCCCCATGCGGCAAGCCGGCGAGGTGGTGTCGCCGATCAACATTCCCGTATGGCGAGACTTTCCGCTTCGCACCCGACTCGCTGAGCACACCGGCCTGGCCGTGCACGTCGATAACGACGCGAAGGCACTTGCGCTCGGTGAGGCATGGAAGGGCAGGGCTCGCGGCGTGCCGAACTTCATCGCCATGGTCGTGTCGACCGGCGTCGGCGGTGGCATCGTCCTCGATGGCCGACTGCTCGACGGCAACGACGGCAACGCCGGCCACATCGGCCATGTCGTGGTCGAACCTGAGGGCACCGACCTCGACACCCATGTGCAGGGCGTGTTGGAGGCCGAGGTCAGCGGCACCGGTATCGCCGCCCGAACGGGTCGTCCCGCCGAAGCGGCCGACGAAGCCGAACGCATCCGGGCCGGCAGGCTCGTCGGCCGAGCCGTCGGTTCG